>ERZ511473.319-NODE-319-length-90222-cov-4.405059_pt1 | contig 90222 bp, 89 predicted proteins | sample MGYA00374947_ERZ511473 | MGnify/ENA primary metagenome ERZ511473 (study PRJEB26303, sample SAMN06343854) | sediment metagenome | isolation source: hot spring sediment | place: Canada: British Columbia | collected 2012-09-26 ... | reverse complement strand
CGACGTTGGACTGCTCCAGCGCGCTCGCCTTGATGGTGCCGAGGCCGCCGAGGCCGGCGAAGCCGATCTGGAGGTCGCCGGAGTTCAGCGAGGGCAGGTAGACGTTGCCGGCGCGCGGTTCGAGATTGTCGGGGCTCTTCACCTCGGCGACCGGGATCTTGAAGGCTGCGAGGCGGGTGCCGTCGGCGTAGGTGGCGTAGACGAGGCCGTCCGAGCCGAACTCCGTGCCGGTCACGGCCGAGGGCGCCTTGCCGTTGGCCGTGCCCTTGAGGGCGTCGGCACCGGCGAGCCAGCCCGCCTGGTCATCCAGCGGGCGCGTCTCCACCCTGGGCTGGGATACCTCCCCATCGGGGTGGTGGCCGAGCAGCCCGGCCTGGCCGAGTTTGCCGGGCTCCCCGTCCTGGGGACGATCGCCGAGGTCGGCGACCTGGTTCGCCGGCACAATGTCACCGAGCTGATCATCGCCATGCCGACCCTCTCCCATCAGCAGCTGGTCGACATCGTGGCCCAGTGCTACGGCGAGCGGGTGAACATCCGTGTCTTCCCCGATCTCTTCCAGTTTATGACCTCGGGCGTGCACATCGGCGACCTCAACGGCCTGCCGCTCATCTCGGTCAAGGACGTGGCTCTCAAGGGGTGGAACGCCGCCCTCAAACGGGCCATGGACCTGGTGGGCAGCGCGGTGGGGCTGGTCCTGCTCTCGCCGTTGATGCTGCTTATCGCGCTGCTCATCAAGATCACCTCGCCCGACGGCCCGGTCTTCTACTGCCAGGAGCGGGTCGGGCTCGACGGCAAGCCGTTTCTGATGATCAAGTTCCGGAGCATGCGCCCGGATGCCGAGGCCGAGACCGGGCCGGTCTGGGCGACGCCCAACGACCCACGGCGAACCCGGCTGGGAGCCTTCCTGCGCCGCTACTCCCTGGACGAACTGCCCCAGCTCATCAACGTCCTCATCGGCGAGATGAGCCTGGTCGGGCCCCGGGCCGAGCGCCCGCACTTCGTCGAGCAGTTCCGACGGACGATCCCCCGCTACTGGGAGCGGCACCGCGAGAAGGCTGGCATGACCGGCTGGGCCCAGGTCAACGGCCTGCGGGGCAACACCTCGATTGAGGAGCGGACCGCCTACGACCTCTGGTACGTCGAGAACTGGACGATCTGGCTGGACATCAAGATCCTCTTGAAGACGCTGATCGTGATCTTCACGGACCGCAATGCCTACTGATCGCCTGGTCCGGCTGCTGGTCTGGCTGGCCGGCGGCCTGCTCCTGCTCGCCCCGCTGCCGGTCGGGGCCCAGACCCCGACGGCCACCCCGCCGGTGCGGACGCTGACGCCGGTGGCGCGGCCGACGCCGCTCCTATCGCCGACGCTCGGGCCGTCACCGACCGGCACGGTGGTGCCGACCGCCTCGCCGACGGCCTCTCTCACCCCGACCAGCACGCCCACGCCGACCTGGACGCCCCGGCCGCTGGTGCTGCCGCCGACACCGACGCTGGCCTGGCCCACGCCGGCCCCGACCGGCTACTTCGTCAGCCGCTACCTGGCCGCCGCGCCGTTGAGCGGTCCGGCCGACGCCGGTGTCATCCGCGGGCGGGTGATGGACTGGCGCGGGCTCGGGGTTGGCCGTCTGCTCCTGCGCCTGGAGAATGGCGAGCGGTCCTGGACGGCCTTCACGGCGGTCGACGGCTTCTACCAGTTCGCCGATCTCCCCCCAGGGGTTTACAATCTGGAGATCGTCGGCTATCCGGGTCTGCCGGCCCGCGCGGTGCCACTCGGACCAGGCCAGGTGGTGACCATCGACTTTGTCGAGGCCCAGCCGGTGACGCCGACCCCCGAGCGCCCGCCGGGCCGGCCCACGCCGACGCCGGCGGTCACCCCGACAGCAGAGCCCACCCCTCCCCCGCCGCTGTCGCCCACGCCGGTCCTTTTCGGTCCGCCCGGTCCCCGGCTGGAGGACAGCCTGGAGTGGCAGACGCTGCCGCTGGCCTTCCTGGCCGGTGTGGGCGCGGGCCTCGGCCTGGCCGGTCTCGTGCTGGTGGTGCTGGCCCTGCGCCGGCGCTCCTGACCGCGCTCTTCCGGAGAGAAGACCGATGTGGCTGGTCGTCGGCCTGGGGAATCCCGGGCCCGAGTACGCGCACACCCGTCACAACATCGGCTTTATGGTCGTCGAGGCCCTGGCCCGCCGGTATGGCGCCACCTTCCGGCCCAGCCGGCAGGCCCGGGCCGAGGTCGCGGAGATCCGGATCGACGACGAACGGGTCGTCCTGGTTAAACCCCTGACCTATATGAACCTGAGCGGCGAGGCCGTCCGCCCCCTGCTCCAGTGGTACCGGCTGACCCCCGACCGTTTGCTGGTGGTCTACGACGATCTCGACCTGCCCTTCGGGCGGCTGCGCATCCGCCCCCGCGGCTCCTCGGGCGGCCATGGCGGCATGCGCTCGATCATTGAGCACCTGGGAACCGAGGCGTTCCCCCGTCTGCGCATCGGCATCGGCCGGCCGGTCGGGCCGGCCCGCGTCTACGTGCTCCAGCCCTTCACCCCGGAGGAGCAGGCCCAGGTCCCGGCCATTATCGAACGGGCGGTCCAGGCGGTCGAGACGATCATCCGCGAGGGGCTGGAGGCGGCGATGAACCGCTTCAACGCCTGATGGTCAGGCGCCGAACCAGCGGCGGAGACGCTCGGCCTCAAACTGGACCTTGTCGGCGGCGAACGCCGGACTGGGGCCGGCGATCTCGACCTCGGGCTTCGGCTCGGCCAGGAAGCGCCCGCGCACCAGCATCGCCTCGCGGTGGCCGGTTTCCAGGAAGCAGTAGCCGGAGCCGTCGAAGGTGGCCGTGGCGGGCTGACCGCTGAAGGTGGCGGCGATCCGGGCGGCCACCACGGCGGCCTCGGCCTCGGCGAAGATCCCGGCCTTGGGCAGGGGCATGCCGTTGGCCATCGGCACCTCGGTAATGTCGCCGATGGCGTAGACGCCGGGGAAGCGTGTCTCCAGAGTCCGGGGATTCACCCGGACCCAGTCTCCTCCCTCGGTCAGACCGCTCTGGACCACGACCTCCGGGCAGCGGTGGGGCGGCACGCCCAGGAGGAGGTCGAAGGGATGACGTTCGTTGCCGAAGACGACGGCGCCGTTCTCGACCGCAGTGGCCCGATGGGCCGGCAGAAAGCGAATACCACGGGCGGCCAGCCGGCCCTCGATGGCCGTGCAGCTGGCCGGCCCCAGGAGGGGAATCGACATCGGCTGGGGCGTGAAGACCTCGAGCGTCGCCGGCACGCCTCGCTCCTGCAGTGTTTCCTGGAGGAGAAAGGCCAGTTCGTAGGGGGCCGGCGGGCATTTGTAGGGAGCCCCGAAGATGCCGATGACGATGCGTCCGCCACGGAAGGTCCGGAGCGCCTCGGCGGCCCGCGGGACCTCCTCGGGATCGTAGATATTGAAGGCGTGGTCGCGGAAGCCGGGCACCTGGTCGGGGGCCAGGGCTGCTCCCAGGGCGACGACCATGGCGTCGCCCTCCAGCGGCTGACCGTCGACGGTGACGCGGCGGCTGGCGGGATCGATGGCGGTGATCGTCCCGGCGACCACGCGGATGCCGAACCGGGCCAGGGCGCTCAGCGGGCGCCGGCCCTCCTCCAGCGTGCCACGCCCGGTCAGGACCCAGTTCTTGCGCAACCCCAGGAGAAAATATGGTCGGCGCTCGACCAGCACGACCTCGTCTTCAGCGGGCAGGTGCTGGCGCAGGGCGTGGGCGGCGGCCACACCTCCGAAGCCGCCCCCCAGGACCAGCACGCGTCGCATCGCTCTCCTCCCTGTGACAGTGCTGCCCCAATCATAGTGGGCCGCAGGGCTTCCGACAAGACCGACGCCGTTCCCATCCCCCGCGCGCGTGGCCTGGCGTCTTCTCTGGCGTTCTGACGACGGGCGCTTACTGAAAAACGCGGTCTCCGGCCGGGGCACGCGGCTTGCGACAGACTGGCGCAAACCGGGCGTGGCGAGGAGGCCGGCGGTGAATGGGGTCTGGCGGCTGGGACGGATCGCCGGGATCGAGATCGGTCTGCACTACACCTGGCTGATCGCCTTCGCCCTGGTCACTCTGACCCTGGCCCTGAGTTTCTTCCCGACCCTGTATCCGGAGTGGGCCCCCTGGCTGGACTGGCTGGTGGCAGTGCTGGCGGCCCTCCTGCTGTTTGGCACCGTACTGGTCCACGAACTGGCTCATTCACTGGTGGCCCGGTCGCGGGGACTGCCGGTCCAGGGGATCGCCCTTTTCGTCTTTGGCGGTGTCAGCCTGATGCCCGAGGAGCCGGCCACCGCCCGCGATGAGTTTCTCCTGGCGGTGGCCGGGCCGGCCTCCAGTCTGGCGATCGCGGCGCTCTTCTGGGGGCTCTGGCGCTGGCTGGTCCCCGCCGGCACGCCGCTGGCGGGCCTCCTGCACTACCTCTGGCTGGTCAATCTGCTCCTGGCGCTCTTCAACCTGCTGCCCGGCTTCCCGCTCGATGGGGGACGGGTCCTGCGCGCGCTCCTCTGGGCGCTGACCGGCAGTTACGAACGGGCCACTCTCTGGGCGACGGGGGTGGGGCAGGGCTTCGCCCTGCTCCTGACCGGGAGCGGGATTCTGCTGGTCTTCCTGGGGAATCTCATCGGCGGGCTCTGGCTGGCCCTGATCGGCTGGTTCCTGAACGACGCCGCCCAGAGCGCCCGTGTCCAGGTAGGCCTGCGCGCGCTGCTGCAGCGGGCGCGGGTGCGGGATATTATGACGACCGAACTGCCGCTCGCCGCGCCGGACCTGTCGGTGCGGGCCTTTGTGGTCGAGTACGCCGTGCGGCGGGGGCACCGGGCGGCCATCGTGGTCGAGGACGGTCGCCTGGCGGGGATCGTGACGCTGACCGACGTGGGGCGGGTGCCGCCCGAGGACTGGGACCGGGTGCCGGTGCGGGCGATTATGCGCCGGCCGCCGCTGGTGGTGGCCCATCCGGACGAGAATCTCTGGCTGGTGCTGGAGCGGCTCGGCCGCTACGACATCGACCAGGTGCCGGTGGTCGAAGGAGACCGGGTGGTCGGCTGGCTCACCCGCGCGGCGGTGCTCCGCTATCTCCATCTCCGGAGCACGCTGGGCACGGCCCGGCCCGAGGCCGTTTTGCCGGAGGAGCGCCGGGTGGCCTGACAGGCTGCTAGGCCAGCGGGGTGCCGGTGGGCAGGATGGCGAGAATACGCTGAAAGACCACGTCGGGCGAGCCCTGGCCGTCGACCACGCGCAGCAGCCCCCGACGGGCGTACTCCGCGAGAACCGGTTTGGTCTGCTCGCGGTAGACCTCCAGCCGCTTCCTGACCACCTCCGGCTGATCGTCGGGGCGGCGCTGGAGCGGCTGGGGGCAGATGGCGCTGCGGACGCCGCCGTCGGTCGACACCAGCGGGGCGTTGCACCCCGGGTCCAGCCGGCCGGGGACCGGCGGGTTGAAGCGCTGGTGGAAGGTGGCCCCGCAGCAGGGGCAGACCAGCCGGCCGGCCAGCCGTTCGACGATCACCTCATCGGGGACATCGAGCAGGATGACCGCGTCCAGCCGGCGGCCGAGGCGGGCCAGCAGCGCGTCGAAGAGGGCCAGCTGGCGCAGCGACCGCGGATAGCCGTCCAGGACGAAGCCGGCCTGGGCCTCCGGCCGCCGCAGCTCGGCCTCCAGAATCTGCTGGACGATCTCGTCGGGGACCAGAACGCCCTGCTCCAGATAGCGCGCCGCCTGGCGGCCGAGTGCGGTGCCGGCGGCGACTGCGGCCCGGAGCGCGTCTCCGACCGAGAGGCGGTAGAGGCCCAGCGTCCGGGCCAGGCGTTCGGCCTGGGTGCCTTTGCCCGCCCCGGGCGGGCCGAGCAGGACCAGGTTCATCGGCGTTCCCCTCCGGGCCGGGAGCGGCCCCGCTACAGGTTCCGACGTTGTCGGGGAAGATGGCCCAGACCGCGCCAGCGCACACAGCTATCGCAGAGCCATTCCCCGTCCAGCGTCTCCCAGAGTTCGTCGACCGGTCGGTGGGTGCCGCAGAGGCCGCAGCGCCCCTGCGGCCCGGTGTGCAGTTCCAGGATCAGGAGCAGGCTGGCGGCCGCGATCAGAAACAGCAGGACAACGACCAGGTCCATTCTTTAATCGGTCGGCTTGCGCCACCCGCCCAGCAGGACCACCAGGGCGTAGAGCACGATCGCCCCCAGAATGGCCGCGCTCAGCGCCCCGTAAAAGAAGGCCGCCCCCAGGTAGCCAAAGGTCGCGATGACCGCGAGCACCACGACCACCAGGGCGATGCCGACGAGCACCAGGGCGCGCAGGACGGCACCACGCCAGGTCACCGGAACCCCCCTTTCCCGTCCGGGCCTCGGCGGACGCACCGCAGATTCCATGCCGTCTGGCACCGCTCTCGTCGGCTCTGGCGCTGTAGCGTATAATGACAGCGTGCGTGCGGTTCACCACGACCACTGGACAGGCCCGCCACCCACCGAGGCCGAGATCCGGCGGTGGTTCCAGCGCCGGGGTCTCCGGCCTTCGGCCTGGGCCAGCCCGCCTGGTACATATTTTACCCTGCACCACCACCCCTGGACCAAGGTGCTCCGGGTGGTCTGGGGCCACATGACCTTCACCCTGCCCGAGGCCGGTGAGACGATCAGCCTGCAGGCCGGCGATACCCTGGTCCTGCCCGCCCGGACCCCGCACGCCGCCGTTGTCGGCCCGGCCGGTGTCCGCTGTCTGGAAGCCTTCTGGCGGAGCCAGGAGGGGCCGCCTCAACACCATCAGACAACCGAAGGAGCGCCGCTATGGCGATGACCGCGGAAACCCCCAGCGCCGCCGGTGTCCGCTGGGATCTGAGCGACCTCTTCGCCGGACCGGATGATCCGGCTCTCCCGGCCACCCTCGAGGAGATCGACCAGCGAGCCCGGGCCTTCGCCGCCCGCTATCGGGGCACGGTCAAGACGCCGGACGGCCCGGCGCCCGACCATCTGCTGACCGCCCTGCGTGAGTGGGAGGACCTGGCTGAGCTGATGGAGCGGGTCGAGGGCTATGCCCATCTTCTCTACGCCGCCCAGACTGACAGCCAGGTCGCCCGCAACCTGATGGAGCAGGTGGACCAGCGGCTCACCGCCGCCCGCAACGAGGTCCTCTTCTTTGAACTGGAGTGGCTGGCCCTGCCCGATGAGGTGGCCGAGCGGGTGGCGGCGGCACCGGCGCTGGCCCCGTACCGTGACTTCCTGCGCCGACTGCGTCGCTACCGGCCGCACACCCTTTCGGAGCCGGAAGAGAAGATCATCAACGAAAAAGACCGGTCGGGCGTGCAGGCCTGGCAGCGGTTGTTCACCGAGACGACCGCCGCCCTGCGCTTCACCCTCGAGGTCGAGGGCGTGACCCGAACGCTGCCGCTCGACGGTGTCCTGGCGCTTCAGCGCCACCCCGACCGGGAGACGCGCCGTCGGGCCTACGAGACGCTCTACGCCCGGCTGGCCGAGCACGGGGAGCTGCTGACATTTATCTATGATACGGTGATCCTCGACCACCTGACGATGCAGCGCCTGCGCCGTTATCCCGACCCGATGGCCCCGCGCCATCTGGCCAACCGGATCGACGGGGCGGTGGTCGAGCAGATGCTCCGGGTGGTCGAGGCCAACTATCCCCTGGCCCACCGCTACTTCACCCTCAAAGCCCGGCTCCTGGCCCTGCCCAAACTCGCCCTCTTCGACCAGTACGCCCCGGTGGGGACGACCCGCCCGGTCACGTACCAGGAGGCGCGGGAGGCGGTGCTCACGGCCTTCGCGGCGTTCCACCCGACGTTCCTGGAGATCGCCCGAACCTTCTTCGAGAAGAACTGGATCGACGCCGAGCCCCGGCCGGGCAAGCGCGGGGGGGCCTTCTGCGCCTCGCTGACGCCCCGGCTCCACCCGTACATCCTGCTCAACTACAATGACACCGCCCGCGATGCTATGACGCTGGCCCACGAACTGGGCCACGGGCTCCACGGGATGCTGGCCCGCCGGCAGAGTCTGGTCAACTACCATCCGCCGCTGACGCTGGCCGAGACGGCCTCGGTCTTCGCCGAGATCCTGGTCTTCGACCGCCTGCTGGCGGCGACCCCGGAGCCGGCGGCCCAGCTGGGCCTGCTCTGCGGCAAGATCGAGGAGATCTTCGCCACCGTCTTTCGGCAGACGGTCCTCACCCGGTTTGAACAGGCGGCCTTCGCCGCCCGCGACGGCCGCCGGCTGGCGCCCGACCAGGTGGGTGACCTCTGGCTGCAGGCCAACGCCCCCTACTATGGCCCGGCGGTGGAGGTCATCCCCAGTTACCGCTGGGGCTGGTCGTACATCCCGCATTTCATCCACACCCCGTTCTACTGTTACAGTTACGTGTTCGGCGAACTGCTGGTCCTCTCCCTCTACGCCCAGTACCGCCGGGAGGGAGCGGCCTTCATCCCCCGCTACCTGGCCCTGCTGGAGGCGGGGGGCTCGGCCCCCCCAGAGGATCTCCTCGCTCCCCTGGGGGTGGACCTGCGCTCGGCCGCCTTCTGGCAGCAGGGGTTCGATGAACTGGCGGCGCTGGTTGCCCGGGCCGAGGAGACGGCGGCCCGCCTGTCGGTGACTGGAGGGCAGGGCTGAGATGGAGCGCTCCCCCGAGCCGCTGGCCCCGCCCCACGCGGCCGGCCAGGGGCTGGCCGCCGGTGAGCGGGCCGCCCTGGAGCAACGGCCGGAGTTATCCCGTCGCCAGGTCGTGCTGCTCATGGCGGCCCTGATGCTGGGAGTGGCGCTGGCCGCCCTCGACGCCAACATCGTCGGCACCGCCCTTCCCACCATCGTGGCCGACCTGGGCGGTGTCTCCCTCTACAGCTGGCTGGTGGCGGTCTATCTTCTGACCTCGACCACCACCGTCCCGCTCTACGGCCGGCTGGCCGATCTCTGGGGGCGCAAACCGGTCTTCCTCGTCGGGATCGCCCTCTTCATCGCCGGATCGGCCCTTTGCGGGCTGGCCCGCTCGATGCCCCAGCTCATTTTCTTTCGGGCGCTTCAGGGGCTGGGCGCGGGCGCGATCATGCCGATGGCGATGACGATCCTGGGCGACGTCTTCACCATCGAGCGGCGGGCCCGCATGCAGGGCTTCTTCAGCGCGGTCTGGGGGACCTCCAGCATCCTTGGACCGAGTCTGGGGGCGCTCATCCTGACCGTTCTCTCCTGGCCCTGGATCTTTCTGGTCAATGTGCCGGTCGGGCTGCTGGCTCTGCTGCTGGTCGGCCGCGCCTACCACGAGACGGTGGTGCGCCGGGAGCGAAGCATCGATGTCCGCGGGGCGGTCCTCCTCACGCTGGGGACCAGTCTGCTGCTTTTGGCGCTGCAACAGCACCGGCTGATGAGCCCGGAGGCGCTGGGTCTCTTTCTCCTGGCCGGCGGCTGTCTGGGGGCGTTTGTGGCGGCCGAACTCCGCGTTCCCGACCCCATCATCCCCTTCAGCCTGTTGGGTCGGCCGCTCATCGGGGCCAGTTATCTTATCAGCGCGATGGCCGGCTGCGTCCAGTTCGGCGTCTCCGCCTTTGTCCCCCTCTTCGTCCAGGGGGCGATGGGCGGCACGGCCCTCAACGTCGGGGCGGTGCTGGCGCCGATGTCGCTGGGCTGGCCGGTCGGGAGCATTCTGAGCGGCCGGCTCATCCTGCGGGTCGGCTACAAACGGGTGCTGCTGGCCGGGATGCTGGCGGCGCTGCTGGGAGCGGCCGCCCTCCAGACGCTCTCGGTCCGCTCCAGCCTGGGGCTGGTGATGGCGATCGTGGCGCTGGTCGGGCTGGGGATGGGGCTGAGTTCGACGCCGATGATCATCGCCGTCCAGAACGCCGTCCACTGGCACCAGCGGGGGGTGGCCACCGCCCTGGTGCAGTTCAGCCGGACCATCGGCGGCAGCCTGGGCGTGGCCCTGATGGGCGCGCTCCTCAACGCCCAGTTGGGGCTGCGCCTCGGGGGTACGCTGGCGGGTGAGGGGCAGATCATCAACACCCTCCTCGACCCCGCCCGACGGGGGACGCTGGCGGCCGGGGTCGTCGAGACGGTCCAGGTCGGTCTGGCCGGCGCCCTCCATACCGTCTACCTGGTCCCGTTCGGCGCGGCCCTTGTCGGCCTGACGCTGGCTCTTCTGGTCTTCCCCGGCGGGCGGGTCGACCAGCACGTGGTCCGGCGCTGAGCGCGGGATTTTTCCGCCGTCTCAGCCGCCGGCGGCTGAGATCTGGTCCAGGCTGACGGTCCGGCCGGTCTCGGCGCTCTCGACGGCGGCAAAGGCGACCCTCAGTGAAGCCAGGTGGTCGCGTCCTGAGGTCTGGGGCTCGCGCCCCTCGGCCAGCGCCAGCAGCATCTCGCCCATGCTGCCGCCAAAGGCGTCGGGGAACCAGCGGCCGTGGATGGTGAGGGTGTGGCGGGCGATGGGGTCGTCGCGGTGGGCGAGGGTGATCTCGGTGTGAGTGGCCACGGCCGCGGCGGCCGTCCCATCCACGTACCAGGTGTAGCCGTAGAGGCCCTCGGCCGGCACGATGTTGTTGAAGTGCAGTGTGGTCATCAGGTGGGCCTCCGGCGCGTACTCGCCGAGGATGGTGTAGATCATGGGACTGACCGCCACCTGGCCCGGGACCATCGTCGTGGTGGCCTTCACCCGCACCGGCGTCCGGCCGCTGAAGAAGCGGGCCAGGTCGATATAGTGGATGCCATGGTCGACGATGGTGAAATGGGGCAGCGAGACGTACCAGGTGCCGGGGCGGTCCTGGTTGCCCCGGTTGAGGTGAACCAGGCTGTAGAGGTGGCCGAACACCCCCCGCGCGATGAGCATTCGGAGTGCCCGGTGGGCTGGCGCCCAGCGGGCCTGCTGGTTGACCATCAGAGTCACCCCAGCGCGGGCGCAGAGGCGGACGATCTCCTCGGCCTCGGCCACGCTCATCGCCAGAGGCTTTTGAGAGAGGATATGTTTGCCGGCCGCCGCGATCCGGGCGACCAGGGGCAGCCGCTCGGTGGCCGGCACCGCGAGGTCGATCACCTGAATGTCTGGGCGCTCCAGGATCTCGTCGAGGTGACGGGCGACGGTGGGGATACCGAACTCGCGCTGCAGGGCCACAGCCCGCTCGGGAACAACGTCGTAGCAGGCCAGGACGCGGTAACCGAAGGCGCGGTAGGCCGGCAGATGGGCGCTGCGGACGATCTGGCCGCAGCCGACGATGGCGATGCCAAAGCGCTCGCGAACGTCGGCCGGCGGTGGGGCTGGCCGGTACTCCTCAGGGCGGAGCGCCAGCGGAGCGGACATCGGCGTTCTCCGTGGTGAGGATCTGGGCGCCGGTCGGGCTGATTTCGGTCACGATCACCCGTCCGGGAGTCCCGGTGGCGGCCGCCGTGTGCTCGAAGGCGGCGGCCACCGGGGCCGTCTCGGTGGTGGTCAGGGCCAGGAGGGCCGAGCCGGCGCCGGAGAGCCAGACCCCCAGGGCGCCGGCCGCTAAGGCCGCCTCGAAGAAGCGCGGCATGGTCGGGAAGAGTTTCTGGCGATAGGGCTGGTGGAGGGCGTCCTGGGTGGCCAGACGGAGCAGATCGAGCCGGCCGGTCGTGCAGGCGGCCACAAAGAGCGCCGCCCGGCCCAGGTTGAAGACCGCGTCGCGGTAGGGGACGGCCGGCGGCAGGAGAGCCCGGGCCTCGCGGGTTGGTATCGTGAAGTGCGGGCAGAAGATGACCGCCCGCAGGCCCGGCGGCAGCGGGATCGGGACCGGGACCAGGCGGCCGTCGTCCACCACCACCAGCACGCACCCGCCCAGGAGAGCGGGGGCCACGTTGTCCGGGTGGCCCTCGAGCTGGTAGGCCAGCGTCAAAAGGTCCATCGTCGAGCAGGGCTGGCCGGCCACCGCGTTGGCGGCCAGCAGCGCGCCGACCAGGGTGGCTGAGGAGCTGCCCAGCCCGCCGGTCAGAGGGATCCGGTTGTGGAGATGCAGGGCGAAGGCGGGAAGGGGCCGGCCGATCTCCTGGAAGAAGCGTCGGACCGTGCGGTGGGCCAGATTGCGCTCGTCACGGGGGAGCGTGCGGGCGCCCTCGCCGGTGATGGTGATGCCCGGCGGGGCGTCGAGGTCGAGGGTGATCTCGTTGTGGAGCGCCAGGGCCAGGCCCAGGCAGTCGAAGCCGGCTCCCAGATTGGCCGAGGTGGCCGGCGCCCGCACCGTCACTCGCATAGCAGCCTCTCCAGCGCCGCCGGCTCCGGGGCGAGGACCAGCGGTTCGTTGGCGGCGTTCGACTCCACGCCGGGCAGCCGGCGCAGGTGGTAGTCGATGGTGGCGCCGGGGTCTTTCAGGAGGTGGCCCGTGAGGATCGCCACCACCTGGTCGCCCCGGCGGATGACGCCCTCGGCCACCAGCCGGCGGATGCCGGCCAGCGAGGCGGCCGAGGCCGGCTCGCAGCCGATGCCGGCGGCGTCGATCTGGGCCTTGGCGTCCATGATCTCCTGGTCGCTGACCTCGGTCACCACTCCATCGGTCTCCAGGACCGCCTGCTTGGCCTTGAGGTAGTTGACCGGCGCGCCGATCTGGATGGCGGTGGCCACCGTCCGGGCGGGACGGGGCTCGAAGGTTCGGAAGCCGGTCCGGAAGGCCCGGTAGAACGGATTGGCGCCGCTGGCCTGGACCACCGCCAGTCGGGGTTTGCGGCTGATGAGCCCCAGGGTCTCCAGTTCGCGCAGGGCTTTGCCGAAGGCGCCGGTGTTGCCCAGGTTGCCGCCCGGCAGCACGATCCAGTCGGGCGGTGTCCAGTTGAGTTGCTGGAGCAGTTCGAAGACGATGGTCTTCTGCCCTTCCAGGCGGAAGGGATTGATCGAGTTCAGGATGTAGACGCGGTCGCCGATCTGGCGGATGAGCCGCATGGCGGCGTCGAAGTCGCCGCGGATCTGGACCGTCCGGGCGCCGTAGGCCAGGGTCTGGGCCAGTTTGCCGAAGGCGATCTCCCCTTCGGGCACCAGAACGAAACTGCGCAACCCGGCCCGGGCGGCGTAGGCGGCCAGCGACGAGGCGGTGTTGCCGGTCGAGGCGCAGACCACACTGGTGGCCCCGATGGCGCAGGCGTGGGTCACGCCCACCGTCATCCCCCGGTCCTTGAACGAGCCGGTGGGGTTCTCGCCCTCGTGCTTGAGCCAGAGGTCGTCCAGCCCGGCCCAGGCGGCCAGGCGGGGTGAGCGGTAGAGGTTGGTGTTGCCCTCCGGGCCGCTGACCGGGGTGATGGCCAGCGGGAAGACCAGCTCCCGGAAGCGCCAGACCCCGCTGCCCTCGGGCCCGGTGCGGACGGCCAGCCGTCGGTCGAAGGTCTCGCGGCTGATCTGGCCCCGCAGAGCGGCCAGGTCGTGCTCGACCTCCAGGAGCCCGCCGCAGGGACAGCGGTAGAGCGTGGTGGTGATGGCAGACGTGCTCTGGCAGACGATACAGCGCAGTCTCACTTGGCCACCCGGATGAAACTGCTGACCTGCCGCACGACGGGCAGGGTCCTGATCTGTTCCAGGGCCTCGGCCATGCGGCGCTCTTTGGCCAGGTGGGTCATCAGCACGATCTCGGCGCTGCGGGCGCTCTCGTCGGTCTCCTTCTGGATGACCGAGGCGATGGAGATGCGCGCGTCGCCCAGGACGCGGGCGATCTGGGCCAGGACGCCGGGCTGGTCGGCCACCTGCATGCGCAGATAGAAGCGTGATTCGACCTCGCCGAAGTCGCGCAGCCGGGCGCCGTCGGTGCGGAGGTCGATGGGCTCCGGCGTCCCCCGCAGGATGCTCTGGGCCACCGCACAGATGTCGGCCAGAACGGCCGAGGAGGTGGGCCGGGCGCCGGCGCCCCGGCCGTAGAGCATAAGCTTATCGATCTGGTCGCCATCGATGAGGACGGCGTTGAAGACGCCTTTGACGCTGGCCAGGTGGTGATCCAGCGGGAGCAGAGCCGGATGGACGGCCGCCTCGATCTCGCCGTCCAGGCGTCGGGCGGTGGCCAGGAGTTTGATGACGTAGCCCATCTCGCGGGCGTAGCGGAAGTCCTTGGCGTGCAGCCCGGTGATGCCGGTTCGGGGGATGTCCTCCGGCCGGACGTTGGTCCGGAAGGCCAGGGTGGCCAGGATAGCCAGTTTGTAGGCGGCGTCGATCCCCTCGACGTCGTTGCGGGGGTCGGGTTCGGCGTAGCCCAGCCGCTGGGCGTGGCGCAGGGCCTCGGCGTAGTCGCGCCCCTGCTCCATCTCGGTCAGGATGAAGTTCGTCGTGCCGTTGATGATGGCCTGGATCTGGCTGATCTCGTTGGCCACCAGGTCCCGGCGCAGCACGGCGATGATCGGGATGCCGCCGCCGACGCTGGCCTCGTAGAACAGATTCACCCGGCGCTTCTGGGCCAGGGCCAGCAGGGCGAAGCCGTGCTTGGCGATCACCTCTTTGTTGGCGGTGACCACGTGCTTCCCCTGCTCCAGGGCCCGGGCGATGTAGGAGCGGGCGGGCTCCTCCCCGCCGATGAGTTCGACCACGATCTGAACAGCCGGGTCGTCGAGGATATCCTCCGGGCAGGTGGTGAGCAGGGCCGGGTCGACCGGTACCTCGCGGGTCTTCTCCGGATCGCGGACCAGCACCCGCTTCACCCGCAGCCGACAGCCCAGGGCGGCGGCGATGCGGTCGCCTTTCTGCGCCAGCGCCTGGAGCGTGCCGCCGCCGACGACGCCGGCCCCGAGCAGTCCGATCTGGATCTCCTGCATACCCGTCTCTCACCTCTGGCGGCTGCGTCGGGCCGCCCTCTCCGCCGGCCGGGCGGTTCTCAGGTCCGGGGCGCGGCGCGCACCGGGACCCCGAGCCGGGGCAGACAGACCCGGAGAGCGGCCAGCACCGCGTCGATCTCCTCCTCGCGCACCAGTCCCAGATGCCCGATCCGGAAGATCTTGCCGGCCAGGCTGCCCTGACCGCCGGCCAGAACAATATTAAACTCCTCGCGGAGCACTTTCAGCAACTGGCCCACGTCCAGTCCCGGTGGGGCCTCGACCGCGGTCACCGCGTTCGAGGCGTAGCGCTCGTCGCCGAAGAGCCGCAGCCCCAGCGCTTTGATCCCGGCGCGGGTGCGGGCGGCGATCCGGGCGTGGCGGGCGATCCAGTTCTCCAGCCCCTCGGCCAGGATCAGGCGCAGCGACTCCTGGAGGGCGAAGAAGACCGAGACGGCCGGGGTGGCCGGGGTCTGACCGATCTCCAGGTACTTTTTGGCCAGGGTGAAATCGAAGTAATAGCGGGGCATGCGGGCCTGCTGATGGGCGGCCCAGGCCCGGGGGCTCACGCTGACCATCGCCAGGCCCGGCGGGGCCATCAGCGCCTTCTGCGAGGCGGTCACCACCACATCGCAGCCCCAGGCGTCGGTCGGCAGGGGCGTCGCCCCGACCGAGCTCACGCCGTCGACCAGGAGCAGCACGTCGGCCTCGCGGGCCACGGCGCTCAGCGCCGCCAGGTCGTTGGTGATGCCGGTTGAGGTATCGTTGTGGGTGACAAGGAGCGCCCGGTAGCCGCCTTTCTGCAGTTCGCGGCGCACCGCCTCCGGGTCGGCCGGCTGGCCGTAGGGGAACTGGAGAAGGGTCACCTGGGCGCCGAAGCGCTGGGCGATCTCGGCGAAACGCTCGCCGAAGAAGCCGATCGAGGCGGCCACCACCCGGTCGCCGGGCGAAAGGGTGTTGGCCACGGCCGCCTCCAGCCCGCCAGTCCCCGAGGCGGTGAAGATCAGCACATCGTTCTGGGTCTGGAAGACCGTCTTCAGGTTGGCGGTGACCTCGCGGAGGATGGCGGCGAACTCCGGCCCCCGGTGGTTGATCATCGGCCGGCACATCGCCTGGAGCACGTTCGGAGGCAGCGGCACCGGACCAGGAATACGCAGATTCACGCGGTCCCTCCCTCTCTCCCGCGGTCGCGGGCCAGCAGTTCACCGGCCAGACTCCGGTAGGCCTGGGCGCCGCGGGAGTGCGCATCGTACTGCAGAATCGGCTGTCCGAAACTCGGCGCCTCGGAGAGACGCACGGTTCGGGGGATCACGGTCTCGAAGACGAGAGCGCCGAAGTGCCGGCGCACCTCGTCCACCACCTGCTGCGCCAGATTGGTGCGGGCGTCGAACATGGTCAGAACCAGGCCGACGATCCGCAGGCTCGGATTGAGATTATCGCGGATAAGGTCGATGGTCCGGATGAGCTGGCCCAGGCCCTCGAGGGCCAGGTACTCGCACTGGACCGGGATAAGGATGCCGTCGGCGGCGGTCAGCGCGTTGACGGTGAGGAGGCCCAGGCTGGGCGGGCAGTCGATGAGAACGTAATCGTAGGCTCCCAGCACCGGGCGTAAGATCCGTCGCAGACGCTGCTCGCGGGCCAGGAGCCCGACCAGCTCCACCTCGGCCCCGGCCAGCCGGAGGGCCGCCGGCGCCAGGGCGAGCCGGGGGAGGGCCAGCGGGACGATCACCGCCTCCAGCGGGACCTGGTCCAGGAGCGCCTCGTAGATCGACGGGGCCTCCTGGTGCGGGTTGCGGCCCAGGCCGCTGGTGGCGTTGGCCTGGGGGTCGAAGTCCACCACCAGCACGCGGCAGCCCTGCTCGGCCAGGGCGGCGCCCAGATTGATGGCGGTGGTCGTCTTGCCCACCCCGCCTTTCTGGTTGGCGATGGCGTAGACCCGGGCCATCTAATCCACTCCGAAGCGGCGGTGGTAGTCGCGCAGCCGGGCCGCGACCTGTTCGGCGGTGGGGATCCCGCGGGTGCCCGGTTGCTCGACGGCGAAGCTGGCGGTGCAGTGGGCGAAGACCATGGCGGCCACCGGGTCGCCGGTCCGAGCCAGGTGCAGGAGGAAGGCGGCGGCGAAGACATCGCCGGCGCCGGTGGGGTCGCGCTCGACGGTCGGGTAGGCTGGCAGGTGCCGGGGACGGCCGTGCTGGAAGAGGGTGGCGCCCCGGGCGCCCTGGGTGACGACCACCAAAGGGACCTGGGCGACGTAGGTGGCGACCAGGGCCGGGTCGGGGATATCGTACTCGCTGAAGACCAGCACGTCCAGGTGTGGCAGGACGGCCTCGGCCCCGGTCCAGGGCACGGCCCGGACCCGCCCATCGGGTTCGCGGGCCCGCAGCCAGCCCTGGGGCGTGGCCCCGAGAAGGCGCGCGCCGAGCGCCCGGGCCAGGTCCGGCGAGACCTCGTTGGCGACCGGCGCCAGGAGGACGACCGGGGCCGTCCGCCAGGCGGGCGGAACGTCCGCGACGGTCAGCGGTCGGGCCACCGCCAGGAGGTACTGGGTCCGTTCGCCGCCGTGGTAGAGGTTGGCGAAGGTCGTGGTCTCCGCCGACGGGACGGCGTGGACCAGCAGACCCGGCAGGGCGCGGGCCGGGTCGATCTCGGGGCCACAGCTGGTGACGATGGCCACCCGGGCTCCCAGGCGCTGGGCAGTCAGCCCGGCGTAGGAGACCGTTCCGCCGATCTCGTAGCCGCCGGGGACGACGTCGCGGGTGATGTGGCCGATGATGAGCAGGTCTGGCACGGTCACTGCTTGGGCGAGATGACCACCCGACGCTGGTCGCCCTCGCCGATACTGGCGGTGGTCACCGCCGGGTGGTTGGCCAGGGTCAGATGGATGATCCGCCGTTCGGCCGGCGGCATGGCTTCGAGCGTCACCGGCTGGCCGGTGCTCTGCACGCGCTCGGCCATGCGCAGGGCCAGGTTGCGCAGGGCGCGCTCGCGCCGGGCGCGGTACCCTTCGATATCGACCACCAGCCGGCACCAGCGCTGGACGCGTTTGGCGACGATGAGGTTGGTGAGGTACTGGAGGGTGGCCAGCGTTTCCCCCCGGCGGCCGATGAGCAGGCCCAGGTCCTCATCGTCGGTGATGATCTCCAGGACGGCCGTCACGCCCTCGGTCTCGGGGGGAGCGGGATGGACCTCGACCCTGGCCCGCACATGCATCGCCCGCAGCAGGTGTTCCAGCACCTCCCGCCCGACCACCGCCGGCTCGGGCAGCCGGAGGGTGGGAGGCGGCTCCTCCCGGACCGAGACCAGAATGCGCGCCTCCTCACCGCCCAGCCCGAAGAGGCCCCGGCTCCCTTCGGAGAGCACCGTGATATCGACCTCCTCACGGCGCCGGCCCAGGCGGGCGAGTGCGCGTTCAATCGCTTCGCGGACGGTCTTGGCTGTGATCTCCAGGCTTTCCACCCTCTGCCTCCTTCGCCGGTGGCCACGGTCAGCGTCGCTTGCCCTTCTTCCGGCGGTGCGCGGCCAGAGGCCGGGGGCCGGCCGGACGCGGTGTCTCGGCGGCCGGACGCGCGGGCTGGTCCGACGCCACCGTCGGTGGTGTGGACGGAGCGGTCGTCGCCGTCCCGGTCTCCGCGGCGGCCGCCGGACTAGCGGCGGCCACCGGTGTGACCGTGAACAGGTTCCAGCGTGTCAGGGCGTACTGCTGGGCGATCGAGATGAGGTTGGATACCAGCCAGTAGAGCACCAGCCCCGACGGGACGGTGAAGGCGAAGTAGATGAACATCAGCGGCATAAAGAGCATCATCTGGTTCATCATCCGCTGCTGCTCGTCCATCGCCGGGGGGGTGACCATCCGCTGGTAGAGGAACTGGGTCGCCCCCATCAGCAGCGTCAGGATCGGGATGGCCGGCGGCCACAGGCTGACGTGCTCCGGTTGGGAGAGGTTCAGCCAGAGAAACTGCATCACAAAGCCGTCGGCCTGGTGGGTGAGGTTGTACAGGGCCGAGTAGAGCCCGATCCAGATCGGCATCTGGATCAGCAAAGGCAGGCAGCCGGCGGCCGGGTTGACCCGGTGCTCGCGGTAGAGGCGCATCTGCTCCTGCATCAGGCGCTCCCGGTCTTTACCGTACTGTTTCTGGAGCGCCTTCAACTGGGGCTGGAGGGCCTGCATCGCCTTGGCCGAGCGGATCTGCTGGAAGGTCAGCGGGAAGGTCAGCAGCCGGACGATCACGGTGAAGACGATGATCGTCAGTCCGAGGCTGGGCAGGCCCAGGCCGGCCAGCAGGCCGTAGAGCGCGACCAGCGCCTGGGTCAGCGGCTCGACCACGGCCGCGTGCCAGAGGGCACCGATGTCCAAAATCTCGCCTCCTTCAGTCGGTCAGGCACTCCCGGCGCAGCAGGGCTACGGGACCGGATCGTAGCCGCCGGGGTGAAACGGATGACAGCGCAGCAGCCGTCGGAGCGCCAGTTTGCCACCCTGCCAGACGCCGTAGCGCTGCACCGCCTGGGCGGCGTACTCCGAGCAGGTGGGCCAGAAGCGACAGGCCGGCGGGAGGAGCGGCGAGAGCAGCCACTGGTACAGACGGATCGCACCCAGGACCAGCCAGCGGATCATCGTCGTCACGCGCTCTCGGCCACAGAGGGCCCGCCGGCCGCGCCAAGACGCTCGGTCGGCAGGCGCAAAAGCCCGGCCTGTTGGAGCAACTGGCGGACGGCCGTCTGGATCTCGGCGAACGTGGCCGCCACACTGCCCGTCCGGGCGATCCAGAGCAGATCCCACCCCGACGGGATCTGCGGGTAGACCAGACGCACCGCTTCGCGGATACACCGCCGCACCCGGTTGCGGACCACCGCTTTGCCCAGGCGACGGCTGACGGTCACTCCGACGCGGGTCACAGGCAGGCCGTTGGGCCGCGCGTACAGAACAAGGAGCGGGTGCGCCCAGGATCGACCCTCGGAGCGCACCCGGGCAAAATCCTCGCGGCGGACCAGGCGGTATTTCTTCTTCACCCCGCTCCCGATGGCGCCGGCCCACGCCGCCTGTTTAGACCGGCGTCAGGCGATAGCGCCCCTTCAGACGCCGGCGTTTCAAGACCTTTCGGCCGCCGGGCGTCGCCATCCGAGCACGGAACCCATGCTCGCGGGCCCGCTTGCGCCGCTTCGGTTGATAGGTCCGCTTGACCACCGTGGCCTACCTTCGTGCGCTCTTCCGGCTACCGCCTCTCTCACCTGGGGATTATAGACGGTTTGGGCCGGGCTGTCAACCGCGCCCGAGCGGGCGAGCGGCCCGAAGGGCCGTGGCCGGCTGGCGCCATCCCGCCCGCCATGCTACAATCCACCGCGAGCGGCGGCCCGCCCCACGGGCGGGCGGAAGGAGAGTGCGGCGTGCCTCAGCCTCCAGACCCGCCGGGCGGCTCCCGGCGGTCGGCATTGACGTTCGCGGTGGTCACGGTGCTCTTTCTCCTCTTCACCGCCGGCGGCCTTTTTTTTGGCTACATCTTCCTGACGACGCTCCTCAGCCTGCTCGGCGCGCCCGAGCGGGCCCAGCTGGCCGCCGCGCCCGGCGAGGCGATCCGGGCGGTCGGCCAGATCATCCCCCCGGCGGTCAAAGAGCCCACCTCTCTCCTCCCCGGGGGACCGCCGGTCCCGACGCTGCCCGACTTCACCGGCCGCGAGCGGGTGAACATCCTGCTCCTGGGCATCGACCAGCGCCCCGACGAACGGGCCCAGGGCCTGCCCAGCCGCAGCGATACGATGATCATTCTGACCCTCGAGCCGCAGACGCGATCGGCCGGGCTGCTCTCGATCCCCCGCGACCTCTGGGTGCCGATTCCGGGGCACGGGGAGAATAAGATCAACACCGCCCATTTCTTCGGCGACCTGGACCGGCCCGGTGGTGGGCCGGCTCTGGCCAAGCGGACCGTCGAACTCAACTTCGGCGTGCGCATCCACTACTTCGCCCGGGTGGACTTCCGCGGGTTTGAAAAACTCATCGATACCCTGGGTGGCATCACCCTTGACGTCGAGCGCCCGATCAAAGACGATGAGTACCCGACCGAGGACTACGGGATCCGGCGCATCTTCATCCCGGCCGGTCTGCAGCGGATGGACGGCGTGACGGCGCTCTGGTACGCCCGCTCCCGCCATAGCGAGAACGACTTCGGCCGCATGCGTCGGCAGCAGCAGGTGATCCTGGCCGCGCAGCGGGAGGCCCTGCGGCTGGATCTCGACCTCCTGCGCCGGCTGCCGCAGCTCCTGGCGACGGTGCGCGAGACGGTCACGACCGATATCCCGCCCGACCAGATCCTGGCCCTGGCCAGCCTGGCCCGGTCGATCAAAGCCGAGAACGTCACCGCCCGGACCATCGACGCCAGCATGGTGATCGATGTCAACGGCGACGGCACCGTTCTCCTCCCGAACCGCCAGCGGATCCGCCAGGTGATCCAGGAGCTCTTCTTCGACCCGCAGCTGAAGACCGAGGCGGCGCGGATCGCTGTGCTCAACGGCACCCAGCGGGCGGGGCTGGCGGCGGCCACCGCCGAGGCCCTCCGGGCCCAGGGCTACCTGGTGGTGCGGGTGGACCAGGCCCCGGAGCCCGTGCGCCGGACCACCATTCTCAGCCATACGGCCAAGCCCTACACGGTCCAGCGCCTGGCGGCGCTGCTCAAGGTGCCGGCGGCCAGTATCCAGAAGGGATCGGCGGACGACGCCGCCGACATCACCATTATCCTGGGACCCGACGCCCAGATTCCCACCCCGTAGCGGGCAAACGATGGCGACGCTGGTCATCGGTGTGGGCTACATCGGCAGTGCGCTGGTCGAGACCCTGGCCCGGGCCGGCGAGACCGTCATCGGCCTGGACAACTGGTTCTCCACGCCGCGCGCGCCCCTGGCGGCCCTGGCCACCCATCCCCGGGTCCACCTCCTCACCGCCGACGTCACCGACCCGGCAGCCGTGGACCGGGCGCTGGACCGGGCGCCGGTCGAGACCGTCTACTACCTGGCGGCCCAGGCCAGCGCCCATCCGGCCGCCGCCCCGCCCGAGTACACCGAGGAGACCAATCTCCGTGGTCCCCGGCTGGTCCTGGAGGCGCTGGTGCGCCACCGGGTTCCCCGGTTCGTCTACGCCAGTTCGCTGCGGGTCTACGGCCGGCCGCTTCCGCCGGTGGTCCATGAGGACCTGCCCTATGGGCGGCTGGAGGACCTGGCTCACCTCTCGAAGGTCTACGCGGAGAAACTGATCGAGATGTACGCCTGGCGGCACGGTCTGCGGGCCCGGGTGGTCCGGCTGGGCCTGGTCTACGGGCTGAGCCCGGTGATGAAAGAGGATCCCCGCTTTATGACCGCCCCCAACCGGTTCTGCTGGCAGGCGGTCCGGGGGGAGCCGCTGGTCGTCTCCGCCGAGGGCGAGTGGCCGACCGGGCTGATCGCGGTCGCCGACGCGGTCCAGGCGCTCCGGCTGGCGGCCGACCTGGCGCCGGATGAGCCGTATCTGGTGGTGAACGCCGCCCCCGAGGTGGCCACGATCGGCGAGGTGGCCCAGCAGGTGGCCGATCTGGTGGCGGCGCGGGGGGGGAGGATTCCGGTGGCGCGTCCCGGCCCGCCGGCGACCGGCCCGCGCCCGCGCATCCTCTCGCGGCTGGACCGGGTCGGGTTTCGGGCGACGAAGAGCCTGCCGGAGGGACTGGACGAGGTGCTCGCCTATTTCTACCGCCGACCGACCGCCTCCACTGTCGGCAGGTGAGCCGATGAGTGTGGCCCGTCTGCTGCTGAAGGCCCGTCCGGTGCCAGACCAGCTGGCCGACCGGCTGCGGCCGCCGCTGAGCGATGGTCTGGAGCTGTACCTTGACGCTCAGGACCTTGTCGGTCCCTGCTGGCTGGCCATCCTCGTGGAGCGCCTGGCCGCGTTCGACCGGCCGTCCGATTTTGTCTTCCTGGTCGAGGCGCCCATTCGGACCATCGACGGTCGTTTCTTCGACCTGACGGCTGACGATGCCGGCCATCGCGAGACGCTGCGGCGCGTGGTCGAGTACGGAGCCCGGATCGGGGCGCGGGCGGCGGTCCTGCACTGCATCGCCCCGCAGGCCGATCTGGACGGCCTCGACGCCGCCGCCGTGCGGCGGGCCCGTCGGCGGGCGCTGCCCCTGGTCCGCTACTACGTTGACCTCTGCCGGGCGCACGGGCTCATCCCGACGCTGGAGAACATTCCGCCGGTCGCCCGGATGCGCGAGGGCGCCTGGCTGACCTCGGCCATCGGGGTCGTGGCCGAGGATCTGGTGGTCCTGACGGAGGCGGTGCCGGGGCTGGGGGTGACGCTCGACCTCTCGCACGCCCAGCTGGCCCTTAACGCCAGCCGGACGCCCCTCTGGCTGCTTCCTCCGGTCCTGCGCCGGCTGGGGCGCCATCTGCGCCAGCGCTCGCCGGTCCGCGACCTGGAGGCCTACCTGGCCTGTCTCGGCGAGCGGGTGGTCAACGTCCATCTCTCGAACGCCACCGGTCTTCTGGGCGAGGGGCTGCCCTATCACCAGGGGGAGATCGCCCTGGACCGGCTGGCGCGGCGTCTCCTGGTCTCCGTCCCCTATATCGTCACCGAGATCCTGGAGCCCGATCCGGCGCGTTCCCCGCAGATGCGGGCGGCCTGGCGGCGGCTGTGCGCCCTGCGGGCGGAGGTCGCTGGCGCGGAGGGAGACCGTGGTGGCTAGGCTGGGGGAGCAGCCGCTCGACTGGGAGCGGCTGCTGGGGCGGCCGGTGATCCGCTTCGCCCCGGAGGTGCTCCGGCCGGCGGTGGCCGGCCGGCGGGTCCTGGTCACCGGCGCCGGAGGATCGCTCGGGCGGGCTCTGGTGCGCTGGCTGGTGGCGGCGGAGCCGGCGGCGCTGGTCCTGCTGGACCACCACGAGCCCTCGCTCTTCCAGCTGCGGCAGGCGGTCGGCGCGGTCCCGGTTCCCTGCCGCTTCGTGCTGGCGGACGTCCGCGACCGGGTGCGGCTGGAGCGGCTGTTGACCCGGGAGAGGATCGCGGTGGTCTTTCACCTGGCCGCCTACAAGCACGTCACCAGCGGCGAGGAGAACCCGGAGGCGGTGGTCGAGGTCAACGTGCTGGGAACGCTCCGCCTGCTGGAAGCGGCGGCTCTGGCCGGCGTCGAGCGTTTCGTCTACCCATCGACCGATAAGGCGGTGCGCCCGCCCAGCCTCTACGGAGCCACCAAACGGCTGGTGGAGCTGGTTCTGCGGGCGCGGGCGCAGGCCGGGCTCGGACCGCCGGCCGTGGCGGTCCGACTGGTCAACGTGCTGGGCTCGCAGGGGAGCGTGATCGAGATCTTCCTTCAGCAGATCATGGCTGGCCAGCCGCTCAGCCTGACCGATCCGGCGATGCGGCGATACTGGATCACCGAGGACGAGGCGGTGGGGCTCCTGCTGGCGGCGGCCTGGCTCCGGGAGAGCGGGCCGCTGGTTCTCGACCTGGGAGAGCCGGTGCCGCTGGTCGAGATCGCCCGGCGCCTCTGGCGAGCGCTGGGCCGGGAGGGCGAGCCGCCGCTGCGGGTGGTCGGCCCCCGGCCGGGCGAGCGGCTGGTCGAAGAGCTCACCTACCCCGACGAGCGGCTGCGGCCGACGGCTGTTCCGGGGGTCCGGGCGGTGGTGGCGGCGTCGTCCCCACCGGCTGGCCTCCTCGCGGCCCTGGCGGCGCTCGAGCGCGACCTGATGGATCTGGCGCCCGCGGACCTGCGTCGGCGTCTCTTCGCCCTGCTGCCGACGGAGGTGACGGTCTGATGGCCCTGGCCCTGGGGGTGGTTCTGGGGGTGACATTGCTGGTGGCGCTGGTGAGCATGCCGCCGGCGCGCTGGCTGGGTGAGCGCTGGGGGCTGGTGGACCGGCCACGTCCTGGCGAGCTCCAGCGCGTCCCGGTCCCCCGGACCGGGGGCTATGGCATGATCCTGGCCTTCGGCGGGGGGGTGCTGGTCAGTCTGTGGCTCATTCCGCGCCCGGCGGACGAGTGGCCACGGCTGCTCGGGTTCGGCCTGGGGCTGCTGGTGCTCCTGCCGGTCGCCCTGATCGACGACCGGCGGCGGCTGGGGCCGGGGCCGCAGTTCCTGGGGCAGCTGGGGGCGGCGCTGCTGCCGGTCGGCTGCGGCCTGCTGATCGAGACGGTGTCCAGCCCCTGGGGGACGCTGCTGCCCCTGCCGTTGGGGGTGGCTCTGCCGCTGACGCTTCTCTGGATCGTCGGGTTGATCAACACGATGAACTGGCTGGACACGATGGACGGGCTGGCGGCCGGCATCGGGGCCATCGCTGCGGCCGTCCTTTTCTGGCGCAGTTACACGCTGGAGCAGTACAGCATCGCCGCCCTGGCGCTGGCGTTGCTGGCGGCCTGTCTGGGATTTCTCCCCTTCAACCTTTCGGCCCGTCTCTTTATGGGGACCAGCGGCTCGATGTTCCTGGGCTACGGGCTGGCGCTGCTGGCCATCATCGGGGGGGCCAAGATCGCCACCGCCGTGATGGTGCTGGGGCTGCCGCTGGTCGATGCCGTCCTGGTCATCTGGCAGCGCCTGCTGGCCGGGCGGTCGCCCTGGCGTGGGGGTGACGCTGCCCATCTGCCCCACCGGCTGGTGGCGCTGGGGCTGACGCCACGGCAGATCGTGCTGGGCCTCTACGCGGCCTGCGGGGTGAGCGGCGTCCTGGCCCTCCTGCTGCCGGCGATGGTCAAACTCTATCTCCTCGGGGCCGGGGTCGCCGGTCTGGGGGCCCTGGCCGTGGGGCTGCTGCTCCGTCAGCGGTGGCTCCGGCACTCGGGGGCGAACTCGTCGGCCCGTTGACGCTCAGGCCGGCGGAGGCTGGGGCGGCCGGGCCGGGGCGGTCTCCGGGCTGTCTGAGGGCACCTCGGGTGGGAGGAGTTCCCGGCGCAGCCGTTCCAGCGCGGCCCGGGCCAGCCGCGAGACGTGCATCTGCGAGATGTGGAGCCGCTCGCCGATCTCCGCCTGGGAGAGCTCTTCGTAGAAGCGCAGGTAGAGGATGGCCCGCTGTCGGGGAGTGAGCAGGCGGAGGGCGTGCTCCAGGAGCAGGCGGTCCTCAAAGCGCTGGATCTCTTCTTCGGCCGCGCGGCTGGACCAGTCCTCGCCCGCCTCCAGTGGTCGGGCCGGATGGGGGTCCGCCCGCCAGACGGCCTCGACCTGTTCGACCGGCAGCCCCAGGCTCTGGGCCACCTCCTCGGCCCGGGGCAGGCGTCCCAGCTGCTGGGTCAGCTGCTCGGTGGCGCGCTCGATGGCGCCCCGCAGTTCCTGGACCTGGCGGGGGATGCGGACAACGGTCTCGCGGTCGCGCAGATACCGGCGCATCTCGCCGGCGATCGTCGGGATGGCGTAGGTGGTGAAACGGACGCCCCGTGCGGGCTCGAAGCGGTCGATGGCCTTGATGAGCCCGATGAACCCGACCTGGATCAGATCGTCGAGCTGGTCGCCGCTGCGGGCCAGGCGGCGAGCCAGCTGGGTGACCAGGCCGAGGTTGCGGACGATGATCGCCTCGCGCAACGCCGGGTCGCGGCTGACCGCGTAGCGCGCAAGTAAGGTCTCGATCTCGGGTTCGGCGTCGGCCGGGATGAGAGATTCGCGGTCCATCAGCCGGTCGGGAGCTGCCCGTGCTCTTTGGCGTACCGGTACAGGCGCCAGAGGTCGGCCGTGGTCGTGGCCAGGACCTCGGCCGCAGCCGACCGGGCGCGCGCCCAGCGGGCCCGGAGGCCGGCCCAGCGGTGGGCGAGCCGTTCCCACCCCCGGCGCCAGAGGGCGCCGGCCTGAGCGGCGGTCGCCGGCGACAGCCGGGCGCCGAGGTCGCGCCGGGCGGCGGGGGAGAGCAGGAGAACGAGCCCTATCCCGAGCCCCAGGCCGCTGAGAAAGCCGACGAGCCCGCGCCCCATCACGGCCCTCCCTGCCGGCCCAGGAGAACGCTCAGAAAGCGGCCGATGGCCAGCCCCAGCGCCACCAGCCGAATGGCCGGCCGCACCAGCAGGTCGCCGAGGAAGTCGATGGTCCCCCGGAGCGAGAGCAGGCCCCGGTTGGCGGAGTCGAGCAGCGGTGGCACCTGTCGCTGGAGCAGGCGGACCAGTCGCAGGATCTGCAGGACCAGGACGAGGACGACCGAGAGCAGAACGATGTTGAGGAGCGCCAGGATGATGAGGGCCAGGTCGCGGAGGAGAGCAATGACCTCCACGCGCGGTCGCCTCCGGGGGCGTGACTTCACTGCGATTGTATCATACCCGCCGGTGGTTGGCAAAAATGAGGGCGGCCCAGGCGCCGGCGGTGGTCCCCAGGAGATGCAGTTCACCCAGGAGGAGCGGCGTCCACAGCAGGTGCTGGCCGGCCACCTGGCCGGCCAGGAGCCCGGCCAGGGCGAAGAGGTAGCAGCGGCGAAGCGAATGGCCGCGCCGGCCGACGATGGTCTTGTAGGCGGCGGCGTGCAGACCCGCCACCACACCCATCAGGACCCAGAGCGGCGGGATGCTGGCGAGCAGACTGTCTACAAGGGGACCCATCGGCTGTGCCCGCATTATACCAGTCGCCCGCCTTGATCGCCTACGGGGTGGCTGGTATGCTCTGCCCGGGGGGTGACCGATGACGGAGCCGTTGACGCTGGGCCAGCGCGCCGACCAGCTGGCCCGGCTGGCGAACGAGTCCTTTGACGTGGTGGTGGTCGGCGGCGGGATCACCGGCGCCGGCGTGGCCCTGGACCTGGCCAGCCGGGGGCTACGGGTCGCGCTCCTGGAGCAGTTCGACTTCGCCAGCGGGACGAGCAGTCGCTCCTCGAAGCTCATTCACGGTGGGCTGCGCTATCTGGCGCAGGGGCAGATCCACGTCACGCGGGTGGCCGTCCAGGAGCGGGAGCGGCTGCTGCGGCTGGCGCCCCATCTGGTCGAGCGCCTGCCGTTCCTCATCCCGGTCTACGGCGGCTGGAGCGAGCGTCTCTGGCTCGGGCTGGGGCTGACCGTCTACGATCTTCTGGCCGGGCTGGAGCGGTCGCGCTGGCACCGCTGGTGGGACCGCGAGACGGTGCTGCGCCGGGTGCCGAGCCTGCGGGCCGTGGGGCTGGACTCGGCCTACGTCTACGAGGACTGCCGGACCGACGACGCCCGGCTGGTCCTGACCGTCCTGGGCGAGGCGGTGGCCCGGGGAGCGGCGGTGGCGAACTACACCCTGGCCATGGCCCCGCTCTTCGACCACCGGGGGGTGGCCGGGGTGGTGGCCGGCGACCGGCTGAGCGGCCGGGAGTTCGCCATCCGGGCGCCGGCGGTCGTCCTGGCCGGGGGCGTCTGGGCCGCCCGGCTCTTCGCCTGGGATCCTCTGCTGCCGCCGCTGCGCCTCCGCCCCTCGAAGGGGGTTCACCTCGTGCTGCCGGGCGAGCGGCTGGCGCCGGCCGATCTGGCCCTCTACGTGCCGACCGGCCGTGACCGGCGGCTGGTCTTCGTCATCCCCTGGTACGGGCGGACGCTGGTGGGGACGACCGATACCCCGTACGAGGGCGATCTGGCCGCTCCGCGCTGCACCGCCGACGACCTGGAGTATCTCCTGGGGGCGCTGCACTACGCCTTTCCCACGGTATCGGTCGAGCCGGCCGACGTTCTGAGCGTCCAGGCCGGGCTGCGGCCGCTCATCGACACCGGGGCGCGGGAGACCACGGCGCTCTCGCGCGAGGACCGGGTGGTGGCCAGCCCGACTGGCATCGTGGCCGTGGCCGGCGGGAAACTGACCGCCTATCGTGAGATGGCCGAGAAGGTCGGGGATCTGGTTGGCCGCCGTCTGGCGGCTCTGGGGCGCGCGGTGCCCCCCTCGCCGACCCGAACGCTTCCTCTGGGCGGTCGGTGGGCCGGGCCCGACGCGGTGGCGCGTCTGGTGCTGGACCTGGCGGGGACGCTGCCCCCGTCGGTGGCCTGGCACCTGGTCCGGCGCTACGGCGAGACCGCCCGGCTGCTGGCCGACCTCATCGCCGCGGAGCCACGGCTGGGCGAGCCGCTGGTGCCGGGTCTGCCCTGGGTCGGGGCCGAGGTCGTCTACGCGGCCCGTCACGAGCAGGCGATGACCGTGGCCGACGTCTTGGCCCGCCGGACCCGACTGGCCCTGCTGCTGCCCGACCAGGGGCGGTGTCTGGCGCCGAAGGTGGCGGCGGCTCTGGCCGAGGCCTGGGGGCTGCCGGCCGAGGCGGCCGCCCGCCTGGCGGCCGCCTACGAGCAGGACGCGCTGGCCTTTACCCCGCCGGGGCGGGCTTAGGGCAAAAAGCGCAGCGGGTCGACCCGGACCCCGTCGATGCGCACCTCGAAGTGGAGGTGGGGACCGGTCGTCCGGCCGGTCATCCCCACTGTGCCGAGGAGATCGCCCTGATCGACCCGGTCGCCGACCGAGACGGCCAGGCGGCCCAGGTGGGCGTAGAGGGTGACGTGGCCGTTGGGATGGCTGAGTTTGACGTAGGTGCCGTAGCCGCTGTTCCAGCCGGTGGCGGCCTCGATGACCAGGCCGGGGAGGGCCGCCCGGACGGGGGCCCCGTAGGCGGTGCCGATGTCGAGGCCGGGATGGGCGCGGCTGAAGTAGGTGGTGATGGGGCCGAGGGCTGGCCAGATATAGGTCAGGGCCGGGCGACCCCGGCTGGTCGGGCGGAAGCGGTCGTCGGGGACCGGCGGGCTGCCGCTCGCCGGGATGAGCAGGGTGTCGCCGGCGATGATCCAGTTGGGGTCACGCAGATTGTTGAGGGTGGCCAGGGTCTCGACGGTCGTGCCGAACCGCTGGGCCAGGCCCTCGAGCGTGTCGCCGGGGGCGATGGTGTAGGTGAAGGTCTCGGCGGCCTGAGCCGGCAGGCTGGCGGCGAGGCCGAGCCAGGCCCAGGCGGCGCTCCACAGGAGCGCCCGGCGCAGACGAGTCGGTAGTGGCATCCGGTGGTCCCTCCAGGTGGGAGTAGGCCAGGCGTGTGGGGGCGACGCTGGCGAACCGGGCGCATCGTAGCATAGGGACGGGCGCTTGGCAAGAACGATTGTCGCAATTGTCGGTCCACTATCTGGAGTATGGGCCGGTGCGTCGTGGGGGAGCGTCGGAAAAAGCCCGGCGTCCGGCCGCCGGCCGGACGCCGGGCGAGGGGTTAGGTCTGGCCGGCCACCCAGGCCAGGCCCTGGAGGACCAGGCGCCGGAAGTGGGGGTTGGTGAGGGCGCGCGCGTCGTGGCCCAGGGCGTTGTAGTGGACCCGGCCCCGGCCGTAGGTCTTGACGTAGAGGAGGGGATGGCCTTCAGCAGTGGCCAGGACGTGGATCTCCGGTCCCAGGGGGCCTTCGCCCAGGTGGCGGAGTTCGCTGGCGGGCTGGCCGGCGGCCAGCGCCGCCGCCAGGGCCGGGAAGTCGGCGGTGTTGCCGCCGACCTCGTAGAGTTCGTCCTCGATGTCGAAGTCGTCCACTCCGGCGGTGATGGGATGGGTTCGGTCGGCGATGGTCACCCGGAAGGTCTTGAAGGGATCGTGGCGCAGGAAACGGCTGCCGAGCATGGTGAGGTAGGCCGGGCTGTTCCAGAAGGTGGCGCTGGCGGCGTGCAGGCCCAGGAACCCCAGACCGTTCTCGACCGCCTGCAGCAGGGCCTGCACCTGCTCCGCGGTGGGTGTCAGGAAGGTGCTGTAGTTGACGACGGCCTGATACTGGGCCAGGGTCTCGGGGGTGAGGACGCTGAGGTCGTCGGTGATGCGCAGATCGGCCCGGCCCTCGCCGGCCAGGAGCCCGGCCAGTTCGGCGTAGTGGCGCGGGGTGTTGTGGTACTCTGGACCGCCCATCAGCAGGAGAACGCGCAGTCTGGCCATGCCGGTGCCTCCTTCAACGCGTGAGACGTCTGGGGGCCGGCGACCCCGCGGGCTGGCTTCGGTCCTGGCGTGGCCCGGACCCAGGCCTGGCGGAGGTCGCCGGCCGACTCGTTTCTAGAGGATGCGGAAGCCGCCGTCCACGTAGAGCGACTGGCCGGTAACGTAACTGGCGTCGTCCGAGGCGAAGAAGACGGCCACCCGGCCGATCTCCTCGGGCTGGCCGGCCCGTTTCAGAGCGATCCGCTCCAGCACCTGGGGCAGGACCTGGGGGTCCTTCATCACCCAGGCGGTCATCGGCGTGTCGATGAGGCCGGGGTTGATGCAGTTGACGCGGATGTTGTGGGGGGCCAGTTCGACAGCGGCGTTGGCGGTCAGGGCCTCGATGGCCCGCTTGCTGGGGGCGTAGTGGCAGCGACCGGGCAGGACCATGCCGGCCTGGACCGAGCCGATGTTGATGATGGCGCCGCCCCGGCCGGCGGCGATCATGGCCCGGGCGGCGGCCTGCAGGCAGAGGAAGGCGCCCTTGAGGTTGGTGTGAGTGACGCGCTCCCACTCCTCTTCGCTGATCTCGAGGAGCGGGATAATCGACTCGACCCCGGCGTTGTTGACCAGGATGTCCAGGTGGCCCAGTTCCCGCACCACCCGTTCGACCATGGCCTCGACCGCCGCCCGGTCGCGGACGTCGGCCAGGATGCCGATGGCGCGTCGGCCCAGGGCGCGGATCTCGCCGACGACGGCCTCGACCTCCTCCGGGCCGGCCACGTCGTTGACGGCCACATCGGCGCCGGCGCGGGCCATCTCCAGGGCGATTCCGCGGCCGATCCCGCGCCGGGCGCCGGTCACCAGTGCGACCTTGCCCTCCAGTTTGCCTGGCATCGTCCTCCTCCTGTGGCTGGGGTGTCTTGAGCCGGTGGGGCTAGTCCTCCTCGATGATGGCCACCGCCCGCACGGGCGCGGCCGAGGCGCCCCGATACTTGATCGGGAAGACGCAGACCTTAAAGCCGTAGGGGACCGGGATCTGGTCGAGGTTGCAGAGGTTCTCCAGGTGATAGTACTCGCGCTCGAGCATCACCCGGTGGGCCTCCCAGAACTTCCGGCGCTGGAACATATAGGGGACCGGTGGGTCGAAGCCGATAGCGTCGATGCCCATGACCTTGATCCCCTGGTCGAGCAGCCAGTGGACCGCCTCTTTGGTCATGCCGGGATGGTCGGTCAGATACTCCTGGCTGAAGCGCTTCCGGGCGGCATCGGTGCGCAGGAGGACGATATCGAGCGGCTTCAGCCGGTAGTTGATGGCGGCCAGGGCCTGTTCCAGGTCCTCGGGCCAGATCTCGTCGCCGGGCTGTTTATGGGTCAGGTTGAGGACCACGCCATCACCGTAGCAGTACTCCAGCGGGATGCCCTCGGCCCGGGGGGCGTCGGGTTTGACGTGGCCCCAGGAGTCGATGTGGGTGCCGACGTGGTCGCCGGTGACGATCAGACAGTGGTTGGGCAGATGGGTCACCCCGAATTTATCGGTGCCCATGGACCGGGCCATCTGCTCATGGTTCTCCAGGTCGACGATGACCGGTTTGGCGACGCTGGGGTAGACCGGCATCCCCTGGTAGACCTCCATCGACAGATCGATCAGCCGCACCCGTCCCATAGAACCTCCTCGATAATCGATGATGGCCCTGCGGGCCACTATAGAGCCCCCCTGGGCCCCTGTCAAGGGGCGGCCTCTCAGCGCCGCCAGGCCACCCGGTTGCCCAGGATCTCGCCCAGGTAGCGACGACTCATGGCCGCGGCCTCGCGGGGCGGTCGGGGGGCGCGGGGGGTGCCGTCCAGTTCGACGTTGATCCAGCCGGCGAAGCCGGCCTCGGCGAGAAGATCCAGGATGGCCGGGATGGGGAGCACCCCACTGCCGACCGGGACGTAGTTCACGTAGCCGGTGGTGTCGATCTCGTGGCCCTGGTCATCGCGGGGGTAGGCCCCGCTCCAGTCCTTGAGGTGGACGTGGGTAATGCGCGGCCGGTAGGTCCGCAGCACCTCCAGGATATCGCTCCCCCCTTTGGCGATCTGGCCGGTGTCGGGCGCAAAGCCGACGAGCGAGGGGTCGAGAAGACTCATCATGGTGTCGATATCCTGGCGGGTCTCGACGGCGGTGCCGGTGTGGGGGTGCAGGCCGGTGACCAGGCCGATGCTCTGGCAGTAGCGGGCGATCTCATGGAGAGCATCGGCCAGGCGGCGGAACTGGTCGAGAGTGTAGCCGCCGGGGGGCCGGCGGCCGCAGGCCAGAACCAGGGTTTCGCCCCCGATCTCTTTGAGCGCGTCGGCCTCGCGGCGGGCCATCTCCAGGTCGGTGGCGGCGGTGTCGGGGTCGATCCAGGTCTTGCCGCAGTAGCCGGCGACGGTGGGGATACCGTAGCGCTCGACCAGAGCCCGCCAGCCGCCGGGTTTCTGGTTCCACTCCAGAATGGTGCGGCTGAAAGTCTCAAAGCCGAGGTACCCTAATTCCGCCACATCGCGGTAGGCCTGCTCCATATCGCCGGGGATGCCCCAGGTGATACCGGTGTGGCCGATCTTCAGGCGGTGCATGGTTCTCCTCCTGCGCGGTGAGGATAGGCGGGCAGGCGTCTTTTGCCGACAGCGAATCGGCTCAGCGGTCAGGGGTCAGCGGGCTGCCGGCTGGAAGCAGACCTTGATGGCCTGACGTTCGAGCAGCAGCCGCACCCCGCGCGCGTACTCCTCCAGCGGCAGGGTGGCTGAGACCAGTGGGGCCATCTTCACCTGGCCCGAGGTGATGAGATGCAGGGCGTACTCGGCCCCCAGGCGGCTGCGGCCGCCGTAGCCCTCCAGGCTCAGTCCCTTGCGCCACTCGTCGAGAGTAAAGGTTACCGGGCCGTGGACCACGCCGAAGATGATCACCCGGTGGCGGGTGACCTTCATCAGGCGGTTGACCGAGTCGGCCACGCCGATGCAGTCGATGGAGATATCGAGCGGGTCCTGGCGCAGCGCCTCCCACTCCGGCGAGCCGGGCAGATAGGCGGCGTCGGCGCCCAGAGTCCGGGCCAGGGCCAGTCGCTGGGGCAGGAGGTCGAAGCCGACGACCTCGCGGGCGCCGCGGGCCTTGAGAGCCTGGACGGCCAGGAGGCCGGCCGGGCCGAGGCCCGAGACGCCGACCCGTTTGCCGACCACCTCGCCGGCCCGCAGGATCGAGGTGGCCAGGCAGGTCAGCAGTTCGAGCGAGGCGGCTTCGGGGAAAGAGAGGTGGTCGGGGATCTTCAGGACGTGGTCGGCCGGGATGACGGCGTACTCGGCGTAGAGGGCGACCGGGACGTCGCCCAGGCTCCAGTTGGCGACGCGGTCGCCAGGGCGGAGGTGAGAGACATTCTGGCCGACCCTGACCACGATGCCGGCGCCCTCGTGGCCGGGCCAGCCGGGTTTTTGGGGGTAGACAGGCTGGCCGGGGCGTTCAAAGATATCCACGCCTTGCCAGAGAGTCATATCCCACTGGGGGCAGGTGTTACAGGCCTCGATCTTCACGAGGACGTCGTTGGGGCCGGGCTCGGGGACCGGCAGGTCGAGGATGGTGAACTGGCCCGGAGCAGTGATCTGCAGCGCACGCATGGAGCCTCCCTGAAAGTCGAGAATGTTAGCCTTTGATGCCGGTCAGAACGATGCCCTGGATGAAGAAGCGCTGGGCCACGTAGAAGACGACCAGGATCGGCAAGAGAACCAGGAGCGAGACCGCCATGAGCAGGTGGAAGTCCACATAGCCGAACTGTCCCCGGAACTGGTTCAAGCCGACAGCCAGCGTCAATTTCTCTTTGTCGCGGAGATAAATTAATGGACCGAGAAAGTTATTCCAGTTGCCAATGAAGGCGAAGACTGCTACTGCCGCCAGTGCCGGCTTGGAGAGGGGCAGAATGATGCGCCAGAGGATACCCCAGGTTGAGCAGCCGTCGATCCGAGCGGCATCGTCGAGTTCGTAGGGGATCGTCATAAAGAACTGGCGCAGAAGGAAAATGAAGAACGGCCAGCCAAACCAGGCCGGAACCATCAGTGGAAGAAAAGTGTTCACCCAGCCAAGGTGGGTGAAGAGGATGTAGGTTGGGACCATGGTAACCTCGTTGGGCACCATCATGGTCGCCAGGACCAGAATGAAGAGAAAGTCGCGGGCTCGCGAGCGCAGGCGGGCGAAGCCATAGGCGGCCAGCGAGCACGAGACCAGGTTGCCGATGACGTTGTTGGCCGTAATGATGAGGGTATTGCGCAGAAAGATATCGAAGGGCAGGTACTTGGTCCAGCCCTCGATGAAATTCGCCCACCGTGGCGGGTTGGGGATCCACTGGGGCGGGTAGACGAAGATCTGGTTGGGCTCTTTCAGCGCGGTCGAGACCATCCACAGGAGGGGAAAGAGAAAGATCAGCGCGCCGGGGACGATGAGAGCGTAGGCGATGACATAGCGGGCGGCCTTGCGCAGCCAGACGCCGCGGCGGCGAGCCGGCGCGTAGGGACGCACGGCCAGACTCGGGCTGGCCGGTGAACTGGTTCTCATGGTCGTCGCACCTCCCGCAGGCCAGCCTCATAGTAGACCCAGCGCCGACTGGCCCAGAACTGAAGGATAGTGAGCCCCAGAATGATCAGGAAGAGAATCCAGGCCATGGCGGAGGCGTAGCCCATGCGCAGGTACTCAAAGGCGTTCTGGTAGAGGTAGAAGACGTAGACCAGGGTGGCCGTGCCGGGACCACCACGGGTCATGACGTAGACGTTGGTAAAGATCTGAAAGGCAGCGATGGTCGAGACCACCAGGACGAAGAAGATGACGGGCGAGAGCATCGGTAGGGTGATGTGGCGGAACTCCTGCCAGCGGTTGGCCCCGTCGATGCGGGCGGCTTCGTAAAGGTGTTCGGGGATACCCTGGAGCCCGGCCAGGAGCACTACCATATTGCCGCCCACGTTCCAGAGGCTCATCAGGATAAGGGCGGGCATCGCCCAGGCCGGGTCCAGCAGCCAGCCCGGCCCTTTGATCCCGACCATCTTGAGCAGGGCGTTGAGCAGGCCGACCTCGGGGTTGAAAATCCAGATCCAGAGAATGGCTACGGCCACGCCCGAGGTCACGGAGGGCAGGTAATAGATGGTGCGGAAGACCGCAATACCCGGAACTTTCTGGTTCATCAGGAGAGCGACCAGAATCGAGAGGATGACCCCGAGCGGCACGCTGACCCCGACGTAGTAGATGGTATTGACCAGTGCGATCCAGAAGAGTTGGTCGTTCGTAATGAGGTCCAGGTAGTTCTTCAGACCGACCAGTCGGGGAACATCGATAACCGACCACTCAGTGAAACTCAGGAGGATCGAGGCCAGAATCGGGCCACCGGTGAAGAGCAGAAAGCCGATGAGCCAGGGGGAGATAGCCAGAAAGAACTCGATCTCCTCTCGTGCTGAGAGGCTGAGACCCCGCCGGCGCGCGCGTTGTCCCTCCATTCTTTCGCCTCCAGGCCCCTGGCCCCCGGTCGCCGGGGGCCAGGGGGGACATTCGGGCGCTTACTCCTTCAGGTTCTCGGCCAGGATCGGGTCGGCCTGGCGCTGGATCTCGGCCACGGCGTCTTTGGCGGATTTCTGGCCGTTCATCACCTGATCGATCTCGCGGTTGATGATGTCGATGACCCGGTTGGCCACCGCCGAGATCGGGCGCCCGATCACCGCATACTTCTCCATCGCCTCTTTGAAATACTTCACGCTGGGTGGGGCCTCCGGCGAGTCCATCCAGGACTGATAGGCCGACTTGCGGGAGACGCTGCCCCGGCCGGTCCGCCCCCACATGAACTCCTGGCCCTCTTTGGAGAGGTACTCGCGAAGATACGTCCAGGCCGCATCGGGGTACTTGCTGTCGCGCGTGATCCCGAACCCACTCCCGAATGAGCCGGTGATCTGGCGGGCTGGGCCTTTGGGCCAGGGCGCCACATCCCAGTTGCCCTTGCCGAAGGCCCCGAATTTGTTGTAGGTGGGGGTGTTCCACGAGGCGGTGGTGGCCATCGCTACGCGACCGGCCAGCCAGGGACCACCCTGAATGGCCTGCATCTCAGCCGGGGACGGGGCGACCTTATGCTTGTGCAGCATCGCCGCCCACCATTCGAGGGCCTCGATGTTGCGCGGGTCATTGATGAGCGTGCCAACCTCGACATCGTTCTCAACCTTGATGACCTCACCACCCCAGCCGCCGGTCCAGGTGATGAGGAAGACGTTGGGGCTGATGGGCAGCCCCTGGAAGCCCCACTGCTGACCGGGCTTGGTCAGCCGCCTGGCCAGGTCCAGCAACTCCTCGAAGGTCATATTCTCCTTCGGATAGGGGACTTTGGCCTCGTCGAAGATCTTTTTGTTGTAGCCCAGGATCAGGGGGCCATGGTCGTAGGGAATAGCGTAGTGCTCGCCTTTGTAACGGTAGAGTTTCAAGGGCTCAGGCCAGAAGTCGTTGGGAAAGTCGAACTCACGGTCCTGCTTGAGATACGGCTCCAGGCTGCGGAAGGCGCCGAGTTTAATCCACGGCTGAATATAGGCACCGTGAACGTAGATGACGTCGGGCAGGGTTTTGGCGGCAGCCCAAGTCGGGACGATCCGGTTATGGTCAGCCCAGGTGTTGTAGGTGCTCTTGATCCTGATGTTGGGGTGCCGCTCCATGAATTTTTTGTTGAACTCCTCCTGGACCGGCTGGAAGGCGGCCTCCCAGGTGAAGGCCATCTGCAGTTCAACCACCTGGCCCTCGGTCTTGGCCGCCGGCTGGGCGGCCGGGGTGGGCGTCGGCGCGGCCTTGGGCTGGGCGGCGGGCTTGGGAGCCTCGGCTGGCTTGGCCGGGGCCGGCGTCGGGGTGGGAGCGGCGGCCGGTGCGCAGCTGGCCAGGAGCAGCCCTCCCGCTGTGGCCACGGAAAGCCCTATGAGACGGCGACGGCTCAGCGCGTAATACATAAACCTCCCCCTTTGTTCGAATGTCCTCACAGGCGCGGTATTTTGCGCCTCGCTCCCGCCTCCCTGCGACGGACTCGTCCCCTCACCCGGCCGTGGCGTGGCCGGCTGAGTCTCAGCCGGAACCGGTAGAGGAGTCCATCTTCTCACCTGGCTGGGCCTCCCTTTCACCACTCAGGCTGAGGCTGTCCAGGCTGAGCACCCGTTCACGCAGCTCCAAAAGGTGGCGATGGATGGCGGCCTCGGCCTGGTCGGGGTCGCCGGTCCGGAGGGCGGTCACCACCGCCCGGTGGCGCTCGGCCAGATGCAGCGAGGGCAGCCCCAGAAGCCCGGTGCTGACGTAGGTCCAGTGAGTGGGATGGATGGCCGACCAGAGGCGCACGAGCAGGGTGTTGCCCGAGGCCTTGCAGAGCCGGCGGTGGAACTCGACGTCGTACTCGACAAAGCGCCGCAGATCCCCTGTCTGGGCGGCCTCGACCATCGCCGTGACCAGACGGTCCAGCGCCGCGAGATCGGCCGGCGTCAGCCGCTGACAGGCCTGGCGCACCGCGTAGCCCTCGATCAGGGCCCGCATCTCGTAGACCTCACAGAGGTCTTTCTGGGTCAGCTGCCGCACCCGCACGCCCCGGTTGGGACTGGAGACCACCAGCCCCAGCTGCTCCAGTTCGCGCAGGGCCTCACGGACCGTCCCCTGGCTGAGCCCCAGCTGGCGGGCCAGACGGGTCTCAACGATGCGGTCGCCCGGACGCAGCTGCCCCTGCAGGATGGCCCGGGTCAGCGCCTCGCGGACCTCGTCGCGCAGCGTCCGCCGGGGACGAATGGTCAGCGTCGGTGTGGGCTCAATCATCGATGATTTATAACCTCCGGTCTCTAAGATACCGGCGGGCCTCCTGCTTGTCAAGCGTCTTCTCACGATCAGCTCCCCGTCGGGCGCAAAAAGCCCGGACCAGAGTCATCTGGTCCGGGCTGGGGCTCCCGGCAGGGTCGGCCCGTGTCCCGCCAGCGCTGGTCTTCCCCTTATCCCTCAACAGCCTGGAGTTGCCGGAGAACGGGGCGGGCCTCCTTCTCCAGCGTGGCGGCCACGTCCTTGAAGACGGTGTCGGCCGGCTCTTTGTTGATGACGATGCGCTCCAGCCCCTTGCCGATGATCTGGTCGCCGTTGGGGATGAAGACCCGCGCGACGTCCTGCGGCCGGGTCAGCGGCAGTTGCCTGACAGCGGTCTGGAAATTGGGCCGCTGCTTGTAGAACTCCTGCATCGCCGGACTCTCGATGGCCGACTTGCGGACCGGCATATAGCCGGTATTCTGCGACCAGAAGATGGTGGTCTCGGTCGAGGTGGCGAACTTGATGTACTTGAAGGCGGCTTCCTGCTTGTCCGGCGGGGTGGCCGCCAGGATGGCCAGCCCCGACCCGCCGGTGCAGCAGCCGAACCCGGCCGGCCCTTTGGGCAGGAAAGCCGTCCCCACCGGGAACTGGGCGTTCTTCTCGTGGCCGGCCAGCCCGGCCGTCGAGCCCATAATGGCGGCGGCGATCCCCCCACGGAACTCGTTATCGATATTCTGCGGCGTACTGGCCCAGCCCTCGACCGTCGTCGAGCGGTAGAACTCACCAGCCTGGACCGCTGGCGGCTCGGCGATCCGGATCTTGAAGTCGGGGTCGGAGTAGGCGCCGCCCCACTGCCAGACCACGCACTGGAAGAGCCAGGCGATATAGCTGGCCGCGCCGGGGTGGGCGAAAGCGTAGCGGGTGACCTTGCCGCTGCTGTCCTTCTTGAGGAGTTTGGGCACCCACGTCTTGAACTCCTCCCAGGTCTCCGGCCCCCGGTCCGGCAGCCCGGCCTCCTGCCAGGCCGCCTTGTTGTAGTAGAAGATCGGGGTGCTGCGGGCGAACGGCACCCAGTAGATCTGCCCCTTACGGATCCCCTCGTTGATCAGGGGGTCGACGTAGTCGTTCTTATCGACATTATGGGCGCGGAAGAAGTCGTTGAGCGGGGCCAGCGCCCGGTTCAGGTAGAACTTGAACCACCAGACATCGGAGAGCAGCGAGACCTCAGGCTGGGTCCGGGCCTGGAGTGCGGCGGTCAATTTCTGGGCCGTCTCCTCGTAACTGCCCTGGAACTGGTACTCGACCTCGACCTCGTTCTGGCTCTGGTTGAAGCGATTGACCACCTCGCGCTCGGCCTCGCCCAGATTGGCGCTGAACGAGCCCCAGTAAGTGATCTTGACCCGGCCGGGGCGCTGCGGGGTGGTGGCCGCCGGCGTGGGGGTGGGCGCGACCTTGGGCTGGGCGGCCGGGGTGGGCGTCGGCTTGGCGGGAGCCGGCGTGGGCGTGGGAGCGGGCGCTCCGGCGCAGGCGCTCAGCAGCGCCAGACCCGCTGTCCCCACCAGGGCTTTGAGAATGTGCCGTCGACCGATACTTACCACGGATCTCTCCCTCCTGTGCAAAATCGCCTCGCGGGCGCGTCTGCTCACGCGCCGAACGATCTCCTCTTAGGTCTTGACCGCGCCAGCGGCGATCCCCGAGACAATAAAGCGCTGGGCCAGCAGGAAGATCACCAGGAGCGGCAGAATGACAAAGATCGTCCCGGCCATCACCACGCCCCACTGGGTGTTGCCCTCCTGGTCCAGCAGCCAGAAGATGCCGATGGGCAGCGTGCGCATATCGGCGGTGTTGGTGATGATAAGCGGCCAGAGGAACTCGTTCCAGCGGGTGACGACCAGGAGCAGCGTCACCGTCACCAGGACCGGTTGCGAGAGCGGCAGGACCACGCTCCAGAGGATACGCAGGTGCCCGGCGCCGTCGACCTTGGCCGCCTCGATGACCTCGCGCGGCAGCGAGAGGAACGCCTGCCGCAGCAGGAACGTGGCGAAGGCCACGCCCAGTTCCGGAACGATCAGCCCCTGATAGGTGTTGATCCAGCCCAGGTCGCTCATCAGCAAATACCAGGGGACGATTGTCACCTGCGGTGGCACCATCAGGGCCGCCAGGATGACGAGGAAGACGAGGTCTTTGGCGGGGAAGCGCAGGTAGGCCAGGGCGTAGGCGCTCAGGACCGCGTTGAGGAGTTTGCCCAGACTGCCCAGGACGGTGACGATGGTGCTGTTGAGATAGTAGCGGCCGAAGGGGGCGCTCTGCCAGGCCCGGGGAAAGTTCGCCAGCGTCGGCTCCTGCGGAATCCAGGTGCTGGGAAAGACGTAGATCTCTTTGGTCTCCTTGAAGGCCGCCGACAGCATCCACAGGAGCGGCACCCCTACCAGGGCCACCGCGCCCCCCATCGCCAGGTAGCCCAGGAGCACCGCCCCCCAGCGCCGCAGCCCGGCCCGCTGGCGTCCAAGCACCCACGGCACCGCCCGGCTCGCCATCGTTCCCCCCCCTCAGGCGTAGTGCACCCGCCGTTCGCCATAGCGCACCTGGACGACCGTCACCAGCAGCAGCAGGAGAAAGAGGATCACCGCCACCACCCCAGCCCGTCCGGCGTGGAAGGCCACAAACCCCTCTTCGTAGAGGTGGTAGAGCAGGGTGTTGGTGGCGTTGACCGGTCCACCCCGGGTCATCACGTGGATGAGGTCGAAGGCCTGGAAGCTGCTGAGAATCCCGGTGACCACCAGAAAGAACGTGATCGGCGACAGCCCCGGCAGGGTCACGAAGCGGAAGCGGGCCCAGGCGCCGGCGCCATCGATGAGGGCGGCCTCGTAGAGGTCGCGGGGGATGGCCTGGAGCCCGGCCAGGAAGATGACCAGGGTGTAGCCGACGTGCTTCCAGATGTAGACGAGGATAAGGGCCAGCATCGCCCAGCGCGGGTCGCGCAGCCAGTTGGGGCTGGCCAGGCCCACAGGATGCAGGAGCAGACGGATCAGGCCGTAGGTGGGGTCGAAGATGTAGACCCAGACCACGGCCACCGCCGCCCCCGGCAGGATGTAGGGGGCGAAGAGGACGCTGCGGGCGGCCTGGCGCAGGACCAGCGGCTGGTTGAGCAGAAGCGCCCCCAAAAGGCCCAGGACCAGCGTCCCGGCCACCGTGCCCACCGTGAAGACCAGGCTGTTGCCGAGGACCTGGTGGAAGAGGGGGTCGCGCAGGGCCTCCCGGTAGTTCTCCAGGCCGACAAAGACCTTGACCGGGGCGATGAAATCCCACTCGACCAGGCTGAGGTAGGCGTTGTACACCAGCGGCCAGAAGACAAAGACCACAGAAACGCCAGATTCGGCCCCACCATGCCCCCAAACAGCACCCATTCCCGCCACTCCCGCCGCCAGCGGGGTCGAGTGGTCTGATAGGCCGGTGTCGCCCGTACCGACATGGACCTATCCTTGCGCCCGCAAAGAGGGGGCGAACATCATCCGCCCTCCACTCTCCCTCTGGAAGGTTAACGGCAGAGGCCGCGATGGCGAAAGGCCGGTTAACGCTCTGTAAACAGGGGCCGTTCAGTCGCCCCGCCGGCCGCCCACCGGGGCCTTTCGGCGATAGCTGGCGCCCTGGCCCTGAGGGCGGCTGCTGACAGTCAGCGGCGCAGTCGGGTGAGAGCGCGAGCGTGGTGGTACCCCGGGCTTTGCTCGCGAGGCTCCCGGCCGCGTCTGTGCCGTTCCCGCCGGCCTCCGGGCCTTTTACGCAAAAGGCAGTGTAGCCTGACCATACCACGCTGTCAAGCGGGAGGCCACCCTCTGAACGTTCTGCCGACCGGAGTGCGGGCTGACGAGCGGTCTTGAGGTCGGCTCAGGCGACCCCGATCTCGCCGGTCGGGTGAGTGGGATGGCCGGTGGTCCGCCCGGTCAGGAGCGCCAGGATCGTCTCCAGCGTCTCGACCCCGGCGCGGGCGATCAGCGTCTCCAGAAAGGCGCAGAGAGCGGGCTCGGAGCAGGTGCGCAGAGCCGCCCGATAGGCCCGGAGGGTCTCTCTAGGTGGTGAGACGCCCGTCTCCTGGGCGGTCCGGACCAGCGTCATCAACTCCAGGGCGGCGGCCTTGGCTTCGGCGATGGTCCACATGGCTCTCCCTCATTCGGTGGGGGTCTGTGGTGGCGCTCGACGGACACCGGGACAATCCGGTAAGGCTGCTGGACCGTCGCCTCCGGGCTCTTCCCACCAGAGATCAGCGGCGGGAGCACGGGCGGTCCTGAGACCATACGGTAGACCGGGACCCCGACCGTCCGGGTGGTCAGGGCCCTGGTCCCCTGGGGCACGGGAGTTCACCCCCGTGTCTTGGGGAAAACTCAAGCGATAATTTGTGCTGGTGTCTATCGCCCCTGGGGGTGATTCTGCTGCGGTCAGAAGGAGATCCCCCAGAGAGGTGAACGATTTTCTCGGGCAGGAGGGTTCCGGGCGGGCGCTTGACGGGGCCTGGGGAGGCCAGGCATCATGGGGCCGACCATCAGGCCGGTGAGGAAGGCGTCAGCAGGGTGGGTGACGGGCGACTGGACCGCCAGCGTCCGGCGAGGGGGCAGAGAGGGCCTCTCGCCACGCGGCTCTGGGTCCACGGCGTTCTGACTCTGGGCTGTTTTTTCGGCTGGTTGCTTTCGTTTCCCCTGGCCGGTCCTTTGCTGAGAGCCGTGCCGGGGGAGGTGCCGGCGGCGGGAGCGGTGCTCGCTTTCACCGCCGGGCATGCGGCCGGTCTTGTCCTGGCTGGCCGGGTTCTGCGGCCGGGGTGGCGTCTCCGGGTGGGACCGGCGGTGGGGGCGGTGGGCTGTGGGCTCCTCACCGGCGTTCTGTCTTTGGGGCTACCGGTCTGGTGGCCGGGCGTCTTTGGGCTGCTGGGTCTGCTGGCTGGTCCGCTGCCGGTGGCCTGGGGCTATTTCCTGGCCCGTCAGGTGCCGCCGGCGAGGCGCGGGCGGACCGTGGCCGTGGGGGCGCTGGTAGCCAATCTCTTCCTGGCGGCCTTTACACTGCTCGCCTCATTCGCCGGGGCCCTGTTCATGGTCCTGCCCGTGGTGGTGGCGGCGGCGGGGCTCTGGGCCGCGCTGCCTCTGGGCTCCGAACCGGGGCTGGCTGAGGGGGCGGTTCCGCTCCGTTCGGCGCTGATGGGGCTCTGGGGGCTTTTTATCGTCCTGCTGTACGCGGTCGGGGGTGTTCTCTACGGGGTTGTCCAGCCCACCTATACGGGAGAGCCTCTTATGGCCGTTGTGGGGCTGCTGCCCTATCTGGGGGGAGTGGTGGGGGCGGGGTGGCTGGCGGACCGGTGGGGACGACGGCTGGTAGCCCTGCTGGCGCCGTTGCTTTTGGGGCTGGCTTTTCCGCTTTTTATGCTGGACACCGGGCGGCAGGCCGGGCTGATGGTTCAGACGCTGCTGATGGGGGGATTCGCCTGCGCCGATGTCGCGATCTGGACTGTGCTGGCTGATGTGGCCTCGGTAGGCCGGGTATTACCGGTGTTGGGGAATGGACTGGGGACCATGGTGCTGGCCATCGGCGGGGGGCTGGTGATGACGCAGGCGCTGGGAGCCTTGGGCCCGTCGGTCCAGTCGGTAAGTGGGGCGCTGGCGGCTGCCCTGCTCTTTGTAGGCAGTGGAGTGGCCGGTTTTCTGCCCGAGACGCTGGGACGGTCGCCGGGGCTGGCCCCGGTGTCGGTGGACGAACTGGTCGCGCGTCTGGCCACCTTTGGCCTAACCCCGCGGGAGCGGGAGATCGCGCGGTATCTTCTAGAGGGCCGGGAGTGGGAAGAGATCTGCGCCCGGCTCTGCATCAGCCGGAACACCCTCAAGACCCATGTGCGTAACATCTACCAGAAGACCGGGGCTCAGCATCGGCACGATCTGCTCTGGATCGCCCTCTCGACCGCCAAGGGATAGCGACCGGAGCGGCGAGGCCGGCGCGATCCTGATCCGGGCCGTGTCTTGGGCCGTCAGGCCGGCCCGGGACCGCCGGCAGGGCGTCGCCGGGCCGGCGGCACTCCCTCACCGTCCAGCCACCAGGCCGGCGGGGAACTGCTCCAGACCGATCCAGGCTGGGTGAACCCCACTGCCCCACAGGAGGGGTCCAGCCTCGGAACACGGCGCGCGTCCCCTGACTGTACCCGTCGCGCCGGGCGGCGGACCTCCTGATCCGCCCGGTTGTCGGAGACGGGCTGTCCTGCTGTCTCCTACCAGCATCTTCAGCGGAGGGGCTTTGGTGATCTCGGGTCCCAGGACTTGACAGCGGGAGGAAGCCATGCCATCATGGAGACCGGTAAACATGTTGTCATGATAAATGGCAGGGTGAGAGGCCAATGGTGCTGCTCGGCGGGCCGGTCCCCCTCTATTACCAGTTGACCGAACATCTCCGCGAGCGAATCGCCGCGGGCGAATGGCGTCCCGGCGACCAGATCCCCACCATTCGCGAGCTCTGTCAGCAGTACAGCGTCAGTCGGATGACGGTGATTCAGGCGCTGAACCTGCTGGCTCGAGAGGGGCTGCTCGTGCGCCGGCAGGGCAAGGGGGTCTTTGTGGCCGAGCCCAAGGTCGAGCACGGCCCGGTTCGCCTGCTGAGTTTCACGGAGGAGACGCTTCGACGCGGTCACACCCCGACCAGCCGGGTTCTCTTGCTGGAGCGGCGGCCAGCCGAGCCAGATATCGCCGCCAGACTCGACCTGCCTCCTGGAGAGACGGTGGTGGTGCTTCGGCGCCTGCGCCTGGCCGATGGCGAGCCGATGGGGGTACAGACCGCCTTTCTTCCCGACCGTCTCTGCCCGGGTCTGGCCGACCTCACCGAGCCGATCACCTCGCTCTACCGTCTGCTGCAGGAGCGCTACGGCCTCATCCCCACCCGGGCGGTCGAAACCTACGAGCCGGTACGGCTTGACGCGGCCACAGCCGCCCTCCTCGGCGTACCGCGTGGCGCCCCGGCCTTCTCGGTCGAGCGCCTCACCCGCGACCAGTACAACCGCCCCATCGAGTACGTTGTCTCCGTGTTGCGTGGCGACCGTTACAAGGTCGTGCTTGAACTGCAGCGCACCGGCGTCTGAGAGGAGGCTACCCGGCGTGAGCGCCGAACAGTACTTTGAACGGAGTCTGGCCATTCTGGAGCGCATCCGCACCGAGCAACAGAAGTCGATCCAGCGAGCGTCCGATCTGATGGCTGAGGCTATCGCTCGGGGCGGGGCGGTCTATGTCTTCGGCAGTGGCCACTCGGTCCTGCCGGTGATGGATCTCTTCCCGCGCTACGGCAGTTTCGTCGGCTTCCGCCCGCTCCTGGACCCCCGGTTGATGTGGTTCAACGTCACCGGCCCCGGCGGTGCCCGCGAACTGCTCTGGCTGGAGCGTCAGGAGGGCTACGCCCGCGTCTTTCTCCAGAGTTACCCGCTGTGTCCGCGTGACGTGATGCTGGTCTATTCCCACGGGGGGCTCAATGCCGCGCCGGTCGAGGTGGCCCTGGAGGCCAAGGCCCGGGGGCTGCCGGTGGTGGCGGTGACCTCGCTCCAGAACGCCCGCCAGGCCCAGCCCACCCATTCCAGCGGTCGGCGGCTGGCCGATATCGCCGATATCGTCATCGACAACTGCGTCCCGCCCGAGGACGCGCTGGTCCGGGTCCCCGGACTGGCCGAGCCCCTGGCGGCCGGCTCCACTCTAGCCGCCATCGCCATCAGCATGGCTCTGGTGGCCGAGGTCGGAGCCCGGCTGGCGGCCCACGGGTATCCTCTCCAGGTCTTCGTCTCGCCCAACGTCACCGGCGGCAGCCTGGAGCACAACCAGAAGGTCTTCGCCGCCTACGAACAGTTCGTGCGCCGGCTGGAGGCGGAGAGGGCATGAGCGCCAGCGGGCCCCGTGCGCTCGCCATTGATGTGGGAGGAACCAAGATCGCCGCCGGTCTGGTGACAGCTGACGGTCGTCTGGAGGCCCGTCTGGAGGTGCCGACCGACCGGCGCGGTGGGAACCACGCTGTCGCCCAGGTGGTGGACCTGGCCCGTCAGCTGGCCGGGCAGGCGCCGGTCCTCGGCGTGGGGATCGCCGTTCCGGCGGTGATCGACCCGACCCGCCGCACGGTTGTCTGGGCCCCCAATATCCGTGGCTGGCGTCGGGTGCCGCTGGCCCAGGAGGTGGAGGCCGCCGTGGGGCAGCCGGCCGTTCTCGAATACGATGGACACGCTGCCGTGGTGGGAGAGCACTGGCTGGGGGCTGCCCGCGGGGTGCGGAACGCGGTCATGCTCATCATCGGCACTGGCATTGGCGGCGGCATGGTTCTCGACGGACGACTGTACCGGGGGAGTGACAGCCTGGCCGGCGCCGCCGGCTGGTTGACCTGTGGCTGGCCGCCGACCCCGCCTCCCGACCGGCCTTTTCCCTGTCTGGAGCGGCTGGCCGCCGGGCCGGCCCTGGCCCAGCAGGCCGGAGTCGCCGGCGGCCGGGCCGAGGAGGTCCTGCGCGCTGCGGCTCGGGGTGACGAGGCTGCCCGTCAGGCTCTGGAGGCGGTGCTGACGGTTCTGGGGCGGGCGGTAGCCGACATTGTGAGCCTGCTCAACCCGGACCTGGTCATCCTGGGTGGCGGGCTGGGCAGCGCGCTGACGCCAGCGATGCTGGCCCGGATCCGGGCGCTGGTCCGGACCCACGCCCAGCCGGTCGCGGCCCGCCGGGTGCGGGTCGCCCGGGCCCGCCTCGGCCGCGAAGCGGGCCTGTTCGGGGCGGCGCGCCTGGTGTTCCAATCCGTGACTCCGGACGCGAGGCCGGAGCCGGTCGAACCCCGGTGGGCGGGTGACCGGCCGGTCTGCGGCTGAAGAGTGTGACGCACGCAAGGAGGAGTAACATGGCTCGTTTAATGGTCTCGCGGCGACGTTTTCTGCGGAGCGCAGCCCTGACTGGAGGGCTTTTGGCCGGCGGCGCGCTGACCAGCGCCTGCCAGGCGCTGCCGTTCCGGCTGCCGGGCGCCGGACCGACCAGGCTCACCGTTCTCACCCACTGGGGCTCACAGCCGCTCAAGGACGTGCTCGAGCCGCTCTTCCGTGAGTACGAGAAGCAGAACCCGAACGTGCAGATTGAGCATCAGACGGTCGAGTTCGGCGAGCTGCTCAAGCGGATCACCACGGGCCGGCTGGGCGGAGTGGCACCCGACATCTACCACTTCTACAATCTCTGGCTGCCCGAGTTCGTGGGCAGCGACATTCTCCACACCCCTCCCACCGAGGTCGTGACCGAGATCCGTCAGGGCTACAGCCCCAGCACTGTTGAAGGGGTCACCTACCGGGGCCAGGTCTGGGGCTTCCCCACCGAGGTGAACACTTACCTGCTCATCAGCAACAAGCAGCTGCTGAAAGAGGCCGGGATCGAGAAGCCCCCGGCCACGTGGGACGAACTGCGTGCCCTGGCTCCCAAAGCCACCAGGAAAGAGGGCGGCAAGGTCGTCCAGATCGGGTTCCTGCTCATCAAGGGATGGGACTCTGGGGTCGTCCATCCCTGGACCGCTCTTCTGTGGTCGAACAACGGCGAGTACGTGGCTAAAGACTACAGTCGGGTTCTGTTCAACGAACCGCCCGGTATCGAGACGCTGGAACTGGAACTCGACCTCATCAAGAGCGGAGCGGCTGACCTCGGCTTCACGATGGATGACTTCGTGGCGGGGAAAGTGGCCATGACGATCATGGCTAACTGGTGGGGGGCCGCCCTGCGCAAGGGGCTCCCCGGCGGCATCGACAACGTCCTGGTGACCCCCATCCCGGCCAACGCCGCCCGGGGCGGTCGGTCAACCACGCTCCAGTATAACTGGCTCTGGGGTGTGGACAAAAGCAGCCAGAACCGCGACCTGGCCTGGAAGTTCATCACCTGGCTCAACACGCCCAGGGACGGGGGCTCCTCGCCGATGGGGATCTTTCTGACCACTGGCCTCAACGCCATTCCGGCCCGGACCTCCGACCAGCAGGCCCACGCCGCCCGTCTGGGCGACTCGTTTGTCAAGCCGTTCGTCGAGTCGCTCCGGAGCAGCCGGACCGAGCCGATCATCCCCGGCGCCCAGGAGATCAAAACCGTCCTCCAGAAGCAGATCGAGGCCGCCTGGTTCGGGCAGAAGAGTGCCAGAGAGGCCCTCGACACTGCTGCCCAGGAGGCTAACCGGATCCTGGCCGAGAAACGCCGTTGAGCGGTAGGACCGACGGTGACCGATCAGGGAGTGGGCATGACACCGGCTCCGATCATCCTCCAGACCCTCATCCGCGCGCGGCGCCGGCGGCTTGGCGCCCGGGCCCTGGCCGGCTATGCCTTCGTCGCCCCCTCGCTTCTCTTTCTCCTGATCTTTGCCCTGGGCCCGCTCCTCTTCACCTTCTACGTCAGCCTGCACGAGTGGAATATGCTCACCCCGGTCACCGCGATGCCGTTCCGCGGGCTGGAGAACTACCGGTACCTTCTTTTTGAGGACCCCCTCTTCCGCCAGACTTTTCTCAACACCCTTGCTTTCGCCCTGGGCAACGTGACCCTTTCGACTGTCTTCGGCCTGGGCGTGGCCCTGCTTCTCAACACTCGGGTCGCCGGCCGCACTATCTGGCGGGCGATCTACTTCCTGCCCTATGTGACCTCGTCGGTGGCTGTTGCCATCGTCTGGGCCAACCTCTACCATCCCAGCTACGGGCTGCTGAACGGCCTTTTGGAGCTGCTGCAGCAGCCTCCCCAGCGGTTTCTGGCCAGTCTGGAGCAGGCCATGCCCAGCGTCATCGCGGTCGCGGTCTGGCACAGCGTGGGGTACTACATGGTCCTCTTCCTGGCCGGCCTGCAGAGCATTCCGGCTGAGCTGTACGAGGCCGCCCGGGTGGACGGGGCGGACCCCTGGCGCAGCTTCTGGCTGATCACCCTCCCCCTGCTCCGACCGACCCTGCTCTTTGTTATCGTGATCAACACCCTGGCCTCGCTCCAGGTCTTCGACCTCGTCTTCATCCTGACCAATGGCGGTCCGGTGAACGCCACCACCACGCTGGTGCTCCACATGTACCGGACCGCCTTCGAGTTCACACGCATGGGACGGGCGACGGCGATGGCCATGCTGCTTTTCGTCGTGGTCTTCGCCATCACCCTCATCCAGCTCCACCTCCTGAGGGAGCGCGAATGAGTCCCCGTCGTCTGACGCTCGGCGGTCTGCTCCGGCTGCTCCTGGTGTACAGTCTGCTCACCGTCGGGGCGGTCGTGATGCTTCTGCCTTTCGCCTGGATGGTTTCGGCCTCGTTGATGACCCCCCGCGAGGTCATGGCGCGGCCGCTCGTCTGGGTGCCGAGTGTCCCGCAGGTCGGCAACTTCGGCGCTCTGCTGCAGGCGGTGCCGTTTGGGCGGGCCTATCTGAACAGCCTGGTGGTCACCCTGACTGTCATGGCCGGGATCCTTTTGACCAGTTCGCTCTCCGGCTACGGGTTTGCCAAGTTTCAGTTCCCGGGTCGCGATGTTCTCTTCCTGGTGGTTCTGGCCACTCTGATGATCCCGCCCTTCCTTATCCTTATCCCGGTCTTTTATCTTGTCCGGCAACTGGGCTGGGTGGACACCTACCCCGGCCTGATCGTCCCCAACCTGGTCACGGCCTTTGGCATCTTCCTGCTGCGCCAGTACATGCTCAGCCTGCCCGATGAGTTGCTCGATGCCGCCCGTATCGATGGCGCTCCGGAGTTTACCATCTACTGGCGGATCGTCTTGCCGCTGGTCGGTCCGGCGCTGGGGGCGCTGGCTATCCTGGCCTTTGTGTACCACTGGAACAGTTTCCTCTGGCCGCTGATCGTCGTTCGCTCGCCGGGGATGATGACGGTGCCGCTGGCCTTGAACAGCCTGCGCATCTACGCCAGCAGTCCCGAGGTCATCAACCTGCAGATGGCTGGGGCCACGGCGGCCATTCTGCCCGTGCTTCTCATCTTCGCCCTGCTTCAGCGCTGGTTCGTCCAGGGCATCGCCCTGACCGGGCTCAAAGGCTGAGATGGAAGGAGAGGCGATGATGGCTGGGGGAGCGAACGGCTGGGTCATCCGCCCCTATCAACCGGCCGACGAGACGGCGATTCTCGAGATCTGGAACGCTGCTCTGACCCACGACCCGATCAGCCCGGCCACCTGGCGAAGCCGGGTCCTGCTCGACCCCAACTTCCAGCCTGAGGGCTGCCCGGTCGCCGTGGTGGACGGCCAGCCTCGAGGCTTCCTTCTGTCTCTGACCCGCCAGGTGCCCTTTTTCACCGATGGCCTCCAGCCCGACCAGGCCTGGATCACCGCCTTCGCCGTCCACCCCGCCTGGCAGGGCCGGGGCCTGGGCAGCGCCCTTCTCCAGACCGCTCTCGACCGCCTCCGCCGCCAGGGGGTGCGGACGGTGACCATCGCCACCTACCTCCCCCACTACTTTTTCCCCGGCGTGGATGTAGAGGCCTACGCTCCGGGACTGGCCTTCCTCACCCGCCGGGGCTTCACCGTCATCGCCCGTCCGCTCAGCATGCAGGCTGACCTGACGGGCTTCCAGATTCCTCCGGCCATTGCGGCGGTGGCCGACCGGCTGCGGGCCGAAGGGGTCACCGTCCGGCCGGTGGAACCGACCGATATCCTGCCGCTTTTGACGTTTCTGCGCCAGCATTTCTCCTGGGACTGGCACCGGGAGGCCTGTGAGGTCCTGCGCGACCTCTTCGCCGGCGACCCCCGCGCGGTCGGTCTCCTGGTGGCGCTGCAGAACGACACGGTCGTCGGCTACGCCCAGCACCGGGGCGAGCGTTTCGGTCCCTTCGGCGTCCATCCGGAGCACCGCCGGCGGGGCATCGGCCGGGTGCTTTTGGCGCTGACGCTCCGGGCGATGCTGGCCAAAGGCTACCACACGGCCTGGTTCCTCTGGACCAGTGACCAGGCCGCCCGGCTCTACGCCACCTGTGGCTTTCGGGCGGCGCGGCGCTTCGCCGTGCTCCGTCTCCTGCTGACCCCGTGAGGGGGACCACCGACTGCGGAGGGCGAGAATGGCGCAGACCCCACCGTGCCTGATGGTCATCGGCGCCCACGCCGGCGACGCCGAGATTATGGCCGGGGCCACCGTGCTCAAACACGTGGCCGCCGGCTGGCGGGCGGTGCTGGTCCACCTGACGCTGGGCGAGAAGGGGCACCCCACCCTCGCGCCCGAGGAGTACGCCCCGCGCAAGCGGGCCGAGGCCGAGGCTGCCGCCCGTCTGCTGGGGGCGACCTGTGTGGTTCTCCCCTACCCGGACGGCGAGCTACCGGTGAGCGCGGAGGTCCAGTGGGCGCTGGCGGACCTCATCCGGGAGCACCGGCCGACGGTGCTCCTCACCCACTGGCGGGGAAGCATGCACCGTGACCATCGCCACACCCACCTTAACGTGCTGGAGGCGCTCTTCTACGCCCGGCTGCCGGCCTTCCGGCGGGCCCATCCGGCTCACGGTCCGGCCCGGGTCTACTACGCCGAGAACTGGGAGGACCAGGAGGGGTTCCAGCCCGAGGTCTATCTGGAGGTGACCGAGGTCTTCGACCGCTATCTGGAGGCCATTCGGGCCTACAGTCTCTTCCGGGGCGAGGTGGTCTCGTTCCCCTACGAGCAGTGGTACCAGGGGATGAGCGCGGTCCGGGGGGCCGAGGTCGGGGTCCCGCGGGCGGTGGCTCTGATGCGCCCCGAGGGACGGCGCCGCCGGGTCGCGCTCCTGGACGCCGAGGGCGTGTAGCCAAACGTATCTGAGTTTAAGAATTTACCAGCACCGTTTGGCTCTTTAGAAGAGCAGGACCGAACTTAATGCACCTAGCTGGGAACTAGGGTTGCTCGTAACGCCGCAGCTCGAGCTTTGACACGGTCGAGAAGAGAAGAGATAGGCGGAGAAGGCTGAATATCTGGTCCTTCGGGCACCACCCCCAGATCGGCAAGACGCTGGCAGACTCTGGCCAGCGCCTGATCCGGGTTACGGAAAAATTCGCTTCCCCGAATACGGAGAAAACGCCAGCCTAGACGTTCCAGAATGGCCTGCCGCTCGAGGTCTTCTGTTAGACGCTCTGGCGGATGGTAGCGGTCACCGTCACACTCAATAGCCACGCGCTGCCCTCCGCCCTCAACAACGAGGTCGATACGGTAGGCTCCTACTGGGAACTGTGCCCGGACTCGATAGCCTGCTGCCATCAGCCGTTGGAGAACCTACCGTTCAAACTCAGACTGGGCGCGAGATTCCTCGACCGTAAGGGTCCGAACAATCGCCGCCGGGTCTAACGCGTATTCGATCAGCCGCCGACGCAGATCACCCGGCTTGAGATCGCGGGAGGGGTCCAAAGAATACACAACCCACAACTGGTCACGCGCCCGACTGGCGGCCACGTTGAAGCGCTGCTTGAAGCGGTCGTCCTGCCGCATCGGCAGTGGACCTTCGAGGTCTGGCGTATCGACCAAAGAAAGAAAAACGACATCGCGTTCATCACCCTGGAATTGCGCAGATGTTCCACAAAGAATACGGTGGCGAACATAATCGGCCGGTGAAAGAATCATTCGCAATCGACGGTCAATCTCCTCCGCCTGTCTCGCACCAAGAAGTGAGACTACGCCAAACGTCTTCCCATGATACTCAGGCTGTTCCAAACAGGCTGCCAGCAGGCTCACAATAGCTTCGACCTCACCCCAATTGATCTCGCCATCACGCTGCCAAGATTGAACCCGATAGGGTACAACATGGGGCTTGAGCACAACCTGACTGGCATCACGGAGAGGTCGGATCCGACCGTTGTAGGAGAGCCAGTTACTAAATTGAATAATTTCAGGCACACACCGGAAGTGTTCGACAAGCATAATAACACCACCAGCCGATTCACGAGCGATATCGTAGACAGATCGGCGGTAATCGTAGAGATGAGCATTAGGAATATCGACCAAATATTCACGAATCAATGCGTCTACTTGAGCGAGTTCGCGTCCAACACCTTCAGGACTAACCTGCTCGTGATCGCCCACTACAACTACCTGATCGGCCATCGCAAAGGTGATGAGCGCCAACGCATCGCTCTGACTGGCTTCGTCGATAATTACCACATCAAACCGGGTCGTCCGCGGGTCATAGTGTTCTACCACGCGGGCTAATGGCATGATCCAGACGGGCACAGCGCTGTGGGCTCGAGCCATTAACCGGGCCGCCTCCGCCCGCAACTGCTGAGCCCGCCGCCCGGTACCCCGGCCGATCCGCCGTACAGTGTTCAGCCAGCCGATAAGGGCCTGGCGCTGCTCCAGAGTCGTCCGCCGGATTTGGTAGGCCCAGGTCCTGCATTCTACGAGGTTGGCCGTGACCTCCCGGAGCTCCTCACCAACCCGGATCAGATCATCCTGCAGCGCTTGAATAGAGACCCGAGATCGTTTATCGAGTTCATCATTCAACTGGCGCCAGAGCCAGGCAACTACGGGATCACCTGGCAGAGAAGGGCAGCCGTGCAGACCCTGTCGAGCCCGAATGGCTCCCGCCCAGGCAGGAGCCACCTGTTCCAGACGAGCCAGTAGCTCAGCCCGGCGCCGCCAGGCGCTGTGACGCCGATAAAGATCCTGGAGCCGCTCCCACGCTGCCCGGTATCTCTCTGGATCACCCTCCCGCACTGCCTGAAGAAGCGCCCGACCGACCTCGCTAGCGGCTCCTGGTTCGAGAACAGCAATGATCGCCTGCCACCGTTGTTCGAGAATCAACCGCCGGCACACGGCTAGACGACTCGCTAAGACGGGCGCCAAGGCTATTAATGCAGCCTCCAGCCGTTTGACCTGCCCTGCCTCTTCCGGACACGGAGGTTGGGCTTGTTGTAAATCCAACCAGCGCAGCCCGTGTTCAACAAGCGGCTGGACCACCGGTTGAAGGCTATCCCGTTGCCAGTTCAGGCAGCGTTCGATTGTGGGCAGCCACTCGTGGGCTGTGATCTCCGGCTCCGGCCCCAGATCCGCAAATGATGGCCCGCCATTTCGGGCGATTAAATAGTCCCAACGACGACTGAGCGCCATTCGCCCCTGCTCTAGACGCGCCTTCTCAGCAAGCGCCCGGAAATGGGCCTCTTCGGTTGGAGCCTCACCGTTCACCCGGACCGCCCGAATGAAGTCTAACCAGTCGCGACGGAATAAGCGGACAAGGAGACCCAGCCGGCCATGGGTCTTGAGATGACCGGCTATCTCGCGAGCCACCTTCTCTTGAAAAGACAAAGGTCGGTCAGCAGCCAGCACCGGCCCGTAGCGAATATCAGTCTCCCGAAACCTCTGAGTGGCCTCATAGATCTCCCGGATTGCTGCCACCAAATTCGACCACGGCTCGGCCCTCGCCCCACCCGCGAGTCCTGCCTCAACGACCGCACGCTGCCAGCGCGGACAGCCAGCCAGCTCGTCAATAAGATGCTGGACCTTCTGCACCACCTGGGCCAGCACCGGCTCATCATCAGGTTCTGGGGCCCGAGTCCACCAGCCCGCATTCGGGTCGGTGGGCGGCAGGCCCTGCCACTCAACCACAAGATGGGAAAACTTCTCTGGATTGGGAAGTGCATCAGGCATTGGCAAGGTGCTCAGCAGCTCCCGCTCGTCCTCTGGCGTCACCAGAGCGTTTGTCTGGTAAAGTTCGAAGAGTTCCTCGCGGGTGAGTGGTAAAGAAGCACCAACTTCAACCGGGCCAGGGATCCAGTCGCGATGCCCCCGACCCTCAGCCACCAGCCGCGCCGCCGTGCTGGGCGCATAGGCCTGCCCAGCAATGACAATCTCGCGATACTCAGCCATCCGGGCCTCGGAGAGATCGCGCTGAAGCTCACGCTGTCGCTGCAAAAGGCGCTGACGCTGGCTCGCCAATCGCTGGGCCTCCTGCTCCAGAACCGTGGCATCGCCTGCATTGGAGAGGCGTTCGGCAATTCCGTGCACTACCTCCTCAAGTTGACGCTGACTCTCCAGGTCGTTATCAAGCAAGCTAACACATAGCGTACGCAGCGGGGTTGCAATCTGATCACGCAGAACCCGCAGCGCCTTAGCAGTGTGAGCCGTCACTAGCACCGTTTTGCCGTTAGCGAGCAAATGACCGATCAAATTGGCAATCGTGTGCGTCTTTCCAGTACCCGGTGGTCCCTGAACAACGACAAAATGGTGACGCTGAAGACGCTGAGCAATTCGAATTTGTTCGGCATTCCACGGTTTTGTAAAAAGAACATCATCATCCTCAGACAGGACTCCGCAGGAATCTGCGGAGCGCGAGGAAGAGTCCTCCAACAACACGTTAGAGGTCGATGGACTGGATACAGGTTCCACACCGACGACTCTGAGTAGAGGCACGGGGAGATCAGGCCGCCGGGGGAGATCCTCGAGGAGAGCGTCGAGGGCCAGATCAAAGCCCTGCGTTCGAATCCGGACAAAGAGGACCGGTGACCGTCCTAGGACCAGACGCTCGCCGGGCGCCGCCGGTATCTCATCCTCGACAAGTGTTCCAGCTACATCTAAACTATGGATAAGGCGTCGCAAGAAAGCCGTCGTCTCCTCTCCCCCCAACGGATGGTAATCCCCTTTTTGGAGTTCGTCATGTAACTGAGATAAGCGGAATTCCCCGGGGATCAGGCGTAAGAGTGCCGCATAAATCTCTGGCGGCCGGTCAGCAGTAAGAACAGTAAACTCAGGGATATTGGGGTCAAAGACAAGTTGAACACGCCGTAAAAGGACGGGGTGGTAGAAAGGAGCCAGGTTCGGGGGACGCCAGCTGATAATACCATCGCCGACGATCAGCTCCAATCGCTCACCTTCACGTTCCAGCCAGCCGTAGAGTTCGTAGAATCGTTCAAAGACACGAAGGGCAGCCCGGGCGGGGCGCTCGTTCGCCGCCCACCCTTCCCATCGGTGACGCCACTCCGCTAAGGACTGAGCAAGGGTAGGGTCGTCCTCAAACCGGAGAATACGGGGTTCCGGTGGTTCAGTAGTCGGCAAAGGCCACCGAACTCTCTCGACCGGGCCGGCATTCAATGTCGAGCGAACTTGAATCGTCCCCTCCGGTTCTTCCCAACCACGAAGAAGCCAGGGGCGCAGATTCTCGGGAGGTGGTGGTGGGGGAGTGCGCGGTGCTCGACGAACTTTGAGAAGAAAATCGTCGGTATCGGTGCCTATTTGAATAGCCGGATGATCAGGGAAGTCGCGGAACCACAATACCCATGGCTGATCAGCGATATCAGTAATAATCGGATAACGTAGGCGATGAAGTTCGCGCAGATATGTGAAGAGTCGCTGTACACGATCCCGGCCATGCTCCCGCTGACTTGCCGGCTCTGCCATCCGGTCACACCACCTTGCAAAGCGCTGGCTGCTTCTTTCTTACCCCACTCTGTTTATTCCAGTCAAGAGGGACGATAAGCGACGAGAGAACTACCCCTGGACAAACAGGCGACCACGCCGGATAATGCCCCTGACCACCAGGGCCAGCGCGCCCTGGCCGGGGGAGACCGATGGTCGCGCCCTCGCCGACCGAACCGGCCATCCGCTTCGAGCGCTATGAGGACTTCCGTCGCTGGACCGAGAGCCAGCCCGGCTACCGGAGCCTTGTCCGGGGAGCGCCCAGGCCCGGTCCGTCGCCCTCTCGCCGCCATCAGGTTCTGGTTCTCCGCCTGGCCATGCTCATGGTCGAAGCCGTGGTCCGGCCCGGTCGGGGCGAGGTCTATCTCGCCCCGCTGGACGTCAAACTGGCCGAGGACACCGTCCGCCAGCCCGACCTCCTGGTGGTCCTGGCCGAGCACGCCGATCGCCTGCGGGAGACCCATCTCGAGGGCGCCCCCGACCTGGTGGTCGAGGTCCTCTCCCCCACCACCGCCCGGCTGGACCTCTGGGAGAAGCGCCACGATTACGAACGGGCCGGGGTCCAGGAGTACCGGGTGGTGGACCCCGATACCCGCATCGTCGAACTCTACGCCCGCCAGGGCGAGCGGCTGCTGCCGGTGGCCCTGGCCCGTGGCCAGGGCACCCTCCCCAGCCGCCTCCTGCCCGACCTCCGGGTGGACCTGGCCGTCCTTTTCCCGGGGCTGTGACCCCGGCGGGAGGCCGCCGATGACCACCATCCGCGCCGTCGTCGTCGACCACAGCGCCCCCGGCCATCTGGCCCTGCGGACGGCGCCGGCCCCCGAACCGGGACCGTCCGAGGCGCTGGTCCGGGTGGCCGCCGCCTCGCTGAACCGGGGCGAGGTCCAGCGCGCCCTCAGCGCCCCGGAGGGGAGCCGCATCGGCTGGGACTTCGCCGGCACGGTCGTCCAGCCGGCCGGCGGGCCCGCCGGCCGGCGCCCGGGTGGTGGGGATGGTCCGCACCCCCGGCCAGGGCGCCTGGGCCGAGCTGATCGCCGTCCCGGCCAGCACGCTGGCCGTCCTGCCCGAGAGCGTCACGTTCGCCCAGGCGGCCACGCTGCCCATCGCTGGCCTGACCGCTCTGCAGGCGGTCGAGCACGGCCAGGGGCTGCTCGCGCGCCGGGTGCTGGTGACCGGCGCCTCGGGCGGCTGCGGCCACTTCGCCGTCCAGCTCGCCCGCCTGGCCGGGGCCCTCGTGATCGGGCTGGTCCGCCGTCCGGAGCGGGCGGACCTGGTCCGGGCCCTCGGGGCCCACGCAGTGGTGGTCAGCCCGGACGGCGCCGACGCCGCCGCCCATGGCCCCTACCAGCTCATCGTCGACGCTGTCGGCGGCCCGCTCCTGGGCACGGTCCTGGGGATGCTGGCGCCGGGCGGGGCCTGCGTCACGTTCGGGGTCGTCGGCGAGGGAGCGGTCGCCTTCGATGCCCGCCGCCTCCTGGCCAGCGGCGGCACCCTCTACGCCCACGGCCTGGCCTACGGGCTCCAGCACTACTGGTCGGCCCGGGAGGGACTGGAGCGCCTGGTGGCCCTGGTGGCCGCCGGCCACCTCCACCCCCACATCGCCCTCGAGGCCCCCTGGACCGCGGTGGGGGCCGTGGCCCAGCGGCTGTGGGAGCGTGACTTCCCCGGCAAGGCCGTTCTCATTATCGGCTGAGCCGCGCCGTCCTTGAGACCGGCGCTCACGGAGGGGCAAAACCGCCCGGCGGCCGGCGACCGGACGGGCTCCGGCCACGGTTCGCCGCCCACCGGTGGGCGGCGGGCGAACAGGCGTGTATAATAGAGGCGAGAGATTGATGCCGAGGAGGTCCCCGATGTGGCGCTTTCTCGCCGGTGTGGCCCTGGGGGCCCTGGCCGCCCTGGGCATCCAGGCCCTGCGTCAGCGTCCGGGCGGATTGGAGCAGGCCCTGCGGGAGATGCCCAACCGTCTGACCGAGATGCAGGAGCGGGCCAACGCCCTCCTGGCCGAGAGCCGTCGCATTCTCCAGGAGACCCGTCAGGAGCTGCAGTCCACCATCGAGGCGCTGCGCCAGGCCGCCGAGGCCCAGGCCGAGCGCCTGCGCCGCTCGGCCACCCGCCCGGAGGGCGAAGGCCAGCCCCCCACGGGCTGACCGACCCGACTTGACAGAACCGCACCTGACCCCGTAGACTAGCAGCACAGAGCACCGGTCGGGAGAACGAGGCGCTGGCCTGTCCCCTGGTTTCCGGGTGGCAGGCCGGCGGCTGACTGGAGTGTGGCGAGGGTGAAGGGGGACAGCAGAGGGTATGGCACAGAGGCCGCTGCGTTCTGGCCGTGAGAAAGTCGTCTTCCGCCAGGAGGCCCGCGCCCTCCTCAAGCGCGGCGCCGACCAGATGGCCTGGGTCCTGCGGGCGACCCTGGGGCCGACCGCCCGGGTGGTGGCCATCGAGAAACTGACCAGCCGGGCCGAGGCGCCGGAGATCCTCGACGACGGCGCCACCATCGCCCGCCGCATCATCGAGATCCCCAACCGCTACGTGAACATGGGGGCCATGCTCATCCGCCACCTGGCCTGGAAGCAGCACGAGGCGGTCGGCGACGGCACCGCCACCGCCGCCGTCCTGGCCCACGCGGTGCTGAGCGAGGCCACCCGCTACATCGCCGCCGGCGGCAACCCCATGCTCCTCAAACGCGGGGTGGAGAAGGCCCTGCACGTGGCCCTGGAGGAGCTCAAGGCCCTGTCCACCCCCCTGGAGACGGCCGACCAGGTGGCCGCCCTGGCCACCGCCGCCACCGGCGACCCGGAGATGGGCGGCTACATCGGCGAGATGTTCGATATCGTCGGCCGCGACGGCTACATCCAGGTGATGGAGTCGCCCTCGACCAAGACCGACCGCGAGTACGTCGAGGGCGTCATCTGGGACCGGGGCTATCTCTCCCCCTACATGGTCACCGACCCCGAGCGCATGGAGGCCGTCCTGGACGACGCCCTGGTCCTGGTGACCGACCACATCATCAAGCGGGCCAGCGAACTCATCCCAGTGATGGAGAAGGTCCACCAGGCCGGCTTCAAGAACTTCTTCATCGTGGCCAACGATATCGAGAGCGAGCCGCTCTCGCTGCTGGTGGCCAACAAGCAGCAGGGGGTGCTGACCACCCTGGCCGTCAAGGCCCCCGGCTACGGCGACCGGCGCATCCGCATCCTGGAGGACCTGGCCATCATCACCGGCGGACGGCCCTTCCTCGACGACGCCGGCGACCGCCTCGAGGAGGCCCGCCTGGAGGACCTGGGCCGGGCCCAGCGCGTCTGGGCCAACCGCGACTACTTCAGCATCATCGGCGGCTACGGCGACCCGGCCCGGATCCGCCAGCGGATCGCCATGATCAAGAGCGAGCTGCCCACCGTCACCGACGACTACGAGCGCGAGAAGATGCGCGAACGCCTGGGCAAACTGGCCGGCGGGGTGGCCATCCTGCGGGTCGGAGCCGCCACCAAGACCGAGCTGGAGGAGAAGAAGAACCGGGCCGAACGGGCGGTGGCCCTCATCCGGGCGGCGGTCGAAGAGGGGGTGGTCCCCGGCGGCGGCGCGGCCTACCTGGCCCTCATCCCGGCCCTGGAGCGCATCGAGGCCCAGGGCGACGAGAAGGTCGGCATCCGCATCCTCCAGCGGGCCCTGGAGGAGCCGCTGCGGGCCATCGTCGAGAACGCCGGCTACGAGAGCGACCCCATCATCGCCGAACTCCAGACCCGCCCGCGCGGCTGGGGCTTCGACGTGCTGCGGGGAACCTTCGTGGACATGCGCGAGGCCGGCATCCTCGACGCCACCAAGGTCCTGCGGCTGGCCCTGGAGAAAGGGGTGAGCGGGGCCATCATGGCCTTCACGACCGAGGCGCTGGTCCTGCGCAACCTCGAGTACGATCTCAATCTGAACCCGTAACGTGGAGACGCTGACCATCCCGCCGCGCCAGCGACCGGTGGAGGCGACGGTCGTCCTCCCCGGCTCGAAGAGCGATACCAACCGGGCGCTGCTGCTGGCCGCCCTGGCCGAGGGGACCTCGGTGATCGAGGGCGCCCTCTTCGCCGAGGACACCGGGTATATGGCCCGGGCCCTCCAGGCTCTGGGCTTCGCCGTGGTGGACGACCCGGCCAGCCAGCGCTTCACGGTCACCGGCGCCGGCGGCGCCATCCCGGCCACCACCGCCGACCTCTTCATCGGCAACGCCGGCACGGCCGCCCGCTTCCTGACCGCCGCCTGCGCCCTGGGCCACGGCCGCTACCGCCTCGATGGGGTGCCCCGCATGCGGCAGCGCCCCATCCAGCCGCTCCTCGACGGCCTGGCCCAGCTCGGCGGCCGCGCCCGGTCGATCCTGGGGACCGGCTGCCCGCCGGTCCTGATCGAGGGGCAGGGGCTGACCGGCGGCACCGCCCGCCTGCCCGGCGATACCAGCAGCCAGTTCATCAGCGCGCTGCTCATGGTGGCACCCTACGCCCGCGACGGCGTCACGATCGAGGTGGTCGGGCCGCTGGTCTCGGCGCCCTATCTGGACCTCACGACCGCCGTGATGGCCGCCTTCGGCGTCCAGGTCGAGACCGCCCCCGGTCCGCGCTTCGTCGTCGCCCCCGGCCAGCGCTACCGAGCCCGCCACTACCGGGTCGAGCCCGACGCCACCGCCGCCTCGTACTTCTTCGCCGCCGCCGCCGTCACCGGCGGCCGGGTGCGCATCCCGGGGCTGACCCGCCAGAGCCGGCAGGGCGACATCCGCTTCGTCGAGGTGCTGGCGGCGATGGGCTGCGCGGTCACCTGGGGGCCGGATTTCATCGAGGTCCAGGGGCCCGACGCCCTGCGCGGGGTCACGGTGGATATGCGCGACATCTCCGACACCGCTCTCACGCTGGCGGCCATCGCCCCCCTGGCCACGACGCCGACCGAGATCCGGGGGCTGGCCCACACCCGCCACCAGGAGACCGACCGGGTCCACGCCCTGGCCACCGAACTCCAGCGCCTGGGCGTGCCGGTCGAGGAACTGCCCGACGGCCTGCGCATCCGGCCGGCCGCCGTCCAGCCGGGCGTGGTCGAGACCTACCACGACCACCGGATCGCGATGAGCTTCGCCGTCCTCGGGCTGCGGGTCCCGGGGATCGGGCTGCGCAACCCGCAGTGCGTGCGCAAGACCTTCCCGGACTTCTTCGACCGGCTGGCCGCGCTCTGACCCTCACCAGCGCCGGCGCGGTCCGGGAAGGCCGACTTTTTGGGGGAGAGGACTGAGGAAGACCGATGGCGGAGACACAGACGATCGTCAGCAGTTGGCACCTCGTCGGGGGACGCCCCGGCGGCACGGTCTCGGCGCTGGCCTTCTCACCGGCCTTCGCCCAGGACCAGACGGTCTTCGCCGGCACCCTGGCCGGCGTCCACCGCTCGGAGGACGGCGGCCAGACCTGGACCAGCGCCAGTTTCGGCCTGAGCAGCCCGTTCGTCGAGGCGGTCCTGGTCTCGCCCACCTTCCCCAAGGACCGCATGGTCCTGGCCGGCACCCGCGAGGGCGGCCTCTTCCGCTCGTTCGACGCCGGCCGGACCTGGGCGCCGGTCGACCTCTGGGGCACCCGCCCCTCGATCACCGCTCTGGCGGCCTCGCCGGCCTTCGCCCATGACCAGACGCTCTTCGCCGCCACCGAGGGCGCCGGCGTCCTGCGCTCGACCAACGGCGGCAAGACCTGGAACCCCTCGAACTTCGGCCTGCTCGACCTCACCGTCCTGGCCCTGGCCGTCTCGCCCAACTTCGCCCGCGATGAGACCGTCTACGCCGCCACCGCCTCGGGCATCTACCGCAGCCCCAACGGCGGCCGGGCCTGGCGGCTGATCGGCGAGGCGATGGGCGAGCTGGTGGTCCAGTGCCTGGCCCTCTCGCCGGCCTTCGCCGAGGACCGCACCCTCTTCGCCGGCACCGAGGAGCACGGCCTGCTCAAGTCCACCGACCGTGGTCAGACCTGGCGCCAGGTGAACACCGGCCTCACCAACCTCTGCATCAACGCCATCGCCGTCTCCCCGCGCTTCGCCGAGGACCGGACGGTCCTGGTCGGCACGGCCGGCGGCCTCTTCATCTCACGCGACGGCGGCGAGACCTGGACGCCGCTCCCCGGCCCGGAGGCCGTCCTGACCCTGGCCTACAGCCCCGACGGCCGCCTGATCCTGGCCGGCGCCCCCCACGAGGGGGTCTTCCGCTCACCCGACGGCGGCCAGACCTGGCAGGCCAGCAACACCCACCTCTACGGTCGGCTGGTGGTGGGGCTGGTCCTGAGCCCGGCCTTCGCCCAGGACCAGACGCTCTTCACCGTCAGCCTGGAGGACGGGGTGGCCCGCTCGACCGATGGAGGAGCCACCTGGCAGCTGACCAGCCAGGGGCTCCCGACGACCCAGCTGCCGGCCCTGGTCATCTCGCCGGCCTACCCCGAGGATCGCACGCTCTTCGTCGGCGGCAGCGGCGGCGTCTTCCGCTCGACCGATGGCGGCGAGACCTGGGCGCTGGCCGGGCTGGCGGACACCGAGGTCCGGGCCCTGGACCTCTCGCCGGCCTTCGCCCAGGACCGGACGCTGCTGGCCGGGGCCAGCGAGGGCCGGCTCTTCCTCTCGACCGATGGGGGGACCACCTGGCGGGCGCTGAGCCACCCCTTCGCCGAGCAGGAGATCCTCGCCGTGGCCTTTTCGCCCCACTTCGCCGAGGACCGGATCATCCTGGTCGGCACGGTGCAGGAGGCCAGCCCCCAGAAGCAGCGGACCATCAACGTCTGGCGGTCGGAGAGCGCCGGGGAGCGCTGGCAGTGCCTGGTCAGCCAGCCCTGCTCCGGGCGCTGGGTGACGTTCGGGCTGCCCCCGTCCTACCGCGGGGGTGGGACGATGTTCATCGGCATCGACCACATGGTCCTGCGGCCGATGGCCGCCGCCCACCTCGGCTACAAGGGCACCCGGCAGCTGTGGACGGCCGAGAAGATCGCCAAGGCGACGACGGCGGTGGTCAGCCTGGCCGTCTCGCCGGCCTTCGACCAGGACCAGACGGTCTACGCCGGGACCAGCGAGGGCGTCTTCAAGAGCACCAACGGCGGGCTGGCCTGGCGGCCGCTCAATGAGGGGCTGGAGAACCGGTCGGTGGTCAAGATCGTGCTGCCGCCCCAGTATCCCCAGACCCGTGAGGTCCTGGCCCTGACCCTCGGCGGCGCCCTCTGGCACCTGATCGACCGGCCCTGACCGCGCCGCCGGCGCCCCCGCCGGCCGGCGGGGGCGCGCCCCAGCCTGGGGGTGGCCGATGGCGCGCCGACTGTTCACCGTGGCCGAGGCCAACCGCCTGATCCCGTGGTTGACCGAGGTCCTGACCCGCCTCCAGCAGATCAAGCGGCAGCTGGATCAGCAGGAGGCGGTGCTGGCTCACCTCTACCAGCGGGCCCGGCGCAACGGCCCGCCCCTGCCGCCCGACCACCTGCGCCGGACCCAGCAACAGGTCGAAACCCTGCTGGCGGCCCTCCAGCAGGGTCTGGCCCAGATCCAGGAGCAGGGCTGCGAACTCAAGGACCTGGACCTGGGGCTGGTGGACTTTCCCAGCGAACGGGAGGGGCGGCTGGTCTACCTCTGCTGGCAGCTGGGCGAGCCCCGGGTGGCCTACTGGCACGAACTGGACGCCGGCTTCCGGGGCCGCCAGCCGCTGTAGCGGTCACTGCAGCCGGGCGGTGATGACCCAGCGGTCGGCCAGGGACCGCAGCTGGTAGACGTGGCGCAGGTCGGGGAAGGTCTGGCCGGAGACGGAGACGGTCACCGTGAGGGTGACCACGACGCGGGCCAGGTAGCGACTGACCGGATGGGGCTCGGCCTGGACCGCCTGGACCTGGTAGCGCTCCTGGCGGGCGCGGGCGGCGGCGATGAGGGCCTGGGCCGTCTCCTGGGCCTCCGGCGCCCAGGCCTGCAGCGCGGCGGCCACATCGCCGGCGTTCAGGGCCTCAAGGTAGCCGACCACCACCGCCCGGGCCGCCGTAAGGTCAGGGGCCTGGCTGCCGGGCGGGGGCGGCAGGATCATCACCGGCGCCGGGGTCGGCGTGGGGCCCGACGGCGTCGGGGTGGGCCAGGGACGCGGCGTCGGGGTCGGGGAGGGCCACGGCGTGGGCGTGGGCGGCCGCAGCACCAGGGTGCCGAGCTCGGTGACGACCTGGCGGGCCACCCGCTGCGCGACCTGGGCGCTGCCCCGGCGGGCCAGGTCGCCGGCCGGCGGCCAGAGCGCCACCACCCCCACCAGGGCCCCGACCAGCCCGGCCAGAAGAAGCAGGACCAGCCAGGAGCGCCCGGGCCGGCGTGTGGGCGGCGGGGCCAGGTCCAGGTCCGACTGCGCCACCGTTCTCCTCTTCCCCCGGTCCGTGACCACCGGCTCCCAGGATGATTATCGTCAGTCGCCCGTCACCGCCCCAGGGCGGGGACTCTCGGCGACGGGCACCGTCAGGCCGCCGAGGTCCGGCCAGCCACAGACCCGGTTCTTGCCCTGCCGCTTGGCGGCGTAGAGGGCGGCGTCGGCCCGGGCCACCAGCTCGCGCGGGGTGAGCTCCCCGGGCAGGGCCGTGGCGTGGCCCAGGCTGGCGGTGAGGCGCAGCGTCCGGCCGGGTGGACCCGGGAAGCGGTGGTCGGCGACCGCCCGGTGGAGACGGGCCGCCACGGCGGCGGCGCCGGCGGCCGGGGTCCGGGGGAGGATAATGGCGAACTCCTCGCCCCCGTAGCGGGCCACGGTGTCGCCCCCGCGACAGTGGCGCCGGAGCAGCCCCGCCACCGTCCGCAGGACAGCGTCGCCGACCAGATGGCCGTACTGGTCGTTGACCGCTTTGAAGCCATCGAGGTCGAGCATCACCAGCGAGACCGGGGCCGCGCCCGCTCCCGCCGGCCGGAGTTCCTCGGCCAGCCGTTGCCAGAAGTAGCCGTGGTCGTAGAGGCCGGTGAGATCGTCCACATCGGCCGAGCCCTCCCCCGGCCGGGCCCCCACGCTCTGCAGGCTGACCTTGAGCGCCTGGTCCAGCCGCTGCGAGAGGGCCGCCACCTCCGCCCAGGCCGCGCGCGGTCCCAGCGCCCCGAACAGCCCCTGGCGGAGGGCACCGTAGAGGTCGACCAGGTCGGCGGGGGCCAGATGGTGGTGCTGACAGAGACGCCCCAGGTGGCGGGCGGCCCGCTCCAGCTCCTCGCCCGGCCCCCCGGCCGCCGGCCAGACCAGAAGCGCCCGCACGAGCGCGGCGAGGGCGTCCTGAAAGCGCCGCCGGCCCACCAGCGCCCGGACCGGCGAGCGCGGGAGCCCGCGCAGCCACTCCTGGGTGGCCGCCAGCACGGCCGCGAGGGGCGACGCCTGGGTCTCCACCACCGCGCTCCCGGTCAGGCGGTGTCCCGCAGGGCCTGGGCCAGATCGGCCAGCGGCGGGAGATCGCCTTTCCGCCGCCGGGCCTCGGCGTAGGCCCGGGCCGCCGCCTCGGTCTCGCCACGGTAGAGGTACTCCAGCGCCAGCAGGAGATGGCCCTCGACCCGCTCCGGGGCCAGGCGGGTCACCGTCTGCAGGGTGGCCAGGGCCTCGTCGCCCAGATCCAGGTCGAAGTAGGCGTAGGCCAGCGCCAGGTGCGCCTCGACATCGCCCGGCCAGCGGGCCAGCCGGCGCAGCGCCCGCCGGATGGTCCGCACCTGCTCCAGATCGCGCTGGAGATCGGGGTCGGGCCGCTCCCGCAACGCCGCCTCCAGCGCCCGCTGCGCCCGGCCCCAGGCCCGGGCCTCGATGTAGCGGCGAGCCGGGCGCTCGGCCATGGCCTCCAGGCGGACCGGCTCCGGCCCGGCCGGGGCTGGCGCCGGCGCCTCCGCCTCTGTCCACAGCCCCGGCAGAACGAGACGGACGCGCCGGACCAGATCCCGCAAGAGCGGCCGCTGTCGCATCGTGCCACCTCCGTTTCTCAGTGTATCACAACCGAGCGTCCACAGGGAAGGGTCGCCCGGCGGAGTGTCACCACTCCACCCGGTCGGATCGCACCCCGGTCGGCGACTGGCCGGCGGGAGGCTGCCCCCGCCGGGTCCGCAGCCAGGCCCAGAGCCGGCCGAGAACCATCCAGTGGATGGTTCTCCCCCCGCGCCGGGCCGAGGGCGCGGGCGCGGGGGCCGGCGTCCAGGCGGTCAGGGCGGTGCGCTGGAGGACAAAGCGGGCGATGGTCCAGAGGGCCGCCGCCACCGGAATGCCGAAGACCGCCCCGGCCAGCCCGGCCACCTTCATCCCCACCAGCAGCGCCAGGAAGACCAGCAGGGGATGCAGGCCGACCGCCTGTCCCATCAGCTTCGGCCCCAGGACGTTGAACACCACCTGCTGGAGAGCGATCAGGGCCACCGTCACCACCACCGCCTGGGTCAGCGACCCGGTCAGGAGCGCGATGAGCACCGGCGGCACCATCGCCAGGAGCGGGCCGATGAACGGGATGACCATCATCACCATCGCAAAGAGCCCGCTGACCAGGACGTAGTTCAGCCCGACCACCAGCATCACCAGGGCCGTCCCCACCCCGTAGACCAGGGCCTGGACCAGCGTGCCGCGCAGGAAGCCGCCGAAACTGCGGTTGATGACCTCGCCGATGTAGAGGGCGTCCGCCCGCCGCTCCGGCGGCAAAAGGGCCAGGGCGCTGACCAAAAGCCGCTCCCCATCCAGGGCGATGTAGAACGAGAGGACCAGGATCAGCACCACACTGAAGAGCAGATTGGCCGCACCGGTCAGCAGCCCGATCGTCCCCGGCACGCTCCCCTCGATCAGAGCCGTCAGCCGGGCCGCCAGGTCCTGGGTGCGGTAGAGGCCCTTGAGGTCGACCTCGATCCCCCGCGCGTCGAGCGCGGCCTGGAGTGTGGCCAGCGTGGCCGGAAGCTGCTCGACCACCCGGGTGAGGGCCGCCCCCAGCTGGGCGATCTGCTCGACCGCCAGCGGGACCAGCAACACCAGGCCTCCGGCCACGACCAGGAGCAGCAGAAGATACACCAGGCCGACCGCGATCCCCCAGGGCAGGCCGGTCGCCTGCCGGAGCCGGACGGCCAGCGGGGTCAGGATGAAGGCCAGCAGCCAGGCCAGGAAGAAGAGGGCCAGGACATCGGCGAAGTGCTGGACCAGGGCCCAGACCTGGCCGGCCAGGTACCAGGCCGCGATGATGGTCAGGAGCACGATGAGCGCGCGCAGCCAGGGATCAGTCCGCACCGGTCCGCTCCGTCTCCCGGCACGCGGGAGGCCGGTCTCTTCCCTATCATACACCACCCGGCCCCCGGCGCTCACCCCGATCAACCGGGCTCCCCCAAAAGTCCTGTACCAACCGTTCGGCCATCCCCTTGACAGGGACCGTGCCCGGAAGTATGGTCAAGAGAGGGACGGGCCGGCCCATCGGGCCACCGCCGGCCAGAAGGACCTCTCGTGACGGATGGACTATCCTGCTGTCTGGGGCTGGCCACGGTCCTCGCCGACAGCAGCCTGCCGTCGATGCTGAGCGCCGCCGCCAGTCTCATCCTGCTCCTCGCCCTGATCCTGGCCGGCCGCTCCTACCGCCGGCTGGTGGGACAGGTTCGCGCTCTGGTGGCCGACCAGCATCTGCTGGCCCGGTTGCCGGAGCAGTGGCAGGACGCGCTTTTTCTCGTCGACCGGAGCGGGCGGATCCGTCAGGTCAACGCCGTGGGCCGGGCGCTCCTGACCCAGAGCGGGGGTCTGCCGCCCACCACCCTGGCCGACCTCAGCCGCACCTGGCAGGCCCACGATGGGAGTGGCCAGCCGCTCGTGCTCGACGCCGCCGCCCTCGGTCGCCTCTTCGCCGGCCAGCCGCTGACGCTCTGGGCCAGTCTGCCGACCGGGGCCCGGGCCTTCAGCGTGCGGGGGCTGGCCCTGGCCACGGCCGACCGGGCGGTGGTGGTCCTGCGCGACATCACCGCCGATCTGCACCGCGAGCGGCAGCGGGCCCTGCTGCAGCAGGCGGCCCTGGTCCTGGTCCAGACCCTGGAGCTGGAGACGGTCCTCCGGCGCCTGCTCAGCCTGGCCCAGCAGGTCCTGGGCGCCACCAGCGCTCAGGTCTGGCTGGCCGATGAGCGGACCCGGCGCCTGCAGAGCCTCGCCAGCCTCAACCTGCCACCGGCGATCCAGGCCGAGACGCAGCAGCTCTCGTACGACGCCCCATATATAAGCGCCCGGGCCGCCCGGACGCGCCAGATCCAGATCGTCACCCGGCCCGAGGAGATCCCGGAGGACGCGGCTGCCAGCCGGGGGACCATCGCCGCGATAGGGCTGGCGGTCACCTTTTCCCTGCCGCTGGTCATCGGCGACCGGCTGGTGGGCGTCCTGAGCGTCAGCATGCCGCAGGTCCCGTCCCTCCTGGAGCAGCGGGCGGCGATTGAGACCTTCGCCCACCTCTGCGCCATCGCCATCGCCAACGCCCAGGCCTACACCGCCGAGCGCCAGGAGCGCGCGGCGCTGGAGCAGTTGCTCCAGGCCCTGGCCGCTATGGGGGCGGAACGTCAGATCGAGCGCATCCTGCCGGTCGTGGCCGAGCAGGCCCGGACCCTGCTGGGGGTCGACGTGGCCGTCGTCGGGATCGGCGATCAGCCCACGGCGCCGTTCGCCCGCTGGGCCAGCAGCGGGCTGGCCCCAGAGGCTCAGGCAAGCCTGGAGGCCGCGCTCCGCCGGCCGGCGGCCGTGGCCATGGGCCTGCTCGGCCCGGTGGCCCAGGAGGGGCAGACGCTGGTCATCAACGACCTGGCCGCCCATCCCCTCGGCCAGCTGCTCACGCCGGCCCTGGGGCTGCGGACGCTCCTGGGGGTCCCGCTGCGCTGGGGGCCGCGGTCGCTGGGGGCCCTCTTTCTGGCCAACCGGACCGACGACCGGCCGTTCACCACGCGCGACACCTACCTGGCCGGGTTACTGGCGGCCTACGCCGGGGTGATTCTGGAGTACGCCCGCCTCCACGGCGAAGAGGTTCGGGCGCGTCTGCTGGCCGAGACGATCCTGGACAGCGCCCCGGTTGGTCTGATCGTTCTGGGGCCTGACGGCCGCGTCCAGCGGGTCAACGCGATGGCCGAGCAGCTGCTCGGCGCGGTCGACGTGGGCCAGACACTCCCCTGGCCCGGCCCCTTCCGCCGGCCGACCGGCCAGCCAGCGACCGATGTCCCGGCCCCCTGGGCGTCGGTCCAGGCCACCGGCCGCGCCGTACAGGAGGAGTACCAGGTGGTCCGGTCCGGCCAGCCGCCACGGCCGGTGCGGCTGAGCGCGCTGCCGCTCCAGACGGGGGATCAGCCGCTGGGGGTGCTGCTGGCTCTGATGGATCTGAGTTATGGAGAAGGAGTTCCAGCGGCTGCGGGAGGAGTGGACGGCCCTGGTGGCCCACGACCTGCGGGCGCCGGTCGGCATCATCGCCGGCTTCGCCGAGCTGCTCCAGGTTCGGCCCGAGGTCTGGGCGAACCCCAGTCAGGCGCGGGCCTATCTGGGGCATATTCAGGAGGCGGCCCGTCGGCTGGACCGGTTGGTGAACGATCTGCTGGACCTGGCCCGGCTGGAGGCGGGTCGGCTGAGTCTGGAGCCGGTGGTGCTGGCCGATCCGGTGAGCGTCTTCCGGCAGCTGATCGCGGAGCTGGGGCCCACCGCCGGGCCCCGGCTGGTGCTGCAGGTCAGCGGGCCGGTGCCGCCGGTGCGGGCCGACCGGCAGCGGCTGGCCCAGGTGCTGGAGAACCTGGTGACCAACGCCGTCAAGTACGGCGACCCGGCGCGGCCGATTGTGGTGACCGTGCGGGGGGCGGGCGACTGGCTGGAGGTGGCGGTGACCAACTGGGGGCCGGGGATTCCGCCGGAGGAGGTGCCGCACCTGTTCGAGCGGTTTCGGCGGGGGCGGGGGGTTCGCGGGGTCCAGGGGGTGGGCCTGGGGCTGTACATCACCCGCCGGCTGGTGGAGCTGCACGGGGGCCGCATCTGGGTGGAGAGCACGCCCGGCGAGAGCACCACGTTCACTTTTACTCTGCCGGCGGCCGGGTCGCTCACTGCGGCTGCTGACTGAGGCTCGATACTATCTTGTTTTAACTCCTGTGGTCCAATTCGAAAGAGAGTCGGCCCGTTCTGGCGACGCATTAAACATCTTTGAATTCGCGGTTGAGAAAGATCGTGTTGGAATCTCTGCGGAGCGACACTATCGTCTAGTTCGGCCAGAAGAACTGACCCCCGCTGAGATCACACTCTATCGCCGACTAGCCCGGCTTGCGTCGTCCAGGACCTGACCGACGTTTCAGTCCAGCGGGCAGGCCGAACTCGCAAACGTGTCAGCACGCATACGCCCGAATGGGCTGGTTGACAGTGCGGGCGGGGCTTTTTTAGAATACACCTGAGCGGGGTGTGGCGCAGCCTGGTTAGCGCGCGTGGTTTGGGACCACGAGGTCACCAGTTCAAATCTGGTCACCCCGACCTGGAGGATGGGGGTGCAGAGACCCCCATCCTCCGCTGTCCCGGGCCCATAGCTCAGCGGCAGAGCAGCCGGCTCATAACCGGACGGCCGCAGGTTCGAATCCTGCTGGGCCCACCGGCCACGGCGATAGACCAGCGACACTGCTACAGACCGGCTACACGGCCAAGCCAACGGCCCCACCCGATCCCGCTGACCAGTCAGGATCATCTCGCGCAAGCTCCTCGCCAGAGCGACCGGGCCGCCTCGGCCCCGCTCCCGGCTGTCCTGCCCAGCGCCGGAGCCTTCGTAAACATGCACGGCCAGGCCACAGCCCCCAGCGCGGCACACGTCACGATCGATGAACACAGCCCACACGCCGCGCGGAGCAAGCCGCACGGGTCGCCCAGAGACTCCCACCGCCCGAGACCCTGCACACCCAGCGGCCGCCGGCTACCGATGCCCTGAAGCCCCCTGGAAGACCCCGGCCGCGATCACGCCCCCAGCCAGAAGTAACGGCCGGGCTATCGGCTGCCAGCCCACCCGCGCAGACCGGGGCGACCCTCCCCGAGCGAACCATCCGAATCCGAAACCAGGCGGCCGGGAGAGGACGAACCCTCTCGCGGGCCTTCCAGCCTGCAGGCCAGAGAGCCCTCCTCCCGGCTCGCGGTCGCCCAGGGCCGGGACGAGGACCGCCCCTTGTCAGGGCCGATGGGCTCTGGTAGCATGCCTCTAGCAGCCTGGGGCCCGGCCTGGGCCTGGCAGAACGACCGCCCGGAGCAGTGCACCGATGGACGCCTCGCCACCCAAATGGGTCACCCTGGGGCACCCCAGTTACGTCTGGCGGTTCGGCCAGGACCGCCGACTGGCCATGGTCCGCGCCGTCGTCCCGCTGGAGGGCCGGCGCATCCTCGATGTCGGCTGCGGCATCGGGACCTACGTCCGCAAATTCCGCGAGTTCAGTGACGAGGTCTACGGCGTCGATATCGACCCGGAGCGCGTGGCCGAGGCCTCACGAACCCTGCCGAATATCCAGGTGGCCCCCGCCGAGGACCTGCCCTTCCCCGATGATTTCTTCGACGTCGTCTTCCTCCACGAGGTCATCGAGCACGTCCAGGACGACCGCCTGGCAATCCGCGAGGCGACACGGGTCACCCGCCCCAACGGCGCCATCGTCATCTTCGCCCCCAACCGGCTCTATCCCTTCGAAACCCACGGCATCTATCTGGGACGGCACTTCCTCTTCGGCAACATCCCGCTGGTCAACTACCTGCCCGACCGCTGGCGCAACCGCCTCTGCCCCCACGTCCGGGCCTATACGGCCGGCCAGCTGCGGCGCCTCTTCACCGGACTGCCCGTCACAATTATCGTCCACCGCTGCATCTATCCCGGGTTCGACAAGATCGCGGCCCGGCGCCCCTGGCTGGCCAGAATCCTCCGGGCTGTGCTGTATACGCTCGAACAGACGCCCGCCCAGGCCCTGGGCCTCTCGCATTTTCTGGTCGCCCGCAAGGTCGCCCCACGGCCTGAAGCCTCCGCCATGGAGCCGACCGCCCGGCGCTCGGTCGGCTCCTGAAGGCGATGACGATGGCCCGAAGAGGCCAGGACGCCGGGACCGGTCGCCGGCGGTCTGGCGCGGCTCGGCGGTGGGGCGCCGGCCGGATCCTGGAGCGTCTCGACGGGAGACAGAGGACACCCGGCCTCGCTCGACCGGGGCGCGGGCAGGACGCTCCCGGGCCCTGTCCTGGGTGACCTGGCTGGAGCGGGCTGGCCGGCGGTGACGCCTCTCCCGGAGGGCCGAACCGATGCGCGGAAACGAGCCAGAGAAGCCCTCGCTGGGCGCCCGCCTGCGCGAGCGGCGGCGGGAACGGGGCCTGACGCTGGATCAGGTCGAACGGGCGACCCGCATCCGCCGCCGCTACCTGGTGGCCTTCGAGGCCGACGACTACACCGTGTTCCCCTCGCCGGTCCACGCGCGCGGTCTGCTCCGGGCCTACGCGCAGTACCTGGGGCTGGACCCCGCTGATCTCCTGCCAGACCTGGACCGTCTCCTGCCCACCGGAACCGGCGGGATTCAGCCGGCGACCAGCCTCTGGCACTCAGCCCGCTCCGCGACCCCGCTGGCCGGCGTCGTCCTGCTCGTGCTCTGTCTGATCGGGCTGGCGCTCTTCCTGTTCGGTCAGCAGTACGCGGCGCTGCTGGCCAGCAGCGGGACCGGGCCGGGAGGTGGCGAGAGCCAGCCGGGCGCTCCCCCCCTCACCGTGCGGGCCAGCGATCAGGAGAGCCCGCCGCCGAGTCCGACGCCGACGCCCTGGCCGCCAACCCCCACGCCGGTGCCGACCCCCACGCCCCGGCCCTCGCCGACCCCGACGCCCACGCCGGCGCTGATCGTTATCGAGGCCCGGGCGCTGGGCCGGGTGTGGGTCCAGGCCGAAACCGACGGTCGGGTGGTCTACTCGGGCATTCTGCAGGCGGGCGACGAGCGGCGGTGGGTCGGTCAGCAGCGGGTCTTCCTCTGGGTGGGCAACGCCGGGCTGCTCGAGGTGCGCTCCAACGGCCAGCGTTACCCGCTGGGCGCACCGGGTGAGGTGGTGCGTGTCACCTGGACCGCCCCAACCGGCGCGCCCCAGGCCGAGCGGCGCTAGAATCCATCCTGCCCGTCCTGCTGTGCCCGTCTGTCCTCCGACCGACCACCATCAAGACGGCCGGCCGTCTGAAGAGGCAGGAGGGCTCTCCGGGCGGTCAAAAACCGGCTGTGGAGAGGGTCCGGCCGGGGGATGTTTCTCTCCGGATAGCCAAGACCAGCGTCGGGGCACCGGGTCCGGGTGTATTTGGCCGCCAGCATGGCAGGCGAGCGGCTGTTATCGGGGCCGCTCTGTGGCCGGCATCGCCGGGTGTGGTAGAATAGACTGGGAGCGGATGGGGCCTGGTGGCTCTCCCGGTCTTCAAAACCGTGGCGCCGGCGTCCAGGCGTCGGCGGGTGGGTTCGATTCCCATACGCTCCCGCCAGGGCGGCGACACAGCCAGGCCGCCCCAGGGCCACGAGCGCCCGCATCAAAATGGCATCAAGACGGCATCAGACAGAGCCCCACGGCGACCTTGACAGGAGAGACCGAAGGGGGAGCATAGAGGACGCCAGGTCGCCGTGCACGGCCTGGCCGCTGGACCGGGACTGCACCCCCAGTCGCCGGTCTTTTGGTGTGAATACGTCAGCTCCAGAGCGCTACCCCCGGGGCCTCGCCTGGTCCTGGCCGGAGCAATGGGTAGAACGGTCCTCCAGAGGCGGCGGGATGTGCTCCCGCGCCAGGTCGAAGGCCAGACGGTTCATGATGCGCTCCAGCGGGATCGGCCCCTTCTCCTCCGGCCAGTAGTGGGCGGCCACCGGGTCGGCCGGCATGGGACGGGAGCGCCAGATGTGGTAGCCGTTGCCGTCGCGGGTGCTGAGGTACTCCCAGATGTCCCGCTCACTGAGCCCGCGCCCGCGGGCGTACTCCAGCATGCCCAGCAGCTCCCGCTCCATCTCCACCGGCAGCGTCCGGCGGTCGGCGAACACCAGGAGGACGCCGGTCTCCGGGCTGTAGCCCCAGATGGTCCGCTCCGGCCGGCCGACGGGGAACATCGCGTGGAAGCGGGCCTCGATGATGAGCTCCCCCGGACTCGGCCGGCGCTGACGGGCCTTCGACACCGGCGGCAGTCGGGCGGCGATCTCTTTCACAGACGGCGCCTCTGATTCCGGCTGCCCGTAGTAGGCGGAGAGCGGGAATCTCTGGAGCGGCCGGGCCTCCTCGGCCATCGCCCGCAGAAGCGGCTCCGTGCGCTTCTGCGCCGGCAGGGGGGTGATCAGGAACGGCCGGCCGTCCGGCCGTTCCACCAGCAGCCACTGCTGCTCCGCCGGCGTCAGGGGGTCGGGGATGATGCTGGCCGCCTGACTGGCGCGGAGGAAGGAATCGCCCAGCAGGGTGTACTCCATCACACCCGTCCGGGGGTCCAGGTTGAGCGTCGTGATGGGGTCAAAGATGCCATCATCCAGGGTCAGCGCGGCCCCCTGACGGACCAGCGCCAGGAGCCGGGCGATGGTGTGCGGGTCGGCGCGGAGCGGCATCTCTCTTCCCCCCTTACACCGTGATGGCCTCTTCCAGCGGCCGGCCCCCAGAGGTGGTGCCGTGGCTGGTCGGTCAGCCACCATAGGGGCAAGCAGCGCCTGTTCTTCTGATTCCCCGACCCCCACGTCCGCCCGCGCTCCCCCTCCCGTCACCATCACGCCCCCGGCCGCTAACTCCGCCGCTCCACCGCGTAATCGGCGATCTCCCACAGCGCCCGCCGGTAGGGATTGTCGGGCAGAATCTCCAGCGCCGCCTTGGCCTGTTGAGCCAGCCGCCGCGCCTCCTCCAGCGCGTAGCCAATGGCCGGCGAATCGGCGATCAGCGCCACCGCCGCCCGCACCGCCCCGTCGGTCAGATCGTCCCCGGCGATCACCCGGTGCAGCAACGGCTCCTCCGGATACCGCTCCAGAAACCAGAGCACCGGCAGCGTCACCGTCCCCTGCCGCAGATCCGACCCCACCGGCTTGCCCAGCTCCCGCTCGTCGCCGATAAAGTCCAGCACATCATCAACGATCTGGAAGGCCAGCCCCAGATTGGCCCCGTAGGCAGCCAGCGCCTGGACCACCGGCTCGGGCGCGTGGCTGAGCACCGCTCCCCCCTCGGTGGCGGTGACAAACAGAGCGGCCGTCTTGCCATAGATCCGCCGGTAGTATTCCTCCCGGCTCTCCGGCCCCACCGGCCCCCGGAAGACCTGCCGCAACTCCGAGTCGCAGATCTGCATGAGCGCCCGGGCGAACAGCGCCATCACCCGCACGCTCTCGGTCGCGCTGGCCATCGCCGCCGACCGGGCGAAAAGATAGTCGCCGACCAGAACGGTGGCCTTGGGACCGACCAGGGCGTGCAGCGCCGGCAGCCCCCGTCGGGTCGGGGCGTTGTCAATGAGATCGTCGTGTATCAGGGTGGCGGTGTGCAAAAGCTCCACCGCCCCGGCCAGCGGCAGCACCCGCTCCGGCTGGTAGTCGAAAAAATGCGCTGCCAGCAGCGCCAGCGCCGGCCGCAGCCGCTTGCCCCGCCGGCGCAGCACATGCCCCAGCACCTGCGCCAGCAACGGGTACTCCACCTCGGCGATCACGCCCTCGAGCAGCGCCTCGACACGCTCCAGGTCCTCCTGGACCGGGCCAAAAAGGGCGGTGACGGACACTACCGGCCTCCCACCTGTACGCTCACCACAGCCCCACCGGGCCGTGGTGCTCTTAGCATAGCGCTCGCCGCCCAACCTGTCCAGACGGCCACCCGGCCGGCGCCCCCGGTCGCCACGGCCCCGACTCCCCCGGAACCCGCCACCGCTCGGGCAGCCGATCCTTCACCCGCCGCTCCGCCTCCAGCCGGCGGAGCAGGGCCCCCGTGGCACCAGGCCCGGCGCCGGTGACCCACCAGTCGCCCGCCGGCCCCGGCGCGCGGCCCACCTTCAGCACCCGTCCAGCCGGTGCGCCATCCAGGACTCCGGAATCCCCGCCCGGGCGCGCAGCGGCCCCTTCCGTCCCCGGTCGAAGGCCAGGGTCGTCTCGGCCACCGCGACCGCCAGCACCGCGCTGGGCGGGTGCTGCCCCCCGGCCGTCAGGCGGACCGCCTGACACCACCGCCGGAGCCGGCTCCGGCTCTGAGTCCTCCTCCCGCACCCCACATCACCGACCGTTCGTACCCGGTCCGCCGCCAGTGTCTGGGCGGCATCCGCTCCCCTCACTCCGCCGGCAGCCCGAAGAGCTGCCGGGCATTGGCCGTGGTCTGGGCGGCGACAGCCTCCAGCGAGAGGCCCCGCCGGGCGGCCAGCCCCTCGGCCACATAGCGCAGATAGGCCGGCTCGTTCCGCCGTCCCCGCACCGGCTGGGGCGCCAGATACGGACTGTCGGTCTCCAGAAGCAGCCGCTCCAGCGGCACGGCCGCAGCGACTGCCCGCAGCGGCTCGCTCCTGGGAAAGGTCAGAATCCCCCCGAAAGAGAGGAAAAAGCCCAGGTCCAGGGCCCGCTGCGCCGTGGCGAGGTCGCCGGTGAAGCAGTGCAGGACGCCCCGCGCCGGGGAGCGCTCCGCCACCCACCGGTGGAGCAGAGCCAGCAGATCGGCGGTCGCCTCCCGATTGTGGAGGACCACCGGCCGGCCCAGGTCGCTGGCCAGCCGCAGCTGCTCCCACAGGACCGCCTGCTGAACCGCCGCTGGAGCGCCCGGCCGGTAGTAGTCGAGCCCGATCTCGCCGATGGCCACCACCAGGGGGTCGGCCGCCAGCTGGCGCAGCGCGGCCGCCGTCTCAGGGGTCCAGGTGGCGGCGGCGCTGGGATGGACACCGACCGCCACCCGCACCCCGGGGTGCTGACGGGCCAGGGCCAGTGAGCGCTGGCTGGAGGCCAGGTCGGTCCCGGCGGTGACGATCCAGCGAACCCCGGCCGCCCGGGCCCGCTCGAGGACCGCCGGCAGATCCTGGGCGAAGGCCGGGTCGTCGAGGTGGGCGTGGCTATCGACGAGCACGTTCCTCGAGCCGCGGGAAGAGCGGGGTCGGCTGGGCGGCGACCCGCTCGCCCGGCCGGCGTCCACCCCAGCGCGGCGGGGAGGCCAGCCAGGTGCCGCCGGGGGCCAGCGTCACCCCCAGCTGGGCGGCCATCCGCTCGGCCGCGCTCGGCATCACCGGCCAGAGGGCCTCGGCCACCAGCCGCAGCGTCTCCAGCAGGGTATAGAGGACGGTGCCCAGCCGGACCCGGTCGCTCCGGGCCAGGACCCAGGGCTGGGTGGCGTCGACATAGCGGTTGGCCTGGGCCACCACCTGCCGGACGGCCTCGAGGGCGACGTGAAACTCCAGGGCCTCGAACGCGTGCTCCAGCGTCGGGAAGAGGCCGGTCGCCGCCTCCCGCAGCGCCCGGTCGGGCTCCTCCTCCGGGCCGGGCGCCGGCACCTGCCCGTCGCAGTAGCGGTGGACCATGCTGAGGACGCGGTTGAGCAGGTTGCCCAGATCGTTGGCCAGGTCGGCGTTATAGCGCTTGGCGAACGACTCCAGCGAGATGTCGCCGTCGGCCCCGAAGGGGAACTCCGAGAGCATCAGATAGCGGGTGGCGTCGGCCCCGAAGCGCTCGACCAGCTGGGCCGGGCGGATGACGTTGCCCAGCGACTTGGACATCTTCTGGCCCTCGACGGTGAAGAAGCCGTGGGCGTAGATCCGGCGCGGGGTGGGCAGCCCGGCGGCGATGAGCAGGGCCGGCCAGATGACCGCGTGGAACCAGAGGATGTCCTTGGCCATCAGGTGGAGATCGGCCGGCCAGTAGCGCTGGAAGGTGGCCGGGTCGTCGCCGTAGCCGATGGCCGAGATGTAGTTGATGAGGGCGTCCACCCAGACGTAGGTCGTCTGGGTCGGGTCGAAGGGCAGGGGAATCCCCCAGGTCAGAGTCGCCCGCGAGATGCTGATATCGCTCAGCCCCAGCCGCAGCTTGCCCAGCACCTCGTTGTAGCGGGCCGGGGGCTCCACCCGGTAGTGCCAGGGATCGGTGGGGGTGGTCAGGGCCCGCAGCAGGACCTCCTGGTACTTCGAGAGACGGAAGAAATAGTTCTCCTCGGCGTAGTGGACCGGCGGACGCAGGTGGAGCGGGCAGAGACCGTCGGTCAGCTCGTCCTCGCTGTAGAAGCGCTCGCAGCCCACGCAGTAGAGGCCCTCGTAGAGGCCCTTGTAGATGTCGCCTCGGTCGTAAAGAACCTGCAGGAACTTGCGCACCGCCGCCTCGTGCCGGGGATCGGTGGTGCGGATGAAGTAGTCGTAGGAGATGTGGAGGAGCTGCCAGGCCTCTTTGAAGGCCACCACCATCTCGTCGGCGAACGCCTGGGGGGATTTCCCGGCCTGGGCCGCCGCCTCGGCGATCTTGGCGCCGTGTTCGTCGGTGCCGGTCAGGAAAAAGACGTCCCGCCCCTGCCGCCGATAGTAGCGCGCCAGCACATCGGCGGCGATGGTGGTGTAGGCGTGCCCGATGTGCGGCACATCGTTGATGTAGTAAATGGGCGTGGTGACATAGAACTTGGCCATGCGCTCCGGTCCCCGGCGGCGCCCCGCGGGGCGCCCGGTCTTGCCCTATATCTTACCACAGCCGCGCTCGGCCAGCAAAAGCCGGTAGACCTCGCGCCGACGGGCGCCGGTGGCCTGGACCACCGCCTCGACCGCCTCGCGGGGGCTGAGCCCCCGGGCCAGAGCCTGCCGGAGGGCCATCCGCACCGCCTCCTCGGTCGGCGCCCGGGGCGGCGCCCCGCCGATGACCAGGGTGAATTCGCCCTGCGGCTGGCGCTCCTGAAAAAGCCGGGCCAGCGACCCGACCGTCCCGCGCAGGAACTCCTCGTGGAGTTTGGTCAGCTCGCGGGCGATGACCAGCGGGCGGTCGGGGCCGAAGACCGCCAGCAGATCAGCCAGGGTGGCCCGCAGCCGGTGGGGGGACTCAAAGGCGACGATGGTCCGCGGCTGGTCGCGCACCTCCTCCAGCCGGCGACGCCGTTCGCCGGCCCGACGGGGCAGGAAGCCCAGGTAAAGGAACTGATCGGTCGGCAGCCCGGCGGCCGCCAGCGCGGTGATGATGGCCGAGGGCCCCGGCACCGGCACCACCGGCAGGCCCCGCTCGATGGCCGCCCGGACCAGGTCGTAGCCGGGGTCAGAGATGCCTGGCATGCCGGCCTCGGAGACCAGGGCCAGGTCCTGGCTCTCCAGGTGGCGCAGGAGAAAGGCCAGCTTGGCCGCCCCGCTGTGCTCGAAGTACGAGGTCATGGGGGTGGTGATGCCGTAGTGGTCGAGGAGGATGCGCGTCCGGCGGGTGTCCTCGGCGGCGATGAGCGGCACCTCACGCAGGACGCGCAGCGCCCGCAGGGTGATGTCCTCCAGATTCCCGATCGGCGTGCCGACCAGGTAGAGCGTTCCCATCCGTCAGCCGCACGCGGCCCCCGGCCGGGGCGGTCAGGCGGTGTGATAGGCGATGAGCCAGCGGGTGAGACGGGTCAGCCACCCGGCCGGCCGCTCGCGCCGGGCGCACTCCCGGCAGAGGGCGGCCGGCTGGCCCAGCCACTGACCGCAGCGCTGGCAGTGCCACGGCGTCTTCATGCTCTCTCCCCCACGATGGCGGCCGCCCGGTCGCGGGCCAGCCAGGCCGCCTCGGCCAGCGCCCAGATCCCCCCGGCCACCAGCGAGTGCCCGCCCAGGACGACCGGAATGGGGGCCGCCCGGGCAGCGGCGGTGAGGTCCCGGACCACCGGGTCCTGGACCGCCTCGGCCTGCAGGAGATCCGCGTGAAACCGGTCGGCCCGCGAGGCCGGCCGCCCCAGATGGGCGAACAGCACCCGGCTGTCGAGGAAGGCCGCCTGGCCCAGCGCGGCCAGCCGCTCAAAGAAGGCCGTCGGCCCCAGCGCCTCCAGGAGAAACCCCACCAGCGAGCGCACCTCGCCCCGGTCGGCCCGCCCGCTGGCCCGCATGCCCCGCTCCTCGGAGAAGACCCGCTTGCGGCAGGCCAGGTCCTGGTCCAGCTGGGCCCAGAGGTGCGGACCCAGCCGGCCGGCGATGACCACCTCGCTCTGGGGATCGGTCAGGCAGGCCATGGCCGCCCGCAGGCGGGAGAGGTCCAGGTCGAGGGTGGCCAGATACCGCCGGGTGTGCCGGCCGGTGCCCGGATGGAGGGCCAGGACCAGGAGATCCGTCGGGGTGTCCACATCCAGAAGGGTGGCCGGGGTGCGCGGCAGCGGCTGGTACTGCAGCCCCCCCTGGCGGACCAGGCTGAAGGCCAGGTCGTTGTCGAGGGCCGGCGGGCTGAGGCGGGCGATGGCCTCGCCGGGGGTGAAGGCGACGAAGTCGGCCGAAAAGAAGTTGTTGGCGATGACCGTGTTCTCGCTGGCCAGCAGCCGCTCGCAGAGCCGGGCCAGGTCGGCGGTGGTCAAAAGCGGCCCGCTCCCGCCTCCCAGGTAGAGGGCGTGCCGGACCCGGTGTTCCCGGATCAGATCGCGCAGCCGCTCGCCGAAGTGGAAGCGGGCGCCGTCGGGGGCCAGGACCACCGGATAATCGCGCAGCGTCCGCAGGAGCGCGGGGCTGTTGGTGGCCACGATGATCCGCTGGCAGGCTGGCACCTGCAGCAGCCGTTCGACCGTGTCGAGAGCGATGGCCTCGCGGGCCCGGTCCACCAGCGCCTCGACCGGGGTGGTCCCGTTGACCCCCAGAAAGATCAGGGCGGTGACGCCACTCGTCATCCCGGCCCCACCAGCGCCAGCGGTCGGATCTCAACCAGCGGCCGCAGCCGTTCGACATCGGCGCGGTGGCAGAGTTCGGTGCCCGGCGTCATGGCGGTGGCCGCCCCGGCCGCCGTCCCCAGGCGCAGCCCCTCGACCAGCGGCTGGCCCTGGTGCAGAGCCAGCACCACCCCGGCCAGGAGCGAGTCGCCGGCCCCGGTCGTGCTCAGCACCGGCACCTTCGGCGGCACCACCAGCCAGGCCCCCTCGGCGCTGACCGCCACCGCCCCCTCGCCGCCCAGCGAGACGATGACGATCCCGACCCCCTGCCGATGGACGGCCATGGCCGCCGCCAGCACAGCGTCGAGCGTGGGCAGCGAGCGCTCGACCAGCCGCTCCATCTCCCGCCGGTTCGGCTTGATGAGGTCCGGCCGGGCCCGGACCCCCTCGCGGAGCAGATCGCCGTCGGCGTCCAGAGCGGTGCGGGCCCCGGCCTGCCGGCAGAGGGCGATGAAATCGGCGTAGACGCTGGTCGGCACCCCGGGGGGCGCGCTCCCGGCCAGCACCACCCAGTCGCTGGGCCCGACGTGGTGCTGGAGCCGGCGGCGCAGCACCTCGACATAATGGGGACTGACCGGGGGGCCGCTCTCATTGAGCATGGTGTGCCGGCCGATCCGGCGCTCGAAGATGGCGGTGTTGGTGCGGGTCTGGCCGGGGACGTGCACGAAGTCGTCGGCGATCCCCAGTTCGTTGAGCGAGGCCTCGACGAAGCGGCCCAGGCTGCCGGCCACAAAGCCCAGGGCCAGGCTGGTGCCGCCCAGCTCGCGGATCACCCGCGAGACGTTGACCCCCTTGCCGCCGGGATGGATGTACCACTCCCGGACCCGGTTCACCTCGCCCAGCACCAGTTCCTCGACGTAGAGCGTCCGGTCCACCGCCGGGTTGAGGGTCACGGTGAGGATCATCGTCAGCCCTGCGCGATCTCCGGCTCGATGAGCCCGTAGCCGCCGGTCGGCAGCCGGTGGACGACCGCCGGTAGACCCGTTTCGGCCCGCAGGAAGAGAAACACCTCCTTGCCCAGCAGGGCCATCTGGTCCAGGGCCTCGTCCAGCGTCATCGGCTTCCAGAGGGCGCGGGTGGTCTGGACGATGGCCGGCGGGATCTCCGGCGCCGGGCCGAGCGCCATCGCCAGCGGCTCGCTGGCCAGAGCCCGGCTGGGGGGGTGATGCTGTCGGGCGGCCTCCTCAGCCTCCTTGACCCGTCCCAGCCGCTCGCGCAGTTTGGCGGCGGCCTCATCGATGGCCACCCGGACATCGGCCGCCCGCTCCTCGGCCCGAAAGAGCTGACCGGCGGCGATGGCCGTCACCTTGACCACGTGCCGCTCGACCGGGCTGCGGGTCTTCTCCAGTTCGAGTTCCACCTGGACCTCGCGGACCGTGGGCCGGTAGTGGTCCAGCGGGCCCAGCCGCTCGAGGATATAGGCCCGGATGGCCTCGGTCACCTCGACGTCCTTGCCCCGGATGCTAACCGACCAGACCATGCGCTCGCCTCCCTGCGGCCCGGACTGCCCTCTCCCCTGTTCGGAGACTACCACCCCGAGCCGCTCCCTGTCAACCGCCGGGCTTGACAGCCGGCCCGCTCCCGGCTATAGTGCGCACCCAACCAGCCGACATCGAGCCCTCCCGGCGAGGCCCCATGTCCGGTCGCTGGCCGCTCCTCGGGCTGCTCGTCCTGCTCGGCAGCGGCATCGGGCTGGCGCTCCTCGGCTGGACCCGGCCGGCCGCGCCGGCCCCGGCCGACGAGCGGTATTTCCCGGCCCTGCCGCCGCCGCGCTACCTCTACGTCCTCGACGCCCGGCGCCTGACCGACGCCGAACGGGTGATGATCCAGACCCTGCAGGGCCTGCTGGCCCAGGAGGAGCCGCGGATCTATCTGGAGGCCGGGCCCAGCGACCGCCGCTGGCTGGCCGACCTCATCGCCTTCTACGACATCGGCTACGAGGTCCGCCAGGACCCCTGGTGGTACGTGGCCCACTTCGCCCCGGCCTTCCAGGGCCGCTACCTCCTCTACCGGCTGGGCGAGGACTCGGAGAACGTGGCCACTGCCCTGGCCGGGGTGCTCCGGGCCATCGCCATCGCCGAGCCGCTCGAACCGCAAGCCCAGGCCCACGGCCTGACCCGGCTGCTCGACCTGCGCGGCCGCGACGAGGCCTGGCTGCTCGAGCACTACGGCGACCTCTTCCGCCGTGACCTCGTCATCGAACAGAAAGAGTCGATCCACGGCAGCCTGCGCAACTACGGTCCGGCGGTCCGGGCGCTGACCTTCTATGACGGCAACAGCCCCCGCCGGCTGGGCTGGCTGGCCCGGATCCGTCCCGGCGGCGCCGTTCTGGGCTGGGGCGACCCCACTCCCAGCGAGGAGGCCTTCGTCCGCCCGGCCTCCCAGCTGGGGCTGGTGACCATTCCGGCCGACTACGCCCGCAACCTCTCGGTGCTGAGCGCCATCCAGGACCGCCCCCGACAGAAACCGGCCCCGGCCGAGCCCTGGCCACCGGGCCCCTACCACTACGTGACCTTCCTGATGAGCGACGGCGACAACGTTCAGTGGCTCCTCAACGACTTCGCCCTCGACCCGCGCTGGTACGGCAGCCCGGTCCGCGGCCGCTTCCCGATGGGCTGGACGGTCTCGCCGGCCCTGGCCGAACTGGCCCCCTCGGTCCTGCGCCGGCTCTACCAGGACGCGGCCGAGGGGCCGGGGCGCGATGTCTTCGTGGCCGGGGTCTCGGGCCTGGGCTACTTCTACCCCGAGGTCTTTCCGGCCTACGGACCCTACCTGCCCCACCTGACCCGCGCCCTGGAGCGGGCCGACCTGCACCTGGTCACCATCATGGGGCTGAGCCGGGTGAGCCTCTCCAGCCGGTGGCTGGACGACCTGGCCCGCAGCCCGGCCATCGCGGGGTTTTTCTATCTCAATCTGCACCGCTACCACCAGTTCGACGGCCAGATCACCTGGGTTCAGGGCAAACCGGTGGTGGCCGCCCGCGAGAACCTCTGGGCGCCGACCACGCCGGCCGAGGTGGCCGCCCGCCTCAACCAGCGGCCGGTGGCCCCCACCCGCCCGGAGGGCTACAGCCTGGTCAACGTCCATCCCTGGAGCCGCAGCCTGGCCGACGTGGCCGAGGTGGTCCAGCGCCTGGCCCCCCATGTCCGGGTCGTCCCGCCGGACGTCTTCATCGCCCTCATCCGCCAGCAGGTCGGGCCCGGCGAACGGGGCCTCCCCCTCCGCCCTAGCGGAAGTCGCTGATCAGTTTCTCCCAGGTCTCCGGCCGGACCCGCGACCGGGCGACATAACACGACCCCGGCGGCGACTTGGCCCCGGCCTGGCCGAGGATCACCCCTTTCTCGGGGTTCGAGAGATCGAAGTAGAGCTCCCCCGGCTCCAGCGGGACCTCCTCGTCGCAGACGGCGATGAGCCGCAGCTCCTCATCGCTGAACCGCTGGAGCCAGGCGAAACGGTGCTTCAAGCGCTCGGCCGTCAGCTGCCGGGCCGCTGCCTGCTGCTCCTGGGCCATCACCCCTCCTTCACGTCTCCCCACGACCAGCTGTGCGGCCCCGTCCGCTGCAAGAGCTATGCCGACGAGCCCCCTCGCTCGCCTCTCTGCTTGCGCGGGTCGGAGCGGGCTGGTATAGTGGACGCCAGCCCGACGCGGAGAGGACGAGACGATGGACTATCCCACCGCGCTGACCCCGGAGAACACGCTCTTCATCCTGCTCGCCTTCGAGGGACCCGACCGCTACAGCCTGGCCGGCGGATTGGGCACACGGGTGACCGAACTGAGCGAGACCCTGGCCCGCCGTGGCTACCCCACGCACCTCATTTTCGTCGGCGACCCGCAGCTCCCCGGCACCGAGGAGCGCCTCGACGGCCGGCTGCACTACCACCGCTGGTGCCAGTGGATCAGTCAGTACTACCCCGGTGGGGTCTACCAGGGCGAGGAGGAGAAGCTCTACGACTTCACCGAGTCGGTGCCGGGCTTCGTGGCCGAGCACCTGGCCGCCCCGGCCATCGCCGCGGGACGCACCGTGGTGGTCCTGGGCGAGGAGTGGCACACCGCCGAGGCCATGTGCCGGGTGAGCGACGCCCTCCACAACGCCGGCCGGCGCGGGCGGGCCATTCTCTTCTGGAACGCCAACAACCTGATGGGCTTCCACCGCATCAACTGGGGCCGGCTGGCCTTCACCACGACCATCACCACCGTCAGCCGCTACATGAAGCACCGGCTCTGGGCCTACGGCGTCAACCCGCTGGTCATCCCCAACGGCATCCCGGCCCGGCTGCTGGAGCCGGTCGACCCGGCCCTGGTCCAGCGGCTCCGCCAGATCATCGGCCCGGCGCTCTTCCTCTTCAAGATCGGCCGGTGGGACCCCGATAAACGCTGGAACATGGCGGTGGCCGCCGCCGCCCAGCTCAAGGCCCTGGGCTACCCGGTCCGCTTCCTCGTCCGGGGCGGCGTCGAGCCCCACGAGGGCGAGGTGCTGCACAATGCCCAGCAGTGGGGCCTGCGGGTCCAGACCGTTCCGGCCAGCGGGCGCACACTCTCCGACTGTCTGGCCGCTCTGGAGGGGGCGGCCCGGAGCGAGGCGGATCTCCTCAACCTCAAGTTCTTTCTGCCGGAGAGCTTCCTGCGCGGGCTCTACGCCGCCAGCGACGCTGTCCTGGCCAACTCGGGCCACGAACCGTTCGGGCTGGTCGGGCTGGAGGTGATGGCGGCCGGGGGGATCGCCTTCACCGGGGCCACCGGCGAGGACTACGCCGTGCCGTTTGAAAACGCCGTCGTCCTGGACACCGACGACCCGGCCGAGATCGTCGCCGGGGTGCTGACCCTGCGGTCGGCCCCGGCCCTGGCCGCACGGCTGCGCCAGAACGCCCGCCAGAGCGCCGCCCGCTTCACCTGGGAGAACGTCGTCGGGCTGCTCTGCCAGAAACTGGAGTTCGTCGGCCGGCGCAGTGGGGTGCTGCCTCCGCTCACCGCCGCGCCGGCCGGCCACGGGGGCTGAGATGGCCCGCGAGATCGTCATCTACCTGGTCGTCCACCAGCCGCGCCGGCTCAAACTCCCGGCCCAGCCGATCCCGCGGGGGGCCCGCCCGCCGGACATCGAGCGCTGCCTCTTCGACGAACGGCTCAACGAGCGCTACTTCCGCAAGGTCAGCCAGCGCTGCTACTGGCCGACGGTCCGTCTGCTGACCGAGCTGGTCGGCCAGGGGCTCCACCTGGCCATCGGCTTCTCGGTCTCGTTTCTGCGCCAGGCCGAGCGCTGGGATCCGGCGCTGCTCCAGGCTTTTCAGGGGCTGGTCCGCCAGCCGCAGGTCGAACTGGTGGGGGTGGAGCCGTACCACAGCTTCCTGCCGCTGGTGGACCTGGGGGCCTTCAGCGACCGGATGGTCTGGATGCGCCAGCACCTGGCGGCTCTCTTCGGGCGGTCGGTTCGGGTGACCGACACCACCGAGATGTGCATGTCGGACCCCATCGCCCACGCCCTGAGCGTCGCCGGCTTTCAGGCCGGGCTGATGGACGGGCGGGAGTGGGTGCTGGGCTGGCGCCAGCCGACCTACCTCTATCGTCACGGCCGGTTGCGCCTCTTCACCCGCCACTATCAGCTCAGCGACGATGTCGGCTACCGCTTCTCCGACCGGCGCTGGCCGGGCTGGCCGCTCGACGCCGACCGCTACGCCGACTGGCTGACCTGGGCCGCCGGGGAGGTGGTGGTCCTGGGCTGGGACTTCGAGACGTTCGGCGAGCATCACGCCGCCGAGACCGGCATCTTCGAGTTCCTGCGCTACCTGGTCCGGGCGGTCCAGGCGCGCGGCGGGCGCTTTGTGACCCCCAGCGCCTACCTCGACACCCACCCCGAGGGGGGCTACGATCTGCCGCTCCCGGCCTTCGCCAGCACCTGGGCCGGCTCGGGAGGCATGGAGTTTTTCTTAGGCAACGCCGCCCAGCAGGCGCTCTTCCAGCTGATGCTGGCCGTCTACCACAAGGCCCGCCTGACCGGCGACCCGGCGCTCCTGGACCTGGCCCTCTGGTTGCTTCAGTCGGACAACCTGCATCTCATTCAGTGGTTCGGTCGGAGCGGCCCGGAGGCCGAGGTCTCAGCCTACTTCACCCCGCGCGAGTGGTGGGAGCTGGGCCCCAACGGGATCATCAGCGAGCAGCAGCGGGTCTACCAGAACTTCCTCGGCGCCCTCGAGTACTACCTGCCCGACCAGCCCCCCATCCCACCGGACGGGAGCCTGCCCGAGCCGCTGGCCGAGCGGGTCTTCGGCTAGCCGCCCGGCGTGGCCACCGGCTCGTCGTCCAGGCGAACCAGGCCCTTGCGGATGGCGTACTTGAGGAGTTCGGTCTGGCTGCGCAGGCCCAGTTTGCGCAGCATGTGAGCCTTGTGGGCCTCGACCGTCTTGACGCTGATGCAGAGGCGGCGGGCGATCTCGCGGTTGCTGTGGCCCTCGGCGGCCAGCTGCAGCACCTCGCGCTCGCGGACGGTGAGGGCGCAGCGCTCCGGTGGCGGCGGGGGCGTCGCCCCCTGGGCCAGAGCCAGGTAGCTCTGCACCAGGCGCTCGGCCAGGAGGGGGCTCAGGTAGGTGCGGCCCCGGGCCAGGCTGCTCAGCGCCTCGCGCAGTTCGGTGGCGTCGGCCTCCTTGGGCAGGCAGCCGGCCGCCCCCGCCTGCAGCACCCGCAGGACATCCTCGGCGTCGGCCCCGGCGCTCAGGAGCAGCACCTTGACCTGCTGGGCCCGCTTGCGGATGAGCCGGGTCGCCTCCAGCCCGTCGAGGACCGGCAGGGCCGCGTCCACCACCGCAATATCCGGCTGCAGCTGCTCGGCCTTCTCGACCGCGTCCTTGCCATCCTGGGCCTCGGCCAGAACGTCCACATCGCCCAGACTCAAGAGGAGCGTGCGCAACGCCTGCCGCAGCAGCGTCTGCCGGTAGGCCAAAAGCACCCGGATCCGCCGCTCGGTCAGCCGGCGCTCCCCTGCCCCCACGGCTGGTCGCCGCTCCGCCACCGCTTCGCGCACCCCAACCACCTCCCACCGGTCGCTTCTTACGGATTTTTAATCTGCCACCAGCGTACAGGGGAGGGGGCAGGCCTGTCAAGCCACCGGGCGCGATCTTTATAGTACTTTCTACCTATTTTTAGGTACTTTCCCCTAGGGGACCCCTCCCCCAGCCGAGGGGGAGCCCGCTGGACCGGCGAGGTCCGGCCCGGACGGGCGTTCCCCTAGGCCTGGAGGCCGATCCAGACCGCGCCGTCGGTGAAGACCTCTTTCTTCCAGATGGGGACGACCTCTTTGACCCGGTCGATGGCGTAGCGGGCGGCGGCGAACGCCTCGGCCCGGTGGGGCGCGGCCACGGCGATGATGATGCTGGCCTCGCCGACCGCCAGCCGTCCCAGTCGGTGGACCAGAGCCACCCGGCTGACCCCGAAGCGCTCCTGGGCCTCACGGGCCACCGTGGCCATCTGGCGCTCGGCCATGCCGGGGTAGGCCTCGTACTCCAGGTAGTGGACCGTCCGCCCCTCGTTGGTGGCCCGAACGGTGCCGATGAAGACCACGATCGCGCCGCAGGCCGGGTCGGCCACCCGCTCGACCACCTCGGCGACCGAGAGCGGCGCCTCGGTCAGCCAGACCGCCGGGGCGGTCTCCGGGTCGGTGCCGCCGCTGACCGGCGGGAGCAGGGCCACCTCGGCCCCCGGGGGAAGGGGATCGGCGGGCTGGGCGAACGCCTGGTTGACGGCCACCCGGCTCTGGCCGAGGACCGGCGCCAGGGCCGGGCACTGCTGGCCCAGAGCGCGCAGGAGGTCGTCGACCGTGGCCCCCTCGGGCAGCTGCAGGCTCACCACCGGCGCGCCGGCGATCTCACGATAGGCGGCGAAGAGACGGACGACCACCTCCACGGACGGCTCCTTCCGGGACGCGCAACCTCTGCTCTTATGATAGGCCCGGGCCAGCCCCGCTGTCCAGGGACAGCGGTCACAGCACAACCGTCAGGCCGTCGTAGGCCGGCTCCAGCCCGCTCCCGGCCAGGTGCTCGACCAGGGCCCGGTAGGAGGGGGTGCCGTTGTGCGAGAAGTGGTTGGCGATGACCCGGGCTCCCGGCGCCAGCAACCCGGCCGCCTGCAGACGGTCGCGGTGCTCCCGGACCTGGGCCAGCGTCATGTGGGTGGTGCCGGGCCGCTCCAGCAGCCCCATCGTGCTATCGAGCGAGACCAGGTCGAACCGCCAGCGCTGACCGTCGGGCGGGTTGAGGAGATAGGCCCAGGTCTCTTCGGGGAAGGGGCCGGTGTCGTGGGCGTAGAGCAGGCTCACCCGGCCGTCGCTGAGGGCGTAGAAGAGCGGCTCCAGTGGCGGCGTTCCGTGGCGGGCCGGGAGGGCCAGAATGCGGTAGCCGTCGCTCTCCCAGGTCTCAAAGGGCCGGACGATGTGGGTCTGCAGGTGCAGGGCCTCCTCCGGAAAGGGCAGGCTGCGAATGCGCTCGATGGCCCCAGCGCTGCCGTAGACGTGCAGGGTCGGCAGCGGGGTGGCGCAGAAGCCGGCCCGCCGGACCTCCAGATTGGGCAGGTAGAGATGGTCGCTGTGCTCGTGGGTGATGAGGAGCGTCCGGACCCCTGAGGCGCATGATGTGGGTTGACTTGACAAGAGGGGGCCCCCACAGGCAGAGAAGGAGTGAGCTATCACTCCCTGCCATGGAGGCCCGTCCCACTGAGGCCACTGGCCGACCTGTTTGTCCACGTCTTTGTCCTGGTCGACGACGCCCTGCGCACGGGCCGCGTGCCGATCCCTCACCGACCGGGGCCGCCCCCGGTCTGCGCGGATGCCGAGATTCTGACCATCGCCCTGGTCCGGCATCTGCTCCGGCGAC
>ERZ511473.316-NODE-316-length-91538-cov-31.015263_pt1 | contig 91538 bp, 72 predicted proteins | sample MGYA00374947_ERZ511473 | MGnify/ENA primary metagenome ERZ511473 (study PRJEB26303, sample SAMN06343854) | sediment metagenome | isolation source: hot spring sediment | place: Canada: British Columbia | collected 2012-09-26 ... | reverse complement strand
CAAGAGTTGCTGACGTATCGGGTACCACCCCGGGCTCCCGAAAATATTGTGTCAATTGACGAGGGACATCAGACAAAATTCCTTTGTGCCTTGTGTAGACTTCGTGCCCTTCGTGGTTTTGATAGAACAACGATCCGGAAAGAGCGATCCGCCTCCCCGCGCTCACCGCGTCTTCTTCATGACGAACTCTAACAGACGGGCCAGCCCTCCCACCAGCACGGCCTGCGCCAGGACCACCCCCACCATCGTCATCCCCACGTCCATCCAGAACCGCTCCGGGTAGAGGCGGATGAGGGTATCGGACGTGGGGAAGGTCCAGGTGTCCGGCGGGAAGAGCAGTTCGTGGAAACCGGTGAAGAAGACCTCCCATGAGGTCAGCATCAGGGCGGCGACGGCGACCAGGAGCGCCAGCGTCAGGAGCGCCCCACTCTTCAGCGCCCCTGCCGCCTGCGGGCGCGTCTGGGGACGGGCCAGCAACGCCGCCACTCCCCCCAGCACCACCACGCCAGTGGCCATCCCCGCCCGCAGGATGATCCAGAACAGCCGCTGGACGTCCACCATATGGGCCAGTTCCCGCTCGTTGAAGGCCGGACGCCCCTCCAGTTCCAGGTCCGCCAGCAACTCTATCCCGGCGTTCGTCGCCAGATACTGCACGCAGACCTCCGCCAGCCGGATGCGCTCCTCTGTGCTGAGCCCGTAGGGGTCGGGGGGAAAATCCGGTTTCCCGTACTCCCAGCGCACCAGCCACGGGGCCGTCACGACGCGCAGCGCCACCGCCAGAATCACCACCGGCAGCGCCAGACTCACCAGCACTGAAACCAGTCGGGGCCACCTTTTCATACTTCCTCTCCATATTCCATCCGGATTTCGGACAAAATGATTCCTCTCCCGGCCTGGAGCCGGGCCACACACTGCACTGTTCCAATCACATCAATCGGGCCGGGGAGCCGCCGCAGAGATATTTCTTTCATTCCCTTCCTGGTATCAGGTCAGTTTGCTCCTCTGCCCATCGCTTCAATCACACCACCCCCCACATCCTCTATGTCAAACCACCATTTGTCCTCAGGGTGGTCCTGGCCTGTTCCGAGAAGGTGGGCTGCCCGGATGGATAGCCGTTGCGCCAGGCGCGAACGTATGACCACAGCGCGTACCAGGTTGTTCGGCCAGGTCGGTGGTCTGGTCCACGGGCAACTCTTGACGCAGCGGTTGCACATTGTGCCGTTCTTGTTCGTAAAGTTGAAACTGGCGCAACGCTTCGTATCCAGTTTCCAGGTCCCGTAGCCATTATACATCACTTTGTCACCTATCGGAATCGCTTTACTGGGGCAGTTCTCCGCGCAGATTCTGCACTGCTGACAGAAACTTTGCAGGCCAAAGTCAACGGGTTTGTCCAGAACGATGGGCATATTGGCGAGAACAGCCGCGGCCTTGTAGCCGAGTCCGAGGAATGGGTTCAGGATGATTCCCGTTCGGCTCACTTCCCCGATACCTGCCAGGAGCAGCAGCGGCGGCAGCAGGACGGAGTATTTGTTGACAAACGAAGGCCCGTACTGAGCAGATGCATCCCAGTCCAGCCGTCGGATGTAATTGGCAATAGTCTCAACAGGGCGCAAAGAGTCAAACGCGTCATGAAGTTGGCATGCCCACTGATTATGGTATAATGACCCCGTCTCTCCTTTCGGCAAATCCCGATTTTGATCCGGAGGTTAAACCGTGAAACTCCACGAATATCAATCCAAGCGCATCTTCGCCCAGTACGGCATCCCTGTTCAGGAAGGTGAGGTGGCGACGACCCCCCAGGAGGTGCGCGCGCTGGCGGAGCAGATGGGCTGCCCCGTCGTCGTTAAGGCCCAGGTGCTGGTGGGCGGACGGGGCAAGGCAGGGGGCATCAAACTGGCCCACACTCCCCAGGAAGCAGAAGAGGTCGCGACCCGCATCCTCTCCCTGCAAATCAAGGGCCTGCCGGTCCGCAAAGTGCTGGTGGCCCGGGCGGCAGACATCCAGCAGGAAATCTACCTGGGGATTGTGGTGGATCGCGCCGCCGCCCGCCCCGTGATGATGGCATCCTCCGAAGGCGGTGTAGAGATAGAAGAAGTCGCCCGCACTCACCCCGAGGCTATCAAAAAAGTCCACATTGACCCCTTCGTCGGCCTGCGGGCGTATCAGACCCTCTGGCTGGCGAAAGGCATCGGTCTGCCCCCCTCACTGCACAGGGACTTTGGACGCATCGCTCAGGGGCTGTATCGCTCCTTTGTGGAATGCGACGCATCGCTGGCGGAGATCAACCCGCTGGTCATCACCCCCGAGGGGACGCTGCTGGCCCTGGACGCCAAGATTGTGCTGGACGACAACGGCCTCTTCCGCCACCCCGATCTGACAGCGATGCGGGACGTAGACGAAGAGACTCCCTCGGAGCGGGCCGCGCGCGAGGCCGGCCTTTCCTTCGTCCAATTGGACGGGGATATCGGCTGTATGGTCAACGGCGCCGGTCTGGCGATGGCGACGATGGACATCATCCAGCACTTCGGCGGGATGCCGGCCAACTTTCTGGACATCGGCGGGGGTGCCCGGGCTGAACGGGTGGCCGCGGCGCTGCGGCTGATCCTGGCCGACCCCCGGGTGAAGGCTGTCCTCTTCAATATCTTCGGCGGCATCACCCGCTGCGACGAGGTCGCCCGGGGCATCATCTCGGTCCTGGACGAAGTGCGGCCCAACCTCCCCATTGTGGCCCGGCTGGTGGGGACCAACGAGGCGGAGGGGCGGCAGATTCTGGAGAGTTCCGGTTACGGCATCATCACCGCCACCACCCTGGCGGAGGCGGCTCAGAAGGCTGTTGCCGTTGCCCGCAATGCCTGATATCACGTTTCACGTTTCACTATTCACTGGAGGCACCATGGCAATCCTGGTAGACAAAAACACCCGCCTGGTCGTGCAGGGCGTGACCGGGCGCGAAGGCGAGTTTCACACCCGACAGACCCTGGATTACGGCACGCCGGTCGTGGCGGGCGTCACCCCGGGCAAGGGCGGACAGTTCGCCTGCGACGGCCGCGTCCCCGTCTTTGATACCGTCCGGGAAGCGGTGGAGGCCACCGGCGCCAACACGTCCGTCATCTACGTCCCCGCCCCCTTCGCGCCGGATGCCATCATAGAGGCGGCGGACGCCGGGCTGGGCCTGGTCGTCTGCATCACCGAGGGCATCCCGGTCAACGAGATGATCCGGGTGAAAGCGTACCTGGATATGAAAGGAGTACGGCTGATCGGCCCCAACTGCCCCGGCCTGCTTACCCCTGGGCAGGCGAAAGTGGGCATTATGCCTGGCCACATCGCGATGCCCGGCCCCGTGGGCGTCGTCTCCCGCTCCGGCACTCTCACCTATGAAGTCGTCTACGCGCTGACCGCGCTGGGCATCGGGCAGACGACGTGCGTTGGCATCGGCGGCGACCCCATCATCGGCACCCGTTTCGTGGACGTGCTGGCCCTCTTTGAGGCGGACCCGGAGACGAAGGCGGTGGTGCTCATCGGCGAAATCGGTGGCAACGACGAGGAGGTGGCCGCTCGCTTCATCGCCGAACGGATGACCAAGCCGGTGGTGGCGTTCATTGCCGGGCGGACCGCGCCGCCGGGCAAGCGCATGGGGCATGCCGGGGCCATCATTGAGGGCGGCACCGGGACGGCAGCGGAGAAAATCGCCGCGCTGGAGGCCGCCGGGGTGCGCGTGGCGGAGCACCCCGAGCAGATCGCCCGGATGGTAGCGGAGGCCATACACGAATAGGGCACGAATACACGAATACACGAATAGCACGAATCACGAATTACGAATCACGAATCACCAATCACCGCAGGAGGGGGCCCATGACGGACCTGGTTGTGGATGCGACTGGCAATGACCTGACCTATCGGATCATCGGGGCGGCGATGGCCGTGCACAATGCCCTGGGGCCGGGCTACAAGGAAGAGGTCTACGAACGAGCGCTGGCAACCGAACTCCAGAGGCGGGAAATTGGCGTGCAGCGGCAGGTGCCGGTAGAGGTATTCCACGAAGATACTCCGGTGGCTTTGTTCTATCTGGACTTGCTGGTGGAAAAGACGGTAGTGGTGGAAGTCAAGGCCTTCAGCCATCAACTGACGACCGACGAACTGGCTCAGGTCATCAACTACCTGAAAGCGACGGGTGCTCCGGTGGGCCTTCTCTTCAACTTTGGGCGGCGGCGTCTGGACTGGGCGCGCGTTTTCCCCAGCCAGGACAAGGGCCCTGTGCGGCGGTTGGGAAGGGATGACGTTCGCAAATCCCTGCGCCGCCGCTAATTCGTGTATTCGTGTTCCATTCGTGGACGGCCCATTCGTGCATTCGTGTATTCGTGTCCCATTCGTGGACGGCCCATTCGTGCATTCGTGTATTCGTGTCCCATTCGTGGACGGCCCACCCTCTCAACAAGGAGGCAACGATGCTCCAAAGAGGCCTGTATAACCGTCAGGACTGCGATGACTTCCTGCGCGGGTGCCTGTGGATGGGCACCGGTGGGGGCGGCGGCCCGGAATGGGGCCGCCGGGTGCTGGAACGGGCCCTGGAGGACGGACTGAATCTGGAATGGGTGGACCCCGCAGAAATCCCCGACGATGCCTGGACCTGTACCGCGTACGGCATGGGGTCCATCGCCCCTGTCTCCGAGGAGACGAAGGAGGTCATCCGCCGCCTGGGGCTGACCGACCGCTACGGTGACCAGGCGATGGAGATGGCGGTGCGGGAACTGGCGGCGTACGCCGGAATCCAGATGGGGGCCATCGTCCCCTCCGAACTGGGGGCCGGGAATACTCCTGCCCCGCTGGTCGCCGGTGCCCGCCTGGGCATCCCGGTGGTGGACGGGGACTACGCCGGGCGGGCCATCCCGGAGGAGATGCAGGGGACGCCCTACCTCTACGGCAAGAACAGTTGGCCCTTCGCCAGTGTGGATAAGTGGGGGAACATCGCCATCGTCAAAGAGACCTGCAACCCCTACATGCTGGAGCGCATCGGCAAGATGCTGGCCGTCGCCGCCTTCGGCACCTGTACCATCGCGGCCACCCTGCTGCCCGGCCGGGAAATGAAGGAAATCATCGTCCCGGGGACGCTGACCCGCTGCCTGGAACTGGGGCGGGCCATCCGGCGGGCGCGGGAGGCCGGGGAGGACCCCGTCCGCGCGGCCATCCAGTTCACCGGGGGCTGGCTCCTCTTTGAGGGCGTGGTCACCGGCAAGGACTGGGAGGACCGGGAGGGCTACATGTTCGGCACCTCCCACCTGCGCGGCACCGGCGACTACGCCGGACATACGATGGACATCTGGTTCAAGAACGAGAACCACGTCTCCTGGCTGGACGGCAGGCCTTTTGTCTGCAGTCCCGACCTCATTGTGGTGGTGGACCGGGAGACGGGCGAGGGCATCACCAACACCGACCTGGACGCCGGGATGCGGGTGGCGGTGGTGGGGGTGAAGGGACTGGAGGCCTTCCGTAGCGAGCGGGGCCTGGCGGCGGCCGGCCCGCGCTACTTCGGCTTTGATATAGACTATATCCCCATTGAGAAACTGGTGGTCTGACATGGAACTGGCCTACGGCACCGAACCGCGCTCTGAATTCTACAGTTTTGAACTGGCTGCCGCCGCCCACAAACTGGTCACCGAGATGCGTCCGGTCCGCCCGGGCCAGCAGGTGGCCATCACCGCCGACACCCTCTCCGACCTGCGCGCGGTGGAGGCGACGGCCCGGGCCGTCTACGCCGTCGGGGGCGTCCCTTCGGTGCTCCGCTACCCGGCCAACCCGCAACCCTGTATGGACCCCCCGGCCCCCGTCGCCGCAGGACTCCCCCGCTCCGACATCTGGATTGACTTCGCCGTCGCCTACCACCTCTACAGTCCGGCCTACCACGCCGCCGTCGCCGCCGGATGCATCTACGTCTGCCTGACCGGCATGGACGCCGATATGATGGTCCGGACCATTGGACGGGTCCCCTACCGCCCCCTGCGGGAGATGGCGGACCGTCTCTACCGCCTCTCCCAGGCGGCGGACGTCATCCGGGTGACGGCCCCCTCCGGCACCGACCTGACCATGCGGGTGGACAAAGCCGGGGACCCCTTCTGGGAACCGCCTCCCGAGACCGGCGGCTACCCTCAGATGCTGGGAGGACAATCGGGCTTCATGGCGATTCGGGAGAGTTTTGAGGGAGTCCTGGTCTTTGACGGCGCGCTCTGGCCCCCGGCCGAACTGGGCGTCCTCCATCACCCCGTGCATCTGACGATTGAGGGCGGGCGAATCGTCCGGATAGAGGGCGGTCACGAGGCACAGGTCTTCCGGCGGTGGCTGGAGTCCTTCGGGCATCCGGCGATGTTCCAGATGGACCACGCCTGCTACGGCTTCAACCCCGGCGTCACCCGGCCCAGCGGGCGGATTCTGGAGGACGAGCGCATCTTCGGCTGCATGCAGTTCGGCATCGGTCCCAGCGATTGGGGCGCGCCGTCTCACACCGATGGGGTGGTGCTGAACCCCACCGTCTATCTGGACGGAGTGCCCATTGAAGAAGAGGGCCGATACGTCCATCCCGACCTGGTGGCGCTCTGTCGGGAGATGGGCGTGTCCGGTTACTGATACGAGGAGGCCAACGATGACCTGGGCTGACGAAGAGAAAATCACCCCCGGTGTCCGCACCATGCTGGAAATCAACATGGGCTGGCGGCCCGGCGAGCGGTTGCTGGTGGTGACCGACGTCCCCCGGCCGGAGGACTGGGCGGGGATGCCCCTCCCCGCGCTGACGGAGATGCTGGAGCGGGCCGTCCTGGCGCGGCAGGTGGCGGAGATCGCGCGCCGGATGCGGCCCGAGGGGGCGGTGGACTTCGTCGTCTATCCGGCGACGGGAGGGCACGGGGCGGAGCCCCCGGCGGACCTGGCCGCGCGCCTGCGGCAGGCCGACGTGGTCATCGCCCTGACGACCTACTCCCTCTCCCACACCGACGCGCGGGAAGCGGCGACCCAGGCCGGGGTGCGGCTGGCCAGCATGCCCGGTTTCCTGGCCGAAATGTTCTACCCCGACGGCCCGATGGCGGTGGACTACCGCCAGGTGGCGGCCGAGGCGGAGGCCATTGCCCGGCAACTCACCGATGCCCGGGAGGCCTGGGTCCGTTCGCCAGCGGGCACCGACATCCGCTTCTCGCTGGCCGGGCGCGCCGGGATGGCCGATACCGGCCTCTACCTGCGGCGGGGGGAGTGGGGCAACCTTCCGGCAGGGGAGGCCTACATCGCTCCGGTGGAGGGGACGGCGGAGGGAGTCCTGGTTGTCCAGGCCGGCTGGCATCCCGGCCTGACCGAGGAGATGCGGTTGGTGTTCCGCGCCGGGCAGGTTGTGGAGGTGTTGGGCGGCGGCCGGGTGGGGGAGGAACTCCGCCAGTTCCTGCGCCCCGGCGACGACGGGCCCCTCCACGCCGCCCGGCGCAACCTGGCCGAACTGGGCGTGGGCACCAACCCCCATGCCTGCCGACCGGATAACATCCTGGAGGCCGAGAAGATTCGCGGCACCGTCCATATCGCCGTCGGCGACAATGCCCATATGGGGGGCCGGGTGGCGGCCGACTTCCACGAAGATTTCGTCGTCCCTCAGGCGGAGTTGTGGCTGGACGGGAAGCGGGTGCTGTAGCAGGCTTATCAATCCTCGATGAAAATGTTCGTAGCGAGCCACGAAGCGAAGCGGAGGGGCGTTGAAAAGGCCCCAGATTCACCCTGGCAACCCGGGTTCCCAAAAGACTGCCGAAGGGAGAGGGCGCTTCCAGCGCCCTGGGCAACCTCAGCCAGGCCGTTTACGGCCTGGCCTACCGGGCTCCCGACGATTTTGGGACACACCTTCCGAAAGTTGCCATTTGCTTTCGGGTATTGTAAAATACAGGTAACTATTCCCGCCGATGGAAATCGTCCTCCCTGGGCCCTTCGTGCCGGTTGTCGGTCTTCGCCGACAACCTTTATGGGCGTGTCCGAGAGACCGGGTCGGCGAAGGCCGACCAAAGGCCTGCGGCCCAGGAAGGGTGACTTCAGTCAGCGCTGAATAAAATACAGATGGCGATGGGGGTTCCTGAGTCCAAATCCGGAGGGCAATGATGGGTGTGATGAGGACAGCAGAGTCTCAAGAGATCGCCAATACGGCCCGGGCCCTGGCCGATATTGCCCGCGAACTGAGCCGCCTCAGCAGCGCGCTGGCCGCCTGCGCGAAGGAGAACCCCGCGGAAGCGGAGGCGCTGGCCTCCTCGCAGGAAGCCCTGGACCGCATCTCCCGGCAACTGGATGACTGGACGACCTCCGGCACACCCGGCCAGGAAAAACTGCGCCAGGAGATTCTGGATACCCTGCGCCGGAATGGGCCGGCCCTCTTCCCCGAACTGGCCGCTGCCACCCTCTCCCTTCCCGATGAAATCCGTCCGGTCCTGCAGGAAATGGAGCGGGAAGGACTGGTGGAAATCCGGACGCTGAAGGGGTGGCAACTGGTCTCCCTCACCGACCGGGGGCGTCGGGAGGCCGGCAGCGCGCCGCGTGGGATGGGAAACGTAGGGCGGGAACTGTGAGAGAGGTGGCAGCCGCACTGGGCCCGTACCTGCTGGTGGTGGCCCTTTCGTTTCTCTGGGCCCTGACCGAGATTCTCCAGACCTTCCGGAGCGACATCCGCCGGGCGCTGCGGAGCGGGTGGAGCGCACTGCTGATCGGCGTCAACGTCGTCTTTGCCCTGTTCATTTTCACCCTGGTGCGCTATCTCACCCCTCTATCGGTGAACCCCTACCTTCTGGCCCTGGGCGTGGGGGTGGGCTGGCAGGCCCTCCTCCGCACCCGCATCAACCTCCTCCAGCCCCTGGACCCGGGGGCCGGGGAGGCCGTCTCCCTTTCCATCTCCGACCTCTACAGCCGCTTCCAGGGATTCTGCCGGGAGCAGATAGACCGGAGCCTCCTCTCCGGCCGGGTCCGCCTTCTGGAGCAGGCCATCCGTCTCCCCGTGGAGGAACTGGAGTACCAGGTCCGCCTCTTCGCCCATGCCTCCGTCCTTCGCTCCCCCGACGAGGTGGAGGCCTATCTGAAGAAACTGCGCCAACTCGGCGCCCCGGAGCGGGCCCTGGCCCTGGCCTCCTACCTCCTGGCCCACGGCGGCTACGACCTCCTCCAGGAACGGCTGAAAGCGATGGAGAAATAAGATGCCCCCATCGGACCAACCCCACATCCTCTTTCTGGTCAGTAACCCTCTGACCGCCGACCCGGTGGCCGTGGACCGGGCCCTGCAGGAACTGACCGATGCCCTGCGGGGCATCCCGGCCCCGGCCACCTTCGTCACCCAGGTGGCCGAAGTGGACGCGGTCAGTTCCCTCCTGGCCCGCCGGGGCCGACCGCCCTTCCCCGTCCTTCACTACCTGGGCCACGGCTACAAGCCTGAAGAGGTCCCCTCCGGCTACCTGATTTTTGAGGACCGGAGCGGCGCCCTCCGCCCCCTCCGGGACCACCAACTCCTGAGCGTCCTCAACCCCACCGGGAGCCCGGAGCCGGAGTTCCGCCTGGCCGTGGTGACCGCCTGCCACTCGGAGAGCGTGGCCGCGGCCCTCCACGCCCTGCGGATTCCCCACATCGTGGCGGTGGACGCGGAGGAGACGGTGACCCAGCGCGCAGCCATTACCTTCTTCTGCCGCTTCTATCAGGTCCTCCTCACCGGCGGCACCGTCACCGGGGCTTTCCGCGCCGGACAGAATGCCGTCGCTCTGGACGAGGACCTCTGCCGCAGGTGGGGGGAGAAAGTGGCCCGCGCGGAGGCCCGCAAGTTCCGCCTCCTCCCCGAGGACGGCGACCACGACCGGCCCCTCTGGCCCGCCCCGCCGGAGGGGTCCGCGCGGATAGAACCCCTCCCCGCCCTGACCGCCCCGCCGTTCCACCTCCGCCCCGCCCATTTCCTGGGCCGGGGAGAACATATGCGGGACCTCCTGGCCCTCCTGCGGGAGCGCCGGGCCGTCCTCATCCAGGGCGTGAGCGGCGTGGGCAAGACCGAACTGGCCAAAGAAGTGGCCCGCTGGCTCTTCGCCCGCCGGAGGGTGGAGCGGGTGGCCTTCGTGGACCTGAGCCCCGTCCATGACGCCGACGGCGCCCGGCGGGCCATCGCCACCGCGCTGGGCCTCCCCCCCGACGCCGTCCCCGCCCCGGCGGCCCTGGCCGCCACCCTCCCCTCCGGCCTCCTCCTCATCCTGGACGAGGCGGAGGCGGCTATCCTGCGCGGCGGGCAGAAATTCCGCGAACTCCTGGAGGTGCTGGCCTGCGCCCAGACCCGCCCCCACATCCTGGTGACCTCCCAGTCGGACGTGGGGAGCGCCCATTTCCCCCGCTACGACCTCCGCCGCCTCTCCCTTCAGGCCGCGCTGGCCCTCTTCCTGCTGGCCGCCGACGTCCGCCCGGAAGAGGGGGCGCGGATGAACGAGCGCGACCTGGAGGAGGTCCTGCGCTACACCGACTGCCTCCCCCGCGCGGTGGAACTGACCGCGCGCGCCTGGCGCCACTCCCGCAGCCCCGACCTGGAGGCCCTGGCGCAGGCAATGAGGGAGAAGTGGGAGGAGGTGATGCAGGACCCCTACTACCCGAACGAGGTCAAGAGCGTGGTGATCGGCATCGCCACGGCCTGCGACCGGCTGCGGGAGCGGGACTCCGACGCCGCCGCTTTCTACCCCTGCCTGGCCCTCTTCCCCGGCGGCCTTCCGGAGGCCGGGCTGGAGCCCATCTTCGGCCCCCAGGCCCGGCGGTGGGCCGCCGAAGTGGAGAACCAGGCCCTCCTGGAACGGCCCTGGCCCGACCTTCTCTACCTCCCCACCCCCTTCCGTCTCTTCGCCCTCCGCCTTCTGGGGGACGAAACCGCCGCCCGCGCCCGCTACGGGGAGGCCGTCCTGCGCTTTTATTTTGATTTTGACGACGAGCCCCACGTGGGGTGGGTCAAATTCTTGGACAAAGCATTGCGGGAGGGTGGGGAGGCCGTGCCCGCCGCCGTCGCCCGCTATGCCCAGGAACTCCCCTCCATAGAGGCCTGGCTGGATTGGGCCCTGGAGCACGAACCCTGCCGGGAGGGGCGCCTCCGCGCCCCCCACCTGGCCGCGCTGCTGGAAAATATCTACACAATGACCGACCGGCTGGCCCGGGAGGAGACGCTGGCCCGCTACGGGCGGGGGCTGGAGCGGGCGCGCTCCTGCGGCGACTCTCTGGGGGAGGCCAACGCGCTGGCGGCCATCGGCGACGTGCAGAGTTTTCGGGCCGAGATGGATGCGGCGCTGGCGTCGTATGCGGCGGCGCTGGAACTCTTTCGGGCGGTGGGCGACCGGCTGGGGGAGGCCAACACCCTGCGAGCCATCGGCGACGTGCAGAGTTTTCGGGATGAGTACGATGCGGCGCTGGCGTCGTATGCGGCGGCGCTGGAACTCTTTCGGGCGGTGGGCGCCCGGCTGGGGGAGGCCAACACCCTGGCCTCTATGAGTCGCCTGGCCCTCCAGCAGGGCCGGGATGAGGAGGCCCGCGCCCTCCTCCAGCAGGCGGTGGACCTGCACGCGGCCATTGGTGACCGCTACAGCATCGCCGCCGATCTGGGCAACTTCGGGCTGGTCCTGCGGGACCTGGGCCGGCTGGAGGAGGCCCGCCCCTACCTCCTCCAGGCGGCGGAGATGTTTGAGGTTATCGGTCTCCACGATCGGGCAGAGCGACACCGGCAGGCCGCTCAAGGCGTTCCCCTCCACCCGGCGGTGGCCCGGATGGCCCCGCTCCTGCTGGCCCTCGTCGCCGTGGCGGCGGGGGAAATCCGGGGGGAGGCCGCCCGGCCGGTACGGGAGGCGCTGGCGGCGATGGCCCCAACTCAGGACCGGGCCGCGCTGGCCGGGGCGCTTCAGCGCGTGCTGGACGGGGAGCGGGAATGGGAGGCCCTGGCCCAGGGGCTGGACGAGATAGACCAGCAGGCCCTGGCGCTGGTCCTGGCCGCGCTGCAGGCCCCGCCGGCCCGCCAACTCCTCCGGGCGCTGGCAGAGGGGGCCGTACACGAATAAGACACGAATGCACGAATTTCACGAATCACGAATCAGCAATCACGAATCACGAATCAGCCATCCCAAACCGAGGTGCCTATGCCTACCATAGACGACCTGATTGCCCAACTCCGTCAGATGCGAGAGCAGGCCCGGCTGGCGGGCGGACCAGAGCGGATTGACCGCCAGCACGCCGGGGGGAAACTGACCGCCCGGGAGCGAATAGAGAAACTCCTGGACCCCGGCTCCTTCCGGGAACTGGATATGTTCGTCACCCACCGCGCCGTGGGCTTCGGCGTGGAGAAGCAGAAGTACCTGGGGGACTCCGTCGTCACCGGCTGGGGGACGATCAACGGCCGCCTGGTCTACGTCTTCTCCCAGGACTTCACCGTCTTCGGCGGCTCCCTCTCCGAGGTCCACGCCGAGAAGGTCTGTAAGATTATGGACCTGGCGATGAAGAACGGCGCCCCCGTCATCGGCCTGAACGACTCCGGCGGCGCGCGCATCCAGGAGGGTGTCGTCTCCCTGGCTGGCTACGCCTACATTTTCCTCCGCAACGTCCTGGCCTCCGGCGTCATCCCCCAGATTTCCGCCATCATGGGCCCCTGCGCGGGCGGCGCCGTCTACTCCCCCGCGATGACCGACTTCATCCTCATGGTCAAGGACACCAGCCACATGTTCATCACCGGCCCGGACGTCATCAAGGCGGTGACGCGGGAGGAGGTGACCTTTGAGGAACTGGGCGGAGCGATGACCCACGCCACCAAAAGCGGCGTGGCCCACTTCGCCGCCGAGAACGAGGAGCACTGCTTTGACCTCATCCGCCGTCTCCTCTCCTATATCCCCCAGAACAACATGGAGGACCCGCCCTTCGTCCCCACCGCCGACCCCGAGGACCGCATGGACGAGGAGTTGAAGACCATCATCCCCGAGAGCCCCACCCGTCCCTACGACGTGAAGGAGGTCATCCGGCGGGTGGTGGACAACGGGGAGTTCCTGGAAGTCCACGAGCACTGGGCGCAGAATATCGTGGTGGGCTTCGCCCGACTGGGCGGCTTCTCCGTCGGCATCGTCGCCAATCAGCCGCTGGTCCTGGCGGGCGTCCTGGATATAGACGCCTCTCGCAAGGCGGCCCGCTTCGTCCAGTTCTGCGATTGTTTCAACATCCCCATCGTCACCTTTGTGGACGTGCCGGGCTTCCTCCCCGGGGTGAACCAGGAGCACGGCGGCATCATCATCCACGGCTCCAAGTTGCTCTGGGCCTACTGCGAGGCGACGGTGCCCAAAGTGACGGTCATCCTGCGCAAGGCCTACGGCGGCGCCTACGACGTGATGAGTTCCAAGCACATCCGGGGCGACATCTCCTACGCCTGGCCCACGGCGGAGATCGCGGTGATGGGGCCCGAGGGGGCGGTGAACATCATCTTCCGTAAGGAGATCGCGGCCGCCGCCGACCCGGAAGCGGAGCGGGAGCGGCTGGTGCGGGAGTACCGGGAACAGTTCGCCAACCCCTACATCGCCGCCGCGCGCGGCTACATTGACGACGTGATAGAGCCCCAGGAGACCCGCCCCCGCCTGATTGAGGCGCTGAAGATGCTGCGGAACAAGCGGGACGCCAACCCGCCGAAAAAACACGGCAACATCCCGCTGTAGGGGCAACCCTTGCGGTTGCCCAACCCTTGCGGTTGCCCAACCCTTGCGGTTATCCTGGGGCAGGCGCAAGGCCTGCCCCTACAGGAGCGGCATCTATGCCCTCTCTCTGGCTGACATCTGACCGCACCCTTAACATTGCCCACCGCGGGGCCAGCGCTGTTGCACCGCCCAACACCCTGGCGGCCTTCCGCCGCGCCGCCGACCTGGGCGCCGACGGCGTGGAACTGGACGTCCACCTCTCCGCCGACGGCGTCCCGGTGGTCATCCACGATTTCACCGTAGACGGGACCACCGACGGCACGGGCCGGGTGCGGGACCTGCCCCTGGCCGCGCTGCGGGAACTGGACGCCGGCTCCCGCTTTGACCCGGCCTTCGCCGGGGAGCGCATCCCCACCCTGGAGGAAGTCTTCGCCGAAGTGGGGGGCCGTCTCCTCATCAATGTGGAACTGAAGTCCATGCCCGGCAACGACTATCCGGGGCTGGAGGAGGCGGTGGCGGCGCTGATCCGGCGGCACGGTCTGGCGGACCGGGTGCTGGTCTCCTCCTTCAACCCCTTCGCCCTGCGGCGGTTCCGGCGGGCCATGCCGGAGGTGCCCGTGGGCTTTCTCTATGAGACGGCGCCCCTTTCCCGCGCCGCGCGCCTGGTGGCGGCGCTGATGCCCGGCCTGCGGCCCCAGGCCGTCCACCCCTGGTGGGGCACGGTCACCCCGGAGGCCGTCCGGCGGGCCCACGCCCGGGGCCGGCGCGTCGTCGCCTGGACGGTGGACGACCCCGCCGCCATGGCCCGCCTGGTGGAGTGGGGGGTGGATGCCATCATCACCAATTATCCCGACCGGATGTGCCAGAACCGATAACCGGCATCCGGCTGGACATTTTTAGAATTTCGGGTATCATTTTATGAAATAAGAAACCGACCCGTTTCTTCTGGACGGAGGCACGGCGAAATGGGCGAGCAGCACTTTCCGGGACGTTGGCTGGTTACTTCCCTCCTTCTGGCCCTGGTGGGGACTGCAGGCCTGCTCCTGGGCCTGCAGCCCGAAACGGAAGCGGCTCCTGCACCCGGATTCTCCCCCGCCCTTCTCTCCGTCCCTCAACTCCAGTCCCAACCCGGATTGCAGGTGGATAAGGATGGGCCAGATCGGGTAACCATTCTGGACACCATCACCTACACCATCCGCATCACCAACGCCTCCGGGCAGACCCTCCAGAACGTGGTCATCACCGATACCTACAGCAGCCAGATCTACCCTTCCTCTTCCTCCTTCTTCCTGGCCGAATACAATGGCAACTATGCTGCCCAGGGAATCTCCGTACAATGGTTCACGTACACGGTGATTCCGGCCCTCAAGCGAGGGGAAATATACTGGCATCTGGGCACGCTGGGCCCCGGCGTCGCCGGAACTATTGTGCTGACCATGGGCGTACCGGACGGCCTGCAGCCCATGCATAAGATTGCGGGTACGGAGATGGGCCCCTCCGACCTGGAGAACTCCCTGGTCATCACCACCAGCACTCCCGGTGTGATCGGAAGCCATGACATCGTTGTCTCCTCTATCGTCGGTCCGGTGCTGAAATTGCAAAAATCGGCTCAGACCGAGACAGGGATACCCAACCAGGAACGGGTGGGCCGTTTGGTGACCTACACCATCCGGGTGGATAACGCCCCCATCACCGAACGGGATGACTCCTGGCCTGCCACCGGGCTGAAGGTATGGGAAAATCTCCCCGCATATCTGGATTTGATCACGGCTACGGCTTCCGTCCCGGGGGTGACGGTCTTCTACACCCCATCTGCCCGGATCATCACCTGGACCTATCCGGCCGATTTCGTCCTCAATCCGGGAGAGGCGACTTTCGTCACTTTCACCACCCGCATCACCCTGACCGCGCCCACGGACCAGAACATCAAAAACGACAGGAACCGGTGCCAGGCCCTATCGGCCGAGATGGTCAAACCGGCCCAGTGCGCCAGCGACGTTAATGTCCGAGTGTTGACTCCCCAATATAAGACGGTGGAGACTGCCTCCCCGCCCGCTCAGATTGACCGGAGTTACCCCAATCGCCCGGTTACCTACACTATCTATGTCTACAACCCCCTCCAGACAGAAGTGACCGGCGTCGTGGTCACCGACGCGATGCCCTCCACCTTCTCTTTCCAACACATAGTCAACGGCCCCTCGCCCGCGTCTGTCCTTACCAACGTCGTCCGCTGGGAAAACCTGACCCTGCCGCCCAATGGGGTTATCAGTTTCACCTTCCGGGCCTGGATTGGCGCGCAGACGCCAGTAGCAGATAACTGCGGCAGCAAAGACTATCAGAATTTCATCACCGTGACCGCCCCAGCCTTTCCGGTGACCTACTTCACCAAAGAACATGGCAAGATCAGCATATACCCGCAAATCACCGTGAACAAGGCGGTGGCGCCCACAGTTCAATCCCCGGGAGACCGGGTGGTATATACGATCACGCTGAGAAACGTCGGCGACACCTTTGCTACCAATATCATCATCACAGATACCCTCCCCTCCGATTTCCGGTTCTCTGAGATGGCTTCTTCCCCTCCGGGGAATCCCCGCATCCTGACTGATACCCCGAACATCATCTGGTGGGGGACGGAGCAGGGGATTCCCCCACTGGCACCGGGCGGGGAGTTTTCGTTCTCTTTCTGGGCAACAGTAGATGGAACCATCAACGAGAATTATTACAATCTGGTCTCAGGCTACAGTCCGGATACTTATATCTGCTGGCGCAGGACGGCATCAGTGAGGGTGGATTCCCCCTTCCGCTACACCAAAACCGCCGACCCACCCATCGTGGTTCAGGGGGAAAACCTCCAGTATGCCGTGCAGTTCTGGAACGTCTCTTCGGTGCGGGACTATGCTATAGACGCGTTTATAGACAATCTGCCTTCTGGCTTCTACGCCAGTGGAAGCCCCCAGCATTCGTATATCATCACTCCTCCTTTCACTCTTGCGCGGGACGGCAGCACCGTCTGGGCCTACACCTTTACCGTGTCCGTTATCGGAGAGGGCACTAACACCACGTGGTGTAATGAACTTTTTGAGGAAAACAAGCGGACCAAATGGCAGGATAAGAACACCTTTGGCATTCACACAACGAATCCCAGCGCTTTGTGGACGAACCGAGATAAAGCCGGGCCGGTCTATGTTTACCCGCACGTTTCCCTGGTGCCGGTGGCAAATCCTAACCCGGTGGGCCTGGGCAGTCTGTTCACGGTTACCCTCTACCTGACCAACCACATTCGCAGTCCCGCGATGCCAGTAACGCTGACGGTCGTGAACTACGAGTTGCCGGTCGGTTTCCAGGCGATCTCTGGAGAAGGCCCGACTCCACCGGATGAATGCGCCGGGCAGGTCTGTACCTGGCGCAATCGGGTGCTCCCACCTGCTGGGAGCCTGGCCCTCCACCTCCGTGCGCGGGCTCCCTTCACCCTTACCGATTTCACCAGTTATGCCCAGGCTTATCCGGAGAATATGAATATATGCGTTCCAAAAGGCAAACTGATCATCAGTGTGGTTCGGGGGGTGGAACTGAAAAAGAAGCCCAATGTCACGCAGATCGGTCCACTGGGGATCTTGGAATATACGCTGGAAGCCACCAACCTGACCGGTGGGCCGGTCTATAACGTGCGCATCACCGACACTTTTGAGGGAGGGTTCCAGTACGTGGAGACCACCAGCGGGCGCCAGCCGATCAGTACCTCGCCCCTGGTATGGGAGATTCCCTATCTGGGGCCCACAGGGAGCGGTGCTGACAAAGAAACCGTCCGTTTCCGGGCCCGCTCGGGTGTGCTGGTCGGACGGTGGTACAATTGGGTGAACGGGGTTTCTCCTTCCACGTATGTGACCCGGAGCGCTAACTACACAAAAGAAGTGGAAGTGTTTGTGATTTCCGGCATCGGCCTCTACAAAGTGGCCAGTCCGGAAACCATTGTGGCCGGAGAATCGGTGGTCTACACCATCACCCTGTATAATGGCTCGGACCAGTATGACCTCCGGAATATTCGCATCACCGACACGCTTCCGGCCGGCTTCACGTATACCGGGATGGTATCGGGAATTCCACCGGCTCAGACCAACCCACCCGTCTGGATAATCGCAGGCCCGTTGAAAAAGGGTGAGAGTCTGGTCCTGGCCTTCCGGGCGACGACGAACGCCCAGATGGCCAGCGGTCGTTACTACAATCGGGTCTCCGGTTATGCGGAGAAGGCTGTCGCTCCGTATGACCCGGTAGTGGTCCCAGATACCGGGGACACCGCTCCGGTCTACATCCAGGGCATCCCCACGGTAGAGTTGGCGAAGAGCGTGGAGCCCCAGGAAATCCAGGCCGGGGGAACGGTTACCTACACGGTGACCATCTACAACGACACCGACTCGCCTCAGACACTGCGCCTGACGGATACCCTCCCCGTCTCCGTTACGTGGGCGGGAATGGTGGAAGGACCATCCCCCGTGATGACCTCCCCGATCGTCGTCTGGGACTCCATCTCCGTGGGGGTCAACCAGACCGTCACCCTGCGCTTCCGGGCGGCGGTGGACCGGCTGGCCCGCAGCGGGACGTTCTACAACCGGCTGGACGCGCGGGCCGGCGCCTTCGTCCTGCCGCCGCTGGATGCCGCCCCGCTGACCATCCAGGAAATCCCCCGGGTGGACGCCCAGGTCTCCATATACGGCCCGCAGGCCGCGCATCCCGGCGATGCCTTCCCGTACACCGTCTTCTTCACCAATTCCTCCCCCATCACGCTGGAGAACACCGTCCTCACGGTCACCTTCCAGCCGTCGGCCTGCTGGAGCGTCACCAGCGGGGATTGGAACCCGGCAAACGAGGGCGTGTACACGTACTTCGTCGGCACCCTGCCTCCGGAGGAGGCAGGCAACGTGCCCTTGGAAGTCCAGGTCAGCCCGGCGGTCCCCGAAAGCATCTGGACGATGACCGCGACGGCCCGGATTGACTACCAGACGGCCGAAGAGACCGTAGAGGAGAACCTGGCCAACAATACAGACCAGGCCGAACTGGCCATCATCTGGGGCCTTCGCCTCTCCAAGACGGTGGACCCCATCAGTACGACGGCGGGCAGTCCGGTCATTTACACCATCACCCTGCAGAACGGCCTGGAGACGGCCATCCGGAACATCCGCATCACCGACACGCTGCCGGTGGGCTTTTCCTTTGATGGGATGATTTCCGGGCCCCAACCCACCCAGAACAGCCCACCGGTCTGGGTGGTATCGGGCCCGCTGGCCCGGCAGTCCAGCCTGACCCTGGTCTTCCGGGCGCGGACCGACTCTCAGATGGCCAGCGGCTCCTATCCCAACCGGGTCTCCCTCTCTGCGGAAAAGAACGTCGCGCCCCACGAACCGGTCAGCGCCGACACCGGATATACCGCGCCGGTCTACGTCCGGGGCATCCCCACCGTCCAGCGGACCAAGACGGTGGAGCCCAGTGAGGTCCGGGCGGGCGGAGAGGTCACCTACACCATCACCCTCTACAACGAGAGCGACTCCCCCCAGACCCTCCGGCTGACGGACACTCTCCCCGTCTCCGTCACCTGGGCGGGCCTGCTGGAGGGGCCCGCGCCGGTGATGACCTCGCCGGTCGTCGTCTGGGACAACATCTCCGTGGGAGTCAACCAGACGGTCACCCTGCGCTTCTGGGCGGCGGTGGACCGGCTGGCCCGCAGCGGGACGTTCTACAACCGGCTGGACGCGCGGGCTGGCACCCTCGTCCTGCCGCCGGTGGAGACGGCCCCGCTGACCATCCAGGAGATCCCCCGGGTGGACGCCCAGGTCTCCATAGATGACGGGCGGATCACGGCATCCCCCGGGGATACCCTCAACTATACCGTCCGCCTGACCAACACCTCCTCGGTCTGGCTGGAGCACATCGTTCTGACGGCGACTCTGGAACCGGCGGACTATCTGACGGTCGTCAGCGGGGGATGGAACGGCATCGGGGGCGGCGTGTACACCGCTTCGGCAGGCACCCTGTCGCCCAACGGAAGCAGCAGCGTCCATCTGGATGTTCAGGTCTCCTCCGGCATCCCCGACACGTTCTGGACCGTGACGGCGACGGTGGGCCTCGGCTATGAGACGGGCGAGGAGGTGATAGAGGAGAACCTGGCGAACAACGTGGGCCGGGACGTGGACATTCTCCGGGGTCCGGACCTGGTGGTGACCCGGATCACCTGGCAGCCCGCGCAGCCGACGGCAGGCTACCCGATGACATTCTACGTGACGGTGAAGAACCAGGGCGTGCATACAGTGTCGCAACAGTGGAATGGCAACACTCCCCCCTGGCTCTTCGTGACCGAGGTGTATGCGAAGGACCCGCAGGCCAGCCCGCCTACTGGTGTCTTTGACCACATTGGCGGGTCCTGTACCAGCGATGGGTCATTCTGCGAGCGGTGGGAATACACCCAGTGGTCCCGGAGCCTGGGCGTGAACGAGGAGCGGACGTTTCCCTTCTCGGTGACCCTGCCAGCGGGCACCTATTGGACGCATGCCCAGGTGGACGTCTCATGGACGGGTTCTCATCCATGGGGACAGCCGTTCGGGCTGATCCGTGAGGCCCGGGAAGACAACAACATCTTCAGCGGAAACCTGCTCGTGGTCTATCCGCTGCGGCGTGTCTACCTGCCGCTGGTGCTGAGAAATCGGTAAAAACACTACCCTCCCGACCCGGAGAAGAGAACGATGCGCACCCAATTCCTTCCATTGCTGGTCTTGCTGACGGGCCTGTTGGTCCTGAGCGTCCTGCTGGCCCCTGGGGTTCAGGCGATGGTTGCGCTGCAACCCCCTGTACCGACGGACACGCCGACCCCCGGCGGCCCGCCGACCCCCACGGAGCCTCCATCGCCCACCCCGGTCCCGCCGACGGTGCCACCTTCTCCGACGCCGGTCCCGCCGACGCCCACCCCGGTGCCGCCGACGCCCCCTTCGCCACCCCCGCCGACGGAGCCCCCACCGCCTCCGCCGACGGAGCCGCCGCCCCCTCCGCCGCCTCCGCCACCCCCGGCCCCACCGGAACCCACCGCCACTCCCACCCCGACTCCGCGCCCGGTCCGGTCGGTCAGTGGGGAGCGGATGCCCGTCACAGGTGGGCTCTACGGGTGGATGTGGGGAGGCGTCGGCTTGGGAGTGGTGATGCTGGCCCTGGCACTCATCCGGCGCTCTGCCCGGAACCGCAAAAATCCCGACCGGTAACCCCTCACGCTTCACGTTTCACTTTTCGCTCCGGAGGTGACCTTTGCAGGACGCCATGCTGACCCCCGAACAGCGCGCGCTGCGGGAGGCGGTGCGGGAGTTTGTCCGCAGCGTGCCAAAGCAACTGATCCTGGATATGGATGCCGACCGCGTCCGCTACCCGCGCGAGTTCGTCCGCGAGGCTGGACGGCGGGGCCTCCTGGGCCTCCGCTTCCCGCCCGAATACGGCGGGCGGGGCCTGGGCTGGGAGGACGAAATCATCGCCATTGAGGAGGTGGGCGTGCTGGGCACCGCGCTGGCCTGCGCCTACGTCATGCCCAGCATCGTCGGGGAGGCGCTGAACGTCTTCGGCACCCCCGAGCAGAAGGAGCGCTGGCTGCGGCCCCTCATCACCGGCGAGAAGATTGCCGCCGAGGCCCTCACCGAACCCCGCGGCGGCTCCGACTTCTTCGGCACCACCACCGAGGCCCGCCGGGAAGGGGACCACTACGTCCTCCGGGGCCAGAAGCGGTTTATCGTCGGCGCGGCGGAGGCGGACTTCTTCCTGGTTTACGCGCGCACCGACCCCAGCGCGCCGCCCCACCAGGGCATCAGCGCGTTCATCGTGGAGCGGGGGCCGGGGGTGGACGTGGCCTACCTCTACGGACTCCTGGGCACCCGCGGCGGCGGCACCGGACGGGTGGTCTTCCGGGACGCGCGCGTCCCGGCAGAGAACCTGATTGGCCCGGAGAACGGCGCGGCGGACATCTTCTATCGGATGATGATCCCCGAGCGGATGACCAGCGCAGCGGGGGCCATCGGCATGGGCCGGGCCGCGCTGGAGGTCGCCGCCCGTTACTCCGACCGCCGCAAGGCCTTCGGGGAGAAAATCCGCCGCTTCCAGGCCGTCAGTTTCAAAATTGCCGACTCCATCACCCTGCTGGACGCCGCGCGGGGCCTGGTCTACAGCGCCGCCCGCTGCATAGACGCCGGCGACGACCCAGGCCGCACCCGCCGCCTGGTCTCCGAGGCCAAGAAGTTCGCCACCGAGGCCGCCTGGCAGGTCATCAACCACGCCATGCAGGTCGTCGGCGGCATCGGCTACACCAGTGTCTACCCCATTGAGCGCCTGCTGCGGGACGCCCGGCTCATTATGATCTGGACCGGGACCAACGAGATTATGGACCTCATCATCCAGCACGAGTACTACCGGGAGGTCCTGGCTCCTCGCTCCGACGTGCGGGATGTGGAGGCCGACGCGCCGGAGGCGGAGCAGATGGAGGAGAAGGTGTATGAGTAGGAGAACGGTTCCTCACCCCTCCCCCGCCGCCTGTGGCGGTAGCGGCGAAGCCGCTGGGGATGGGGTGAGGTACACCCGCCGCGAATTTCTCCGACTCTCCCTCACCGCGCTGGTCGCGCTGGCCCCCTGGCCGGGACGGGGGTGGCTCTGGCGGCCCCAGTCCGGCGGGCCCGTGCGCATGGGCCGGGCCATCCACCCCATCACCCTCTACGATGCCCCCCGGCGGGATGCCAACCGCCTCGGTGGTTGGAAACGGGACGACGTCTTCCCCATCGTGCGGGAGGTGCGGGCCCCCGGCCTGAATGCCTACAACGACCTCTGGTACGAGACCCCCGACGGCTATGTCTTCTCCGCCTGGGTCCAGCCTATGTGGGTCTGGCCGCCCCAGTTGCCGGAGACGAACATCGGCGACTGGGGCTTCTGGGGCGAGGTCTGCGTCCCCTACACCGACGCGCGGGAGGAGCCCCATCCGGAGGCGAAGGTCGTCTACCGCTTCTACAACCGGACCACCTATCACGTCGTCGGGGTCGCGTTTGACGACGGGGGAAATGCATGGTACAAAATCTACGACGAACTCCCGCCCACCGGCTACCAGTGGGTGCTGGCGACAGACATCCGACGCCTCTCCCGGCGGGAACTTTCCCCCATCCACCCGTTTGTAGGGGCCAAGCGGATAGAAATTGACCTTTCCAAACAGACGGTGACCTGCTACGAGGGGAACCGCGTCGTCTTCACCACCCGGTGCGCGTCAGGCCTCGGGAAGCGGGTGCTGGATGATGGAACGGTAGAAGACCTTTCCACACCGGAAGGGGACCACGCCGTCATCCTGAAACAGGTCTCCCGGCACATGAGCAACCGTCCCCAGAAGCCGGGGGACCCGGTTCCGGCGGACCTGTTTGACCTGCCGGGCGTACCCTGGAACACGTTTTTTGACCGGAGCGGGACGGCGATTCACGGCACGTACTGGCGCAACGACTACGGCGTTCCCCGCAGTCACGGGTGTGTCAACGTCTCCATAGACGCGGCGCGCTGGATTTACCGCTGGGTCTATCCCATCGGCGGCGCGGAGGACGATTTCATCCAGGGGGACGAGCGGGTCGGTACGCCGATCCGGATTTTCAAATCCTGATCTGGCGACCTGACAGTTTGGAATAGGACACGGATCAACACGGGTTTTTACGGGTCGGCACGGATGAAAAATCCGTGAAAATCCGTACCATCCGTGTCCATCCGTGTCCCATTGAACGGGAGCCATGCAAATGGGAGACATAGATGCGAAACTGGAGCGGGCGGCGGTCCTGCTGCGGAATGCCTGCCACGCGGTGGTGCTGACCGGCGCGGGGATCAGCACGCCTTCGGGCATCCCGGACTTCCGCTCTCCGGGCTCCGGGCTGTGGGAAAAGGACGACCCCATGGAGGTGGCGTCCATCTACGCGCTGCGGCGGGACCCCCAGCGCTTCTACCAGTGGGTTCGCCCGCTGGTGTCGCTGATGCGCCAGGCCCAGCCGAATCCGGCCCACATCGCCCTGGCCCGGTTGGAGGCCGCCGGCCGCATCCAGGCTGTCATCACGCAGAACATAGACGGATTGCATCAGCGGGCCGGCTCCCGCGTCGTCCTGGAACTGCACGGTCATCTGCGGACGGCGACTTGCCTGAACTGCTTTCGGCAGACGTCGGCGGAGGGGCTGGAGGAGACCGTGGAGCGGGGGGAGGTACCGCGGTGCCCGTTTTGCGGCGGGGTGGTCAAGCCGGATGCCATCCTCTTTGGGGAGCAACTCCCCACCGAAGTGTTCATCGCGGCGATGGAGCATGCCCGCCGGGCCGACCTGATGCTGGTGGTCGGGTCGTCGTTGATGGTGATGCCAGCGGCCAAACTCCCGGCGATCACCCATGCCAGCGGGGGAACATTGTTGATCTTCAACCTGCAGAGTACCTATGCCGACGCGTTCGCCGCCGCCGTCTTCCACGCCGATGTGACGGAGACTCTGCCCCGTCTGGCGAAAAAGTGTCTGGGGGAGTAGGAACGTAATATCAATTGTGTTTGCTTCGGCTGATATAAACACAGGGCAGGGAGTGAGGGGGAAGGAATGGGCGGGTCATCCCTCAATCCGGAAGAACGCATCGCTCGCCTGCAGCGTATCATAGAAGTCAGTCGTCTGCTCAACTCCACGCTGAGCCTGCAGCCGCTGCTCTCGGAAATCGTCCGTGTCGTCTGTGACCTCACCGATGCCGAGACCGGCTCCATTCTGCTGGCAGACAGGCGGACAGGGGAATTGCGCTTTGAGGCCACCACCCATCCGGACGGGCACGCGATTTACCAAATGGCTGTGCCGATGGAAAGTATCGCAGGCTGGGTCTTCCAGCAAAACGAGCCGGTCATGGTCTCCGATGCCCAGGAAGACCCTCGTTTTTACGCTCAGGTGGACCGGGAGACCGGCGTGGAGACGCGATCGCTCATCGCTGTCCCGATGGCAGTGCGCGGGAGGGTCATCGGCGTCTTGGAGGTCATCAACCGACACAATGGGGGGGCCTTCACCCCGGACGACCTGGAGACCCTGCGCATCCTGGCCGACCAGGCCGCGATTGCTGTGGAGAACGCCGTCCTCTTTGAGCAGTCGGACCTGGTGGCGGAAATCGTCCACGAGATGCGCACGCCGCTGGGGGTGATTGCGTCCTACGCCGACCTGATCACTCGCGAGAATATCTCTCCCCGGGACCGCAACGAGTTTGCCCGGCTGATCCAGCAGGAAGCCCTGCGGTTGAGCCGAATGGCCGGGGAGTTTCTGGACCTGGCGCGGCTGGAGTCAGGGCGGGTCTTTTTGGGCCGAGAGTCAGTGAACCTGACGGAGACGGTGGCGTCGGCGCTGGAGGCCCTGCGCCCTCAGGCAGAGGAGAAGGGGATTGGACTGAAGGCATCGTTGCCCGCTACCCTGCCCCCCGTTACCGGAGATGCCGGCCGCATCCGGCAGGTGGTGCTGAACCTGGTCGCCAACGCCGTCAAGTACTGTCGCCCCGGCGACCGGGTGACCGTGTTGGCGGATGTGAGCGAGAGGGAGGTCAGGGTAGGGGTAGTGGATACTGGCCCGGGCATCCCGCGCGATCTGCAGGATCGGCTGTTTGAGAAGTTTGTCCGGATCGGAGAAGGGCAGGCGGAGGGCAGCGGACTGGGGCTGGCGATTTGTCGGCGCATTGTGGAGGCCCACGGCGGACGCATCTGGGTGGAGAGCGAGGAGGGCCGGGGATCCGCCTTCTACTTCACCTTGCCGCTGTAGCGCAGGATTTATCCTGTCATACTCATAGGATTGACCCTGTCTGGTGCAGGGATCAATCCTGCGTCGCATTGGGCTGGGGCGGGCGGCCGAAGGCCGCCCGCCCCAGCCTTTCTGCGGCGGCGGCCTCCGGCCGCCGCCGCAGAAAGCCCGCGCGCTATCCCGGCCGGAGGCCGCCCCGAACCCGCGCGGCGCGACGCGTCTTCGGGGCGGCCCCAGCGGCTCATCTCGTAGAGACTGCTCCCCGCCACCGCTCCAAAGGAGAGCGCGTAGAGGAGCATAAAGGGAACCACACCCGTCCGGCCCAAACTCCAGGCGAAGGCCGCCGTCGCCAGGGCATAGAGGGCCAGGACGATTTCTCCCCCGATGGACCGATCCCGGGTCAGGCGGTACTGGCGGCGCCGCCAGTTCCTCTCCCGTCCGTCCAGGCAGAACTTGGGGGTCCGGGCAAAGGTCCCGCCCCAACGGGTCAGCCCCTGGAAAATGGCAAGGGTGTTGCCCCAGGCGATGCCGGTCCCCAGCAGGACCAGGGCCGGAAAGGCCAACAGCCGCCGTTTCCAGTCCCGGTACAGGGCCCATTGGCCCGTCCCGTAGACCAGGACCGGCCCCAGGCAGAGCGGCCCCAGCAGGCGGGAGACGTCCCCCAACGGCGATGGAACCAGGAGCGTGGCCGGCGTCAGCAGCAGGAGCAGGACCAGCAGGGGGTGAATCAGGTAGCCGCTCAGGTGGAGAAGCCCCAGCAGTTTCTGGAGCGGACCCACCCGACGGCTGACCAGAAGCGGGCGCGCCAGTTTCCGCAGGCACTGCACCGACCCCCGGGCCCAGCGGGCCTGCTGCTGCTTGAAGGCCAGCATCTGGGGCGGCAGTTCCGCCGGGCAATCCACCTCCGGCAGGAACCGGCATCGCCAGCCTGTCAGTTGGGCGCGATAACTCAGGTCTAAGTCCTCGCAGACGGTATCGCTCTGCCAGCCGCCGCTTTCTTCAATACAGGCCCGCCGCCAGACCCCGCCGCTACCGTTGAAGTGCATCAGCAGGCCGGCCCGGCTGCGGGCCGTCTGCTCCACCACGAAGTGACCGTCCAGCGCGATGGCCGCTGCCCGGGTGACGGGCGAGTCGTCGGCGTTGAGGTGCGACCAGCGGGTCTGCACCATGCCCAGGTGAGGGTCTGCCAGGAAGTGGGGGACGACCCGGAGCAAGAAGTCGGGGCGGGGGCAGAAGTCGGCGTCAAAGACGGCGATCAGTTCCCCGCGCGCCTGCTGGAGCCCCCAGGCCAGCGCGCCGGCCTTGAAGCCGGACCGGTCGGAGCGGTGGAGCACCCGGATGTCCACCCCGCGCTCCCGCCAGAAGGCCGCCCGGGCCTGGGCGATGGCCGTCGTCTCGTCGGTGGAGTCGTCCAGAACCTGGATTTCCAGTCGGTCGCGCGGGTACTCCAGCGCGGCCACCGCGTCTATCAGCCGCCGCACCACGTACCGCTCGTTGTAGAGGGGCAACTGGACGGTGACGACGGGAAGGTCCTCACCCCACCCCTCCCTCCCCTCCCCCGAAGTTGGGCTTTTGGGGGAAGGGGGAGAGGAAGGATATTTTGAAGCCGTCTCCGGCGGGTAGGGGTGGGTAAAAGGAGGATATTTTTCACTGCGGCGGCCTCGCCACCGCAGTGAAAAATATATTTTCTTTATTGCGGGCGAAGAGGTGAAACTGGAGGAGGTGCCTCTGGAAGCGGCCGGGGAGGGGTGAGGTCGTCGGCCCAGCCAGTAGAGCACCAGCAGCACCCAACTGTGCAGGCCGTAGGCTGCCAGCCAGAGGGTGATCAGGGCATAGACGACCGCCAGAATGTGCAGGAGCGGACGGAGTTCATAGAGCGACATGGATGGCGTTCTCAGGGGATGATGTCGCGCCGTCCGAAGGCCACCAGTCCGATGAGCAGAAAGAGCAAAGACCCGCCCAGCAGGATGAGGACATGCTCCAGGATGATGCCGTCTTCCAGAGGGCGGCCCGTGATGTACCAGTAGTAGACCGTCCACTTCTCCAGGGGGCGGAGATGTTCGGAGAGGGGGGCCAGTCCGTTCAGAATGTAGCCACCCACCGACAGCGCGGTCGCGGTGGCGACGGCGGCGGCCCGTCCCCGGACGGCGCAGGCCAGAGCGAAGGCAACCGTCCCGTAGAGCAGGGTCAGCGGCAGTGGGTGGAGTCCGGTGAGCAGCCAGGTCCCCGGCGGGACATCGGAACCGATTGTCAGGCCGCCCGCTCCCATGCTCAGGCCGAAGATAAGGCAGATGGCCGTCAGCGCAGCAACCAGCGCGGCATATTTCTCCAGCACCACCCGCCAGCGGGGAATGGGGTGGGCCAGAAGGATGTCCATAGTTCCCCGCTCCACCTCGCCGGTGATCAGCCCGACGGCGGCGCCAATGGCGTAGATGGCCAGGACCAGCGGCAGGTAACTCAGGAGCGAGCCGGTCATGTATCCGTCTATGGTGGTGAATGACCGGATGTTGCCCAGGAAGGCCAGCGCCTCCGGGGGGAAGGATTGGAGCATCTGGTCGTAGAATTCACCGGCCTTTTGGACAGAGGGGTAAAACAAGAGGGTGAAGTAAGCCAGGGCGCCCAGACCCAGCCCCCAGCCCAAGATAGATTTCCGCTGGTCGTAAAAGGTTTTCAGGAAGACGCTGCGCATCATTGGGCACCCCCCTCTCGGTAAAACGCCAGAAAGGCCTCTTCCAGGTTCGGTTCGTAGGTGATGATGTTCAGCAGGGTGTGTTGGGCGGCGGCCTTGATGAGCGGGTCCAGGCTTCCCTGGACGGCGACGTGCAGGGTGGAACCGGCGGCGGTCACTTCCCGCACGCCAGGGATGGCACGGAAGGGCTCGGGGTCCACCGGCCCGTCAAAGACCAGGTCCATGCGGCGCACGGCCACCCGCTTGAGGTCCGCGACGGTCTCCACGGCGACCAGTTGCCCTTCCCGCAGGATGCCGACCCGGTCGCACAGCCGCTCCACCTCCGGCAGGATGTGGGAAGAGAAGAAGACGGTCCGGCCGTCCCGCCGCACCTCCTCCAGCAGTTCGTAGAGCACCTGCTGCATCAGCGGGTCCAGCCCGGTCGTCGGCTCGTCCAGGATGAGCAGTTCCGGACGGTGCATCATGGCCATGATGAGGCCGATTTTCTGGCGGTTGCCGTGGGAGAGGGAGCGGATGGGGCGGTTCAGGTCGGCCTCCAGGCGGTCGGCTAATCGGGCAATCTCTTTTTGGGGGACGCCGTTGCGCAGGTGGGCGGCGTATTCCAACACCTGCTGACCGGTCAGGTCGGGGTAGAGGGCCAGTTCGCCGGGGAGATAGCCCACCCGTCTTCGGACCTCCACACCGTCCCGCTGCGGGTCCAGGCCCAGGACCCAGGCGTGCCCCCGGGTCGGGCGGATGAGGTCCAGGAGCAGGCGGATGGTGGTGGTCTTTCCGGCGCCGTTGGGGCCCAGGAATCCGAAAATCTCGCCCCGTTCCACCTGTAGACTGACGTCTATGATGCCGCGTGAGCGGCCGTAGTATTTGGTCAGGCCTTCGGTTTCAATGGCCGGCGTGGTCATCAGGCAGTTACCTCAGTTCCTTGAGGATGACGTCCATAACGTTGCCTCAAATCTTCCGATGTTCTCCTCGGCCAGTGCCAGTTGCTTTCGCAGGTCCACCAGCCGAAACGCTGCGCCAATCTGGACGATTTCTTCTTGCTCTTCCTGAGGCAGGGCGAGAAATACATCCACTACATCGGAGACGGCTGGAGTTTTCATGTTCGTCCCTCCATTTCTCCCACCGGATGCCCCAACAAGGCGGCCAGGTCGGTCAGGGCGGTCTCCACATCGGCGCAGACAATGGTGTGCATGCCCAGTAGATGGGCGGCGTCGGTGTTGCGGACGTGATCGTCTATGAAGATGGCCTCCTCCGGCCGCACGCCCAGCCGGTCCAGCGTCAGTTGGTAGATGGCCGGGTCGGGTTTGGCCAGACCGACCTCGGCGGAATTCACGTACAGGTCAAACTCGGCGCGGGGGTCAAAACCGTGCCGCCGACGCAGGGACTCCGCGTGCCCGGGGAAGGCGTTGGTGAGCAGGGCCACCCGGTATCGCCCCCGCAGACTCCGGACGGCAGCGACGACGCCCGGATGCAGGTCGTCGTTGGCGTAGTACTCCCGGTAGAATTGCTGGAGGGCCTCCCGGTCGGGCAGGCCCAGGGCGCGCATCAGATGGTGGTCGTATTCTTCCTGAGAGATGGCGCCCCGTTCCAGCAACTTCCACTCCGGCCCCCAGAGGGCCCGGCTCAGCGTGCCCGGCGGCAGGCCCAGCCGGGCCTCCCACTGGGGGGTCTGTTTCAGGAAGTCCAGCGGGGAGAGGACGCCGCCCCAGTCAAAGATGACGGCGCGGATGCCCGGAAGGGGCCGGAGCACGGGGGGACGGACGGGGAGCCCGGCATCCGCCAGGGCCCGCCGCAGGTGGAGGGCGCCCTGGAAGTCCACTCCGGTCATCCCCAACTGCCGGGCACCCTCCACATTGGGCCTCCAGTCGTCCACGAAGACGGCCTCCTCCGGCGCCACTCCCAGGCGGTCCAGAGTGAGGCGGTAGATGGCGGGGTCGGGCTTCGTGAGGCCCTCTTCCCCGGAGACCACGACGGTGTCAAAGAGCGTCATCAGCCCCCGCCCCGCCAGGAGACGGAAGAGGTGGGTGGGATGGTTACTCAGGAGCGCCGTACGGATGCCGGCCCGGCGCAGTTCCCGGATCAGCCCGACCAGTTCCCCGTCCAGAGCGTCGCCCGCCCAGAAATCCCGCCGCAGGGCAGGAAGGTCGGCCGGGCTGACTCCCAACCGGTCGGCCACTTCGGCCCAAACGTCGTCCACCGAACCCTCGCCCCGTTGGGCCCGGTCCCAGGCTTCACTGGCGAAGAACGTATCCGCCAGCGTGCCGGGGGGCAATCCCAGCCGCCGCTCCCAGGCCATGCGCGGCCGGATGTCCATCGTCCGCATCAGTACGCCGCCCCAGTCCCAAATGACCGCACGGATCACGACTCGTCCTCCGGTGGGGGGAAAAGTTGGAGAAGGTCGCGGAAGCGCGAGAGGCGAACCACCCGGTCCGGGTCGGCGATGGGCACTTCCTCCCAGGACCACGGGCGGTGGTAGGGAACGTGGATGGCGCCAACCCCCGCGGCCAGGGCCGGATTGACGTCGGAGCGGGGGCTGTTGCCCACCATCCACGTCCGGCGGGGATCCAGGTTGTGGCGGACCAGCAGGTCCCGCAGGACCTCCGGCTTTTTCTCAGGGACGATATGGATGGCCTCAAAGTGGGGGGCCAGTCCTGACCGGTCCACCTTATCCCGCTGGACCTTTGGGTCGCCTTTGGTCAACAGGAAGAGGCGACAGTGGCGGGAGAGGATGGCGACCGTCTCGGCGACGCCGTCCAGCAGGATGATGGGGTACTCCACCACCCGGTGGCCGATGGCCTCCACCTCCGCCTCCACTTCGGGGCGGGGGGTCCGCCCGTCCTCCCGACAGAGTTGGTGGTAGGTCAGTACCAGACTGCGGGCGAACTCCTGGGGCGCGTAGCCGTAGACGGGGACACGCTCGTGTTCTATCCGGGCCAGGGTCTCCCGGGCCCGCTGGGGGTCAAACCCCTCGCGCGCCATCCGTTCGGCGAAGACGTCCGTCGCCTCTTCGTAGAAAACGTTGTTCTCCCAGAGCGTATCGTCGGCGTCTAAAATTAAGGCTACCTTCTCCATAGCGGGCTTTATTATACTAGAATGCGGGAAATAGACCACAGCGCGTATCGCGTATCGCGTATCGCGTATCGCATATCGCATATCGCACACCGCGTAGCGCATATCGTGCATCGCAGGTTACGTTAGAGTTCATCGGAAATTAGAGCGCGGTTTCAGGATTATGCCTTGATTTAGGAGAAATCCGTGTCCATCCGCGTTCATCCGCGTCCTATTTCCGATGAAGTCTGTTGTGTGCAATTTGATCTTCCTGAGCCGTTTGGGGCCCTTTTGAGCCTGCTATCGGATTGTTCTCCTCCCTCTCCCTTTCCCCGCTGCCGCTTCGCGGCACAGAGGGGGATTGAAGGGGTTGCGGCGGACGGCGAAGTCGCTATTTCTATTCCCGCGGGTGAAAAGGCCAAACCTGAGGGGTGGGGATAGCGATAAGCGATTCGCGATAAGCGATAAGCGATTCGCGATAAGCGATAAGCGATAAGCGATCAACGATAAGCGTGCTTGACGTTTCCCCAAACTGTGCTACCATACCCCGCAAGCTGCGGCGAGTTGGGGGTGACCTGGTGCGAAGGGCCTTTTTGATTTTGCTGATTCTGCTACCGGCGCTGCTGGCCGCCTGTGCCCGGCCGACGCCTCGCCCTGGACCGGAAGCGGAGGCGCTCCCTGCCCTCTCCCCGACCCCGCTGGGCGCGGGAGAACGCTTGCGCGTGGTGGCCACGACGACCATCGTGGGCGACGTGGTGGCCCGGGTGGGTGGCGATGCGATGGAGTTGATGGTGCTCCTCCCTCCTGGCGCCGACCCCCACACCTACGAGCCCACCCCGGCCGACCTGACCGCAGTGGCCCGGGCGCACGTCCTCTTCGTCAACGGGCTGGGGCTGGAGGGGTTCCTGGAGCGCACGCTGCGGAACGTGGGCGACGTCCCAGTCGTGCCGGTCTCGGCGGGCATCCAGCCCCGTCATCTGGAGGAGCACGAGGGCAAAGAATCCCACGCCCACGGCGAGGCCGACCCGCACGTCTGGCTGGATGTGCGCAACGTCCTGGTGTGGGTGGAGAACATCCGGCAGGCGCTGAGCGCGCTGGACCCCGCCCACGCCGAACAATATGCGGCCAACGCCGCCGCCTACCGGGCAGAACTGGAGGCACTGGATGCCTGGATTCTGGAACAAGTGGCCCGGGTGCCGCCCCAGAACCGCAAACTGGTCACCAACCACCCCGCCTTTGGCTATTTTGCCGACCGGTACGGCTTTGAGCAGGTAGCAGCGGTGTACCCCATCAGCCCCGGGGCGGAGCCCTCGGCCCGGGAGATTGCCAAACTGGAGGAGACCATCCGCCGGTTCGGGGTCCCCGCGGTCTTCGCCGAAACGACAGTCAACCCCAAACTGGCCGAACAGGTGGCGCGGGATACCGGGGTCCGGCTGGTCACCCTCTACACCGGCTCCCTGGGCAGGCCCGGCAGCGGCGCGGAGACCTACGTCGCCATGATGCGGTACAACGTCCGCGCCATCGTGGAGGCCCTTTCCGAATAGGACGCGGATGAACGCGGAAAACGCTGGTGCCTCTGACCTCACTTTCTGGCTCTATCTGACGGCCTTCCTGGGGGGTCTGGTCTCCCTGGGGGTGGAACTGGCCGCTTCCCGCCTGCTGGCCCCCTTCTTCGGCGAGTCACTGCCGGTGTGGGCCGCTGTCATCGGCCTGATCCTCCTCTACCTGACGGTGGGCTATTTCCTGGGCGGTCGCTGGGCCGACCGCTCCCCCCGTCCCGCCACCTTCTACGAAATCGCCGTCTGGGGGGCATGGCTGGTGGGGTTGATCCCCTTCGTGGCCCGGCCGGTGCTCCTCCGGGCGGCGGAAGGCATGGCCCGCCTCAACATCCCGCTGACCGTCGGCCCCTTCGCGGCCGTCCTCCTCCTCTTTGCCGCGCCCATCACGCTGCTGGGCTGCCTTTCCCCCTTCGCCATCCGGCTGCTGGTGGACCGGGTGGAGAGGACGGGCGGGGTCGCCGGACGGGTGTACGCCCTCTCCACCGTCGGGAGTCTGCTGGGGACGCTCCTGACCGTCTTCGGACTGATCCCCGCCATCGGCACCCGCCACACGTTTGTCGTTCTCTCGCTGGCTCTGCTGCTCCCGGCGCTGGTGGGGCTGTTTCGCGCCCGGCCCCGACGCGCCGTCCTCTACTTCTGGATGCCCCTGGTGGTGCTGGGGCTGGCCTTCTGGGCGCGCGGTAGGCCGGTCAAGCCCCAGACCGGGGTTATCTACGAGACCGAATCGGCCCACCACTACATCCAGGTGGTGGAGCGAGACGGGTGGCGGTATCTCTTCCTGAACGAGGGATTGGGCATCCACTCCGTCTACCGGCCCGGTGCGCGCCGGGTCGGGGGGACGTGGGACCTCTTTCTGGTGGCCCCCCTCTTCAACCTCCCGCCGTTCTCCCCCGACCGGGTTCGTTCTATGGCGATGGTCGGCCTGGCGGGCGGGACCGTCCCCAAACTCTATACGGCCTTCTACGGGCCCATCCCCATAGACGGGATAGAACTGGACCCGGCGGTGGTGCGGGTGGGCCGGGAGTACTTCGGGATGACGGAGCCGAACCTGCGGGTGACGGTGGGCGACGGGCGGGCAGTTCTGGCCCGCTCCCTTCGTCGCTACAGCGTGGTCGGGGTGGATGCCTACCGGCTCCCCTACATCCCCTGGCACCTGACGACGGTGGAGTTCTTCCAGGAGGTGTACCGGCATCTGGAGGAGGACGGCGTGGTGGTGGTGAATGTGGGCCGCGTCCCCGGGGACGACCGTCTGGTGGCAGCCATCGCGGCCACGCTGCGCGCCGTCTTCCCCTCCGTCCACGCCATAGATGTCCCCAACTCCTTCAACACCATCCTGGTCGCCACGGTCCGGCCGACGACGGCGGAGAATCTGCGAGCGAACCGGGAGGGGCTGGCCGACCCCGACCTGCGCGCGATTGCCGATGAGGCGCTGGCAAATCTGCGGCCCGTGCCGGAGGGCGGTATCGTCCTCACCGACGACCGGGCACCGGTGGAGGCGATCACCCATGCGATGATTCTGGCGTATCTGACAGGGAGTATAGAGTAAAGCAACGGCATGGCGGGAAACCGCCCAACGCCCAACGGGGTGTGTCCCAAAGTTGTAGGACAACTGCTCGCAGTTGTCCTACAAAGCGGCCAAGTCCGACAGAATTGGGACACACCCAAGCGGCTGGATGTGTCCCAATTTCGTCGGGCCGGGCCGCTGGCCTTTCCGCCGGGCCGTCAACGGCCCGGCTCAGGCGAAGACGAGGCGCTAAAGCGCCCCTCTCCACCCTGGCCACCCGTGTTCCCGAAAGACTGCCGAAGGGAGAGGGCGCTTCCAGCGCCCTGTGCAACCTCAGCCAGGCCGTTGACGGCCTGGCCCACCGGGCCCCGACGATTTTGGGACACACCCGCCCAACGGGGGCGGTTGACGGAATCGGGAATTTGCGGTATAATATGCCCGCATACGGTCCTCGGTAGCTCAATAGGTAGAGCGGCCGGCTGTTAACCGGTTGGTTGCAGGTTCGAGTCCTGCCCGAGGAGCCAAGGAGAGGCCTCCTGCCCCTCTCCCGCCCCCCGTGCACCGGCCCGGCGTATCGCCGGGCCGGTTGCGTTATTTCCGGAAAGGTGTACAATTTATGCCACACCCTTGAGGAGGCGATTTTATGCCACCTGTCCTGGAACTGCGAGGCATCACCAAAGCCTTCCCCGGCGTGCTGGCCAACGACCATATCAACCTGACCCTGGAAGAAGGAGAAGTCCACGCTCTCCTGGGCGAAAACGGCGCCGGAAAAACTACCCTGATGAACATTCTCTATGGACTGTACTCCCCCGATGAGGGGGAGATTTTTGTCCGGGGGCGTCGGGTGGAGATTCGCGGGCCTGGAGACGCCATTGCTCTGGGCATCGGGATGGTCCACCAGCACTTTATGCTGGTCCCCGTCCTCACCGTCACCGAGAACGTCATGCTGGGCGTGGAGTCCATCAAGAACGGCATCTTCCTGGATCGGGTGGCAGCAGCCCAACGCATCCGGGAAATCTCCCGCCAGTACGGGCTGCATGTGGACCCGGACGCGCTGGTCAAGACTCTGCCCGTCGGCGTCCAGCAACGGGTGGAAATCATCAAACTCCTCTACCGTCAGGCCGATATCCTGATTATGGATGAGCCCACCGCTGTCCTGACCCCGCAGGAGGTGGAGGAACTCTTCAAGGTCATCCGCTCCCTCGCCGCCCAGGGCAAGTCCGTCATCTTCATCACCCACAAACTGAAAGAGGTCATGGCGATTGCCGACCGGATCACCGTCCTGCGGAACGGGCGGGTCGTGGGGACGACCACCCCGTCCCAGACCACCGAGGAGCAACTGGCCTCCATGATGGTCGGGCGGGAAGTGCTGTTGCGGGTGAACAAGAAACCCGCCAACCCCGGCGAGACGGTCCTGGAGGTGGAGAACCTGGAAGTGCTGGACGACCGGGGCAACCCGGCGGTGCGGGGGGTCTCCTTTGAGGTGCGGGCCGGTGAGGTGCTGGGCATCGCCGGGGTCCAGGGCAACGGTCAGACCGAACTGGTGCAGGCACTGACCGGCCTGCGGCACCCTCTGGCGGGCCGGGTACGGATTCTGGGGACAGAGGTGACCGGCGCCCCGCCTCGCCGCATTCTGGAGCAGAGCGTCGCTCACGTCCCGGAGGACCGTCAGAGAGACGGCCTGGTGCTCAGTTTCCCCGTCGCCGACAACCTGGTGCTCAACACCTACTACCTGCCCCCCTTCGCCCGCGCCGGGATGTTGCAGCAGGAGGTGATTTTTACGGTCGCCGAACAGCGGGCCCGGGAGTTTGACGTCCGCACTCCCAGCATTCTCACGCCCGTCGCCAATCTCTCCGGCGGCAACCAGCAGAAGGTCATCGTCGCCCGCGAGTTCTCCCGCCCCATTCGCCTGCTCATCGCGTCCCAGCCAACCCGGGGGCTGGATGTGGGCTCCATTGAGTACATCCACCAGCGCATCATCGCCAAGCGGGACGAGGGCTGCGCGGTGCTCCTGGTCTCGCCGGAACTGGACGAGGTGATGAGCCTCTCCGACCGCATCGCGGTGATGTACGAAGGGCGCATCATGGACATCCTGCCCGCCGACCAGGCCACCCGCGAGGAAATCGGCCTGCTCATGGCGGGGGTGAAAAAGTAGCGCAAAATGAATTTTGCGCTACAGGAGGTGTCAATGCAAGAGCGACTTCGGGTCGGTTTTGTCACCGACGGGGGCCGGATAGACGACGGCTCCTTCAACCAGTACGCCTACGAGGGGACGGTCCGGGCCGCCCAGGAGCACGCCCTGGCGGTGGAACTGATAGAGACCCGTTCCCCCGCCGAGTACGAGAGCAACATCCGCCAGGTGATTGAGCGGGGTTGCAACCTGGTGGTCACCGTCGGCTCCACCACCGGCACGACAGTGGAGCGCATGGCCGCCCGTTACCCGAAGGTCCACTTCGTCCTGGTGGACTACGAGCCTATCCAAGAGAGCCGCAACGTCACCGGGCTGGTCTTCGCGGAGGACCAGGGGGGGTTCCTGGCCGGCGCGCTGGCTGGCCTAATGACGGAGCAGAATGTGGTGGGTTTCGTCGGCGGGGTGGACGTGCCGCCGGTGCTGAAATTCCAGCGTGGGTTTGAGCACGGGGTGGCCTTCACCAACCGCCGGGCCAAGGTGCTCACCGTCTACACCAACTCCTTCACCGACGATCAGAAGGGCCGGGAAACCGCCGGGGAACTGGTGAACCAGGGGGCGGATGTCCTCTTCGCGGCCGCCGGGGGGTGCGGCAGCGCCGCCATCCGGGCCGCCGCCGCGCGCGGCGTCTGGGTGGTCGGTTCCGACCAGGACCACTGGGAGACGACCTTCCGGAAGGGCGAGGAACCGGGCGCCGACCGTTTGCTGACCAGCGCGGTCAAACGGGTGGACCGGGCCGTCTATGAGGCCCTTTCCCTGGCGGTGGCGGGAAAACTGCACGGGGGGAGTCTGCGCTTTGACCTGCGCAACGACGGCATCGGGCTGGCGCCGTACCACGCGGCGGACGTGGCGGTCCCCTCGGAGGTGCGGGGCAAAGTCCTGGAGGTGACGGAGGGGCTGCGCACGGGCCGTATCCGCACGCGGGTGGGCCCGAAGGGCGAGGACCTGGAGCGGCGGCTGCTGGCGCGCGTCACCGCCTGGAACTGGCAGTCGGTAGCGGTGATTTTCCTGGCCATTTTCACCGCGCTGGTGGTCGGGGCCATCTTCATCGCAGCGTTTGACCCGGAGGTCTGGGCTGCCTTCGGCGAGGGAATCGGCGCCGGACTGGTCGCCGCCGGAGCGTCCATCGTCAAGGCCTACGGCGCGTTCTTTGAGGGCGCGTTCGGCAACCCGGCCCGCATCCTGGCCGGTCTCCAAATCTGGCTGGAAACTGGGGATAGTGCGCGCCTGCTGCGGGCCATCTACCCGATTACCGAAGGACTGCGCCTGGCGACGCCGTACATCTTCGCCGGGCTGGCGGTGGCACTGGGGTTCCGCTGCGGCCTCTTCAACATCGGCGCGGAGGGGCAGTACTTCATCGGCGGACTGGCCTCGGTCTACGTGGGCTACGCGGTGAAAGGGCTCCCGTGGTTCATCCACCTGCCACTGGCGCTGGCGGCAGGGATGCTGGGCGGGGCCCTCTGGGCGTCCATCGCCGGTTTCCTCAAGGCCCGGACGGGGGCCCACGAGGTCATCAACACCATCATGCTGAACTACATCTCCTACCGTCTGGCCGACTATCTGCTCCAGGTGGGCGGCCCGATGGCCCGTCCCGGCGACTCCCGTCCGGTGAGTCCGGAGATTCTGCCCACTGCTTATCTCCCTCAGTTCTTCCCGAACGACCTCTCCATCCGGCTGAATACGGGCTTGCTGCTGGCGCTGCTGGCGGTCTGGTTCGTCTATTGGCTGCTCTTTAAGACGACGGTGGGGTTTGAGATTCGCGCCGTGGGGGCCAACCCGCGCGCGGCGCGGACGGCGGGGATCAGCGTGGCTCGTAACATTGTCCTGGCGATGGCCCTGAGCGGCGGACTGGCCGGGCTGGCCGGGGCGCACGACATCCTGGGCGTGCTGCACTTTATGCCCAACGCCTTCTTCTCCGGCTACGGGTTTGACTCCATCGCCCTGGCCCTACTGGGCAAGAGCCACCCGGTGGGGGTCCTGCTGGCGGCCCTTCTTTTCGGCTTCCTGCGGGCCGGTGCGCAGCGGATGCAGGGAGTGGCCCACGTGCCCATAGACATCATCTCCATTCTCCAGGCGCTCATCATCATCTTCATCGCCGCGCCGGAGATCATCCGCTTCATCTACCGGATCCGCGCCCCCAAAGAGACCGCCGAGATGGTCTTCACCCGGGGCTGGGGGCGGGTGTAAGCGGGAGGTATATATGGCCACCACAACCTCTACCTGGGAGCGTATTGCGGCTCGCGGGGGTGTTACCCCCGGACGGGCCCGAACCTACGGGTTCATTTTCATCGGGACCGGGTTGCTGATCTACCTGCTGTTCGCCCGGGTAGCCGCAGCGGGCCAGACCAGCACGTTCGGCCTGAACTTCGGCACGGCGGCCCAGACGGCACCCGTCCCGGACCTGATTCTCCCGACGGCGCCGACGCTCTACGTCCTGGCGCTGGTCTGCGCCTTCATGGGGGGCTGGCAACTGGCGCGCGGCTTCCGGCGGGTCAATCTGGTCCTGGGGATCATCGCCGGACTCTTCGTCTGGGCCTTTCTCACATGGGCCTCGCAGGGCCGCTCCTTCAACCTGACCGGCATGCTCAACAGCGCCCTCTTGCGGGCCGTCCCCATCGCACTGGCGGGGCTATCCGGGGTCATCTGCGAACGGTGCGCCGTCATCAACATCGGGATTGAGGGGATGATGCTGACCGGCGCGTTCATGGCCACCCTGATGGGCAGTCTGGCGCTGAACCTCTGGGGGTGGCCATCGTGGGCATCCATGCCCTTCGGTCTGGTCTGCGCGCTGATTTCCGGCGCGCTGATGGGGCTCCTGCTGGCCGTCCTGGCCGTCCGTTTCAAGGTCAACCAGATTATCGCCGGGACAGCCATCAACATCCTCGCGGTCGGCATCACCAGTTTCCTCAGCGCCCGGATTCTGTCCCACTTCCAGCAACTGAACAACACGGGCACTCTGCAACCGGTGCCCATCCCTCTCCTTTCCCGGATTCCCGTCATCGGCCCAGTCATCTTTGAGCAGAACCTGCTGGTCTATCTGCTTTACGTCCTGCTGGTCGTTGCCCACGTCGTTCTCTTCCACACCCGCTGGGGACTGCGGACGCGGGCCGTGGGCGAACATCCCCGCGCCGCCGACACACTGGGGGTCAACGTCTTCAAGACCCGCTACGTGAACGTGACCATCGGCGGAATGGTCGCCGCGCTGGGCGGGGCCTTCCTTATTCTGGGGTCGGTGGGCCGCTTTGACGAACTGATGACCGCGGGCAAGGGCTTCATCGGCCTGGCGGCGATGATTTTCGGCAAGTGGATGCCCTTCGGGGCCTTCGGCGCGGCGCTCATCTTCGGCTTCGCCGACGCGCTGCAGACCAAACTGGCCATCCTGCAGGTGCCCATCCCCTCCCAGTTCCTGCTGATGGCGCCGTATCTGGTGACCATCATCGTCCTGGCCGGGGTGGTGGGCGAGGCTGTGCCGCCCGCCGCCGATGGGCAACCATATGAGAAGCAGTAGGCTGGGGGTTGGGACACTGGTAGATGGTAAACTGGGAGTTGGGACACTGGTAGATGGTAAACTGGGAGTTGGGGAACCGGGAGTTGGTGAACGGTTGGCGGGGATATTGCCCGCGCAACGGCGGGGGGATGATGTTTGCGGTGGCGGCAAAGCCGTCGCCACAAAATCTTCTTTAAGCGATATACGATAAGCGATACGCGATACGCGAAATGAAGAACATTTTTCAAGGACTGGCCCGAACCCGCAACGCGGTCTTCAGCCGGATTGCCGCGCTGTTAGGGGCCAGCGAGGTCACCCCTCAGGTCTGGGAAGAACTGGAGGAACTCCTTATCCAGGCCGACGTGGGGGTGGAGACGACGCTGGTGCTGATGGAGCGACTGCGCCGCCGCGCGCGGGATGAGGCCATCCTCCAGGCCGACCGCCTGCGGGACGCGCTGAATGAGGAACTGCGCGCGCTCCTCCCCACCCCACCCCCGCTGAACCTGGGCAGACGCCCACTGGATGTGATCCTCATCGTGGGGGTGAACGGTTCGGGGAAGACGACCAGCATCGCCAAACTGGGCTACCGGTACCGCCAGGAGGGGCGGAAGGTGTTGCTGGCCGCCGCCGACACCTTCCGCGCGGCGGCGATGGACCAACTGCGCATCTGGGGCGAACGGGCGGGCTGTCCGGTGGTCTCCGGGCCGGAGGGGGGCGACCCTGGCGCCGTGGTGTACGACGCGCTGCAGGCCGCCCGCAGCCGGGGGATGGACATGGTCATCGTGGATACCGCTGGGCGGCTCCACACCCGCTATAACCTGATGGAAGAACTGAAGAAGGTGCGACGGGTGGCGGCCCGGTCAGTGGAGGGCGCGCCCCACGAGACGCTGCTGGTGCTGGACGCGACGACGGGCCAGAACGCCCTCAGCCAGGCCCGCCACTTTCTGGAGGCGGTGGAGGTGACGGGGGTCATTCTGGCGAAACTGGATAGCACCGCGCGGGGCGGCATGGTCTTCGCCATCGCCCGGGAACTGGGCCTGCCTGTCCGATTCGTCGGCGTCGGGGAGGGGCTGGACGACCTGGCCCCCTTTGACCCCGACGCGTTTATTCAGGGGTTGTGGGGGTAAAGGACACGAAAAAACACGAAAGACACGAAAAACACGAAAAAGCAAAAGACGCGAAAATTGCGGACGGCAGGAAAGGACATTGGGTATGCCCAATGTACGCTCAAAGAAGGGGCACGATTTTGAGCAACTTTCGTATGAGGTGATTGGCGCCTGTATAGAAGTGCAGAGCCAGTTGGGTATACACTGTAAGGAATTGGATTATCAGCGAGCATTAGCACTGGCGCTTTCCAAACGGGGTTTACAATTCCAGCGAGAAGTAGAAGTCCCTATTCCCTTTGACGGAATTGTCGTTACCACCCGAAGAGTAGATTTTGTGGTCTGGAGAGGTGGTGAGAAACTCATTGTAGAGACCAAAGCCAAGAAAGCCCTTCTCCCTGAAGATATAGAGCAATGCTTGCTCTACCTGCACCAGGGTGGCTATCGGCTGTGCCTTCTGGTCAACTTCGGAGAGAAACCGCTGGGTATCCGGCGCCTGATCCATACTCCTGACAAGGAAAACACATCCACTCCTTGAACCAGCACCTTTCGTGCCTTTCGCGCCTTTCGTGCCTTTCGCGTCTTTCGCGCCTTTCGCGTCTTTCGCGCCTTTCGCGCCTTTCGTGCCTTTCGCGTCTTTCGCGCCTTTCGCGTCTTTCGCGCCTTTCGCGTCTTTCGCGCCTTTCGCGTCTTTCGTGTATTTCGTGCATTTCGCGCCTTTCGTGAGGTAACCATGCGAACCCAAGACTACATCCGCTTAGAGGAAACCTACGGAGCCCATAACTACAAGCCACTGGACGTCGTCATCACCCGCGCGGAGGGCGTGTGGGTGTGGGACGTGGAGGGAAACCGGTATCTGGACTGCCTGAGTGCCTACTCCGCTGTCAACCAAGGCCATTGCCACCCCCGTATCCTGCGGGCGCTGGTGGAGCAGGCCGGACGGGTCACCCTCACCTCCCGCGCCTTCCGCAACGACCAGTTGCCCTTTCTGGAAAAAGAACTCTGCGAACTGACCGGCTACGAAATGGTCCTGCCGATGAACTCCGGCGCCGAGGCGGTGGAGACGGCCCTGAAGGCGGCCCGCAAGTGGGGCTACACCATCAAGGGCGTCCCGGACGGCCAGGCGGAGATTATCGTCTGCGCGGGGAATTTCCATGGGCGGACCATCACCATTGTCGGATTCTCCACTGAGCCGCAGTACCGGGAGGGATTCGGTCCCTTCACTCCGGGCTTTGTCGTCATCCCCTACGGGGACCCGCAGGCACTGGAGGCCGCCATCACGCCCAACACCGTCGCCTTTCTGGTGGAGCCCATTCAGGGCGAGGGCGGCGTCATCGTCCCGCCGGAGGGGTACCTGCGGGCCGTGCGCGAAATCTGTACCTGCCACAACATTCTCTTCATCGCCGACGAGATTCAGACCGGCCTGGGCCGCACGGGCCGCCTCTTCGCCTGCGACTGGGAGGAGGTCCGACCAGATGTACTGGTCATCGGCAAGGCCCTCTCCGGCGGCTTCTATCCGGTCTCGGCAGCCCTCTCTTCGCGAGAGGTGCTGGGCGTCTTCCGCCCCGGCGACCACGGCTCCACCTTCGGCGGGAATCCGCTGGCCTGCGCCGTCGCCCGGGAGGCGCTGCGGGTGATTGTGGAGGAACGGTTGCCGGAGCGGGCGGACGAACTGGGCCGCTACTTCCTGGGACGTCTGGCCCGTATAGAGAGCCCGTGGATTCGGGAAGTGCGGGGGAAAGGGCTGCTGATCGGTGTGGAACTGGTCCCCGAGGCCGGCGGCGCCCGCCGCTACTGCGAGGCGCTGAAGGACCGGGGAATCCTGTGCAAGGAAACCCACGAACACACCATCCGCCTCGCCCCTCCCCTGGTCATCACCCGCGAAGAGATAGACTGGGCCTTAGAGCGGATAGAGGCGGTGCTGGTGTAGGGGCAGGCCTTGCGCCTGCCCCTGGGCAACCGCAAGAGTTGCGCGTAAAATTATTATATTTTTCATTGCGGCGGCCTTGCCGCCGCAATGAAAAATATATTCCTATCATCTGGCGAAAGTGCTAAACTCGGGGGAAAGGCAATCGGCTGGAGAAACCCATGAGCAAAACACGCGTCCAGTGGGTCTGTCAGGTCTGTGGCCGGACCAGCCCCCGCCCCATGGGACGCTGCCCCGGCTGCGGAGGATGGAACACCATGGTGGAGGTGGCGGAGGAGCGGGTGACCGCCGCCGCGCCCCCTGTCATCCGCAGCGAACCGCAGCCCCTGGCGGAAGTCCGGCCAGAGGGACTGGAACGGTTCCCCATTCCCCTGGAGGAATTCTCTCGCGTCCTGGGGGGTGGACTGGTCCCTGGCTCCCTCATCCTGGTCGGTGGCGAGCCAGGCATCGGCAAATCTACCCTTCTTCTGCAGGTCTCCTCTATCGTCGCCACGGCCCTGAGGCGTCCGGTGCTCTACGTCTCCGGCGAGGAGTCGGCGCGGCAGATTAAGATGCGCGCCGACCGGCTGGGCATCCCCACCGACGGCCTCTACGTCCTCTCCGAGACCGTCCTGGAGGCCATCCTGCACCACGCCGAGCGCCTCTCCCCAGTGATGATGGTGGTGGACTCCATCCAGACAGTCACCTCTGGGGACCTTCCCTCGGCAGCGGGGTCGGTCACCCAGGTCCGGGAGGCCGCCGCCCGCCTGCAGTGGTGGGCCAAGTCCAGCGGCGTCGTCGTCTTTCTGGTGGGCCACGTCACCAAAGAGGGCGCCATCGCCGGCCCAAAGGTCCTGGAGCACATCGTGGACACCGTCCTCTATCTGGAGGGCGACCCATTCCACACCTACCGCCTCTTGCGGACGACGAAAAACCGCTTCGGGGCCACCTCGGAGGTGGGCGTCTTTGAGATGCGGGAGGAGGGACTGGTGGAGGTGGAGAACCCCTCGGAGGCGTTCCTGGCGGAGCGGATGGTCCAGGCGCCCGGCTCCGCCATCGCCGTCACGATGGAAGGGACGCGGCCGCTGCTGGTAGAGGTTCAGGCCCTCACCAGCCACACCAGTTTCGGCCACCCCCGCCGGACCGCCAACGGGGTGGACATGTACCGGCTGCTCCTGATCGTTGCCGTACTGACCCGGCGGGTGGGCCTGCGGCTCTTTGACCAGGACGTCTTCGTCAACGTGGTGGGCGGGTTGCAGATAGAGGAGCCGGCCGCCGACCTGGCAGTGGCGGTGGCCATCGGCTCCAGTTTGCGGGAGCGCCCCGTGGCGGCGGACCTGGCCGTCATCGGCGAAGTGGGCCTCTCCGGAGAGGTGCGGGCGGTGGGGCAGATGGCCGCGCGACTGAAGGAGGCGGCCCGCCTGGGCTTCAAGCGCTGTCTGGTACCCCGCACCGTCCGCCGGGCAACCTTCTCCGCCCCGGAGGGCCTGGAACTGGTCCCGGTCCGGTCAGTCGCCGAGGCGCTGGAGCGAGCGTTGGTTTGAAAACCGGTGATTTGTGGCCATAAAGCCGCCGCAGATCACCCCCATTACTGGGCGGGCATCACCGCGTACGGTCTGCCCTCCCAGAGGAGGTCCTATGCCCCGGACCATCTCCGATAACTGCCCCCAATGTGGGGCGCCGCTGCCGCCCAGCGGCCCCCGCCTGACCTGCGCCTACTGCGGCGCATCGCTGGTACGACAGGAAGCGCCTCCAGAGGGCGAAGCCACAGGCACCTCCTCCTGGGGTGTGCGGCTCAAGACCATCGTCTGCACAGACCAGCAGGGAATCGGCACGGAGGCCTTCCGTTTCCTCATCCCCGCCGAATGGGAGTTTGAGGGTGGCGTCCACTGGCTGCTGAACAACCCCGGAATGCCCGCTGTGATTGCCTTCCGCGCCTACAACCCCCAGGGCCTGGAAGCCCTGGAGGTCTTCCCCAACATCTCCTGCACCTGGACCAACAACCCGATGGTCCAGATGATGTTCCCTATCGGTAGCCTCTACTTTGGGAGCGAGGTCCGGCCTCCTATGCCAGCCCTGCAGGCACTGCGGGAACTGGTCATCCCCCGCTATCGGGGCGGAGCCCCCAGCCTGCAAATCGTCGCCCAGGAACACCTGCCCGACCTCCCTCGGGCCCTCCAGGCCCAGAGCCCCGCCGCCCCCTCCGTCCCCGTCCAGACCGACGGGGCCCGGGTACGCATCCGCTACCGCATCGGTGGGCAGGAAGTGGAAGAAGACATCTTCGGCGTTGTGGAGGTCACGGGATTCAGCATGCCCACGATGATGGGTATGGTGCAGACCATCTTCTGGATGGTGGAGTACCTCTTCTCCTTCCGTGCTCCGGCCGGTCACCTGGACCGTCTGGGAGACCTGTTTAACAGCATCGTGCGCTCCTTCCGCCTCAACCCGGAGTGGTTCGGACGATACCTCCAGGTCAGCCAGTTCCTTATCCAGAATCAGATTCAGCAAATCCGCCACGTCGGGGAGATCAGCCGCATCATCAGCCAGACCAGCAGTCAGATCAGCGATATGATGATGGACACGTACTACCGGCGGCAGGAGACGATGGACCGGCTGGCGGAGCAGTTCAGCCAGACCATTCGCGGGGTGGACGCGTACTACGATCCCTTCGCCGGGCAGGGGGTGGAATTGCCTGGCGGCTATCGCTACGCCTGGGCCACTCCCCTGGGCGAGTACATCCTGACCGACGACCCCAACTTCAACCCGAACATCGGCTCCACCCAGACATGGGAGCGGATGGAGCGGAAGACGTGATTCGTGATTCGTGATTCGTGATTCGTGTCCATTCGTGTATTCGTGATCATTCGTGGACGGCATGCTCCGCGACGTCGCGATGGAACTGATCTGGGCCGCGCTGGGGGCAGTGAACCCAGTGCGGGCTGTTGCGCGGCATCTGCGCTGGGAGCCGCCCACCCTATTCGTCGGCGACTGTCCCTACGACCTGAGCCGGATAGACCGGGTTATTGTCATCGGGGCAGGCAAGGCCGGGGCCGGGATGGCGTCAGCGGTGGAAGCGCTTTTGAGCGAGCGGGTCGCCACCGGATGGGTCAATGTCCGCTACGGCTATGAGCCCGCGCAGCCGCTGGCCCGTATCCACATCCATCCCGCCGGACATCCCATCCCCGATGAGGCCAGTCTGGAAGGGACGCGCCGGATGCTGGCGCTGGTGGATTCCCTGACCCCGCGCGACCTGGCCATGGTGCTCATCTCCGGCGGCGCGTCGGCGCTGATGGAGGCCCCCGTCCCCGGCGTCTCTCTGGCCGACCTCCAGGCCCTCACCGATAGCCTCCTGCGCAGCGGCGCGACGATTGGGGAAATCAACACCGTCCGCAAGCACCTCTCCCAGGTCAAGGGTGGACGGCTGGCGGAGCGCATCACCCGACAGGGTGCGCGGGCCGCTGTCCTCGTCCTCTCCGACGTGGTCGGTAGCCCCCTGGACGCCATCGGCTCCGGCCCCTGCGCGCCCGACCCCACCACTTTCGCCGACGCCTGGGCGGTCCTGGAACGGTACAACCTGCTGGACCAGGTCCCACCGAGTGTGCTCCGCCATCTGGAGCGGGGCCGGAGCGGCCAGGAAACGGAGACCCCCAAGCCCGGGGACCGGCTTTTCGCAGGGGTGCACACCGTCATCGTCGCCGAGAACCGCACAGCGGCGGAAGCGGCGGTGGAGCGGGCACGAGCGCTGGGATTCCATGCTGCCCTTCTGACCACATATCTGGAAGGAGAGGCGCGGGAAGTGGGCCGGGTGCTGGCCGCGCTGGCAAAGGAAGAAGCCCATACCGGGCATCCTCTGCCCCTCCCGGCCTGTCTGGTCCTGGGTGGCGAAACCACAGTGACAGTGCGCGGGCCGGGCCGGGGCGGCCGCAACCAGGAGGTGGCGCTGGGAGCGGCCCTGGCGCTGGAGGGATGGGAGAATGTTCTGGTCGCCACACTGGCCACCGACGGCACCGACGGCCCCACCGACGCGGCCGGCGCCTTTGCAGACGGAAGCACCGTCGCCCGCGCCCGTGCTCTTGGGCTGGACCCCGCTGACCATCTGACCCGCAACGATGCCTACCCTTTCTTCGCTGCTCTGGGCGACCTTATCATCACCGGGCCCACCGGCACCAACGTCAATGACCTGGCCTTCGTGCTGGCGCGGTAGAGAGAATTTCATCTATTGTCCCCAAACTGAAACATTTCTGAAACCTGTTTCCGGACAGACGATAGTATACTGAAAGCGGGCGAGGACCCGTGAACATCGCTATCAGGAGCAAGCAGTCATGACGGGGAATCGGCCACCGCCCAGCCCCCGCAGTCAACGGTTTCTGCCGTTGAGTTTTCCTATCCGCGGCAAGATAATTTTCCCATACCTGGTGCTCACCATCCTGGTCGCCGTTATCGGCACCTATGTGGTCACCAACCTGGTCGCGGGCTCTCTGGATGAACGGTTGACCAACCATCTCCTGGAAGCAGGACGGGTCGTCTCGGACGACCTGGTCCGCTACGAGATGAGGCACCTGGAAGCGGCCCGGATTATCGCGTTTACCCGCGGCCTGGGCGAGGCCCTGCAGGAAGAAAGCGCGGAAAAAGCCGCCTCTCTGGCCTCTCCGGTCGCCTCCGGCCTGGGAACGGAACTGCTGGTCGTTGTGGACGCCGATGGCCACCAGATGCTGCACCTCCTTCGCCGTCTGGATGGCTCTTACGGAACTCCTCAGGATATCTTCCACCCCCCCGAGATTGTACGGATGCTTCTGGAGGCGGGAGATCCGGCAGGCCCTCCCCGACGCGGCCTGACGCGGCACCCTACCGACGGCCGCTACTACTATCTGACTGCCATACCTGTTCCCCTGAATAATCGGCTGGTAGGCGCGGTTATCGTCGGGACTTCTCTGGATACCCTGCTGGTCTACTTCAAATCCACCTCTATGGCCGATGTGACCGTCTATCTGGACGGTGGTCGGACAGTTGGGACCACCTTTGCCATCCCTGCACAGCCGCTGGAAGCCTCGCAGTTGCTGGACGAACTCTCCATCCCCGCCGATCTGTACAAACGATGTCTCTACAGCAATGAGGTCACCCTGGGCGAAAATGTTCAGATTCGGGGGCGCTGGTACCGGCTGGCCCGAGGCCCTCTCCGGGTCGGGAATGACGTCCTGGGCGTTTTTGGCGTTGCCCTGCCCGCCCAGTTCATTGTTCGGGCCGGGACGACCAGCCGCACCGTCTATGCCCTGCTCTTCGCTTTGATGACCGCTGCCGTCATTGTCATCGGCTACTTAATCGCCCAACGAATCACCCGCCCCCTGGAATATCTGGTCAGCGCCTCTCAGGCCATCGCCGAAGGAGACCTGCACTATCGGACAGGGATTCGCGGCACGGACGAAATCGGCGTCCTGGCGACCACCTTTGACGAGATGGCGGGTCGTCTTCTGGAACGGACCAACGCGCTGGGGGAGACGCTGGGTCAACTGAGGGCCATCCTCGCCAGCATCGGCGACGGGGTCGTCCTGGAAGATGCCCGGGGGAACTTCATTCCACTGAACGCGGCAGCCGAACATATCCTGGACGAACTGGCCTCCAATTTTATGCTGGGCCCCCTGAGGGAACTCCCTGCCACAGACGCGAGACCTGGCGACAGCGCGAGCAACCCCTGGCTGGTAGACAGCCGCCGCTTCCAGGTCGGCAACAAGGTGCTCAGTGCCCATTCTGCCATCGTTCGCAACGAAGAGGGTCAACGTCTGGGTACCGTCATCGTCCTGCGCGACGTTACCGCCGAGGTGGAAGCGGAACGGTTGAAGGACGCCTTCATCGCCCACGTCTCCCACGAACTCCGAACTCCGCTGACCGCTATCCGGGGGTACAGCAACCTGCTTCTGGCGGGTGCCGGGGGGCAACTGAGCGAACAACAGAGATCGTTTCTCCAGACCATTGCCCACCACACGGAAGCGCTCATCGCCATGATTGGCACCCTTCTGGATTTCTCCGAGATGGAAGCGGGGGGCCGCCTGGCTCTGCGGAAGCGCTCCGTTTCCATTGCGTCACTGGCCGAGGAAGTCGCACGGGAATGGCAACCCCGCATAGAAGAAAACGGGCTAAACTTCCGGACGGAGATACCTGACCATCTCTCGCCCATCACAGCCGATTCCGAGCGGCTGCGCTGGGCCATCATCAACCTGCTCCGAAACGCCTCCCAGTACACCCCCCAGGGAGGTACCATCACCCTGCGAGTTTCGACCCATGACAACTGGTTGGTTCTGGAGGTTGCCGATACCGGCGCGGGCATTCCACCGGAAGTTCAAAAACATCTGTTCACCCGCTTTTACCGGGGAATCCCGACCGCGGACGACACTGTACGGGGATTGGGACTGGGCCTGTACATCACCCGGGCCATCGTGGAAGCCCACGGCGGGCATATCCAGGTCACCAGCGCGCCAGGTGCGGGAAGCACATTCACGATTTACCTCCCGCTACCAGCAGAACCGCAAAGGGAGAACAAATCTCAGGAGTGACCAAGATGGCAGAGCGTCCTTTTCTCGGTCGGCGATGGGGAAAGAGCGAGTGGGCGATATTCGCATTGATTCTGGCCGCCGGGTTTGCCTGCATCATTGTCTCCGCTGAGGCCGCTATCCGCCTGCCGCGAGAGTGGGAAGCCGCAGCCGGAATGTCTTCTGAAATGGACCCTGACCACGCTGTGGCCACGCCCCTCCCGATAATAGAACCTTTGCGCCCTGAGATTATGACCCCGCTGTGGGACCTCCGTCGCATCCTGACGCCCCTGGGGCCCGTGGTGGTGGTTCCGCCCCAGATATTCGCCCCAGTTCCCACAGCGACGGCGACGCCCCAGACCATAGCCACCGTGACTGCGCCGTATGTGTCCCCTTCCCCTTCTCCAACCTCCCAACCATCTCCGACTCCATCGCCCACGCCCACCCCGACACGCCCGCGCGCCACCGCGACTTTCACACCCCCTCCATCTCTCACACCGACGGCTTCTCCGACCCCCATCCCGCCGACATCCCAGCCGACGTCCACGCCAACACCGACGTCCACCCCCACCCACACGCCGACGCCAACCTCCACCCCCACCCACACGCCGACGCCGACGTCCACCCCCACCCACACGCCGACGCCGGTCCCGTTCACTCTGCGCGCGGCGGCGGGCAGCAACGAGGTCAGCCTGGGGTGGGATGCCGTCAGCCCACCACCCTCCGCCTACCGGGTCTATCGCGCCAACGGCGGGCCGTACATTGTCATTACCGAAACGGTAGCAACGGCCTACCTGGACAACTCGGTGACCAACGGCACCGTGTATACCTACTACGTGGCGGCGCTGGATGGGGGCGGCGGGGAATTCGGCCTCAGCAACCTGGTCCAGGTACAGCCGTACGACATCGGGCCGTACACCACCACCAACGATGTAACCTGTGAACCCACAAACCCGAACTGCAACCTGGCTGGCGGACCGCCCGATGGTCAGGCCCTGAATCTCAACCCTAACGAGGCGGTTACCCTGGATTTCGGCGAAGGAACCGGGATCATAGACGGACCGGGGCCCGACCTCGTCTTTCACGAATGGCCCAATCCGCCGGGCATCCTGCTGGACTTCATCATCATTGAGATCTCCGCCAACGGGTCAACATGGTACACCGTGTTTGCATGGGATGGAATGCCAGGAGGTGTGGTGGGAACCAACATAGACGCCTATGCCACCGACGGCAATGGCGAACAGGACAATGAGTCCATTCCGTCCAGCGCGCTCTACCCTTATCCGGGCACCGGCATCACCATAGACATCGGCATCTGGGCACCGGCGGGGTATTCGTACCGTTACGTGCGGCTGCGATGCCCGGGGAATGGAGGTGACCCCGCCCAGGTGGACGCCGTCCAGCGGTTGCATTAATGACAGGACTTACGCAGTTATGCCGCCTCCGAACGTGCCGGGCACTTCTGGAAGTGCCTGGCACGTTCTTCCAGTGGTTGCATTGAGAGGGGGTTTTTGCGGCGGCGGCCTTCGGCCGCCGCCGCAGAGGACTCACAGCAGCCAGGGGTTGAACCGTTTCTCCTGCCCGACCGTCGTCTTCGGGCCGTGGCCCGGGTAGAGGACGGTCTCGTCGGGCAGCGCAAAGAGGACATCCCCGATGGAGCGCATCAGGGTGTCCCAGTCTCCGCCGGGGAGGTCCGTCCGTCCCACGCCCATCGCAAAGAGGACGTCGCCGTCAAAGGCCACGCCCTGGTCGGGCAGGTAGAAGGTGACGCTGCCGGGGGAATGGCCGGGGGTGTGCAGGACGTGCAACCGAAGCATCCCCACCTCCAGCGTCTGGCCGTCCACCAGTTCCAGGTCGGGCGGGGGGCTGGGGGATATGGGAACGCCGAACCAGGCCGCGCCACCGCGCGATTCCAGAATGGGCCGCTCCTCCGGATGGATGGCCAGCGGCGCGCCCGTCGCCGCGACCACATCGGCGTTGGCGGCCATATGGTCAAAGTGGCAGTGGGTGTTCAGGACGTACCGGACCGTCAGGCCGGCTTCTCGCACCGCGCGCAGGATGCGCTCCGGATGGCCGCCGGGGTCAATGATGACCCCCTCTTTCGTCTGCTCGCAGCCGACGATGTAGCAGTTGGTCTGAATCAGGCCGACGGTCAGCGTTTGTAGAATCATACCGGGTTCCTCAAACAGGTGATGACAATGTAGGGGCAACCCTTGCGGTTGCCCCCTTGCGGTTGCCCTGGGGCAGGGGCAAGCCCTGCCCCTACACCTCCACCCGCGTCGCGCCATCCAGCGCCTCCTGGACCAGCCGGTCCATTTCCACCGCCTCTTCGGCCCGCCGGGTCTCTTCCATCCGGGGGTGAGTGACCACCCGGCGGGGCATCAGGAACTGGCAGCAATCGTCTCCGGGCATCAGGGAGAGCGCGTAGGTGCCGATGCGCTCCGCCAGCGCGGTGATCTCCGTCTTATCCAGACCGATGAGGGGACGGAGGACCGGCAGGCCAGCGGCCTCCTCCACCACCGTCAGACTCTCCAGGGTCTGGGAGGCAACCTGCCCCAGCGACTCGCCAGTGAAGATGGCCTTCGCCCCCTCCCGCCGGGCCAGGGCCGTCGCCACCCGCATCATCAGGCGGCGGTAGAGGATGACCCGATAGGCCACGGGCGCCTGCACCGTGATTTCCCGCTGTTGCTTCCCGATAGGGACCACGTAGAAGTACGGCTCCATCCCGTACCGCCCCAGCAAGCGCACCATCTCCCGCGCCCGGCTCTCCGACCCCATCCAGTTGCCGAAGGGCCGGCTGTGGAAGTGGACGGGGATGACCCGGCACCCCCGTTTCAGGGCAAAATATCCGGCCACGGGCGAATCTATCCCGCCGGAGAGGAGCAGGACGACCTTCCCGCTCACACCCACCGGCAACCCTCCGGGCCCCGGCAGCCGGCCCATATAGACCACCGCCCGATTCCGCAGAATCTCCACCCCAATCTCCAGTTCTGCCCCCTTGAGCCGGACCGGCCAGCCCGTCCGCGCCTGGACCGCCGCACCCAGTTCCCGCTGAATCTCCGGCGACGTCAGCGGGAAGGACTTGTCGTCCCGGCTGGCGGTGATGCGGAACGTGCGGGTCGGCCCTTCCGGCAGGTTCTCCAAAATAACGGCCCGGATGGCCTCCATGTCGGGCGGCACCAGGTAGACCGGGGCGAAGTGGGCGATGCCGAAGACCGGGCTCAGCGCTTCCTCCCAGGCTGATGGCGCCCAGGGGGTGTCCAGGTGGACCAGAAACCGACCGGAGAGACGTTCCACCCGCCCTTTTCCCCCCAGATGTTCCACCCGTCGGAGAATGTTCTGGGCCAGGACGCGCTCAAAGAAGGCGCGGTTTCCTCCTTTCAGACCGACCTCAGCGTAGTGCACGACAGTATGCGGTGTCTCCATTCCCCTACTCCGTACCCCCTACTCCATGCTCCGTCATCTGCCGTACCAGGGCCTCTTCGTCCTCCCGCATGGCGATTTTGCCGTCCAGACGGGCGTCCCGCAGCGCGGTCAGCAACCGACCGAAGAGCGGTCCCGGCCGCAGGCCCATCGCCTTCAGGTCCTCTCCGGTCAGGATGGGGGTCACGTGCCGGTAGCGGGTCTGGAAGGCGGTCAGGCGGGCTCGCACTCCGGCCCGGCGGTCGGCGACCCACCCGACAGCCAGCACCCGCGTCGGATACGGTTCCAGCAGGCGGCAAATCCGGCTCGGCTGCCGGAGGGTCGGCAGGAGGTCCAGGTCCCGGCGCAGGTCGGGGATACGTTCCAGGTCCCGGGCCTCGGACCGGGGTATCCGCAGCCGTCCGACCACTGCGCGCAGGGCGCCGGGTTCCAGCCGGTATAGCAGAAGCCCCCAGTACACAAACATTCGGTCTTCCGCCTCCAACCCCCAGACCGTCGGGTCCAGTTCTTTCCGCGCCACGCGGAAACGGGTGACCAGCCAGCGGTCGCAGTGGAGGGGGGGGTGAATCTGCGGGAGGACCCCCAGCCGCTCCAGCCGACAGAGGGCCCGTTCCGGCTCCTCCTCCGCCAGGATCAGTTCCAGTTCATGCCGGATGCGGTCACCGCTGACCCGGTTCAGCATGGGCAGGGCATTGGCGATGAGGTCCTCGCTGCGGGGGTCCAGGCGGAAGCCCAGGCGGGCCTCCAGGCGGGCCGCGCGCAGGATGCGGGTCGGGTCGTCTATGAAACTGAGGCTATGCAGGACGCGGATGACACCCTCCCGCAGGTCAGCCTCTCCGCCGTAGAAATCCAGCAGTTCCCCCCAATGGGGCGGGTCCAGCCGGATAGCCAGCGTGTTGATGGTGAAATCCCGCCGGTGGAGGTCCTGTTTGATGGAACTGCGCTCCACCTCGGGTAGCGCCGTGGGATGGGTGTAGAACTCGGTCCGGGCCGTGGCGAAATCCACCGCTGAGACGGCCCGATCCGGGGGCGGCTGACCGCCCATCTCCCGCCAGACCCGGTCGTCCAGCAACCATTTGGCTGTACCGAAGCGCCGGTGGGCCACCACCCGACCACCGAACTGGCGGGCCAGGTGGCGAGCCAGACGGATGGCGTCCCCTTCCACCACCAGGTCCAGGTCCACCACCGGCTGTCCCAGGAGCAGGTCCCGCACCGGCCCGCCGACCAGGTAGAGGCTGAAACTCATCTGCTGAGCGGCCTCAGCAGCCCGCCGGACCAGAGCCAGGACCGGGGGCGGCACGGCGGCCTCCAGGAGGGCCCCAATCTGCTCCCGGCGGGAGGGAACGGGCCCGGCCTTCCCCCATAGGGTGATGAGGTCAGTGCGGGTGACAACGCCGACAATATCGCCGTTCTCCACCACCGGCACCTGTCCCCAGCCGGTCTCCATCATCAGCCGCTGCAGGCTCTCCACCGAATCATCCGGAGAGACGGTGACACTGCCCGGTTCCATAATCTGCCGGATGCTCTCAGCGGCCATGCCGAATTGAATGGCCCGGTCCACCGCCCGGCGGGTGAGCAGGCCAATGACGCGGCCGTTCTCCACCACCGGGAAGCCCTCGTGACCGGTCCGGCGCATTCGCTCGTCGGCCTCGGCGATGGACGTATCCGGGGAGAGGACCTGGACGCCCCGGGACATAATCTGCCGGACGGTCACCGCCGGTCGGACCGCGCGGGGGAGCAACTCCAGAAGTTCAGCACGGACGGACTCCAGGGTCCGGTCCCGCACCAGAGCGGCGGCGGCGCGGGCATGTCCGCCGCCGCCGAAGTGGGCGGCAACCGCCGCGACATCTATGTCGCCCGTCGCGGAACGGGCCACCAGTTGGACGTGGTGGTTCAACGCGACCAGGACAAACAGGGCCGACGGCTCCAATATGTCCCGCAGACGGTGGGCCAGGGTGGAGATTTCCTCTTCGTACTTCCCCGCCCGCCCGGACGCCACCACGATGGTGTGTCCGCCGATGCGGTGGGTCGTCGCCGATTCCAGCAGCCGCTCGTACAACTCCTGCTGGCTGGGCGTCAACGGGTACTGGAGGAACTCCCCAACGATGGTCAGGCTGGCCCCCCGTTCCAGAAGCCAGGCCGCCGCCCGGGCGTCCCGCGCCGTGGTGGTCATATAGGACAGGTTGCCAGTATCCTCGTAAATCCCCATCAGGAGTAGCGTGGCCTCTATGGGCGTCACGGAGATGTCCCGTCGGGCCATCTCCTCCACCAGCAGCGTCGTCGTCGCCCCCAGCGGCTCTCCCCGAAACGTCCAGTGCGGGGGCAGTTCCCGGGTCAGGGCGTGATGGTCTATGATGTCCACCGGCGTGTCGGGCCGCATGCCCCGGATAGTGGTCAGCGCCTGGGTGTCCACCAGGATGACCCGCCGGATGGTGCGGCGGGGGAGGTCATCGGGATGGACAAAAGGCAGTGCCGCGCCGTAGAGGGAAAGGAACGCCTGACCATTGCGATTGACGCGGCGCGGCAGGACGGGCACCGCCTCGGGAAACAGTTTCTGCGCTCCCAACAGCGAGGCGATGGCATCAAAATCGGCGTTTTCGTGAGTGAGAATCACTTCCATTGCGGCCTTATTGTACTGGAATCCGGGCGGGACGCAAGCCCTTCCTCTGCCAGCGAAGGATGGTATAATAATCTCACACAAAGACACAAAGGCACTGTCAAGTCTCTTAAAATCGTACCGGGGGCAGAAGCCCAAAGTCCTGAAAAATCGTACCTCCAGAGTGCCGTAACGGCTGACACTTTCTACGCTCACCGGCTTTTATTAACCCCTCACCCCCCTTGATCCCCCCTCTCCCCTTGGCCTTGCGGCCAGGGGAGAGGGGGGATAAGGAAGGGGTTTTGCGGCGGGCGGCGAAGCCGCCCGCCGCAAAACCCCTCTTCCCCCTCCCCTCGCCCGCCGCCGCAGGCGAGCGGGAGAGGGGCACGAATGATTCAGAAGTTGTGATGAACTTGGGGGCAGGGGGAGGGGTGAGGGCCAAAAGTTGCCAGGAACGACTCTCTTAAAGGGTACGATTTTTTGAGACTTGGGCCCGGTACGATTTTAAAGGACTCAACAACTACATTGAACACGGAGGCCCTGAATGGCGAAAAAATTGCTCATTGGTCTGGCAGTCGCACTGGTGATTGTTGGGCTGGTCTGTGGGCTGGGGGGACGAATTGCGTCCCGGTTCGCCCCGACGCCCACTCCCACCCCAGCGGGCACGGCCGCGGGGGAGCGGGCGGTGACGGCGAAAGGGGTCATCGTCCCGACCCGCTCCGTCCGGCTGGGTTTCCCCACCGGCGGGGTGCTGGCGGACCTGCGGGTGCAGGAAGGGGATTCCGTGGAGGCTGGTCAGATACTGGCCCGCCTGGACACGGCCGACCTGGAACTGAGTGTACGGATCGCGGAACTCCGTCTGGCTCAACTGAAATCCGGCCCCCGTTCGGAGGACATCGCGATAGCCGAAAGCAATTACCAGGCCGCCCTGGCACGGTACGAAAAGGTGAAGAGCGGCGCCAGTCAGGAGGAAATCGCCGTGGCGAAGGCGAACCTGGAGAAGGCCCGGGTCGTCCTGGAGCGAGCCCGGGCCGCGTATGACCTGGTGGCCTGGGACCCCGGCATCAGTGCCCGACCGGAGTCCCTGGCCCTGGAGCAGGCGACCATTGACTACCAGTTGGCGCTGGCCCAGTATGAGCGGGCCAGAGCGGGCCCGACTTCCTCCGACCTGAAGGCGGCGTGGGCGGAGGTCGCCAGCGCGAAGGCCCAACTGGAACGGGCCCGGACGGGGGCAGGCGCAGAGGAGATCGCCCTGGCCGAAGCGGAACTGGAAAGGGCCCGCCTGGCGCTGGAGCAGGCCCAACTGCGCGCGCCGTTCGCCGGCACGGTGGTCTCCATCGCGGCCCGGGAGGGAGAAATCCTTTCCCCCGGTGTGACCCTCATCACCCTGGCCGACCTCTCCGAAATGCAGGTGGAGACCACCGATCTGGACGAATGGGGAGCGGCCAGGGTGAAGGTGGGCGATCCGGTCCAGATCACCGTCAGTGCCTTCAAAGACAAAGTCCTGACCGGCAGAGTCGTCGCGATGGCCCTGGAGGGGGCCACCAACCCGGCGGGCGACGTCATCTACACGGCGACTATTGCCCTGGACTCCCAGGACCCCGATCTTCGCTGGGGAATGACGGTGAAGGTGGAGTTCCGGTAGAAAATCCCAGGAGGCGACGATGGCCATGCTGGAGACCCGTGGATTGACCAGGATTTACCGGATGGGCCGGAGTGAGGTCCGGGCGCTGAATGGGGTGGACCTGACGGTGGAGCAGGGAGAATTCCTATCGGTGATGGGGCGTTCCGGTAGCGGGAAGTCCACCTTGCTCCATATCCTGGGGTGCCTGGACCGGCCGACCGGCGGGGAGATGTTCCTGGACGGAGTGGAGGTGACCCGGCTTCCTCGCCAGGCGCTTCCGCGCCTTCGCAGGGAGAAGATTGGGTTCGTTTTTCAGCAGTTCAACCTGATCCCCACCCTGACGGCGCTGGAGAATGTGGCGTTGCCCCTTCGGTATGCAGGGGTGGGGGGCAAAGAACAGAAGCACCGGGCGCAGGGAGCGCTGGAGAAGGTTGGCCTGGCGGACCGCCTGCATCATCGTCCCTCGGAACTTTCGGGGGGTGAATGTCAGCGGGTGGCGATCGCCCGGGCCATTATCAACCATCCGGCGCTGCTGCTGGCCGACGAGCCGACAGGGGAACTGGATACCCACACAGCGGCCGAGATCGTGAACCTGTTGCACCATCTGAACCAGGAGACAGGAATGACCATCATCATCGTCACCCACGACCCGCTGGTAGCATCCCGAACCGGCCGGATCATCCATCTTCTGGACGGCCGGATTGTTCGGGAAGAGAAACCCGCGGCAGGTGCTATAAAGCAGGACAACTGATCGCAGTTGTCCCCCACGGAGTTCAAGATCAACCGCGAGGAGGAAACAAATGGTGATCCATCCAGCAACTCGTTCTCGTCGTGAAGGCCGCCCGTCAGAGGCTGGTTCGGCCCGTCAGAGGGAGACTGCTACCTTCAAGGGCTTCAGCGGCCTGGCCCTTGCCATCTTTCTTGTCCTGATGGTCATCTCCATCATACTGGCGGCCGTTCTGGACGCCCTGAATGTTCCGGACGGCTGGATTGCCGCCGGGGTCATCATCCTGAATCTGGTCGGCCTATACATCCTCTTCGCTCTGCGCGTCGCCAACCAGTGGGAGAAGGCCATCGTCCTGCGGCTGGGGCGCTTTCGGGGCCTCAAGGGTCCGGGGCCGTTCTGGATCGTCCCGGTCGTGGACACCATCCCGGCCATGGTGGACCACCGGGTGATGGTCACCCCCTTCACCGCGGAGCGGACGCTGACGAAGGACTCGGTGCCGGTGAACGTGGACGCGGTGCTCTTCTGGGTGGTCTGGGACGCGGAGAAGGCGGTCCTGGAGGTGGAGGACTACCAGACGGCCATCGCCTGGGCCGCCCAGACGGCCCTGCGGGAAATCATCGGCCAGATGGAACTGGCCAGCATCCTGGTGGGACGGGCCGCAATGGATGCCGAACTCCAGCGCATCATAGATGAGCGGACAACCCCCTGGGGGATCACCGTCCAGTCGGTGGAAATCCGCGATATTGTCATCCCGGAGGCGCTGGAGGACGCGATGAGCCGTCAGGCACAGGCGGAGCGGGAGCGGCAGGCGCGGGTCATCCTGGGGGAGAGCGAGAAGCAGATCGCCGCGTCGTTCGCCGAGGCCGCGCAGGCCTACCGGGATAACCCCACCGCGCTCCACCTGCGGGCGATGAACATGCTCTTTGAGGGGCTGAAGGAGAAGGGCGCGCTGATCATCGTCCCGTCCAGCGCGGTGGAGACGATGAACCTGGGCGGGCTGATGGGGATGGCTTCCATGACCGGGGCCCTGCAGACGCTCATCGCACGGGGACAACCTCCGGCCCCGCCGCAGGAGGGCTGACGTGGCCCCCGACGTACTGCGCGCGGACCAGATAGAGGTCATCCCGTCCGGTTTCTTCAGCCTTCGCTACGACTTCCAGTCGCCGGCGGGGAGGCTGGGGGTGCTGACGCTTTCGGCCTTTCGGACGGAGAGTCGGTTTCGGGACGCCGACGGTCAGGAGTGGCGAATGCGGCGGAGCCACTGGTGGCGGCGGGAGTACGAACTGCGGGCCGACGACGCGGTGGTGGCTCTCGCCCGGGGGCGGGGGTTCTGGCAGACAGACCTGGACCTGGAGTTTGGGGGAGAGGTGTATCGGCTGGAGCCTGCTGACCGTTGGGGCGGGAAGTGGCGGCTCCTGGACCCGGCGGGGATGGTTCTGCTGGAGATTCGGCGACGCGGAGTGTTCCGACCGGGGCTGGTCCTGGACGTGCTGGGGCCGGTGGCGGGGGAACTGCTGGCCTTCGCCGTCTATCTGATCCTGACCATCTGGCGGGAGCACGCGGCCGCCGCCAGCGCGTAGGGAGGATTTACCCCAAAGACACAAAGGCACGAAGGAAAACGGAGTGCGCCATACGCAGTTTGAGAGGCGTGAAAAGTGAAACGTGAGGCCTGGAGGCGAAAATGCTGGTAGCTGCGTTTGTCGTGGAGATGCTCATCATGCTGGGTGCGCCGGTGGCGCTCTGGCTCTTCCTGCGGCGGAAGTACCGGGCGTCGTGGGGCCTGATCGCGGTGGGCGCGCTGACGTTCATCCTCTCCCAGGTCGTGCACATCCCCCTGAACTGGGGGCTGGGGCTGATCGGGGGCGGGCGCGGGGTGGCGTTATGGCCGCTTCCGGCGATGGCGGCGGTGGCCGGGCTGAGCGCCGGGGTCTGCGAAGAGGGCGCCCGCTACCTGGTGCTCCGCTTCTGGCGGAAGGAGGCCCGGTCTTGGGCCCAGGGGCTGGCCTTCGGCGCCGGACACGGAGGGATAGAGTCCATCCTGCTGGGGCTTTCCGTTCTAAGCGGTTTCGTCAGCATGCTGGCATTACAACGGCTGGGGCCGGAGAATCTCGGGCTCTCCGGGGAGATGCTGGAGCAGGCCCGGCAGCAGATAGAGGCGTACTGGGGCATTCCCTGGTATCTACCTCTGCTGGGCGGGCTGGAGCGGGTCTTCGCCATCACGATGCAGGTCGCCTTCGCTCTTCTGGTCCTGCAGGCGGTCGTGCGGCGGAACCTCCTCTGGCTGGCCCTGGCGGTGCTGGCCCATGCGCTGGTGGACGGGCTGGCGGTTGGCCTGATGCAGTCGGGGGTATCCCTGCCCGTGATAGAGGGCGTGGTCTTCCTGCTGGCCCTGGGTGCGCTGGCCCTGATTCTGGCCCTGCGGCCGCGCGGGGAGGCGATGGCAGAGGCTCCGGGATAGATCGCGTCGCCGGGCGGGATGTTTCACGTGAAACCATTCAGCCCGGGGAAGACCGCCGGGCGGATGCCGCGAAGGCCCTGGGGCGATCCAATCCGTTCCGGGAGAGGAGTTTACGAAACCCGCCCGATGCTTCCGCGTCGGGCGGAAATGGGCCGGGGTGGGCCGATGGCCCGCCCCGGCCCGGTTTTGTTACCAGTAGTCGCGCAGCACCAAGTGAAAGCGGCTTCCAGCCCCATTCGTCGAGAGCCGCTTCATTGTGAAATGCCAATGCCTCCACGCCGCCTGCCTTTATTCCGGCTGTAAAATCCAAAATTTTTATTATTCTATTACACCCAAAAACCCTCTTTGTCAGGTCCCCCAGCGGGAGCATGGATAGAATGCCTGGCAGTTGCCACTCTCCCAATATGTGATAAAATCCTACGCGCCCTGCGACCTGCAAGTACGGGCGAGGCATGCCTCGCCCCTACCGCGACCTCCGTCCTGCGCCCTGCGCCCTGCGACCAGAAATGAATTTGCAATCGGCCATCTTGAATCTCATAGACCTGGCCCTGGCCGAGGACATCGGTCCGGGGGACGTCACCTCGGAGGCGGTGCTCCCGCCGGACCTCCGCCTCCGCGCCCACATCGTTGCCAAACAGGCAGGGGTGGTCGCGGGACTACCCGTCGCCGAGGCCGTCTTCCGGCGGGTGGACCCCTCCGTCCGCTTCACCCCGCGCGTTGAGGACGGCGCGCGGGTGGAGGCCGGGACCGTCCTGGCGGAGGTGGAAGGACCGGCCCGGAGCCTGCTGGCGGCGGAGCGGACCGCCCTGAACTTCCTCCAGCGCCTCTCCGGCATCGCCACCCTCACCCGCCGCTTCGTGGACGCCGTCGCCGGGACGCGCGCCGTCATCCTGGATACCCGCAAGACCCACCCCGGCCACCGCGCCCTGGAGAAGTACGCCGTCCGTATGGGCGGCGGGCAGAACCACCGTATGGGCCTCTACGACATGGTCCTCATCAAGGACAACCATATCGCCGCCGCAGGCTCCATCACCGAGGCGGTCCGGCGGGCCCGCGCCGCTCACCCCGACCTGCTTGTGGAGGTGGAGGTCAAAGACCTGGACGAACTGCGGGAGGCCCTGGAACTGCCGGTGGACCGGATTATGCTGGACAACTTTGACCTGGAGGGCATCCGCGCGGCGGTCCAGATTGCCGCCGGACGGGTGCCGCTGGAGGTCTCCGGCGGCGTAACGCTGGAGCGGGTGGCGGAACTGGCCGCGACGGGGGTGGACTACATCTCCGTCGGCGCGCTGACCCACTCCGCCCCCGCGCTGGACATCAGTATGGACGTAGTAGACAAGTAGACAGGGATACAAGGGGGAAAGGAAATGGAGAGCATCGTCTACTTCGCGACCGCCCGAGCGACCCGATGGGATTACCAGTACAGCCTCGCCGCCCGGCTGGAGCGGATGCTGGAGCGGTTGGACCTGGGGAGCCGGATTGAGAAGAACGAGTACGTCGCCATCAAGACGCACTTCGGCTCCGACGGGGCCCACCGGATTGTGCGGCCCCTCTTCCTGCGCAAAGTCGCCGACGCGGTGAAGGCCGTCGGCGGCAAACCCTTCGTCTGCGACACGGTGCGCATCAACGGCTGGGACTATCTGGAAGTCGCCAACCAGAACGGGATCAACCCCCAGTCCGTCGGCTGCCCGGTCATCCTGGCCGACGGCCTCTTCGGCTGCGACAGCATAGAGGTCCCTGCCGGCCCCGTCCTGGGCTCCGTCCGCATCGCCTCCGCCATCTACGACGCCCCGGCCATGATCGTCGTCTCCCACTGCAAGGGGCACATTGAGGCCGGGTACGGTGGGGCGATCAAGAACCTGGCGATGGGCGGGGTGGCGGGCCGTCACCGCAGCGGCGATTGGCGGCAGGCGCGCGGCCATCTCCACGCCGCCGGCCCCGAGTCCACTCTGGAGCGCTACCCGGAACTGTGCATTATGTGCCTGCAGTGCCTCCACATCTGTCCGACGGGGGCCATTTCGGAGGTGGATGGCACCCTGGTGACGGACGACGAGAAATGCTGGCGCTGTGGGCGCTGCGAACGGGTCTGCCCGGAGGGGGCCATCCGGCTCCAGAAGCGGGGGCGGGATGAGTTCCAGGCCGCCCTGGCCGAGGCCGCGCAGGCGGTCCTCTCCACCTTCCGGCCGGGCAAGGTCGTTTTCCTGAACTTCGCGCTGGAGGTACAGCCCGAGTGCGACTGTATGCCGATGGCGGATACCCCCCTGGTGCAGGACCAGGGGATTTTCGGAGGGGCTGACATTGTGGCGGTGGAGCAGGCGACGCTGGACGCCATCAACCGCGCCCTGCCGTTACCCCAGTCCGCCGCCGCTGATCGGGGGGTTCGGCCTGGCCAGCGGGTCCTGGCGGAGACGCTGGGGGTAGACGGGCAGTTACACGTGGACGCAGCCGCCGCGCTGGGGATGGGCCGACGGGAGTACCGGCTGGTAGAGGTCTGAAGCAAACAAAAACAGCGCACCACGCCCAAAGGTCGTGGTGCGCAAAGGGGGAGAGGAGCAGCGGCGCGGGACGCTGCTTACGATTTACTCATCGCCTGGTGAAAAAATCGCATCAACCGCGACTTGCGTCGGGCGGCATTATTTTTGTGGATGATGCCCTTCTCGGCCGCCTTGTCCAGCGCGCTGCATGCCCGGCGGATGGCCTCCTGGGCCTCCTCCGGCCGACCCGAGAGGATGGCCAGGCGGGCCTTTTTGACCATCGTACGGGCGCGAGTGCGGAACACCTGATTGCGAAGCCGCCGACGCTCGTTCTTGCGCATATTTTTGATAGCCGACTTCGTGTTTGCCAACGCTTCCCTCCAGGATTCGGATGCGGGTATATTCTACCGCAATTTGCTGGATTTGTCCAGCGCGTTTCGCAGCGACCTACATGGCTGCCCGGCGCAACATAGACGCCAGCCATAAGCGCGCCGGATGCTCCACCCGCTCCAGTTCGGCGATGACTCCTTCCACGTCGTAGGCCACCCGCCGCAGGGTGACGGTGCACTCCGGGCCGCTGAAGTCCAGAATCGCGTACCCGGCGCGGGGGTCACCGTCCAGCGGCAGTCCGACGCTTCCCCCGTTGACCAGCCGCACTCCGCCCACCTCCCGGTCCAGCGGGCGATGCGTGTGCCCGTAGACCAAAAGGCGCGCGTCCAATCCAGAGAGATGGGGAAGAACCTGCTCATCCGGCGTGTCGGGGAAGACATTGGCCTCGTCGTCGCCGGGGACGGCGTGGACGGCCACAACGCGGCCGTAGCCGGGGATGTCCATCTCCAGCCGCGTCGGCAGGTCGCGCAGGAAAAGGTACTCCTCCCAGGTCAGCCGCCCCACCGTCCAGCGAAACAGCGCGTCCCGCATCTCCAGGAAGCCGGGCATGCGGGCCCAGTCCTCCGGAGAACGCACTGGCGCCAGCGGACGGCGCCCGGTGACCAGATAGCGGTCGGTGTTCCCCTGCAGGAAGGAGACGCTGGGGAGCGCCCGCAGGCGGGCCAGCGTCTCCCCCGGCCACGGGCAGAAAGCGACCAGGTCGCCCAGCACCCAGTAGAAGTCCGGCTGGCCCTGGCGTTCCAGGTCCGCCAGGACCGCCTCCAGCGCGGGCAGGTTGCCGTGGGTGTCGGAAAGAACCGCCAGTCGGATCATCGGCAGACCTCCTTCATTGTTTTTCTCACACAAAGACACGGAGACACAAAGATATAAAGAATTTTTTAATTATTTCTTTGTACCTTTGTGTCTTTGTGTGAGGTTTTGTCTTTGTGTGAGGTTTCCAGTATCCTGCGAACGCCGGGCAGGTGGAGGGTTCCCCAGACGAGGGCCAGAAACAGGGCAGAGAGGGCCAGGTCGCGCGGCCGGGTCTGGCGGGCGTAGTCGGAGGCGTCAAAGAGCAGATGATTCAGCCAGATGTGGGCCTGGTAGAGCGTCGCCACGGCCAGGGTGGCCTTCCGGCCCCAGGGGCGCCGCCGGGCCAGGCCCACCGCGCAGGCCATCATGGCGACCCCCCAGAAGGCCCCCATCCCTGCCAGGTAGACCCAGGGGACGGTCAGCGGGAGGTCGGGGAGCAGGCGGGCGTAGCGCAGGGCCATCGCCGCTCGCCCCAGGTTGCCCAGGCCGATCAGCGCCAGTGTCAGGACAACGACGACCAGCAACTGGCGGGGAATCCAGGAGGTCATTGTTCTCCCCGTCCTCGCGGTTCCGGCATACTACACACCGGGGTGCCCGCCCCACGCCAGGGAAGCCGGTTCAAGAAAGCCAGCAGATCATCCTGCCCGCGTACCTCAATCCGCCGGAGGTAGTAGCGGCCTCCGGGCCGCACGACGGGAGACGACCCCAGACCCACCGCGATCTGATAGCCCGCCCGCTCCAGCATGGCGGGGAGCCCCCTCCGGTACCCGCCGAAGGGATAAGCGAAACTGACAGCGGATACCCCCAGTTTCTCCTCCAGCGTCTCCCGGGACCGGGCGATTTCCCGCCAGGCATCCGGATCGTCAGCGTCAGCCAGATTGATGTGTTTGCGGCCGTGGCTGGCGATCTCCATTCCAGCGTCCCGCAGTTCGGCCAGTTCCTCCCAGGTCATAAAGCGCGGATAGCCAACAAAGGAGGTGCTGATGAAAAACGTAGCCCGCATCCCATAGCGCTGCAGGATGGGGAAGGCCAAGTCGTACTGCTCCCGCCAGCCGTCGTCAAAGGTCAGGGCGACGGGGCGCTCGGGGAGGGCCGCCTTCCCGCCCAGCGCCGCCGCGATTTCGCTGATGGTCACCGGATGGTATCCCAGCGCCTGCAGGAGCGCCAGTTGGGCCTCAAAATCCGCCGCCGTCACGTTGAAACGGGAGACGGAGCGCCCGTCCCGTTCCAGGGTCTCCCGCCCGACAAAGTGGTACGCCAGAATCGGTACCAGCACCTCCCCCTCTTTCAGGTTGTAGGTGGGGTCGGGGGCGCAGAGACGTTCCATCAGGTCGGGGCCATACGGCGGGGAATCCGCCGGAGGTGACGACGATGCCGTCACGGGAAGGATGGCAGTTGCCAGCAGGAAGAGGGTCAGGAACAGGGCCAGGAAAGGGGGTCGCACGGTCACCTCGCTGTTGGTGTAAAGTTGTCGTCTTTTGAAACGGCACTCCGCTACGCTCCGTGCCTGACTACAAGCCTGAACGGTACACCCACCGGCCCCCGACCATCGTCCCCAGCACCTGGGTCTGGGGAATAAGGGACGGGTCGGCAGTGAAGATGTCCCGGTCCAGCACCACCAGGTCGGCCCACTTGCCGGGGGTCAGGGTACCCAGGCGGTCCTCCAGCCCTGCCGCCCATGCCGCGCCCCAGGTATACGCCCGGACCGCCTCCTCCACAGTGATCCGTTGGGTCGGAACCCACCCCTCCGGACCGCCGTACCCATCCGGGCGGGAGCGGGTCACCGCCGCGTGGATGCCCAGGAAGGGGTTGGGATCCTCCACAGGGCAGTCGGAGCCGAAGGCCAGGACGGTGCTGGCGTCCAGGAGACTGCGCCAGGCGTAGGCGGTGGTGCAGCGGGCGGGGCCCCAGTACCGGTCGGCCATCGGCGCGTCCTGCACGGCGTGGATGGGCTGCATGGAGGCGACCACCCCCAGCGCGGCCAGACGGCCCACGTCGTCCGGGTGGATCAACTGGACGTGCTCTATGCGGTGGCGGAGGCGCGCCCGGTTCTCCGGCGGCAGGGCCTCCAGGGCATCCAGTACCAGATGGTTGGCCCGGTCGCCGATGGCGTGGACCGCCAGCGCCAGCCCGCCCTCCGCCGCCCGCCGGACCACCTCCCGCAACTTCTCCGGTTCCAAGGTCAGGATGCCCCGGTTTTCGGGCTCACCGATGTACGGCTCCAGCATCGCCGCGGTGCGAGGGCCCAGCGCGCCGTCGGCGAAGACCTTGACGCCGCCGATGCGCAGGAAATCGTCCCCCAGGCCAGAGCGGAGGCGGAGGGCCAGCGCATGCTCCCATTCCTCCAGGGGCAGGTAGAAGACGATGCGCAGGGAGGGCGGTGCCCCGTCCGCCCGAAGGCGCTGGTACGCCTCAAAGGAAACCAGGTCGCCCATGTCGTGGACGGTGGTCAGGCCCAGGCGGGCCAGGTGCTCCAACGCAGGCGGAAGGGCCCGCAGGACCGCCCCGGCGTCGGGGCGGGGGACGGCGTCCTGGATCAGCCGCATGGCCTCCTCCAGGAAGAGGCCGGTGGGGCGGCCCGCGTCGTCCCGGACGATGCGCCCGCCGGGCGGGTCGGGGGTCTCAGCAATGATGCCGGCCCGTTCCATCGCGCGGGTGTTGGCCACCAGTGCGTGCCCGCTTTTGGCCACCAGCAGAACGGGGTGGTCGGGCGCGACGGCATCCAGGTCGGCAGCAGTAGGGAACTGGCGGTCCGGCCACTCTTCCTGATGCCATCCCCGGCCCAGAATCCACTCCCCCGCCGGGGCAAGGGCGGCCCGAGCGGCCACCCGCGCCCGCATCTCCTCCCGCGAGGCCGTCCCGGTCAGATCCACCTGCTGGAGCCCCAGGGCGAACAAGGCGAGGTGGAGGTGGCTATCGGTGAGGCCGGGAAGGACCGTCCGCCCCTCCAGGTCCACCACCTCCGTCCCCGGCCCGGCCAGGGCGCGCAACTCGTCCCCGCCCACGGCCCGAATGCGCTCCCCGCAGACTGCCAGCGCGGTGGCCTGAGGGCAGGCCGGGTCCATCGTGTAGATGCGGCCGTTGAGAAGCAGGATGTCGGTGATCATAAGACCTCATCGGAAAAGGGACACGGATAAACGCGGATCAACAGAGATGAACACAGATTTTCTCTGCGTGGCGTTCTATTTTGGAAAACGACCTTCGTCGCCAAGAAAACCTTTTCGTACAAAATCTCTGCGCTCTCTGCGTTCTCTGCGGTGAGAAATTCGGGCTGGTCTGTGCGTCAACCCGGTGTATAATTATACTCACCTTCCCCCGGAGGAGAAATCGCCATGCGCCTGCTCATTCGCCAGGTCACCGCCATCCCGCTGGACGGGGAGCACGACCTGCTCCCCGATGTGGACATCGCCATAGAGGACGGGCGAATCCGGGCCGTCGGGGCCACTCCGCCGGATTTCGTCCCCGACCAGACGGTAGACGGCCGGGAATACCTGGCCCTGCCGGCCTTTTTCAACGCCCACACCCACGCGGCGATGACGTTGGAGCGGGGCTGGGCGGAGGACCTGCCCTTTGACCGCTGGCTGAACGAGAAAATCTGGGTGGCCGAATCGGCACTGGAGGAAGAGGACGTCTACTGGGGCGCGGCGCTGGCCTGCTGCGAGATGATCCGCTGCGGGATCGTCGGCTTCGCCGACCACTACTTCTGGATGCGTCAGGTGGCCCGGGCGGTCGCCGAGGCAGGGATGAAGGCCCACCTGGCCTGGTGCCAGTTCGGCATCGGCGCCGAACACGAGGTGGGCGGCGCCACGCTGGAGGATACCGTCGCCTTCATCCGGGAGTGGCACGGCGCGGCCGACGGCCGCATCCGTTGCGCGCTGGGGCCCCATTCCCCGTATATGTGCCCACCGGAGTTCCTGCGGCGCGTCGTGGAGGAGGCGGAGCGGCTGGGAGTGGGGATTCACCTGCACGTGGCGGAGTCGGAGGAGCAGGTCCTGAATTCGTTGAAGGCCCACGGCCGGACCCCCGTGGCCCACCTGGCCCACCTGGGCATCTTTGACCACCCCACCATCGCCGCCCACTGCATCGCCGTCACCGATGAAGACCTGCGCATCCTGGCGGAGAAGGGTGTCTACGTGGCCCATACGCCCAAGACCTATATGAAACTGGCTATGGGTATGGCCCCGCTGGACCGCTTTCTGGCGGCGGGGGTGCGGGTGGCGCTGGGGACGGACGGGCCGGCGTCCAACAACGACCTGAACATGTTAGAGGTCCTGCGCATTGCGGGACTGGTGCACAAAAACCGGGTCGGCGACCCGGCGGCATTCCCGCACGACCTGCTCCTGCGGCTGGCGATCCAAGAGGCGGCCCGCGCGCTGGGGTTCGCGGATCATGTAGGGGCAACCCTTGCGGTGGCCCCATCTGGGGCAGGGGCAAGCCCTGCCCCTACGGCGGGCGTCCTGCGGCCCGGCGCCCCCGCCGACCTGATCCTGATGGACACCCGGGGCGTCCACTGGACCCCGCGCCACGACCTGGCGGCGAACGTGGTCTACGCCAGCCATCCCGCCGACGTCCGCTATGTCTTCTGTGACGGACGGCCCCTCCTCTGGGACGGCGAACTGGTCACCCTGGATGAGGAACGCATCCGCTATGAGGCCGAACGGCGGGCTTTCCGCATGGTCGGCACGCCGATGCGACAAGTGAGAAGGTACACAGGATGAAACCATTCAGGCGCTGACTGAAGTCACCCTTCCTGGGCTGCATGCCTTTGGTCGGCCTTCGCCGACCCTTTCTTTGTGGAATGCCCGTGGAAGGGTGTCGGCGAAGGCCGACACCCGGCACGAAGTGCCCAGGGAAGACGATTTCAATCGGCGTGATAGTTACCACGGGATAAACCGGAGGCTTCCATGAATTTTCTACTTTCCCTTCGCTGCACCATCTGCGGCGCCGAATACGGCCCCGACGAAGTGGACTACGTCTGCCCCCATCACGGGAACGACGGGATTCTGGACGCGGTCTACGACTACGGCCGCATCCGGCGGGAGGTCTCGCCCCAGGCGCTGACGGCCAGCCCTCCGCGCTCCATCTGGCGCTACATGCCCCTTCTGCCGGTGGACCCGGAGGTGGCCCGGCGCCTGGCGGAGGGGACAGTACTGGGAAGCGTGGGCTGGACGCCGCTGTATCCGGCCCCCCGCCTGGCCCGGGAACTGGGGCTGAAGCACCTCTGGGTGAAGGACGATAGCCGCCAGCCCACCGCGTCCTTCAAGGACCGCGCCTCGGCGATTGCCGTCGTCAAGGCCGCCGAGCGCAGGGCGGAGGTGGTGACAACCGCCAGCACGGGCAACGCCGCCGCCGCGCTGGCGGGATTGAGCGCAGCCGTTGGGCAGCGTACCGTCATCTTCGTCCCCCGCACCGCCCCCCAGGCCAAAGTGGCCCAACTCCTGGCCTTCGGGGCCACCGTCCTGCTGGTGGACGGCACCTACGACCAGGCCTTTGACCTATGCCTGGAAGCGTCGGCGGCCTTTGGCTGGTACAACCGCAACACCGCCTACAACCCGTACATGTCCGAGGGGAAGAAGACCGCCGCCTACGAAATCTGCGAGCAACTGGCCGCCCAGACCGGCAGTCCGGACCCTTTCCGGCCCCCCGATGTCATCCTGATCCCTGTCGGCGACGGTTGCATCATCGGCGGTATCCATAAGGGACTGCGGGACCTGGCCGCGCTGGGCTGGATAGACCGTATGCCGCGCCTGATCGGCGTCCAGGCCGAGGGCTCATCCCCACTGGTGGACGCCTGGGAGCGGGGGCTGGAAGGCTGGGAAATGGTGCCTGTGGAGGCCCACTCGGTGGCGGATAGCATCGTCGCCGGTCTCCCGCGCGACCGCATCAAAGCGTTGCGGGCCGTGCGGGAGACGGGCGGGGCCTTCCTTCGCGTAAGCGACGAGGAGATACTGGCTGCCATTCCTGCGCTGGCCCGGGGCTGTGGAGTTTTCGCGGAACCGGCGGCCGCGGCCGCCTACGCCGGCCTGATCAAGGCCGTGGAGCGGGGACTGGTGGGGGCGGACGAGCATGTGATCGTCCTCTCCACCGGCTCCGGCCTGAAGGACATCGCCAGCGTGATGAAGGCGACGGGCCAGCCCCTCACCGTCGCCCCCCACCTGGACGACGTCCGCCGGGCGCTGGCTGAAAGGGGACGCGGATAAACGCTACCTGTAGCGCAGGCTGTCAGCCTGCGTCGGCCCGAGAGCCGGCGCTACACGGCTGAAAAAGGAGGCGACAGTGAGACGGGCCATCTATATGGACTACTCCGCCACCACCCCTGTAGACCCCCGGGTGGTGGAGGCCATGGCGCCCTACTGGAGCGACGTCTTCGGCAACACCTCGTCCGTCCACGCCTGGGGGCAGGCCGCTGCGACGGCGCTGGAGCAGTCGCGGGAACGGGTGGCCCGCATCCTGGGGTGCCGCCCGTCGGAGATTGTCTTCACCGCGTCGGGGACGGAGGCGGATAACCTGGCCCTGCGCGGCGTCGCCTGGGCGGCCCACCGGAGCGGTCGCGGCAACCACATCATCACCACGCCCATAGAGCACCACGCGGTGGAAGCCACCGTGGAGCAACTCCACCGCCTCTTCGGTTTTGAGGTGACCGTCGTCCCGGTGGACGGGCACGGGTTGGTATCCCCGGAAGAGGTCCACCGGGCCATCCGGCCCGATACCGTCCTGGTCAGTGTGATGACCGCCAGCAACGAAGTCGGCACGGTCCAGCCCATCCCGGAGATCGCCGCCGTCTGCCGGGAGCACGGCATCCCCTTCCACACCGACGCGGTGCAGGCCGCAGGGCGGATGCCGCTGAACGTGGAGGAACTGGGGGTAGACCTGCTGGCCCTTTCGGCCCACAAATTCTACGGCCCCAAAGGGGTGGGACTTCTCTACGTCCGGCGGGGGCTGGCGCTGGTGCCGGCCATCACTGGCGGAGGACATGAGGGAGGCCGCCGTCCGGGGACGGTCAACGTGGCGGGCATTGTCGGCCTGGCGACCGCACTGGAACTGGCGGAGGCGGCGCGGGAGGAGGAGACGGCCCGCCTGGCCCGCCTGCGGGACCGTCTGATAGAGGGCGTCCTCTCCGCCATTCCCGATGTTCGCCTGACGGGGCACCCCACCCGGCGGCTCTGCCACCTGGCCAGTTTCGCCATCCGGGGCGTGGAGGGGGCATCGGTGGTCATCGGCCTGGACCTGGAGGGGATCGCGGCCAGTTCGGGGGCGGCCTGCGCGGAGGGGGAGGCTCGCACGTCCCCGGTCCTGGAGGCTATGGGTCTGCCGCCGGAGTGGGCCGTGGGGGCGCTGCGCCTCTCCCTGGGCCGGTACAATACCGAAGAGGATGTGGAGGCCGTCCTGGAGGTCCTGCCGCGGGTGGTGGCCCGTCTGCGGGAAGATAGGAATCTATGAGCGCCCATGTCGTTGTTGCGATGAGCGGAGGGGTGGATAGCAGCGTCGCGGCGTCGCTGCTGGTGGAGCAGGGGTACCGGGTGACTGGGGTGATGCTGCGGCTGTGGGCCGAACCCGCCGCCGGGTGCCGGGATAACCTCTGCTGCACGCCGGAGGCGGTGGAGCGCGCCCGGAGCGTCGCCGCGCAACTGGGCATCCCGTTCTATGAGGTGGACATGCGGGAGCCCTTCCGCCGCGCCGTCGTGGAGACCTTCGTCGCCGAGTACGTCGCTGCCCGTACCCCCAACCCCTGCATCCCCTGCAACCGGGAGATTCGCTTCGGCCTGCTGATGGGGTGGGCCCTGGAGCGGGGCGCGGACTTCCTGGCGACGGGCCACTATGCTCGCGTCCGCCGGGTGGGGGACCGCTACCAGTTGCTGCGGGGCCGGGACCGCACCAAGGACCAGTCCTACGTCCTGCACATCCTGACACAGGAGCAGTTGGCGCGCGTCCTCTTCCCTCTGGGGGACCTGACCAAGTCTCAGGTGCGGGAAATGGCGCGGGCCTGGGGCCTCCCCGTCGCCGACCAGCCCGAGAGCCAGGATATCTGCTTTCTGGCCGACGCGGACTACCGGCGGTTTGTCGCGGAGCACGCGCCGGAGGCGGTCCGCCCCGGCCCGATTCTGGACACCGCAGGCCGGGTGCTGGGAGAGCACAGGGGGTTGATCCACTACACGATCGGGCAGCGGAAAGGCATCGGCATCGCCGCACCGCATCCCCTCTACGTCCTGGCGCTGGACCCGCAGCGGAACGCCGTCATCGTCGGGAGGGCGGAGGAGTTGGGCCAGTCGGAGTGCATCGCGGCCCGGATGCACTACATCTCCGGCGAGGAGCCGCCCGGGCCCTTTGAGGCCACCGCCCAGATTCGCTACCGGCATAAGGAGGCCCCGGTCCTCGCCACGCCGCTGCCGGGGGGCCGCCTCCACGTCCGCTTCGCCGTCCCCCAACGGGACATCACGCCGGGCCAGTACCTGGTGCTCTACGACGGCGAAGTGGTCCTGGGGGGTGGCATCATTTGCGCGCCGTGGGAAAGCATGGTATCATCTTTTTGAAATCATTACATCGGGGGGAACTATGGCATCCAGCGATGAAGTTCCAGAAACGGTCCCCACGCCAGCGGAAGCGCGCCTGAAGCGCAACCTGATTCTGAGTCTGGTCATCGTGGGCGTGCTGATGCTGGGCATGATCGCTCTATTGGTGGTGTTGGCGGTGGATGCTTATCGCTCCCCGGTCCAGCCCAGCCCGGGGGCGGCAGTCGTCTCCCTGCTGCGGGATGCCGCCATCATCCTGGTTGCCTTTGAGACCCTCTTGATCGGCATCCTGCTCATTATTCTGACGATTCAAGTACAGGCATTGGTGTCGCTTCTTCGGGACGAAATTCGCCCCATGTTAGAGACCATCAACGACACCCTGGCGACCGTTCGGGGGACGACGCAGTTCGTCAGCCATCACGTCGTCGCCCCGACCATCCAGGCGGCCAGTTTTATGGCCGGGGTGCGGCGGGTGCTGAAGGAAATCGCGGGGTTCATTGGCGGGCGGTCTGGGTGATACAGGTAAAGGTTGGCTATGGAACTTCTTCTGCAACCACCGAAACCGATAGAGGATCGGTTCCGGCCAGACGCCGAGATTGTACTCTTTCACGGCGACGTCAGCGAGTTCCTGGCTCAAATTCCAGATTCCGTTCTGACCGAAGAAGAACTCATCTACATTCTGGAAGTCCAGATTCCCGACCTTCTGGACCGTCGCCCGGAGTTACAATGGCGAATCTATTCCGCCTTCCTGGATCTCTTTGCTCGCCGCGAGGAAATCGCAGCGATTATGGAGGAATTGCGCAGTCTCCATAGCGAATCCCTGGCTCCCGAACCCGATGTCCAGCAGCGTTGCCAGGAATTGGGGATTGAACTGGCGCGGTGATGATTTTCCAGCAAAGGAGGTTTCTCATGGCAAAAGACAACGGCAGCGATGTGGTGGCCTTCCTGACCGGATTCGTGGTCGGTGGACTGGTGGGGGCAGCGGTGGCGCTGCTCTTTGCCCCTCAGTCCGGTGAGGAGACCCGCGCCCAAATCCGCAGCAAGAGCGTAGAGGTGGCTGAAAAGGCCAAAGAGGAGGCCGAAAAGGCCCGCCTGCGGGCAGAGCAGGCGCTGGAGGAGGCCCGCGCCAAGGCCAAGGCGGTCGCCGCCGACCTCCGCCGCCGGGCCGAAGAAATCCAGGCTCAGGGGCAGGTCGTCCTGGAAGAGAGCCGCAAGCAACTGACTGAAGCGGTAGAGGGAACCCGCAAGGCCGTCACCCGAGCCCGGGGAGGCGCCCCCACTGAAGAGCCCGCCGCCTGACCGCCAGAGATTCGGAGCACCAGCCTGACCCGCCCACAAGGAGCGGGGAAAGATTTGCGCGCCTCCTCCCAGCCCCGGCTCCCTTTGCTCTTCACGCTTCACGTTTCACTTCTCCCACGTGAGGTGACCGATGGAACTCCTGACCGTCCGCATCCAGAAACCGGATGATGTCAACTTCATCCTGGGGATGAGCCACTTCATTAAGACGGTGGAGGATGTGCACGAAGCGCTGGTGAATGCCGTTCCGGGCATCCGCTTCGGCCTGGCCTTCTGCGAGTCCTCCGGCCCTGCCCTGGTCCGCTGCAGCGGCACCGACGAGGCGATGATAGAACTGGCGAAGCAGAACGCGCTGGCCATCGGCGCGGGCCATTCCTTCATCCTCTTCCTGGCTCCCGGCTTCTACCCCATCAACGTCCTCAACGCCATCAAGATGGTGCCAGAGGTCTGTCGCATCTTCTGCGCCACTGCCAACCCCGCCGAGGTCATCGTCGCCCAGACCGAGCAGGGACGGGCGATTCTGGGGGTGGTGGACGGTGTCAGTCCTAAGGGGGTAGAAGGGCCAGAGGACGTGGCTCACCGCAAGGGATTCCTGCGCAAAATCGGCTACAAACTATGACGGTTCCCTCCCTTGCCCTGGCCCTTCTGGCGGGCCTGGCATCTTTTCTCTCCCCCTGTGTCCTCCCCATGGTGCCGGCCTACATCGGCTACCTGGGGGGACGGGCGGTCGCCGTGCCAGGAGAGCCGTCGCGTGGCCGCCTGACGACTTTCCTCCATGCCCTGGCTTTCGTCCTGGGCTTCTCTATGGTCTTTGTCGCTCTGGGAGCGGCAGCGGGTGGACTGGGGCGACTCCTCCGCGCCGACTGGGTACGCTGGGTCGGCGGCCTGGTCATGGTCTTCTTCGGCCTGGCGCTGATGGGGGTGGTCAAACTCCCCGTCCTGTACACCGAGCGCCGCCTCCACCTGCGCGCCGGCCCCAACTGGGGACACCTCTCCTCCTTGCTGGTCGGTGTCTCCTTTGCCGCCGGATGGACTCCCTGCGTCGGGCCGGTGCTGGGGGCTATCCTGGCCTTGGGGGCCAGCCAGGAGACCGCCGGACAGGCCGCGCTCCTGCTGACGGCCTACTCCCTCGGCCTGGGCCTCCCTTTCCTTCTGGTCGGACTGGCGGTGGACCGGATAGGCGCGGGCTTGCGGCGCCTGCACCGCTATCTCCACCCTATCCAGGTCGCCACCGGCGCCGTTATCCTCCTTTTCGGCTTCCTGCTTTTCATGGACTGGCTGCGCGTCCTGGGCGCGTGGATGACCTCCCTGGGCCTGGGCTGGGACCCGGGGCTTTAACGAACCCGTAACCCTCTCCTCAACTTTGGCTTTTTGCCCGTGGCCCCTCTGCATGGGCCCCTGGCTGCTTTCACGGCCCTAGAAGAAGATTACGTCATGTGCAACTTCAACTGATGGATTGGTAACAAGCCACTTCTGACCCCTCCTCATCCCCCCAGCCCCCTTCTCCTCCCCGAAACGGGGAGGAGAAGGGGGAGAAAAGGAGGGGTTTGAGGCGAGCGGCTTCGCCGCCCGCCTCAAACCCCTCTCAATTCCCCCCTCTCCGCGCCGCGAAGCGGCAGCGGGGAGGGGGGGTAGGGGGGAGGGGCAATCCGATAGCGAGCCCCAAAGGGCTCTAGAAAATCAAGTTGCACATGGCGTAGATTATTTTTCGTTGCGGCGGCTTCGCCGCCGCAATGAAAAATATTTTCTTTTTGTTCTTTTGGCCTGGCCGGAGGCGGGTTTTGAAGATTTTTTCGCCGCCGCTCTGGAAAAGGCCAAACTTCAGGGGGGTTGGGCAGTTATCCATCCCGCTTCAGTTTCCCCGTCCGCTTGGCGTACCGCTCAGCCTGGTGGAAAATCGCCAGCCCCAACGGGATGGAGACGACTCCCGCCAGCAGCGCTGGCCAGAGATAGGGCCAGAGGGACGCCGTGGACGCGCCGCGCAGGATGGCCGCCCGCATCCCCTCCAGCACAAAGGTCGCGGGGGAGACCCGTGCCAGTGGCTGTATCCAGGCCGGAAGCACCTCCACCGGGTAGTAGACGCCGGAGATGAGCAGGAAAACGGCCTGCAGGACGTTCGTCATCTGCGCGCCCCGCTCCGGGAACAACAGCGGCAGCACCGACGCGACGATGCCCAGTCCGATGAAGGAAAGACTCCCCGATAGCAGCACCACCGTCGCCCCCCCCGAGATTCGCTCCGCTCAGGTCCAGGTGGAAGAAGAGGACCACCACCCCCAGGATAACCAGCGTGAAGAGCAGGCTGTAGGCGACGGCGAAGGCCGTCTGCCCCATCATGTGGGTGAGCCGGGTGATAGGGGCCATCAGGGTATACTCTATCGTCCCCTCCCACCGCTTCCAGGCAATCATCTCGCTGATGTTGTCAAAGATGATGGCCAGGAAGCGCCAGACCATCGTCCCGATGAGCAGGTAGAGGATGAGGTAATTGGTGTCCACCTGCACGCCGGAGATGGCCTCCATCCCGGCGCCGATGTAGGTGATGGAGAGGGTGTTGGCGATGGAGTAGGCCAGCCAGACCACCTCCCATCCCCAGTAGCGGCGCACCAGATTGAAGTTGCGCTCCACGAATGCATAGGAAGCGCGAAGAGTTCGGAGCAATTGAATCGTATTCATCGCTAATCGCCTATCGCGTATCGCTAATCGCGTATCGCTAATCGCGTATCGCTTATCGCGTATCGCTAATCGCGTATCGCGTATCGCGTATCGCGTATCGTCGTCTGTGGTCTGTCTTCGGTCGTCCGTCGTCCGTGGTCGGTCGTCTGTCGTCCGTGGTCGGTCGTCCGTCGTCCACCGTCAAACCTCCCGGCGCCAGAAGGTCAGGTCGGTCTGGAATTCCAGGTTCAGGGCAGATGCCAGCGCCCCGCCCTCCGGCTCCTCCAGAAGGAGGTCCACGTAGGCAAAGCCCATATGGGCCGCCAGGGTCTGCAGGGTCTCCACCGCCGGGCGCAGGTCAACCCCGGGCGGCGCCCAGACGAAGCCGTCGGCCTGGGTGGGGGCCAGGGGTTGCGCCCGCAGCCCCAGCCAGACGGTCTCCCCGCCCGGCATGCGGGCCTGCCAGCGCCCCCAGGGGAAGCGGGCCAGTTCCGGCAGCGGTCGGTCAGCGATTTCATGCCACATGTGGCGCCCGGTCTGGTAGCGGCCCACCCGCAGCGCCAGCCCCTGCCCGGCGGGGTAGGGGGCATCGTCGGCCCGGCGGAGGTCAGCGGGGAGGAGAGCCTCCCGCGCCGGGGCCTGCCACTCCCGCAGCCACAGCCAGGGCTCAAACCCCACCCGGCAGTAGAACGGCTCTGCCTCCCGCTCCGGCTGCGTCGTCAGCGCCGCGCACCCCCGCTCCCGCGCCAGCCCCACGCCCGCTTCCACCAGTGCCCGCCCCACCCCCTGCCCCCGATGGGCCGCGTGGACGAAGAGCAGGGAGAGGTGGAGAACGTGCCCGTACGGCGGCGGCTCGTCGTCCTCCACGAACTCCGCCTCGCCCACCACCTCCTCCCCCCGCAGGGCGACCAGGGCCAGATGGCCCGCTCCCAGCCAGCGTCGGAGGTACGCCGCGCAGGTCTCCGCGTTCATCCACGGGCCGCCATGGAGCCAGTGCTCGTAGGAAGAGAGCACGTCGTACGGCACCACTTCCCCCTTCCCACCCCGCCGCCAGACCTGGATATGGCTACAGTGGACGGCGGTGATGGCGGCCGCGTCCTCGGGAGTCGCCGGACGAACCGTCAACCCGTTCATTCTTCCTCCTCCACCCGCAACTTTTTGCCCGTCAGTTCCATGAAGACGTCCTCCAGTGTCACCTCGTGGCCGTTGGCCTTCCCAACGCGCGCTTTCAGCGCGCCGGGGGTGTCCAGGGCGACGATGCGCCCGTCGTCTATGATGGCAATCCGGTCACAGAGGACGTCCGCCTCCTGCATATCGTGAGTGGTCAGCAGGATGGTGGCGTCGTGGTCATCTCGCAGTTCCCGCACGAACGCCTGGACCTCTCGCTTGGACCGGGGGTCCAGCCCGGTGGTCGGCTCGTCCAGCAGGAGCAGGACCGGCTGGGTGAGGAAAGCACGGGCGATGGCAACCTTCTGCTGCATCCCCCGGCTCATCTCCTCCATCGGCTGGAAGACCTCATCCCGCTTCAGGCCCAGCCGGGTGAGAATCTGGAGCGCGCGCTCGCGGGCCTGACGGCCTTCCAGCCCGTAGAGGCGGGCGCCGTAGAGGAGGTTCTCCATCGCCGAGAGTTTCTTGAAAAAGGACGCCTCCACCGAGACGCGGTTGATGAGCCGCCGGACGGCCATCTCCTCCCGCACGACGTCGTGGCCGAAGACGGTGATCTGGCCGGAATCGGGCAGGAGGAGAGTGGCAATGAGCCGCACCAGCGTGGACTTGCCGGAGCCGTTGGGGCCCAGAATGCCGAAAATCTCCCCTCGTTCCACCTGGAAACTGATGCGGTCCACGGCGACAACGGTGGAGGAGACCGCGTCCTCCCGTTTCCTCAGGTGGAAGAACCCGTTATGTTTGCGAAACCGTTTGGTGACTTCGGATACAACGACGGCGATACGGATGTCTTCGTACATCTTGCCCTCTCTTCCTCACCCTCTGCGACTCAGGAAGGCGCCGAAAAGGTCCCCTTTAAGGAAATCTTTTTCACCCCCTCACCCTCACCGTTTCATAGGGGGGAGATGGGGATAAGAAGAATATTGTTTTTGTGGTGGCGGCTTCGCCGCCACCACAAAAACAATGTTTCTTTAGAAGCGGCGAGGCCGTGGGGGGGCCCCACGGCCTCGCGCGATGGAGAAATCAAAAGGCCGTGGGCTCCCGCAGGCGCCCACGGCCTTAAGTATTATTTCAATTATCAGCCAGGTGGCGCACTGCGGCAGGGTATACGGGCAACCCCGTTGCACAGCATGGGAACCCCAATAACCCAGGAAATCATCGCAATGCGCATCTGGTCTGCTCCTCAGTGAATTCGCCTTTTATTTTACTCCGATTCGGAGAATTGTCAAATCAGGAATCCCGATAGTGGCAACCCCGGCTCTGGCGGTTGTGGTAGGCGGCCTCGGCGACCAGGAGCGCCGCCTGCACCGCATGGCGCAGCCCGACCAGCCCATCCGTCAACCGGCTGGTTCGGTAGAAATCGTCTATCTCCTCCTTCAGGTGACGGAGGTCCCGGAGGGCGCGCGTGAGCCGCCGCTCGGAGCGGACCAGCCCCACGTAGTTCCACATGGTGTGCTGGATGGCCCGCAGGTCGCGCCAGATGAGGGCCGGGTCCGCCTCCTCCACCCCGGTCTCCTCCCATGGCGGCACCTCCTCCGGGGAGACGATGGAGAGCACTCCCCGCGCGGCGATGTCCCGCGCCGCGCGCTGGCCCCAGACCAGCCCCTCCAGGAGCGACGTGGAGGCCAGACGGTTGGCCCCGTGCACCCCCGTGCAGGCCACCTCCCCGACGGCATAGAGGTCGCGAATCGTTGTCCGACCCCACCCGTCGGTCCAGACCCCGCCACAGAAGTAGTGGGCCGCCGGGACGACTGGGATGGGCTGGGCGGTGATGTCCAGCCCCAGCGACCGGCACCGTTCGTAGATGGTGGGGAAGCGCTTCCGAATCCGCTCCGGCGGGAGGACGGAGGCGATGTCCAGCAGGACGTAAGGGTAGCCGTTGGTGACCATTTCGTGGTGGATGGCCCGCGCGACCACATCCCGGGGTGCCAGGTCGCCCCACTCCGGGGCGTACTTCTGCATAAACGGACGGCCCTCCGGGGTGAGCAGCCGCCCTCCCTCCCCCCGTACCGCCTCGGAGATGAGGAAGCCCTCCGCACCGGGCAGAGCCAGGACGGTGGGGTGAAACTGGACGTACTCGGCGTTGATGACCCGCGCGCCGGCCCGGTAAGCCATGGCCAGCCCGTCGCCCCGGGCCCCCTCCGGGTTGGTGGTGTACCGGTAGATGCGACCCAGCCCCCCCGTCGCCAGCACCGTCGCTCCGGAGAGGTACCGATGCACCCGTCCGGTAGCCCGATCCAGTACGTATGCGCCGTGGCAGGTAATGGGGTCGTAGACGGTGAGGGAGTTGCGGGCGTGGTGAGGGAAGGTGATGAGGTCCACCGCCGTGGCGTCGGTCACCAGGCGGACGTTGGGGTACTGGCGCAGCGCGGCGACCAGTGCCCCGATGATGGCCTGCCCCGTCGCATCGCCGACGTGGAGGATGCGGGGGCGGGAGTGGGCCCCCTCCAGGCCGTAGGCCATCCGTCCGTCGGGCTCCCGGTCAAAGGGGACGCCCAGTTCCCGAATCAGCAACTCCTCCACCAGTCGGGGTCCCTCTTCGGCCAGGATGCGGACGGCGGCGGGGAGGCTCAGGCCAGCCCCGGCGGCCAGCACGTCCTGGGCCAGCAGGTCGGGACTGTCGTCCTCCCCCAGGGCCACGATGCCCCCCTGCGCGTAGCGGGTGTTGCTCTCCTCGGGGTCGGCCGCGCGGGTGATGATGGTGACCTGCCGCTGACGGTCGCGCGCCAGGAAGAGAGCAGCCGTCGCCCCGGCAATCCCGCAGCCGATGATCAGGACATCGGTCTCTACCAGTTCGTCAACCATTCTATCTCCACCACCGCTTCCACTTTCCGGAATTCCGGGTCGCCGGTCACCAGTGTGGCGCTCAATTTCTGGGCCAGAGCGGCTGCAAAGGCATCCGCGTAGGAAATGGGATATCGGGCTTTCAGGTGAGCAGCGGCAAAGGTGAGGTCCCGGTCGGCCAGCACTGTCTCCAGGGGGAGGTGGTCTATGATGCGAATTGCTTCCTCTGCGGCGGGGCGGCCCCCCTGGCGTTCGCTGATATAGAGCACTTCCCCGTAGTTGACCAGGCACAAGTAGAGGCGGGCCTCGCCAGACCGGGCACGAAGGAGAAGGTCCCGCACCCGTTCTGCCCCCGGCTCGCCCCGCAGATAGGCCAGAAGAGCAAAGGCATCAAGGACGTAAATCTGGCTCAATCTCCTGCTCCTCCTTCGTCTGCTCTTCCGTGCGCTCCCTCAAAAGAGCCTGAGTCCAGAGGTTTTCACCTCCGAACCGTCTGAGCGCTCCCATACCCTCGGCAATCGGGTCTTCGGGAACAGTTACGATGGACAGAATGCCACCGTAATCAATGAACTGCACCCTTGTACCTGGCCGGAGACCGTATCGGTCACGGTATTCTTTGGGGATAACGACCCATCCCTTCGCCGTAACCGTTGCTGTAGTCATACTTTTTCCCCTCTTGGTAATACTTTTCTGGGACAAGTATATCATATTCTGCAGAATGTGCAACCGTTGAGCCGGAAATAAGGGTGGAGGCAGGTGTTATCAGGAAATGGGACACGGATTGGCGTGGGTGAAGGGTGTCGGCCTCCGCCGACACCCGGCACGAAGTGCCCAGTGAGGGCGATTCTTATCGGCTGAATCGTTAACAGTTTGACAAACAACGGGATGTATAATAAGATTTGGGGTAACACCCACCCTGATCGGTTTGCAGGTAACGTAGCGCAGGCTGTTAGCCTGCATGCAGGCCTGGCAGCCTGCGCTACAGGGGCGCGCCTTCGCCAGCGTCTTTTGTGGCGCTTGCCCGGAGGCCCCCTGGCAGGTAGTTACGATTTGGGGCGATTCTCAAGGATGGTGGCGACGATGACCACTGACCTGCTCTCCTCCCGCATCTCCTCCCGCACCGCGCGGATTGCGGTGATCGGACTGGGGTATGTGGGGCTGCCGCTGGCGGTGGCCTTCGCCCGGGCCGGGTTCCCCGTTGTCGGCGTGGATGTGGATGAAGGCAAAGTGGCCGCGCTGAACGCGGGCCGCAGTTACATCGGCGACGTCTCCGATGAGGAACTGCGCCCGCATGTGGCCTCGGGCCGCCTCCGCGCCACCACGAACTACGACGCGCTCCGGGAAGCGGACGCCATCTTCATCTGCGTTCCCACACCCTACGACGCTCAGCGGGCCCCTGACCTTTCGTTCATCCGCGCCGCCGCCGAGGGCATCCGGCCCCGCCTCCGCCCCGGCCACCTGGTCGTCCTCCAGTCCACCACTTACCCTGGCACCACCGAGGAGGTCGTCCAGCCCATCCTGGAGGCCAGCGGCCTGCGGGCGGGGGTGGACTTCTACCTGGCCTTCTCCCCGGAGCGGATAGACCCCGGCAACAAACAGTGGTCGGCCTACAACACCCCGAAGGTGGTGGGCGGCGTGGACCCGGAGTCCACCCGCCTGGCCTGCGACCTGCTGGGCCAGATGGGCGCGCCGGTCCATCCCGTCTCCTCCCCCCGCGCCGCCGAGATGACCAAACTCCTGGAGAACATCTTTCGCTCCGTCAACATCGCGCTGGTCAACGAACTGGCCCTGCTGGCGGAGCGGATGGGGATTGACTTCTGGGAGGTCATAGAGGCGGCAAAGACCAAGCCCTTTGGGTTTATGCCGTTCTATCCGGGAGCCGGGGTTGGCGGGCACTGTATTCCTGTAGACCCTTATTACCTTTCCTGGAAAGCCCGCGAATACGACTTCTACACCAAATTCATAGAACTGGCGGCGGAGGTGAACCAGGCCATGCCCTACCACGCGGTGGACCTGGTGGCGGAGGCCCTCTCTCAGGACGGGCTTCCCCTGAAGGGCGCGCGGGTGCTGGTGCTGGGCGTGGCCTTCAAGCCGGACGTGGACGACCCCCGCAATTCCCCCGCCGAGCGGGTGATAGAACTCCTGCTGGCCCGGGGCGCGGAGGTCCGCTACCACGACCCCTACATCCCCCACTTCACCGTCGGCGGGGACGTCTTCTACCGGCCCAACTGCACGCTGGATTCCGTCCCGCTGACCGATGAGGAACTGGAATCTGCCGACTGCGTCGTCATCCTGACCGGGCACCGGTCCGTAGACTACGCGCGGGTGGTCCAGAAGGCACGGCGGGTCGTGGATTGCTGCAACACCACCCGGGGGGTGCCGCCGGACCGGCGCGTCGTCCGCCTGGGCACCCCTTTCCCCAGGTGAACCCGATGAAGGCTACGTTCATCGTCACCGCAGAGGATGCGGAGGCCGCAGAGAGGAACAATCAGATACAACCTCCGCGCCCTCCGCGTCCTCTGCGGTTAGAACACAAACGCCCCTCTCCAGCCCACCTGCGCGCCGTCCAGGTGCTGACGGGCATCGTCATCCTCGGCGCGCTGGCGGCCGCCGTCTACTTCCGGGACCGCCTCCAGGAACTGGCGGCCTACGGCTACGCGGCCGTTTTCCTGGTGGGATTGCTCAGCAACGCCACCATCATCCTGCCCATCCCCGGCCTGGCGGTCAGTTCGGTGCTGGGTGGCGTCTTCAACCCCTGGCTGGTAGGGATTGTCGCGGGCATCGGGCAGGCGCTGGGGGAACTCTCCGGTTACCTGCTGGGCTACAGTGGCCAGACCCTGGTCGCCGACCGCCCCATCTACGACCGTATCCAGGGCTGGATGCGCCGCTATGGGGTCTGGGTCATCTTCGTCCTGGCGGTTATCCCCAACCCCGTCTTTGACATCGGCGGGATGATCGCGGGCGCGCTTCGCTTCCCCCTCTGGAAATTTCTCTCCAGTTGCGCGGCGGGGAAAATCGTCAAAAACATTGCCTTCGCCCTGGCCGGGTACTACGGCATAGAGGCCATCCTGCGCCTGCTGGGACGGTGACCCTGCGACCTGCGCCCTGCGACCTGCTCCCTGCGACCTGTGACCTGCGACCTGTGTAAGGAGGCAACATGAACGGCTACATGGGCAAACTGCTGCGCGTGGACCTCTCCGGGGGCCGAATCTGGGAGGAGCCCCTGAACGAGGAATACGCCCGTCTCTTCGTCGGCGGGAGCGGCCTGGCAGCCCGCTACCTGCTGGACATGGTCGGCCCGGAGACGGACCCCCTGGGCCCGGAGAACCCCCTCATCCTGATGACCGGCCCGCTGGTGGGCACTGCGATGCCCTCGGCGGGACGGCTGAGCGTCTGCGCGCTCTCCCCCCTCACCCGCATCTGGGGGGAGTCCAACACCGGGGGCTTTGTGGGGCCGGAACTCCGCTTCGCCGGATACGACGGCATCATCGTCACCGGGCGGGCCGACCGCCCCGTCTGGCTCTCCGTGGTGGAGGGGGAAGCCCGCCTGCACGACGCGGCCGACCTCTGGGGCATGGACTCCTACGCCACCCAGGAGGGGGTCCGGGAACGGCTGAATGAGCCGAAGGCGCGCGTCCTCTGCATCGGCCCCGCCGGGGAGCGGGGGGTGAAGATGGCGGCGGTGATGAACGACCACGGCCGCGCCGCCGGACGGACCGGTATGGGCGCCGTGATGGGCTCCAAGAACCTCAAGGCCGTCGCCCTGCGGGGCACCGCTCAGGTCCCCCTGGCGGACCCGGAGGGGTTCAAGGCGACGGTACGGGAGGTCAACGCCGCCGCCTCCGAGGATATGGCCGCCGAGGCGCTCCGGCTGGCGGGGACGGCCAGTTACGTGGACATGGCTCTCATGTTTGGCGACCTGCCCATCCGGAACTGGCGGCTGGGGGAGTGGGAGGAGGCCGGGAACCTCTCCGGCGTCCTCCTGACGGATCAGTACCTGAACCGCCCGATGGCCTGTTACCGGTGCCCCATCGCCTGCGGTCGGGAGACCCGCGCGCCCCGCTACGGCCTGGAGAAGGTGGACGGCCCCGAATATGAGACCATCGGCGCCCTGGGGACGATGCTGATGATCGCCGACCTGGAGGCCGTCATCTACGCCGGGCACCTCTGCAACGTCTACGGGATGGACACCATCAGCACCGGCTGCACCATTGCTCTGGCCTGCGAACTGGCGGAGCGGGGCATCCTCACCCCCGCCGACACCGGCGGCCTGGAACTCCGCTTCGGCGACGCGGAGACCGTCCACCGGCTCATCCCCATGATTGCCCGCCGCGAGGGCTTCGGGGACGTCCTGGCGGAGGGGAGCGCAGCGCTGGCGGAACGGTTCGGCGTCCCCGACCGGGCCATCGTGGTCAACCGGCTGGAGGTGCCGATGCACGACCCGCGCGCCTTCGTCGGGATGGCCGTCACCTACGCCCTCTCCCCGCGCGGCGCCTGCCACATGGAGGGGGACATGTACGGCGTGGACACCGGGCAGGGCCCGGCGGTGGAACTGGGCATCCTCCCCGGCGACCGGTTGGAGATGACGGAGGAGAAGGGACGCATCGCGGCCCGTCAGCAGGCCTGGCGCAACCTGTACAACTCCATGATTCTCTGCCAGTTCCAGAACCCCGGCGTGGAGCGGGTCCTGGCGGCGCTGAACGGGGCCACGGGCTGGGGCTGGGCTCCGGAGGACCTGTTAGAGGCCGGGAAGCGCATCGTCACCCTGAAGCGGGTGCTGAACATGCGCCGGGGGGTGACCCGCGCCAGCGACCGTCTCCCGGCGCCGTTGCTGGAGCCGCTGGAGACGGGCGGGGCGGCGGGCGTGGTGCCCGACCTGGAGGTCCTGCTGGCGGGGGCGTACGCCGAATACGGCTGGGACCCGCAGACCGGCGCACCGACGGAGGCCGCGCTGGCCGCGGCGAGGCTGAGCGGACTCGGATGAACGCGGGTTTTGCGAAATGCTCTGAGGACGTGCCAGGCACTTTCAGAAGTGCCTGGCACGTCCCCGCGACATGGCGGGCCGCCGTGGCGACCGTCGCCAGCACGCTCCTGCTGGTGGCCGATAGTTACCACATCCTCTGGGAGGACCGGCTGCTGACCCGTACTTTGCTCTACCTGGTGGTCCCGCTGGGCATCGTCCTGCTGGTCTTCCGGGAGCACCCCGCCCGCTACGGGGTCCAGTTGGGGGACTGGCGGGCGGGCCTGCGCTGGACTCTGGGGGCCTGCGCGGGGCTGGCGGCGCTGATGGCCTTCGTCGCCCGGACCCCGTCGTTCCGGGAATACTATGGCACCGCCGCGTCCGGGCGGCTCTTCTGGCTGGCGGACGGGGCGGAACTGCTGGGGTGGGAGTTCTTCTTCCGGGGGTTTCTCCTCTTTGCCCTCTACCGGGCCTGCGGGCCCCTGGCGCTGCTCCTGCAGGCGGTCCCGTTCACGATGGCCCACATCGGGAAGCCGGAACTGGAGACGCTCAGTTGCATCTTCGGCGGGGCCGCCTTCGGCTACATTGCCTGGCGGACCCGTTCGTTTCTGTACCCATTCCTCATCCACTGGTTTCTGGCCTCTTTCACGGCGGTGGTCGCGGGCATCAGCGGCTGAAGGGCAGACGCCTTCCGGCATGGCACGGGCCGCCGGGCCTGCTGATGAAGTTTCACAAATTAATACTACAACCGCAGATGCTCAAGGTGACTGTCACCTATAAGGCCAGGGGGCGATCAAACGCCTGTGTCAACCAGAGGATGCTCGCAAATGTCAGGCGTCAAGGCAGGTGACAGTCACCTCTGACCCTTCAAAACGGGGAAGTGCGGTTGTAGTATTAACCTGCATTTGTGCAGGGGCAGTTTGCTCTCACCCCTCCTCCAGCCCCTCCCCTCTCCCGCTCGCCTGCGGCGGTGGGAGAGGGGAGGGGTGGAAAGAGAGGTTATTACATTAGGCGTCTTCCCATATCGCCAGGAGGACTACCGCGCAGCCGCCGCTGGAAAAAACGTTCCACGCGACGCCTTGCGCCCTGCGACTTGCGACATGCACCCTGCGACATGCGACCAACGCCCTGCACCCTGTTCTCAGTTTGAAAACGCCCCCTACCGGGTCCTCATCGCGCGCCTCTCCCCCCTTCAGGACGTAGACCGCTCTCTCCCCCACCGCTTTCTCTTCCACGAAGTCCGCCAGGCGCTCCCTGAGGCGTATGTGGACCTGGCCTTCTTCCCACCGGACGGAGCAGGAGACACCCTCTCCTCCCTGACCGGCGTCCGTTCCCGCCGCCCGGCGCGGGATTTTGACCTGATACTGGTCTCCAACGCGTACATCCTGGAATTGCTCAACCTCCCCTACCTCCTGCTCCGCTCCGGGATCCCCCTCTTCGCCGGAGAGCGCGGGGAAGATGACCCGGTCGTCCTCCTGGGCGGCTCCAACGCCATGGCCGCGCAGGCCGCCATCCGGGAGGACGGCGACGCGCTGGCCGACGGCATCTTCTTCGGGGAAGGGGAGGGGCAGGTCGGAGAAATCGTCCGGGCACTGGCGCGGATGGACGGCGGGAAGCGGGAGCGGCTGGAAGCCGCGGCTGCCACGGGTCCTGGCCTCTGGGTCGCCGGAACCCGTCGCCGGACCGTCAGGGCGGTCTGTCGGCCCCGGCCGCAGGACCTGCCCACCGTCTACCCCATCCTGAACACCCCCGAGGCCCACACCGCCTACCTCCAGATCACCTGGGGCTGTCCGGCCTTCTGCTCCTTCTGTTTTGAGGGGTACGACCGGAAGCCCTACCGGGAACTTCCCGCGCAGGACCTGCTCGCAGTGGCCCGGGAGTTAAAGCAGGCCCAGGGCGTGGAGGAGATCAGCCTCTACAGTTTCAACTTCAACACCCACGGGGAAATCTTTGACCTTCTCCTGGAACTGCACCGTCTCTTTGACCGGGTGAGCATGAAGAGCCAGCGGGCCGACATCCTGTGGCGGGTGCCCGGCCTGATAGAAGCGGAATTGACAGCGGAGAAGCGGGAGTTCACCCTGGGGATTGAGGGGATCAGCCAGCGGCAACGGGCGTTCCTGCATAAGAGCCTCCCCACCGATGAGATGGTCGCCCTGCTGGAGCGGCTGGTGCGGGAGCCCATCCGCCGCATCAAACTCTTCTACATCCTCACCGGCTACGAGACGGAGGACGACCTGAGCGAATTCCGGGCCTTCGTCCGCTGGCTGCGGGAGGTGCGGGATGCCTCTCCCTCCCGGCCCCGGGTCATCTTCAGTGTCGGGCCGCTGGTGCGGATGCCCTTCACTCCCCTGCGGTACGACCGTCTCTTCCTGGAGGAAAAGCCCTGGCGCCCCCTGGTCGGCGCGGTCAAATCCGCCTGTGAGACGGCCGGTTTTGAGTTTCGCCTGGCCTTTGACTGGTCCGAATACGCCACCACCCAGGTGCTGGCATTGGGGGGATACTGGCTGGTGGAACTGCTGGTCGCGCGGGCGCGAGAGGGGGATTTCTACGACGGCCGCCTGCCCCGCGGGTACTGGGAGGCCCTGCGGGCCTGGATGGAGCGGACGGGCCGCTGGGACGACGCGTTCCTGGGCGAGAAAGGCCCCGATTACCCTTTCCCGCTGGAGTTCGTCCAGACCGACATCCCGGCGGATTTTCTGTACCGGCAGTATCAGGCAGCCCGCGCCGGCCTGGACCCGGGCTACTGCCTGGGGGACGCGGCGGGGCCGGGGCGCTGCCAGGGATGCGGCGCCTGCCCGGACGAGGAGCACCGGCAGGCCATCCTGCACCACCGCATCCGCGTCCCGGACCTGGGGCCGTATCTGGCCCAACTGCGGGAGGTCGTGAGCCGCAAACGGCGCCTCCGCCCCGTCTATTACCGCATCCGCACCGACGCCTCCCTCTCCGGCGTCCACCCGGCCTTTCTCAACGCCTTCGTCTTCCGGCAAATCCTGGCCCGCGCGCCCGAACTGACGGACAATCTCCTCAGTGTGCGGGAAGCGCTGTTCACCGTCCCGCCCAACAACCGCCGCTTTCCCACCCTGGGCGGGGAGACGGTCTTCGCCCTCCGGGCCTGGGACGCCGATGCGCTACGGAGCGCGCTGGCCCCTCTATCGCGTGCAGCGCCCGATTTATCCCGCCCCGTAGCGCAGAATTTATCCTGTCCCGAACGAATGGAACTGCTGGGGCCGGTGGACGAATTCATCCCCGGCGCTTTTGCGAAGGCCTGCCTGGCCCTCTTCCTCCCGCTCCCCCTTCCGGCCGCGCGGGCCGCGCTGGAGGGGTACCTGCGCGGGGCCTATGTCCCCTTCTCCCTGCGGCGGGAGGGGGAAGGGTACACAATAGACGTCCCACCGCGCGGGGTGAAGAAGAAAGTGGTGTTCGGGGGCCGCCTGGAGAGCCTTCCGGAGGGGACGGTCATCACGCTGGAGGTCGGGCCGAAATTTGACCTGCTGGCCCTATTGCAGGCGGCGGGTGGCGGCCTGCGGGCCGGGGACTGGAGGGCGAAAGTGATCCGGGTGGAAACCCCGGGCGACCAGGCCACATCCCACCGGTAGAACTACTGTTGTAGGGCAACTGCAATAGCAGTTGCCCTACAACTCATTCCCTTTTTGTCCCCCTCTCCCCCCTGGCCTTACGGAGAGTGCTGAAAAAGTTCTCTTTTAGGGAACTTCTTCGCCTCCTCTCTCCCCTGTCCCTCTTCCCCACCCTGAAACGGCGGAGAGAGATGGATAAGAAAATTGTTTTTGTGGTGGCGGCTTCGCCGCCACCACAAAAACAAATTTTTTTCTTTTATCCCTCTCCCGGTAGGAGCGCACACTCTCACCTTCTCAGCAGCCGCCGAAGGCGGCAGGAGGGAGGCACAAATGATTCGGAGATAGTGATGAACTGGGGCAGTGGGGACTGAACAGTTGAACGAGATTGGAGATTCCCCTGAATCTGTAAGAATTGACAGTAGACGGCGCCTTTCGTTTGCGGTATACTGGAAGTGCCGGAGAGTTCCTGCGCATCAGGGAAGCAGGGATACGTTCCACATATGCGGATGGGGTATAACTGTCCCCTATCTCCCTGAAGGGGAACTCCTTGCCCCACGGGGACGTCATAAGAGTTAGCCAGTGCGATTCCAGCCGTTGGGAGTAGACGCCATGAAGGATGCAATCAGCAAAACGAGTCAAGACCCGCAATCCCGGGCAACCCTGATCGCGATCCTGGGCATCGGCCTGATGCTCATGGCCCTGTGCCTGTTCGGCATCTCCATACTGACCCCCCGATTTGTGCCGCGCCCCACCGCCGCGCCGGTAACGGCGACTCCGTCTATCCGCATCGCCATAGACACCGCCATGCCCGGCCAGCCGGTCACCGTGACCGGCGAAGGCTGGAAGCCCGGGGACACCGTGTTCATTGGAGTGGAGGGCCCCGATGGGAAACGCTCGCCGCTGACGTCCGCCGTCGTCGGAGTGGACGGCCGATTTGTGACTATTGTCGTTCTGCCCGCCGACGCCGGGGCCGGGCAGCCGCGCGTGCCCGTGGTGGCCTGGTCCTCCGCGACCGGCAGCGAGGCCCGAATCCTGCTGCCGCTGGCCGCGACCCCGACCGCGCCGCCAGCGCCGACCAATACGGCCACCCCCGTGGCCTCCCCTCCGCCCACCGCTCCGGCGACGCCCACTCCGCCCCCTCCGACGCCGACCCCCTCCCCAACCCGGCGGCCCACACCCCGACCCACCACCCCGCCTGCGGCGTGGCGCGGCGAGTACTTCGCCAATCTGTGGTTGACCGGCGATCCGGCACTGGTGCGGAACGACCCGGAGATCAACTTCACCTGGGGACCGGGCGCACCGGCCTCCGGCTTCCCCGCCGACAACTTCTCCGTCCGCTGGACCCGCACTGCGACCTTTGAAGAGGGCCTCTATCGCTTCCACGCCGTGGTGGACGATGGAGTTCGCATCTACGTGGACAACGTGCTGGTGCTGGACTCCTGGCAGGACGGCAGTCGGCGAGAGGTGACCGCGGACCGAAAGGTGACTGCCGGGTCGCACGCCCTGCGCGTGGAGTACTACGAACGCGGCGGCGACGCGGTCATTCGGGTCTGGTGGGAAAAACTGACCGCCTACCCCGACTGGAAGGGCGAGTACTGGTCCAACCGCACCCTGAGCGGCAACCCCGTGCTGGTGCGGAACGACGAGAACATCTCCTTCAACTGGGGAGCCGGTTCGCCCGCCGCCAACATCCCTGCCAACGGTTTCTCGGCCCGCTGGACGCGTACGTATCCCTTTGAGGGGGCCACCTATCGCTTCCGTGTCATCGTGGATGACGGTGTGCGCCTGTGGGTGGACGACCAGTTAATCATTGACTCCTGGCACGACGGCAGCGCCCGCGAGATTACGGCGGATCACGCGCTGGTGCAGGGGACCCACAGCCTGCGGGTGGAGTACTACGAGAACACCGGTGACGCGCGCATCCAGGTGTGGTGGGAAAAGGTCGCGTCCCCTTCCTTCCCGAACTGGAAAGGCGAATACTGGTCTAACCCCAACCTGAGCGGCAGTCCTGCACTGGTCCACAACGACGTGGCGCTGGATTTTGACTGGGGCACCGGTGCGCCCGCCTGGGGCCTGCCAGCCGACAACTTCTCGGCCCGCTGGACCCGCCAGGTGACCTTTGATCCGGGCCGCTACCGCCTCTTCGCCCAGGCCGACGACGGGGTCCGGGTCTATGTGGACGACACGAAAGTGCTGGACGAGTGGCATCCCAGCGACGCCAGCAGAGTCTACACCGTGGACCTGTTGCTGACGGGTGCCCGTCGGTTGACGGTGGAGTATTACGAAGGGACGGGTAAGGCACGCATCAAGTTCTGGTGGCAGCGGATTGGGGACTGGCCCACGCCGACGCCGACAGCCACGCTCACACCGACGGCTACGCCGACCGGCACGCCCACGCCGACGGCCACGCCTACACCAACGCCGTCGCCGACAGATACACCAACCAGTACCCCTACCCCCACCCTGACACCGACACCAACCGATACACCGACCCCTACGCCGACCCCATAAGAGGCAGACCGGGGCAGTGGAGGCTTTTCATGACCTGAAGGCTTGCAGGAGGATAAATGAGGCGACCCCGCACCTTCTTGCAAACCTTTGCTGCGAATTCTATATGCCGAGGGCATACCTTCGGCGCACGAGAAATGCGATAATTGTAAGAAGCGCCCG
>ERZ511473.314-NODE-314-length-92668-cov-31.624316_pt1 | contig 92668 bp, 75 predicted proteins | sample MGYA00374947_ERZ511473 | MGnify/ENA primary metagenome ERZ511473 (study PRJEB26303, sample SAMN06343854) | sediment metagenome | isolation source: hot spring sediment | place: Canada: British Columbia | collected 2012-09-26 ... | reverse complement strand
CCCGGCCGCAAGGCCAGGGGGAGAGGGGGGACAAAGGGGGGTGAGGGGGTCAAAACACCTCTTCGGCTATTGTCGGAGCAATTTGTTAAACCACAATAGCGCCGGGCTGATCTCACACCATCTGGAGGGCTTGCAGGAGAATACGGACGGCCCCCTCCACGTCCTCCCCATCCACCATCTCGCTGGGGGTGTGGACGTACCGGCAGGGGATGGAGAGACAGCCGGAGGGGACGCCCGCGCGGACCAGTTGCATCGCCGCGGCGTCGGTGGTGCCCCGCTCCAGGACTTCCATCTGGTACGGCACGCCTGCCGCCTCCGCCGCGTGCACCAGCCACTCCCGCACCGTCGGGTGGGCAATCATCCCCGCATCCTGCACTTTGACCGCCGGTCCCTTGCCCAGTTCCACCGCCATGGGCCGGCTCTCCGGTGTATCCCCCGTCCCAGTTACGTCTACAGCAATCGCCATATCCGGCTCAATCCCGTAGGCTGCCGTCCGGGCTCCGGAGAGCGTGGTCTCCTCCTGGACGCTGAAGACAAAGTGGACCTCATGGGGCGTTCGCTCCAGACGCCGCAGCATCTCCACCAGGACGGCGCAGCCGATGCGGTCGTCCATCGCTTTGGCGACCCGCCGCCGTCCCTGGACGGCGAACGGGCGCTCAAAGACGGCCGCGTCGCCTACCCGCACGGGGCAGTCATCCCGACCGGTGGCGCCCACGTCTATGTACAGTTGCTCAAAAGTCGGGACCTTGTTGGGGTCTTCCCGTTTCTCCGATCCGATGACGCCCAGGGTGCCGTTCTCAAAGCGGACGCGCGCGCCCAGGCAGGTGAGTGGTGAGACGCCACCAATCGGGGTGAACCGAAGGAAGCCCTTCTCGTCCACGTAGGTGACCATCGCGCCGATTTCGTCCATATGGGCCGCCAGCATGATGCGGCGCCCGTTGCCGGTCCCGCGCCGGACGGCGACCAGACTGCCCAGCGGGGTCACCCGGACCTCGTCGGCCAGCGGGGCGACCAGGTCGCGCAGGACGGAGCGGATGGTCTCCTCAAAGCCCGAAGGGCCGTAGGTTTCGGTCAGTTGACGGATCAGTTCGTCCACAATGGCCTCCTTTTGCAGGACAAATCCTGCGCATCTGCAGGAGTAACTATTCACGCCGATGGAAATCGTCCTCCCTGAGCCCTGCGTGCCGGTTGTCGGCATTGGGTGTGTCCCAATTTCGTCGGGCCTGGCCGCTTTGTAGGACAACTGCGAGCAGTTGTCCTACAACTTTGGGACACACCCTCGGCCTTCGCCGACAACCCTTATGGGTGCATCGGAGAGACCGGGTCGGCGAAGGCCGACCAAAGGCCTGCGGCCCAGGAAGGGTGACTTCAGTCAGCGCTGAATAGGGTGACTTCAGTCAGCGCTGATAGTTACCTGCAGGATAAATCCTGCGCTACATTTGCAACGTCTGCTGCGAATTCCCCCGTCGCCAGACCGTAAACGGCCTGGCTCACGGAGCCAGGGGCGCTCAAGCGCCCCGTTGGGCGGGGGGAAGCGCCGCGCGCTGTCAGGGGGCGCTTCAGTGCCCCGTTCCCTCTGAGCCGGGTCGTTTACGACCCGGCAAGATCGCGGCCTGGGCCGGAATTCACAGCACGAGTTGCAACACCTCCGGGGTGAGGCGGGCCAGGCTCTCCCCCATCAGCCGGACGGTGTTCTCCAGGTCCGTCGGTGAGAGCAGACTGACGGGGCTGTGGATGTAGCGGCAGGGGACGGCGACGGTGCCGCAGGGGACCCCCTCCCGGGCCAGGTGGATGGCGCCGGAGTCGGTGCCGCCGATGCCCGGCTGTTTAAACTGATAGGGGATGCCCAACGCCTCCGCCGTCTCCACCAGCAGCCGCAACAGGCCCCGGTGAGCGATGAATGTGTGGTCCATCACTGTAATTGCCGGCCCTTTGCCCAACTCGGATGTGGGGCTCGTGTCCTTCTTTTTGGGCAGGTCGTCGGCGATGGTGCCCTCCAGGGCGAAGGCGCAGTCCGGACGGCTGGCGTAGGCGGCCACACGCGCGCCCCGTAGCCCCACCTCCTCCTGGACGGTGAAAACCGCGTAGAGGTCGTGAGGGAGACGGTCACCGCGCACCAGTTCTGCCAGGACTGCGCAGCCGGCCCGGTCGTCAAAGGATTTCCCCTTGATCAGCGCTCCCACTTCCTCAAAGCGGGTGGCGAAGACCATCGGGGTGCCCAAAGGGGCCAACTTCTGGGCCTCCTCTTTCCCCTTCGCCCCGATGTCCACCAGCAACTGGTCTATCTTTACGACCTTCTCGTCCTCCCCCTGCTCCAGGAGATGGACAGGCTTGAGGCCGATGACGCCGGGGATGCGCTCCGGCCCCACCCAGACCTGCGCGCCGGGGAGGACCCGGTCGTCTATGCCGCCGATGGCCCGCACCCGCAGGCCGCCGGACTCGTCGTGCCCGACCACCATCAGCCCGATTTCGTCCATGTGGGCGGCCAGGAGGACCCGCAGGCGGTCCGCTCCGGTTCCTTCCCGGAAGGCATGAAGGTTGCCCAGCGCGTCCACCCACACCCGGTCGGCGTATCCCTCCAGTGCCCGGCGCAGGACCTGCCGGACTTCTTTTTCGTGGCCCGAAGGGCCGAAGGCTTCGGATAATTCCTTTAAAAGTTCCACGGTTCGCCCACCTGTGGTTTGCTTTGCTCAATCAAGCGGTCGGCCAGAGTCATAAAGAACTGGACGATGGTTTCTCGCTCTACCGGTGGATGTGTCTCGGGGATCGCAGAGATATGCCGTACCTGAAGCAGGGCTCCGGCCAGATAGAAGGGAACCAAACCGGTATCTTTCTGCCGGGCCATCTCCATCAAAGTCTCAAAATTCAATCCTTCTATCAGGATGAAATACAGGTCCACAAAATCTTTGGATTCGCTGCGGCCCAGTATGGCCGTCAACTTGTTGGCTGCGATGTTTTCCAGACTATCCACAACGACGTTCTGACACTGTTGGCGTTGACCAAAATCACCCAGCCACCTCTTCAGGGCGTACTCCCAGAGTTCCCGGTCCCGCGGTGAACGGAAGCGGATGTGCTCAAAGTCCTGGGCAATCTGCCGGGGCGTCAGATATTGCCAGATTTCCTCCCAGGGAGCATATTCCAGGATGCGGCTAATCAGCCAGGCCCGCTCTGTCGGAGTCCCCTGGCGGAGAATCCGCCGCACATCTTCCTCCGAGAGGTCGTAGTCCCAGAGGAACGACAAACGCTTCCCCATCTCTACTCGTCCTCCCAACGGGGCCGGAAGTCCGCCTCCAGCCCTGCCGCCAGGAGCGCCAGCAGCCGCCCGGCTCGCTCCACGTCCTTCAGCGACACCGTCTCCACCGGCTGGTGCATGTAGCGGAGCGGGATGGAGACCAGGCCGGTGGGCACGCCCTCGCGGCTCACCTGGATGGCCCAGGCATCGGTGCCGCTGCGGCCGGGAATGGGGTCTATGTGGTAGGGAATCTCGTTGGCCTCGGCTGTTGCCTTCAGCCGTTCCACCACCGCCGGATGGAAGTTCGGGCCGACGCCGATGGCGACCCCTTCGCCCAGCGGGAAGGCCTGATGGTTGGGCACCCCGGCCTGCCGCCCGAAGGTGACGTCCACCGCGACGGCCATATCGGGGGCGACGCCGTAGGCGGCGGTGGTGGCCCCGTAGAGCCCCACCTCCTCCTGGACCGTTGCCACGGCGACCACGTCCCAGGCATGGGACGCGCGGGCCAGGTGCTCCAGGGCCAATGTCAACACCGCCACGGAGACCCGGTTATCCAGCGCCTTGCCCGCCAGCAGGCCGTTTTTCAGTTCCACGGCCTCCCGCCGGAATGAGATGGGGTCGCCCACCCGGACAAGGGCCTTCAACTCCTCCTCCGGCAGCCCCACGTCCACGAACAGTTCCTCCCAGGGGAGGGTCTTATCCCGCCGGTCTGGGGGGACGACGTGGGGCGGGCGCATGCCCACGATACCGGGGAGGTCCCGCTGCCCGTGGACGATGACCTCCATCCCCGGCAGGATGCGCCGGTCGGTCCCGCCAACTCGGGCGATGCGCAGGAACCCCTTCTCTATTCCCGTCACCCGCAGGCCAATCTCGTCCATGTGGGCGGCGAACATCAGGGCTGGGCGAGGCTCTGGGCCGGAGCCGTGCCGACGGCCGATGAGGCTCCCCAGGCCGTCGGTTTGAATCTCATCCACCAGTGGGGCCCAGAGATCGCGCACCAGCGCCCGCACCGGTTCTTCGTGTCCGGGCAGGCCCGGTATTTCCGAAAGTTGTTTCAGCAGGTGGAGCGTTTCCATAGGGTATCAGGGACTCCTGTTTTTTGACCACTGACGACTGACGACTGACCACTGACCACTAAACGGTGGGCGGCGGAGGTGTGGGGGACACCGGTGGCTCCGTCGGCGTTCCGGTCGGTGTCGGGGTAGGGGTGTCTGTCGCTGTCGGCGTAGATGTGGGAGTTGGCGTATCCGTCGCCGTCGGTGTGGAGGTCGGCGTATTTGTCGTCGTCGGCGTTGGGGTGGTCGTCGGTGTAGCCGTCGGCGTGGGAGTGGAAGTGGGCGTAGGGGTCGGCGTTGCCGTGGCAGTGGGGGTATAAGTCGGTGGCCACCACTGGGTCGGCGTTGCCGTGGCAGTGGGGGTATAAGTCGGTGGCCACCACTGGGTCGGCGTTGCCTCCAGCGTCGGCGTCGGCGGAGCAGGGGGGGAGGTCAGCGTGGGTGTATCAGTGACAATGGTCGGCACCGGCGTGGGACGGGCTGGGGTGGAGTACAGGTAGAGCAACGTAAACCCCAGGCAATAGCAGGGGATGGTCAGCAGGATAATCCCCAACAGGGTCATCTGCAGAGGGGTTAACCTCCGGCTGCTCCGTGGTTCGGCGTCCATACGGCCCATATGATAGCACGAACCGGAGGGGTTGTCAATGGCGCCAGGTACGCAGAGACATGCCGTCTTTCTCCAGGTGTGGTATAATAATAGCAGGAGGGGGATTCTAACACAACGTTAACACTCCTCTATCGGAAATCCAACACGCTGTGGATAAGATAGAGCAGCCGTTCGTCTGGATCGTTGCCTTTAAAGGAGAAACCAATATGATGCGAATGGACCGATTTACCGAGCGGGCGCAGGATGCCGCCCAGCGGGCGGTGGAAATTATGACCCGCTACGGACACACTCAGGTGGATACCGAGCACGTCCTGCTGGCCTTATTAGAACAGCCGGACGGCATTGTCCCCCAGATTCTGGCCCAACTGGGCGTGGACCCGGATTGGATCGCCAACCAGGTGGACGAGATTCTCCGCCGCAGCCCCAAGGCTGGCATCTACGGGCGGGGCAACATGGGGCAGATTTTTATCACCCCCCGGGTCAAGCGAGTGCTGGATGAGGCGAATACGGAGGCCAATCGCCTCAGCGATGACTACGTCTCCACCGAGCATCTCTTCCTGGCCATCATCACCGAGCGGGGCACCCAGGTGGCCCGCGTTATGGCGGAGGCCGGGATTACCCGGGAGCGGGTCTACGCGGCCATCCGGGCCGTCCGCAGCGGACAATCGTTTGCCGATAGCCGCCCCGAATCCCGCTATCGCACGCTGGAGAAGTTCAGCCGCGATCTGACCCGGCTGGCGAAGGAAGGTAAGTTGGACCCGGTCATCGGGCGGGATGCGGAAATCCTGCGCGTCATTCAGATTCTCTGCCGCCGCACCAAAAACAATCCTGTCCTCATCGGCGAGCCGGGTGTCGGTAAGACCGCCATTGTGGAGGGGCTGGCCCAGAAGATTGCCTCCGATAACGTCCCCGAAATCCTCAAAGGCCGACGGGTGATGCAACTGGACCTGGCCGCGATGGTCGCCGGGACCCGCTTCCGGGGCGAGTTTGAGGAGCGGTTGAAGGCCACTGTGGAGGAAATCCAGCGGGCGCAGGGGGAAATCATCCTGTTTATTGACGAACTCCACACCGTCGTCGGGGCAGGAGCCGGGACCGGCGCGCTGGACGCGTCCAGCATTATGAAGCCGTACCTGGCCCGGGGCGAACTTCAGTGCATCGGCGCCACGACGCTGGACGAATACCGCCAGTACATAGAGAAAGACGGCGCGCTGGAGCGGCGGTTCGCACCGGTCTTTGTGGACGAGCCCACGGTGGAGGAGACGATAGAGATGCTGCGCGGCCTGCGGGACCGCTACGAGGCCCACCACCGGGTTCACATCTCCGATGAGGCCCTGGTAGCCGCGGCGCGCCTCTCCCACCGTTACGTCACCGACCGGCGCCTGCCCGATAAGGCCATAGACCTGGTGGACGAAGCGGCAGCCAAAGTGCGGGTGGCCCTGCATACCCTTCCCCCGGAACTGAAGCAGATGGAAGCCGAAATCAACCGTCTCCAGATGGAGGAGGAGGCTGCCAGCAACGGGCGGGATTATGAACGGGCCGCCGAAATTAAAGTCCGGCGGCTCCGCCTGGAGGACCAGTTCAGCCAGCGGCGCGAGGCCTGGCAGCGGGAGCACCAGTTGGATGAGACGGTGGACGCGGAGGACATTGCCCAGGTGGTCGCCTCGTGGACGGGCATCCCGGTGGCCCAGATGCTGGAGACGGAGGCGGAGAAACTGTTGCGGATGGAGGAGGCGCTCCGCCAGCGTATCGTCGGGCAGGATGAGGCCATCGCGGCCGTCGCCGATGCCATCCGGCGCGGGCGCTCCGGCCTGAAGGACCCCCGGCGGCCCATCGGCTCCTTCATCTTCCTGGGGGCCTCCGGCGTGGGCAAGACCGAAATGGCGAAGGCGCTGGCCTGGTTCCTCTTTGACGACGAGGACGCCCTTCTGCGCATTGATATGAGCGAGTACCACGAACGGCACACCGTCAGCCGCCTCTTCGGCGCTCCGCCCGGCTACATCGGCTACGAGGAGGGCGGACAACTGACCGAGGCCGTCCGTCGCCGCCCCTATCAGGTCGTCCTCTTTGACGAGATAGAGAAGGCACACCCCGAGGTCCTCCACGCCCTGCTCCAGGTTCTGGATGACGGTCGGTTGACCGATGGTCAGGGCCGAACGGTGGATTTCCGAAATACCGTCATCATCATGACCTCCAACGTGGGGACGGAGTTTGCGGGCCGGGGCGGCGCGCTGGGGTTCATCCGGGAGGGAGCAGACCGGCGGGAGGAAGAAGAAAGCCGACAGCGGATTGAGCGGGCCCTGAAGGAGACGTTCCGTCCGGAGTTCATCAACCGGGTGGATGAAATCATCATCTTCAACCGGCTGACGCTGGAGCACATGGAGCAGATTGTGGACCTGCAGATGCGGGAGATTGCCGAGCGGCTGGCGGAACAGGGGCTGGAGGTGGAGTTGACCGATGCGGCCCGCCGGTGGCTGGCCCGGGAGGGGTACGACCCTCAGTTTGGTGCCCGTCCGCTGCGGCGGGCCCTCCAGCGGCACGTGGAAAGCCCGCTCAGCGTGCGTCTGCTGCGCGGGGAGTTTCACAGTGGGGATCGGGTGCGGGTGGACGTGGGGGAATCGGGCCTGACCTTCACCCGGATAGAAGCGGGCGAAGAAAGCCCACCGCTTCGGATGCCCGAGCCGGTCCTGCAGGCCCAGGGGTAGGCAGGGCTTATCAATGCTCTGACGAAAATGCTCGTAGTGAGCCACGAAGCGAAGGGGTGAGGCATGCCTCGCCCGTACTGGCATCCAAAAGGCCCAAAACGTACGGGCGGAGCACTGCTCCGCCCCTACCGCTGGCTCTTCGTGCCTGACTATGAACGAACAAGATTAGAGCGCTGATAAGCCCTGAGGGGTAGGGGCAGGGCTTGCCCCTGCCCCAGGGGGCAACCGCAAGGGGGCAACCGCAGGGGGGCAACCGCAAGGGTTGCCCCTACAGGGTGCGTTGTAGGGGCAGGGCTTGCCCCTGCCCATTGGCATCAATTTAAGCCCGACGGTAAACCGTCGGGCTTATTCAGCAAAGCCCTGCGGGCTGTTTTGAGCCCCGAAGGGGCTTTGCAACATAAGCCCGACGCTTTAGCGTCGGGCTTGATGCATGGAGCAGGGCTTGCCCCTGTCCCCTACCGGCAGGGCAGGGGCGGGATGGTCACCCGATATATCTTCCCCCGGGCCAGGACGAAGAGGGAATCCCCTGCCCCGCTGACCGTCAGCGCCTGGAGGCCCTGGAATTCTCGTCCTGGAGGGCGTAACTGGGCACAAAACGCCCCGTCTTCCCGGAGGACCACGATGCGCTCCGCCGCTCCATCGGCCAGATAAACCGGGCCGTTTTCCAAATTCGGATCCACCGCCAGCGCGACGAAGTGGGCCTCCGGAGCCGGGATGCCGCTGATGGCAAAGGGTACGGCTGTCCCCTTCTCGTAACGGGCTACTCCCCCGTCCTCAAAAAGGACGTAGATACTGGAGTTCAGAGCCATATCCCGGGCCCCGCTCAGGGACGGCGGTTCCTCCGATGAGAAGTACCGCTCTATCTCCCCCCCGAATTCCCCGTTCTTTGGCAGATACCGCCAGATTTGTCCTGCCGCTGGATCCAGCAGGTACAGCCGTCCATAATAAGTCGCCATGGCCACCGGTTCATGTCCCCCGGGGGCGGGAGATAATGCCACTGATCGGGCTTCCGACCAGTGGGAGTCGTACGCCCACAGACGCCCCCCGGCTCCCAGGATGAGAAGCCCCAGGGACGGCTGACCGGACTCCGGCTGATGGCAGGTGATGTCTATCAGAGAGGGCGACCCTGGGAGGGTGAGCGTTTCACTCCCGCCGCCGACAAGGACCCGGCGTACCCGATTCTGGCCCTCCAGGACGGCTACGCTCTGCTCCCACGCCACCAGGCGGTTCCGGGAGACCCCATCACCCAGGTCCGCCAGAAGGATGGGCGTCACCCGAACGATGCCATCCATCTGGTCCAGCACGTCCTGGGCCATCGTGCGGAGCGCGTGGGTCTCCGGGTCGTCGTAGTCGGCGGTCAGGGTCAGGATGGCCTCCCAGTGAGGGCGGGCCAGTTCCGGATGGGGGGCCTGCTGAGCGGCCAGCATATGTTCCTGGGCTCGCGAGAGGACCTGTCCCCGTCGGAGGTCCCGACCGTACCGGAACCAGACGATGAGGGTCGTCAGGATGACCAGAATCAGGATGACGATGGCCAGAGCGGCCATGCGGCGGGGGTTCTCCTGGGGGACAGGCCGGGGTGCCCGTACGCTGACCGTCCGGCGGCGCTCCGCGCCGGGGAGGGCGCGCCGGGCAAGGACTCGTGCTCCGTAATAGGCGGATAAAGCCGCAGCCCTCAGCCCTCTGCCTGCTGCCGATACCCCTCTGACCAGTCCCCCACCGACCACTGCCGCGCCGGTGACCAATCCCCTGCCGGCCACGGTAGCGCCCGCTGCCACTGCCCCCGCCAGACGGGATATTCCCTGGGGCCGTTGGGGAGAGACCTCTATCTCCGGAGGCCAGGTACCCGTTTTCCCGACCTCTGTTTCTACCTCCTCCCAGATGCCCTCCCAGGGTGTGGGTTCTTTGGGAGGGGTCTCTTCTTCGGGAAGTAACTCTTCTTTCGGCACTTGCTCCTCTTCCAGCGGGGGAGGGGGCGCAGGGGGCGCTTCTGGTTGAGGGGGCGCTTCGCGACGGCGTTGGGCGGGCGGAGCCGGAGGTGGTGCTGGCTTCTCCTCAGGCCAGCGCAGCACCATGGCCGTCAGCGATTCCTCTCCGACCAGTTGCTCCAGGCCATCCAGTATGTCTTCTTCCTCCCGTCGGAGAACCTGATCCAGGACGTCCAGCGCAACCAGGTTGAGGAGGTTCTGGGTGTTTAAGAGGAGGGTCATGCCGGGCCGGACGGGTAGGTACGAGACCGCCATGTCGGCATAAGGCCGGCTTCCCAGGGGAGGGGAGAGGCGGTCTGGGTACTGCTCATCGCCATCTGTGGAGAGGGCGCGGGACCAGGCAGCACCGACGTGGACCAGGAAAACCTCGTCATCTCGCAGCGCGGCGCAGGCGATACTCCCCACACAACGGCTCTCGGAAGGAAGTTGACGGTTGAAGTGGACCAGGGCCCGGTTCGCCGCGATGACGGCCCGCCGCAGGGCGGCGATTGGGCTTCCGGGAGTGGACCAGAATGCCTGTGCCGCTGCGTCCCGGATTTCCCGGTAGAGGCGGGAAGGGGCCGGCCCGATCAGGTCCAGCACCATTGCGAACCGTTCGCTTTCCCGTCCCGGGGCGGGGTGGAGGGGCGGAGTCAGCCATGCACTGCCTGGATGCCCCCCCGTCTGTCGCCGCCCGTCCGTCAGGCGAATCCACCCAATCCAGGGCTCCATAGCCGCGCCTTTCGTAGAGATGGGGGGAGGGATAGCGGGGTTTGTGGGCGGCAAAGCCGCCCACAAACCCCATCCTTTCCCCCTTTTTGTCCTTTGTACCCTTCGCGGTTCTCCGACAGGCTCTTATAGAATAGCCCAAAATGCCGGGTTGTCAAGTTGAGGGCTGATTCAGGCAGTGACTGGAAGGGCCACGCCGAGGGCTCGCCCGAGGCGTCACCTTTTTGGGCCTGCGGCCAGTGGTCGGCCTTCGCCGACCACCTTTGAAGGGTGTCGGCGGAGGCCGACACCCGGCACGAAGTGCCCAGGGAGGACGATTTCAATCGGCCTGATAGTTACGGGCTGCGGTAACTTCCTGGCGTGAAAAAAGGGGCGAAGCAGGCGGATTGCCGCCTGCTTCGCCCCCATCCAGTAGCGCAGGATGAATCTTGCGCTACCCCACTCAGCGCAGCACCAGCGGCAGGTAGACCCGGTACGGCAGGGCCGCCGCGCCCACCACAGCGCTCACCGGCCCGTGCACCGTCTCCCCGCCGGAGGTATCCACGTCCGCCAGCCAGTACCACCAGGTGCCGTCGTAGGGCACGGTGTCCGTGTAGACGTAGGTCGCGCCGCCGCCTCGCGCCTCGGAGGGGACGAAGGCCACCGCCTGGGCCCGGGCAAAGTCCGCCACCGGCGCGCGGTACAGCCGGAAGCCGAAGGTGTCTATCTCCACCGCCGTCGCCCACTCCAGCCGAACGTGGGGCGGGTTGTCAACCCGTCCTACAAAGTAGAGCAGTTCCACCGCTGTCGGGATGTCCACGATGACTTCGTCATCCTGCGGCTCGTTGGCCGGGTTGTCGTAGACGTCGTAGGGCCCTTCCACATAGGCGGTGTTGACCGTCGTGGTGATGTCGTGGACCACGCGGAAGACGGTGGTGATGCGGAACGATTCGCCCGGCGCCAGGTCGCGCCCAAAGCCGTTCGGCGCCGGCCCGGTCAGGTCGTGCCAGGTCAGCAGGCCGTCGTCGGCGTCCTCCTCGGGGTACGGCTCGGCCCAGAAGAAACTCAGGTAGTACGGGTCGTAGGCGTCCAGCAGCGGCAGGACGTCAATGGTGCTGATGCCGACGTTGGTGATGGCGATGGTGAAAGTGACATAGTTCGGGAAGACGTCGTCCAGGTCGGCGGCAACCAGTTGCTTATCCACTACTACCGCCGGGTCTACGATGGCGACCGGGGCGTCGTCGGTGTCGGTGAGGACGCCGCCGGGATATTCGCCGCCCACCAGTGCCACGTTCCAGTACGTGCCGGTGATGCCTGGCGTGGCGGTCACGGCGAAGGTGACGGTGATGCTCTCGCCGGGGCCCAGCGGGCCCAGATTCTGCCAGACCAGCAGCGGTTCGGCGATGACGTCCGGGTCGGACGGGTCGCCGGAACCGACGACGTAGTAGAAATCGGCGGGCAGCGTGTCGGTCAGCACCAGCGGGTCAAAGGTGACCTGCCCGGTGTTGGTGATACGGACCGTGTAGGTGAAGGGCATGCTCTGGACGGCCTGGCCCGTCGCCACACTCTTCTCCACTACTAAACCTGGCACGGGCAAGAAGTCCACCCAGGCGCTGTCGGAGTCGCTGGCGGTGTTGCTCTCGGCATCCTCCGCTTCGGCGGTGAAGGTGTTGGTGTGGGTGGTGTTGGCCGGGCCGCTGAGGGTGGCGGTGTGGGTGAAGGAGCAGGCCTGGCCGGGCTGGAGCACCGTGCCGACCCCGCAGTCGGCGTCGCCGGAGAGGGTGCCGAAGACGGAGTCGCTCAGGTCCGTGATCGTCACCGACACCGTGCCGGTGTTGGTGACGGTGAAGGTGAAGGTGACCACGCCGCCGGTCTCGGGGACGCTGCCCGGCTCGGCGGTCTTGGCGACGGTAATCTCGGGATAGGCCCGCGGCGTCAGAGTGACCGAATCGTAGTCGTCCTCGGTGGGGACGTTGTTGCCGGGTGTGGAGTCCGGGTCGGTCTGGTCGCTCGTCCAGACCTGGGCTACATTGGTTACGGGCGCGGTCGTGTCCACGGTGACCGTAATGAGCAGCGACGCGCTATTCCCGGCGCTGATGGTTCCGATGTTCCAGACGCCTGTGCCGGGGTCGTACAAACCGTCGCCGGAGTGAGAGACGTAGGTCAGGCCAGCCGGCAGGAAATCGCTCACCGTCACGCCTGTGGCCACAGCGGGCCCGGCGTTGTGGACGGTGATGGTGAACACGACGGTGGAGCCCACGTATGGGGTCAGCGTGCTGGCGACTTTCTCCAGGCTCAGGTCGGCACTGGTACTGGCCGGGACCGTCGCGCTGTCCTCGTTGGAGGCGAGGCCCTCCACCGTGGTGCGGGCGACGTTGGTGACGTAACCGGCAGATACATCGTCTGCTGTGACCGTGTAGGTGGCCGTGCAGGTGATGGCCTCGCCGGGGTCCAGGAAGTTGTCGCCGTCGGGGATGACGGTCGTGACGTCCGGGCAGGTCACCGTCGTGAGGGTGTCCGTCACCACCACCGGACCCTGGAGGGGCGCGTAGCCGGTGTTGGTCACCACATACGTGTAGGTGAGGACTTCCCCTGCGTTGACGAAGTAATCCGGCTCGGCACGCTTCTCCAGCGTCAGGCCGACGGTGGCGTAGGTGGCCGTGTCGGTGACCGGCCCGGTCTCGGTGCTATCCGCCGTGGCGGTGTTGGTGTGCTGGCCGGCCTGAGCCGTGACTGGGCCCAGCACGCAGTAGGCGATGTGCTCCTCGTCCAGGTCCGCCACCGGCAGGGTGAACGGCGCGGTCAGGGGGTTCCCGTCCCCGTCCTGCCAGGAGCAGGCCGACAGGTTCAGGTCCGGATCGCTGACACTCACGTTGGTCAGCGGGATGTCGCCGGTGTTCTCCACCACGAAGCGGTAGTACACACCCTGCCCCACGGTGACCGCCACGAAGTTGCGCCAGGGGCCGCTGGCGGAGGTGGCAATCTGCTTCTGGAAGGCCAGGCCGGGGTTGGGCTGGCGGACGGTCAGGGTGTCGGTGGCGACGTCGGTGCCGCTGGTGATGTTGGCGGTGACTGGGCCGGTGGTGTTGGTGTACACCCCCGCCGGCGCGGTGACGTCCACCCGGGCGGTGCAGGTGCCGCCGGGGGCAATTGTACCGCCAGAGAACGATATAGAACCGGTTCCGGCTATGGGGTTGAACGTGGGCGTGCCGCAGCCGGAGGTGGAAGCGTTGGGCGGAGTCGCCACCACCACGCCGGAGGGGAAGGTATCGGTGAAGGCCACGCTGGTCAGCGGGTAATCTACGTTCGGGTTGATGATGTCAAAGATCAGGGTCGTTGTTGTCCCTGAGACGATGGGGTTAGGGGTGAAGAGTTTCTCAATGGTGGGCGGGGCGAGAGCCACCAGCGTATCGCTGCCGAGGCCGGTCGGGCCGGTGTTGACGCCGGTCTCGGTGGTGGAGATGAAACTGGTGACATTGAGATGCGGCCCGGCGGTGGTCGCGATCACGTTCACGCGAAGGGTACAGGACCCGTTAGGCGGGATGGTACCGCCGGTCAGGGTGATGGCGGTGCTGCCCGCCACTGCGCCGCTCACTGTACCACCGCAGGTGTTGGTGAGATTCGGCGGGCTGGCCACCTGGAGGCCAGCGGGCAGGAAGTCGCTGAAGGTCGCGCCGGTCATGGTGACCGGGTTGGTGTGGCTCAGGGTGAAGGCCAGGGTGGAGGTGCCGCCTACCCCGATGGGGTTGGGGGAGAAGGACTTGACCAGGGTGGGCGGGGCCAGGTTCAGGCGCTCGCAGCCGAAGATGCGGATGTTGTCCAGGTAAGCAACGGCAGTGCCGCGCTGCGCGCCGGCAAAGAAAATCCGGAAATAGACCGAGTCGTTGCCTGTACTGGTTGTCGTTGCTGCAATCCCGGTGCGCCATTGCGATGGGTTGGCGGTCCACGTACCGGTGGCAACTTGAGACCAGTTGGTCCCGTCCGTGCTGAAGTAGATGTACCATGGGCCGCGGTTGGACCAGTTGCCCTCCAGGTTATATGTCATCGTGATGCCAATGCCACCATACGCGCTGGCGCCGTGGACCTCAAACTGGAAATACGGCGACGAGTCCGGCCCGGTCCAGGTGTTGGGCCAGCCACCCCGGATACCCCACGAATTCCCGGTGTTGCCATTGTTGGAAGAAGGGCAGGCCCACCCTGTAGGGCAGGTCGTCGGGTTGGCGATACCCGAGGTACTTGCCCCGTAGGCGCCGTATACCCCTTGCGCGCTGGAAATATCCGAAGCCCGGTAGGAGGCATTGAAGGGGCCGTTTTGGGTAGATGTGCTGGCGGTGTAGTTCTCAAAACTCCACCGCGCCAGGTCCGCCGGCGTGGCACAGGTGGTGGGCGGGAGTGGCGGGGGTGGGTCGGCGTTGACCGTCAGCGTGTCGGTGGCGACGCGTCCCGTGTTGGTGGTGCCCACGTAGAGTGAGCCCGTCGTGTTGGTGTACGTGCCCGTGGACGGCGAGGTCACGTTGATGCCGATGACGCAGGAACCGCTGGCGCCCACGGTGATGTTTGTGGCGGTGATGGTGGTGGTCCCGGTGATGGCCGTCACCGTCGGCGAGCCGCAGCCGGAGAAGCCCACGTTGGGCGGGGCGGCAATCACCAGCGGGCTGGGCAGGGTGTCGGTGAAGGAGATGCTGCTGAATGGTGCCGGGTTGGGGTTGGAAATGGTGAAGGTCAGCCGCGAGACACCCCCCACATACACCGGATCGGGAGAAAAGTTCTTGGAGATAGTGATGCTGGTGAGGTCCAGGATGGCGGCAATGCGGTAGTTGGCAGCGTAGTCGGCATTGTAGTGATAACTGCTGCCGGAGAGGTCGTAGATAAGCGTGTGCAGCCGCTCCTGCGTGCCCGCGCCGCCGATGATGGTCACGGTGTAGGTGATGGTGACGTTGCCGCCATACTTGCCGGTACCCAGGCAGGAGCGGTAGTTAGGGGAATTGGGGTCGTTCTCCCAGGTACAGCCGTCGGCGTAGAGTTTGGTGGAAGCCCACGGGTCCGGGCTGACGGTGTCGTGGGCCGTGTAGGCCGTCTGCACGCTGTTAATTCGGAAGATGGTGTTGGGGAAGTTGATGAACGTCTCAATCTGCTCGTAGCCGTTGGTGGCAGTGAAGGCAACCAGGGTGATGGTGTAGGTTTGCCCCACGACAAGCCCCATCATGCCGCCGGGGGGGATGGACTCCCCGTTGAGCCGCACATCAACGGTGGCATTCCGGTTCTGAGAGACGAGATACTCCACAAACAGTTCTCGTGGCTGCGGGGTGGAGATGGAGATGCCACCGTCGGCGGTGACCTCTATGTGATAGCGGCGGGTGTGGTTGTAGGCAGCGGAGTTGCGAGTGACAGAAACCTCGAAGTAGAAGTCCGTGCATTGTCCTGCCGCCAGTGATGGCACAGACAACGTGCCCAGTGAACCCGAGCGCAGGTTTATGTACGGATCGCTTGAATCCCAGACGAACGTGGCGGCGACGTTGGTCGCTGGCTCGTCGCCAGTGTTGCAAACCCGTGCCCCGACTGGGAAGTTGTTCGGTCCGACGTTGACATTGTTACTGTCCAGGCCAATGATGTTCCAGGTGATCGGAGTGATGGTCAGGTTGGGCTGGGCCTGAACCTGGGGGACATTGGTCACCGACAGCAGGGAGGCCAAGATACCGAGGATCACTATGGCCCGCAGGCTGGATTGAAAGGCGCTATAACGGCCGAGGGTTTGCAGGGAGAAGCGAAATAAATTCTGACGAGACATGTCTACCTCCGGGGAGAGGGCAAGCCAGCGGAATGTGTGGATGACCTGCCCGGTGTACGCGAACCCCCAATACCTTATGGGACGTTCGCGATGGCCTTACTCCTTCACGCCTGGAAAGGCTAACGCCATGATTTGCGCCCGGCCAGCCACCCGGCCAGGAGAGCGGCGGCGCCCAGAGCCAGGAGGGGCCAGGGGGAAGGAGCCCTGCCGCCGACCTCGGGCAGAAGGGGGGCCGGCGTGGGGGTTTCCGTCGGCGGCGGAGGTGGAGGCGGAGGTGGAGGCACAGGAGTGGCCGTAGGAGTTGGGGTGGGAGTGGGGGTCTCCGTGGGCGTCGGGGTCGGAGTGAATCCGGCGAAGGCCGGCCGTCCGGTCGTCATCCCGCCGATGAGCAGCAAAGTCGCTGCGATTCCCAGTCCAGTCAGCCGGTACGCTGCGCGGTTTCGGGCCATGGTGCCCCTCCTTTATAAAAACGCTATATACCCAATCGGCAAAATTGTCAAATACGAAACCGGATGCTGTGGATTTTGTAAACCGCAAAGGCCGCAAAGGGCGCAAAGATTCTACGATTTCTTTGCGTTCTTTACGTTCTGCGGTTTGACCCAACTGCAAGGACGCAGAGAGCGCATTGCAGGATAAATCCTGCGCTACGAGAGCAGAAATGCACCGGCGCCCCCCCCCGGAGGCGCTGGCGCGCTGTGCCCGAGGCCCTGCGGGTCAGCGGTTCCGCAGCACGATGGGCAGGTAGAGGCGGTATACCGGATCAATCCAGGCCGGGACGTCGCCGTGTTGAAACGGCAGCGGGTTCGGGTGGGGGTAGTTCTCCTGCGCGTCCGGAGTGCCGTCGCCGTCGGAGTCCCGGTCCAGGTAGTTGGGGATGCCGTCGCCGTCCACGTCGTTGTCCCGGCAGTTGGATGTCCCGTCCCGGTCGGTGTCCAGGGAGGTGTTGGTGCAGAAGTAGTCGGTACCGGCGATGTGTTCGTTCGCCGTAGAAATACCGTCCCCGTCGTCATCGGGGTCCCGGTAGTCCGGGGTGCCGTCGCCGTCGCTATCCCGGCCCGCCGCCGGGCAGGTCGCGTTGCCGGTGGGCGGCGCGGTGCAACCTGCCTCCATCCAGTCCGGAATGCCGTCGCCGTCGGAGTCGGAGTCCAGGTAGTTGGGAGTGCCGTCGTTGTCCACGTCGCCGATGCCCTCCACGGCATCCGGAATGCCGTCGCCGTCGGAGTCGGTGTCCAGGTAATTGGGAAGACCATCCCCGTCCATGTCACCCGCGCCTTCCTCAGCATCGGGGATGCCGTCGCCGTCGGAGTCGGTGTCCAGGTAGTCGGGCATCCCATCGCCGTCCGTATCCACGTCGCCCCCTTCCACCACGTCGGGGATGGCGTCCCGGTCGGCGTCGTAGGTGAAGTTGACCTCGGCGATCTGGTAGCGGCCGTAAGGGCCGGTCTGGACCCACTGGGGGATGAGGACGTCGCCGGAGATGGGGTCGGTGGCCGTCAGTCCGTCCCAACTGAAGCGGACGGCGCCGGTGTAGATGCCCTGCAGGTAGACCTGGACGGTGTGGGTAAGATGGCGGACCAGGGTGCCGTCCGGGGCGACCTCAAACTCCCGGATCGCGGCCCAGGTGCTGACGTTCGGATACGTGATGCCGCTCTTGCCCCAGATGCCGGAGGAGTAGGGCGCGGCCGGAGCGTAGGCGGGGAGGTCCGCCAGCCAGCCGGTGCCGCTGGCGGCAATGCGCGCGCTGATCCCGGAGGAAATGGGGACAGAATTGGTGATGGTCCCGGTCACCACCTCCACCGCGCCGTACCAGACCTGGAGGACCTTCAGGCCGGTCTGGGTGATGGCATTGTCCGTGTGGAGGGTATAGCGGTCCACCGGGGCCGTGTCCAGCGAGTAGATGCCGTAGGTCCCGTTGCCGAAGAGGGTGTTGTCTTTCAGGATGGGGATGGAGAGGATGTCGTCCCCGGCCTGGGCCGGGCTGTAGGTCCCGCCGAAATCCGGGAGATTGTAGACGCCGTAGGAGGTGTGGTTGGCGATAGTGTTGCCGGTGATGAGGGGCGAGGCGCCCACGTTGTAAATCCCCATCCCGCTGTTGGCGGTGATGACGTTTCCGGCGAAGAGGTTATCGTAACCGCCGGAGAGGGTGGGCAGGTCGCCGGGGGGCTGGTGGGTGCGTTCGTTGACCACCGCGGCCTGAGGGGTGCAACCGGCGCCGTTGGCGCGAATCTCGTTCCCCAGAATCTGGTTGCCGGTCGGCGGAGCGAAAACATCGGTGGAGGTATCGTACCCACCGCGCAGGTGCAGGCCGTAGCAGCCGTTCCCGGCGATGAGGTTGTTCCGGACGATGTTGTCGTGGGCCCCCCGCTGGATGATGATGCCTTTGTTGGTGTTGTTCAGGATGACGGAGTTCGCGATGGTATTTCCGTAGGCCGGGGTGACGACCCTTGTGGGCTCGGTGAGGAAGCGGGCCGACACGAGAATCCCGTCGTCCCGGTTCCAGGCCACCAGGCAGTGGGTGATGAGGTTCCCCGAAGCGCCGCCGGTCAGCAGGATGCCCGTCGTGTTGCTCACGAAGCGGGAGTTGCGGATGACCCCGTGGCTCCCCCAGGTGTCCAGCCCCCAACAGCCCGAACAGGTCATATTGCGCACTTCCAGCCCGTCCACGAGGACGCCGTCCGCCTTGATGTAGAGGCCCGCCGCGCCGGTCTGGGTGATGTTCTGGCCGTTGATGACCACGTCCGGCACCCCGTCATCGTTCCGGTCGCCGTCTATGTGGACGCTGGCCCGGGTGATAACCGGGAGGGACCCTTTCGTGAGGGTGATAACGTAATCGTCCGCGAAGGTGATGGTGACCGGTGCGGTGCCCCCTGTGCCGTTGGCCTGAGCGATGGCCTCCCGAAGGGAGCAGTAAGCATCCGCGCAACTGCCGGTCCAATCATCCTGGTCGGTATTGACGGTAATGACGGTGCCCTGGGCCTGGGCGGGAGAATGAAAACCGACAATCAGAGCGATGACCAACAAAATGGCCCCCACCGTGGGCCCCAGGGCCAGCCATAAAGAGTATTGCTTCATCCGCGCCTCCTTTCTGCGCTGACCGAAGTCGGCCTTCCTGGGCTGCGGCCGATGGTCGGCCTTTGCCGACCTCAGAATGTCGGCGAAGGCCGACACCTGGCACGAAGTGCCCAGGGAGGACGATTTCAATCGGCCTGAATAGTTACGTTCCAGGCACTTCTGAATGTGCCAGGCACTTCTGAAAGTGCCTGGCACGTTCACTGAAGGGGTAATGAAAGCCCTCACCCCTCCTTGTTCCCTCCCTCTCCCGCAGATAGTAGAGGCAGTAGAGGAGGGGAATCAGAAAGAGGTGAGGGCCCCCGCTCCTTCAAGAGATGTCTATCAGGGAACGTTTCGGGCGACGAAGGGGAGATAGACCCGGTAGACCACTCCGGCTGGACGGGGCGTGTCGTCCGGGTCCAGGTAGTTGGGGATGCCATCCCCGTCGTCGTCACCGGTGCCCTCCACGGCGTCCGGCTTGCCATCGTTATCGGAGTCCAGGTCCAGGTAGTTGGGGATGCCATCCCCATCCACGTCGCCGGTGCCTTCAACGGCATCGGGGATGCCGTCGCCATCGGAGTCGGTGTCCAGGAAGTTGGGAAGCCCATCCCCGTCCACGTCGCCGGTGCCCTCTACGGCGTCGGGGATGCCATCGCCGTCGGAGTCGGTGTCCAGGAAGTTGGGGAGGCCGTCCCCGTCCACGTCGCCGGTGCCCTCCACGGTGTCGGGGATACCGTCGCCATCGGAGTCGGCGTCCAGGTAGTTGGGGAGGCCGTCCCCGTCCACGTCGCCAGTGCCCTCAACGGCGTCGGGGATGCCGTCGCCATCGGAGTCGGCGTCCAGGTAGTCCGGCGTACCGTCGCCATCGGTATCGCCCGCGCCCTCTACCCAGTCCGGGATGCCATCGCCGTCGGAGTCGGCGTCCAGGTAGTCCGGTGTGCCGTCGCCGTCGGCATCCCCGGGCTCAGTGGGGATGATGCCGATGGTGATGCCTGCCGAGTCCTCCGTCTGGCCGCCCAGGGGATCAGTGCCGGTGGCGCTGGCAGTGTAGGTGGTCTCCTGCTCGGGCGCTACGGGGACCTGGCACTGCACGGCCTGGCCCACGTCCAGATTCTCCACCACGCAAAGAATCCGGTCGTCATTGGGGTCATCCGGCGTGCCGTTGTCCCACCAGAGGACCACGTCCGAGAGCGGGACGTCGCCGGTGTTGGTGACCGTATAGGTCAGGGTGACGACGGTCCCGGGATAGGTTGTGGGAATGGACGCGGCCGCGCGGACATCCAGGGTCGGATGGAGGATGTCGGTGGTCACCGTCGCCGAGGCGGAGACGGTGCCGCCCAGGGCATCCGTGCCGGTGGCAGTGAAGGTGAAGGCCGTCGGGTCACCGGAGACGGGGCCGGTGGCGGTGAAGGACGCGCTCGCCCCTGCCGCCAGTGTGCCCGTCCAGGTCGTCCCGTCCGGCAGCGGGACGGAGACCGTCAGGGCTGCATCGCCGGTGTTGGCGACGGTCACCTGGTAGGCCAGGGTGTCCCCCTCGTGGGCCAGCGCCGGTCCGCTGGCGGAAATCGTAACCGCCGGATGCAGGACCCGGACAAAGGCGTCGTCCGAATCGGAGACGTCCGGCCATCCGGCGATGGGGGTGCCGTCGGCCAGGGTCGGCGTGCCGATGGCGATGCCTGTATTGGCGACCGAATCGGCGACCGGGGTGGTAAACCGACAGGTCATCCCCTCGCCCGGCGCCAGGTCGGGGATGGTGCAGATGGAACCGTAGCGGTCGTCCGTCACCCGGACGTTGCGAAGGTAAGTGTTCCCGGTATTGGCCACCTGGTAGGTGTAGGTGACGGAATCGCCGCTGTGGATGAGGTCGGGGGAGGCATCAACACTCAGAGAAACCGCCGGGGTGGGCGGGAAGTTCCCCAGGTACTCCTCGTGAACATCGCCGCTGATCAGGGTGAAGGACCGGGAGATGCCGGTCGTGGCGTACCAGCCATCCGGCAGCATCTCCCGGATGTAGTACTCTCCCGGGATCAGGTCGGGGGGATTGCGGGCCGGGTCGTTGCTGAAGTAGACCCAGCCGCTGTCGTCAGTCGCCCGGTTCCAGCCAGCGGCCTGGGACCCGTCCGCCCGGTAGAGGCCCACGGTCCAGCCGCTCAGCGGGAGGTCGCCATCGGTGAGGCTGCCGCTGAGGTCGGTGTCGTGGAAGAGGTAAACTTTCACCACCGGGAGTTTGATCTGGCCGAAGAGGACCTGGATCACGTCTCCCGGCGCCAGAGTAACCGTCTGGGTGAGGGGGGTGGTCGCCAGCCAGCCGCTCTGCTGGGTCAGGACGACGGTGTAGGTGCCTGGCGTCAGGGACCAGGTGGCGTTGCCGGTGGCGTTCGTCGTCCTGCTGCTCTTTCCGATCACGGTGACGGTCCACCCGCTCTGACCCCGCTCGCCATCCTGCGGGAGGCCGTCCATATTCAGGTCGTTGAAAACGGTAGCGACCAGCGAGCCGCCGCTGACCCAAGTGGCGCTGGCGGTCGCCACAACGGGCCCTTCGGTATACTGGCCCAGGACCAGTTTCTGCTTGTTGGGATTGACGCCGACGAAGATGGTGCCGACGGGGAGGGGCATCCGGGTCGTGGCGGTGATGTACGAAGTCCCGGCGACCGCCGAGGTGAGGGTGAAGGTCGCCTCGCCGTTCTCGTCGGTGGTCACCACAGAGGGGGTGACGGTGCCCAGGCTGACGGTCAGGGTGACGGTCTGCCCGGCGATGGGCTGGCCTCCCCGGGTCACCCGGACCGTGAAGGGGGCCTCGTCGCCCGCGGCCAGGGCGGCGTTGGAGGGGGTGATGGCGATGTTGTGGGCATCCGGGGCGCAGGCGTCGGCCAGGGCCTGGACGGCGGCGATGATCTCCTGAGTGCGGGTGTAGACATCGGGCGGCGTGGGAGATTTGTTCAACAACACGAAACCGTCGGAGAAGTACCAGACCGCGGCCTGGCGGGCAGCCATCTCCTTTTTGACATCCGGCAGGCGTCCCGGGGCAGTGTCGTTCTGGTAGTCGGCGGCGTCGGCCCGGGGCGGGTAGTGGAGAAGCAGCCAGCGCACCCGGCAATCCATCTCCTCGTCCGAGGCCACCACTTTGTCCCCGTTGGAAATGGAGTGCAGGAGATCCGTACAGAATGTATTGACCCGAGGGCCATCGGTAATCTGGAGGTAGAGGGTGCCGGCCCAGACCGTTTTGGCGGTTCCACCGACCGTCCCTTTGATCTGGAGGAGCGGATTGGACGAATTCACCACAACGGTTCCGGTCTCTCCATCTGCCCAGACGATGGAGGTCAGCAGTGCCAGCATCAGGGCCAGCGCCAGCAGCGTCCCGGGTAAGCGACGGATACGATTATTCATCATTTCTCCCTTCTCCCGCCACATAGACCAACTACTCATCGTCTTCTCTTGCTTAATTGTAACCTCTGAAGGTTGGAATCTGGTTTGAGATTTTCGGGCATAAAGTGGGAAAAAGGTACTACGTGGGGGAGCGGGAGAGTCTGCGCTGCGATGCGCGGCCTGATGGGTCTGTTCTGGAGAGGAAATGGGATCAGCGGGGGAGATCAATGCCAGTCCCGCGCCATCCGAATTTTCTCAGGAGGCGCCTGCGACTGGCCTTCTGGGGCATCACGATGCAGTCAATCTGAGGAGTTAGAGCGGCAATAGAAGGAGACTTGAGCGGATGTCTGCCAGGTTAATCGGGTGCAAAATAGTACCCCCGGCCCCGGTCTGTGCAGATGAATCGGGGATGAGAGGGGTCATCCTCTATCTTCCGCCGGAGCCGCCAGATGTACCACTTCACCTGATTGAGATCTGTATCGCCATTCGGTCCCCAGACGGCTTGATAGATGGCTTCCGGGGGCAAGATATGTCCTGCCCGTTCGGCCAGAAACAGGAGAAGGTTGTACTCCAGCGGGCTGAGGGGGACCTCCTCCCCGCGGAGAAAGACGCGTCCCAGGTCGCGGTTGATGACCAGTTCGCCCTCCCGAAAGCGCAGCAGCCTTTGGGGAGCCGTATGCAGTCGGGCACGCCGCATCATCGCCCGAACCCGGGCGACCAGTTCGGAGGGGTGGAACGGTTTGGTCATATAATCGTCCGCCCCCCGGTTCAATCCATCCACGATAGAATCCACCTTGTCTATCGCCGTGAGGAAGAGGATAGGGACAGGGGAATGGCGGCGGATTCGCTGACAGACCTCTTTCCCGTCCAGCCCGGGCATCAAGACATCCAGGATAATCAGGTCGGGAGCGGCCTGATGTAAGCAATGGAGCGCCGTTGTCCCATCGGAGGCTGTATGGACGGCGAAGCCGTGGGACTCTAAAAGCGCCCGCAGGAGGGCGAGGGCTTCCGGATCATCGTCCACAACGAGAATCCGCTCTTTGTCCATTGGAGAAATTATCACTCTCACAAGATCACACTCATCGGAGTTAGCCGAAATCCGGCTTTGCCCAGCAGGGTTTGGATTCGGGATATCAGTTTCGCGGGGGAGGAATTTTGGTGCAGATGGCCGTTTCCGCCATTTCCCCGCTCCTTCGCAGCGGCTTTGACTCCGCCCGATGGGTTGAGGATCAGGATTGGTACGGGGAAAACCTGCCGGATGCCGAGGGGCAGCCTGATCCCCTCGGTTTCTATCATCCGGATGTCCAGAATAACCAGGTCGGGCGTGATCTCCTGGAGTAAACAGAGAGCGGTTCGGTTATCGTTGGCAGTGAACACGGTGAAGTCCCCGCCGGTTTGCAAAACCTTACGAACGGTTGAAAGAAGTTCTGGGTTATCCCCCACAACAAGGATACGGGTGGTGTCCAAAGGTACCCTCCTTCGCAATTGGGAATGTGCTACGAAGTTGCTGATGATCCGTCCTCCTAATTATGTAGTCGCTTTTGGAGGCTGATTTCCCGCGCGGGGAAGAAGGGATTTTACAGCTCTCTCCGCTGGGTTGCTATCCCAATGGCCAGGGAGACCAGCGCCATCAGGATGAGCAGGACGGCAACCCGGATGGTGGAAGAAGTTTGCCCCGTCTCAGGGACCAGAGGACATATCGGACGTTCTGGGGTGGGTTGGGGGAACTGGCCGGTGCTTCGGCCACCGTCATACGAAGCCACTGCGACGTTCTCCACCGCGGTACCAGCGGGCACATCCGCCCGTGCCCGCGCCTCTATCGTAATGGTGACCTGACCGCCCGGCTCCAGCGTCCCCACGGAGACCCTCACCGTCTGGCCGGAGATGGCGGGGATGCCCCGCGTGGAGCGGACAGTGAGAATTTGCAGATAGGCCGGAAGGGTGTCCTCCACAACCAGGCGGGACACCGGTTGTGTACCTGGATTCCGGACCCGGATGGTGATCCGTACATCCTGTCCCGGGGAGATGATGGGCGGGCTGACCCATTTCTCTACAACGATGCCGGGTGCCTCGGGGGTGGCAGTGAAGCACCAGGGGGTGGGCGATGGTCCCCGCGTGGGGGTTCGCGTGGGCCGCAGTGTGGCGGTGGGAGAAGCAGTCGGCGTCTCCGGGGCCGGGGGAGGTGGCGGGGGTGGGGGTGGCGTTACGGGTGTCTCGGTGGGGGTTGTGGTAGGTGTTGCGGTGGAGGTCGCGGTGGGGGTTGTGGTAGGTGTTGCGGTGGAGGTCGCGGTGGGGGTTGTGGTAGGTGTTGCGGTGGAGGTCTCCGTGGGGGTTGGGGTGGGGGTGAAACCCGCCATCGCGGATTCCAGGACGCCTGCTCCCCAGAGCAGCAGGCCGCCGATCAGCACCAGGCCTGCCAGCCACCATTTTCGCATCATGAGCCGTTCGCCCGGACTTGGTGGTTACCGCCGGACCAGTACAAACTCCAGGCGGGTACAGTTGCCTGCCTTATCACAGGCTTCCAGAGTCATCCGATTCTCCCCGGGTTGCAACGTCCAGCGCGTCGCGAACGCGCCGGTCGGGTCCACCGGAACCAGTTCCCCATTTAACCGGACTATTGCTTCGGGCTCCGTCTCCCCCCGGATGGCGACCGTCTCCCCGGAGACCTCAGGTAGGGCGGGCTCCAGCAGGCGCAGGACACTGGGGGGTGTCGTGTCGTAGCGGTAGGAAAGGGGAACGCATGGGCTACGGGCGCCATCGGGGGTCTCTACCGCGATGCACAGAGTGTACTCCCCCTCTGCCGGCGCCTGGAAACGGAGATGAAAGTCCCCCTCCGGGGTGACAGGTGCCCGGTCCACCAGGCGATTTTCCAATATCAGCAACGCATCGCCCGGTCCGGCGTCCGTCTTCCCAAAGATTCCCAGCGCAGGCTGGTTGGAGGCCAGGACAACCCCTGCCTCCACGGTCACGCCATTCAGGGTCAGACGGTCTATATGGGGGGCCTGGGGGCGGACCTGCAGTGGCTGACCGATGACGGCGTCCACCTCATAGCCCGCGGGGACGTCCACCGATGGGTAGCCCAGGGCCGGGTCCAAGAGCGTCACCCGGGTGGTGCCTTTATCCGTGGCGCTATAGGTATGGTCGACAGCGACGACCCGGACGCGGAAAATCGTGCCGCGCGCACTGACCGTCGCGGCGGAGGTTTTCACCTCAAAAACCAGGCGGCCTGGCAGCGAAGGGATATCCGTTCCTACTTCCCCGGCCTCCACCTTCAGCCGGGTGACCAGTCTTGCAAAGTCTATCTCCTCCAGTATCAGGATTGTACCGCCAGCCAGATGTAACTGACCGCCATCCTGGAAGACAACCCTTCCGTCGCCGTCCTCGGAAAGGGTGACCCGGTCCCCCTCGGTCAGGTGGAATTCGCGACCGCCGGGTACGGAAGTGATCCCTGATCGGCTCCAGTGGAAGTAGAGGGGACGTTGCCAGAAGACCTGGGCTTCTCCCTTCTCCACGATGAGGGTTGCCCATTGAGGTGCGCGGGGAGTCAGCACCCATCCGATGACTGCCAGCAACAGCAGGATGGCCACCCCGGCAAGAGCGGGACGCCACCACAGGAGACGCGGGCGCAACGCCATTGCCTCTATCAGCCGCTCCGTCAACTGGACGGTAAACGCGGGCCGCGGTCGGACGCTCTCCCGCGCCAGCGCCCGGAGCATCTCCTCAACATTCATCGGCTCATAGGTCATCCGTTCCCCTCAAACTCTGGGTCAACATCTGTTTGGCGCGGATCAGGATGGACTCCACGCTCTTGGGACTCCGCTCCATTACCCGAGCCATTTCGGCCACCGGCATGTCCTCCACGTACCGGAGCACCAGGGCGGTCCGGTAATGGGGAGGCAGGGTCAGAAGGGCAGCACGCACCCGATCCCGGACTTCGGTCTCCTCAAGAAACGTGGGAGGGGACGCATCTTCGCCCGTGGTTGGGTGCCAGTCTTCCAGAGGAAATTCGGGGGGCTGTCTGTGGCGGGAGCGCCAGTGGTCGGCGATTTTATGGGTGGCAATCCGGAACAGCCATGTGCGCAGACGGCTATCTCCGCGGAACCGGTGGGCGCTCTGGAGCGCCGCCAGAAATGTTTCCTGAGTAAGGTCCTCCGCGTCTTCCACAACACCCTCTACCTGATGGTAGATGAAACGATAGACAATATCTGCATACTCCCGGACCATTTCTGCTGCTGCGTCCGGATCGCGGCGGGCCAGCCGTCGCATCAGGTCTTGCTCAGATGGCGTGGCGCGCTGGCCTTCTCTATGAAAAATGTCGCTGGAGAAGGCCAGAATCCCGCGCCAGAAACGAAAGAATCGGGTAGGGGGCAGGACAATCATGGCATATTGAATTTTAATCCCAGGTGGGGAAATGTCAACCGATGCGAGGGGGCAACTGAAGGCCGCCGCAACCCCAGGTCCCCCGCGGGCGCATCGCCTCCGGAAAATGCGGCAAAATCGCCGAAAAAAACTATTTTTCATGACTTGACAAAAATTAAGTTCTATGTTAAAATCCTTTAGTGTTGGATAAAAATTTTTGGGAGGCATCCTATGTATCCGGCACCTGTCCACTGCCCTCTCTGCCATGATGAACTACGCATTGCCCGCATGGTCTGCCCGACCTGCGGCACCGCCCTGGAGGGCCATTTCGCCCTGGGGCGCCTGGCAACTCTCACTCCCGAACAGGCGGACTTTGTGGAACTCTTCCTGCGCTGTGAGGGGAAACTGAACCGGGTCCAGGAGGAACTGGGTCTTTCCTACCCCACCGTCCGCAGCCGTCTGGAGGAGGTCATCCGCGCGCTGGGGTACGAGGTGCGGGAGGAGCGGGAGGACGCCGAGAGCCGCCGCCAGGAGGTCCTCCAACGGCTGGCCCGGCGGGAGATCACCGCCGAGGAAGCCCTGCGACTGCTGCAATGAAACGCAGAGAAGATAACCACGAAGGACACAGGAACACAGAGGTTTTGTACACTTCGTTCGTAGTCCCAATCTTGGCGCCCCTTGCACCCTTATGAACTTTCAAAAATTAACCCGGACATAAACTGGCATACTGGCCGCCCGACTCTCTGGGCTCACCCCTCCCCCCGACCCCCAAGTTCATTGACGCTTCTGAATCATTCGTGCCCCGCTGCCGCTGCGCGGCGCGGGGAGGGGGAGAACAGAGGGGGTTTGGGGGCGGCGGCTTCGCCGCCGCCCCCAAACCCCGCCTTCTTCCCCCCTTTCTCTCCCCGCTGCGGGGAGAGAAGGGGGGCCAGGGGGGATGAGAGGGGTCAATGGAAGCCTTGCCCGACGGTGAACCGTCGGGCTCAATCTGCAAAGCCCCCTCTGGGGGCTAACCATAGCCCGAAGGGCTTCGTATGGTGAGCCCGGACGTTTACGTCCGGGCGACCTGGCCGAAACACACACAAGGTGGTTGTGTCCGAACTAATTTTTTAAAGTTCATTAGGGTGATAAAGAGTGAGTTGGCACGTCAACACAACATTACCCATTGAGAGGTGAATCATGAAGAGATGGCTGATTTTTCTGTTTGCAGTGGTGATCTATTTCATCGTGCATGAAGGAATGCACGCATCAGTAGCGATGTTTTATGGTGAGTATGAGGCGTTTCGCATCATACCTATTGGTCCTGAGGTCCAGTACAGAACGCCTGTTGAGGAGAGAGAGGGCATCCATTGGGCTTTCATCTCTGGGGCAAGCAATCTGGTCACGATACTGATAGGGTACTTACTGCTGTTTTTGGGTGATAGGCTGGCCCGCTTGCGCAGTTGGTTTTTGAGGGCGGCCTCCTTTTACTTGACTTTGATTTTTCTGCTGGCTGATCCTCTAAACCTTTCAATAGGCCCGCTGATTTATGGCGGAGATGCTAATGGAATTGCCTTCGGCCTTGGCCTCAACCGATATATTATCCAGATGGTGTTCCTTTTTATCCTCCTGGTGAATCGCGATCTGATAGCACAAAAACTATTCCCAATGTATGAAGTGCAAGTGAAACACATCCTGTTCCAACCGCTGATACCGTGGGCAAGAAGAACCAAGGATTAGCATAATGGCGTGCTTTACACATTTCAAATGGCATGCCAACACGCGCTTCCACGATGCCGCTCCGCTGCGCTCCGCGGCGCAGGTGAAGCGCAGGCTGATAGGAGGTGAGACGATGACGTGGCTGGAAATGGTCGCTCACTACAAGGGATACCAGAACCTGCTGCAGGAGAACGAAAGGTTTCGGATTCCCCCGCGTCCCCTGAGCCCGCGGGATTCGTTACACCGCCGGGCGCTGCGAGGATTGGGGCGCCGCATGGCCCGGTGGGGGCAAACGTTACAGGAACGCTACCCCGCCCCAGCGTCCTCGCCGTCCTGGCAGGTTCGTCAGACCGGCTAAAAGGTGGTGAGGGTTATGTGGACTCAAACCGTAGAGACCACTCTTTCGCCCACTATCGTTGTTGAGGAATGCCTGGGCGACCTCTCCGTCCAGGGGGTGGATGAGCCGCGCCTGACTCTCTCCCTGCGCAACGGCGCCGACGCCCTCTCCCTCCGCCGGGAGGGGGAGGACGTCTTCCTGACCCTGCGCGCCGATGCGCACCTCACATGCCCGCGCGGGGCCCGCCTGACCCTGTGGGCAGTGCGGGGCGACCTGCGGGTCCGGGACATCTCTGGCCCCCTGACGGTCGGCGCGGTCTCGGGGGATGGCCTCCTGCGCCGGGTCGGCCCTCTGACGGTCGGCGAAATTTACGGTGACCTCTCCCTGCAGGGTGCCGCTGGGGAGGTCCGCATCCGCGAGGTCTTCGGGGACGCCCGGTTGCAGGAAGTGGATGGTCCCCTCTCCGTCCGCGCCGTCCGGGGCGACCTGCGGGCCGCCGGTCTGCGGGGCGGGGCGGCGGTGGAGAGCGTGGGGGCCGACCTGCGGCTGCGCCCGCCCTACGTCTCCGGCGCGGCATACTGTTTCGGGGTCGGCAGCACGGCCCGCATCGTCGTCCCTGCGGATGCCAATGTCCGCTTTGCCCTCCGCGCGGGCGGACGGGTCCGCTCCTCCGTCCCGGGCCTCTCCCTCGCCGAGGCGGGGGGCGTGATGACCGGCGCACTGGGAGACGGGGAGGCCGTCCTGGAAGTCACTGCGGGTAGCCACATTCTCCTGGTGCCGGAAGTCGCCGAAGAGGCCGAATGGGGCGCCTGGGCCACAGGGATGGAAGACATCGGAGCGGTGGTGGAAGCCCGCGTCGCAGAGGCGATGGCCCTTCTGGAGGCCCGCCTGGATGAGACCCTCCGCTCCGTGGATAGCGAGGAAATCCGCCGACGGGTGGAGCGGGCCGCTGAGCGGGCCCGCCAGGCCGCAGAGCGATATGCCCGGGAGGCCGGGGAGGCGGCAAGGCGGGAGGCGGAACGGGCCCGCAGAGAGGCGGAGCGGGAGGCGGAACGGGCTCGCCGGGAAGCGGAACGGGCCCGTATGCAGGCCGAACGGGCCGAACGGCGCTGGCAGCGGGCCAGCGGCCGTCGCCCCGAACCCGCTCGTACCGCCACCGCTGAGGCGGAAATCCTCCGTGTGCTCCGTCTGGTGGAAGAGGGCAAACTTACCCCCGAGCAGGCCGCCGAACTCCTTGCCGCGCTGGAAGGGAAATAGGGAGTAGGGAGTAGGGGGTATGGGAGCACTCACCCGCCAGTTTCGCCGCGCGGCCGGCCTGAGCCGGAACGCCAGACTCTTCCTGGCGATGGTCTCCGTCAGCGCCCTGGGGAGCGGCATGTTTATGCTCTTCATGAACCTCTTCGTGCTGGCCCGGGGCAACGACGAAGCTTTCCTGGGCCTGCTCATGTCCAGCATGAGCCTCTCTGCCCTGTTCCTGGGCCTGCCCATGGGGGTCCTGGTGGACCGGATGGGGCGCAAGCGGGCAATGGTAGCCGGATCCACCCTTTCTGTTGCCGCGACGTTGCTGCTGACCCTCCCCCCGGCGGACTGGCCCCTGCTGGTGGCGGCGGTCTTCTACGGGGCGGGAAACGCGCTCTTTATGGCCTCCGGCCCAGCCTTCATGGCCGAGAACGCCACCGAGGACGAACGTCCGACGCTCTTCAGCCTGCAATCGGGCCTATCCCTGCTGATGGGATTTCTGGGGAGCGCCGTCGGCGGCTCCCTCCCGGCCCTCTTCGGTACCCTGCTGCGGGTCCATCCGGAGAGTGTGACGGCGTACCGGGCGACGCTGCTGACCGCCGAGGGGATGATGGCCTTCGCCCTGATTCCCCTGTTGATGATTCGGGAGGAACGGGCCCGCCCGGCAGGGGAACGCCGTCCGCCCTTCACCCTGCGGGATTTCCCCTTCCGCCGGGACGTCGTCGCACTGCTGGTTCCCGAACTGGTCATCGCGCTGGGGGCCGGACTGCTCATCCCGTACCTGAACATCTTCTTTAAGCAACGGTTCCACATTTCGGATAGCGTGCTGGGGCTGACCTTCGCCGTCTCCCAGTTGCTGATGGGGGGCGCCACGCTCCTGGCGCCGATTCTGGCGGAACGGTGGGGCAAAATTCGCACCGTCGTTTTCACCCAACTGGCCTCTCTGCCCTTCCTGCTGGCGCTGGGGTTTGTCCCCGTCCTGCCCGTTGCCGTCGGCGCGTTCTGGCTGCGGGCGATGCTGATGAACATGGCCGGTCCCCTCTACACCGCCTTCGCGATGGAGCGGGTGCGGGAAAACGAGCGGGGGACGGTGGGGGCGATGATCGGCGTCGCCTACTCGGTGGGACAGGGGATTGGCCCGGGCATCAGCGGGTTCGTCCAGCGCAGTTTCGGCTTCCCGCCGCTCTTCCTGACGACGGGGAGCACCTATCTGGTCGCCGCGCTGCTCACCCTGGCTCTCTTCGGTCGGGCAGAGCGCCCGGCGGCGCAGCCGGAATCCCTTCCCGTGGGCGGTGAATCATGATCCAACAGAATCTTCCTTCCAACTGGGCCGCCCGGTTCTTCACCATCTGGACCGGTCAGGCCTTCTCCCTCTTCGGGAGCATGCTGGTGCAGTTCGCCCTGGTCTGGTGGCTGACGAAGACCACCGGCTCGGCGACGGTACTGGCGCTGGCGACGATGGTCGCCATGCTGCCCCAGGTCTTCCTGGGCCCCTTCGTCGGGGCGCTGGTGGACCGCTGGAACCGGCGGCTGGTGATGATCATAACCGACAGCCTCATCGCTCTGACCACCGTCGTGCTGGCGGCCCTGGCCGCGATGGGGGCCATGCGGGTGGGGCATGTCTTCGCTGTGATGTTCATCCGTTCGGTGGGGGGCGTCTTCCACTGGGCGGCGATGCAGGCCTCCACCTCTCTGATGGTCCCCGATCGGCATCTGGCGCGCGTCGCGGGCCTCAACCAGACGCTGAACGGGGCGCTGCAGATTGTCGCGCCGCCGGTGGGGGCCTTGCTCTGGGGCATCCTCCCTCTTTACGGCATCCTGGCGATAGATGTGGGGACAGCGCTGCTGGCAGTTCTCCCCCTTTGCTTCATCCCCATCCCGCAACCGGCCGCGCGCGGGCGGGTCGGTGCCCCGTCTTCCCTGTTCCGGGACGTGCTGGAAGGGGTGCGCTACATCTGGCGGTGGCCGGGGGTGCGGGCCCTCCTGCTGATGGCGACGGCCATCAACTTCACCATCAACCCCGGTTTTGCCCTGATGCCCATCCTCATCACCCGCCACTTCGGGCGGGGGGCACTGGAACTGGGGTGGATGGAGTCGGCGTGGGGGATTGGCGTGGTCGTCGGCGGGCTGGTGCTGAGCGGGTGGGGCGGTTTCCGCCGCCGCATCCTGACCACACTGATGGGGCTGATCGGAATGGGGCTTGGCGTGCTGGTTCTGGGGTTGGTGCCGCCGGAGGGCTTCGTCTTGGCGCTGGTGGCCATGCTCTTCGCCGGGACGATGAACCCCATCACCAACGGGCCGGTGTTCGCCATCATCCAGGCGCGGGTGGCTCCTGAACTCCAGGGGCGCGTCTTCACGACCATTGGGAGCATTGCCGGGGCGATGATGCCCCTGGGGACCGCTATCGCCGGTCCCGTGGCCGACTGGCTGGGCGTGCAGGTCTGGTTCCTGGTCGGCGGCACCGTCTGTGCCCTGATGGGGGTGGTCTCGTTCTTCGTTCCGGCGATTGTGGATATGGAAGACCAGATGGCAGTTTCTTCTGCGTCGGGAGGGCTGGCAGAGGGGGTTGTCCTGGCGGATTGACCCGCGATCAGTAATCATAACGATGTTTTCACTGCGGCGGCTTTGCTGCCGCAGTGAAAACATCATTCTTACCCTTTCGTTGGAGGCGATTTGATGACGACAGAAGAGCGGCTGAAGATTCTCCAGATGCTGGAAGAGGGAAAAATCACCGCAGAGGAGGCGGCGGCGCTTCTGCGGGCGCTGGGGAGCCGCAAACCCGGCCCCACTGGTCCCACTCCTCTCGGTGAGGGGCGCTTCCTCCGCGTTCGTGTGACCGACATCGGGTCCGGGAAAAATAAGGTGAACATCACCATCCCGCTTCAGTTGGTGAAGGTCGGCCTGCGCATCGCGGAGCGCTTCGCCCCGGAGACTGAGGTGGACTGGCAGGGGCTGGCGGAGGCCATTACCGGCGGCGCCATCGGGAAAATTGTGGAGATAGAGGACGTGGAGGACAACGAGCGGGTGGAAATATATGTGGAGTAGAGGAAAACGTGCCAGGCGCTTCTGAAAGTGCCTGGCACGTTCACCCCGTTCACGGCGCGCTGGTCAACAGGGCATGAAGGGCCCGTCCGGCCTCCCCGCGCACCAGCGCCAGCACCTCGTCCCCCGGTTGGAGCAGCGTATCGCCCCGAGGGACCAGAATTTCCTCCCCCCGTACCACTGCCATCACCAGACAGTCGGACGGGAGGGAGAGGTCGACGATGCGCTGACCCTCTGCTTTCGCACCCCGCTCCAATTTCTCCGTCACAATCGCCAGTTCCCCCCGCCGCAGCCGGACCAGCGTCATCATATCCCCCAGGGACATCTCCTCGGCGATCAGTTTCGCCAGCAGGTCCGACTGGTTCAGGGCCACATCTACCCCTGCCTCCGGGGTGAAGAGCCAGGCGTTGCGGGGGTTGTTGACCCGGGCGATGATACGCGGCACGTTAAAGATGAACCGGCCCATCATCGCCACCGCCAGGTTGACCTCGTCGTCGCCGGTGACGGCGACCAGAACATCGGAGGAGCGGATGCCAGCCTGTTCCAACGTGCTCATCCGGGTTCCGTCGCCATCCATCACTGCCTCTGTGGGGAGTTCCCGGTACAGCCGGGCCAGCACCGAGGAGCGGTTCTCCACCACGCAGACCTCGTACCCATCGGCCAGCAGAAGAGAAGCCAGATGGGAGCCGACCTTTCCACCACCGACAATCAGGACGCGCATTCCATCCCTCCTGCCTGAGCCAGGCGGGCCCGTAAGTCCTCCAGGGCATCCGTCGCCACGCTGAGGCGGATGATGTCCCCAGCCTCCAGCGGGACATCCGGGGTTGGAATGCGGGCCGCTCCTCCGCGAATCAGCACCGTGGGGATGGTCTTTTCCGGGATGAACAGGAATGAGAACGGCTGACCTGCCCATTCCGCCGGAACCCGCAACTCCACGATCGTCACCTCCCCGTTCCCCAACGTGTCCACCACGTTCAGCGCGGGCTGGCAGAGCAGTTGCTCCAAACGGCGGGCCCGCCACTCCGCCGCGGTGACGACCGGGACGCCGATGGCCTGATAAATGGCGGCCCGCTCCGGCTCAAAGAGACGGGCGACCACGTTGGGGACGTTGAAATGGCAGCGGGCGATGAAAGCGACCAGGAGGTTGGCCGTCTCGTCGCTGGTGACGGCCGCCACACCCTGGGCATGCTCTATCCCTGCCCGCAGAAGGACGTCCCGGTCAAATCCCAGGCCGGTGATGGTACGGCCGCGAAAATCCGGCCCCAGCCGGATAAACTGGTCTGGATTCGGGTCCACCACGACGACCTGATGGCCTCGTTCAACCAGTGTACGGGCCAGAAAGGAGCCCGTTCGTCCGCAACCGACGATGATGATGTGCATAGTTCTCCTACAACCTCGGCAGGACCTGACCGTACCCCTGGAGCCGCAGGAAGAGCGCGGCCAGGAAGAGCACCGTCAGAAATGCCAGGGCCAGGTAGTCCGCCCGGCGCATCTGGGGATTCAAGTACCAGGTCCGCGGTTCTCCAGGGTTGAAGCCTTTAGACTCCAGCGCCATCGCCAGCATGTTGGTATGCCGGACAGCGTAGATGAACAGCGGGACGCCCAACGGGATGAATTTACCCGCGCGCTGGAAGATGTTCCCCGACTCCACGTCCAGCCCCCGGGAAATCTGGGCCTGGACGATGGTCGCCCCCGCCCCGGCGAAGGTCGGCACCAGGCGGAGCGCGGTGGAGAAGGCGAACGCGACCGGATACGGCAACCCCAGCCGGATCAGCCCGTGGGTGAACTCCTCGTTGGTGGTGGTGGAGAGGAAGATGAGCCCTGCCGCCACGAAGGACGCCAGCCGCAGCCCCATCGCGACCGCGTACATCAGGGACTCCCGGCTCACCTCCAGCCGCCCCCACGACCAGAGGGGGGTCGGCCCTTTGGCGAAGAACGGCCACAGCACGGTGCTGAATACCACCAGCAAGGCCAGAATGTAGCGCATCCGCCAGAAATTGGGCAACGCCTTCGCCGCCGCCCCCAGCACCAGCAGCCCCAGAGCGACCGCCGCCATGTAGAGGGGGTGGTTGAAGACCATAATCAGGCCGAAGAGCAGCAGAACCCCGATGATTTTCATCCGGGGGTCCAGCCGGTGAAACCAGGTGTTCTCGTCCAGGTAGAGGAAGATGTTCATCGGAGTTCCTCCACCATCGCTTCCAGCGTGAGCCCCGAAGTCCCCAGCCAGTTCCCCAGCCTCAGAAGGGGTGGAGGACGCAGGGACGCCTCAGCCAGAATCGGTTCCTGGGCGAAGGCGACCCGGGTGGGGGCATCCAGCAGAACCCGACCGTCCTTCATCACCACTGCCCGCTCTGCGTATTCCGCTGCCACCCACATGGAGTGGGTGATGATGATGACCGTATGCCCTCGCCGGTGCAGGTCCCGGAGCATCTCCATCATGCTCCGCTGGTGGCGGTAATCCAGCCCCGTCGTAGGCTCATCCAGGATGATGACCTGCGGCTGGGCGGCCAGGACGGATGCGACCGCTACTCGCTGCCGTTCCCCTTTGGTCAGAGTGAAGGGTACCTCGTCCTCATAGCCTGAAAGCCCCACCACCGCCAGCGCCTCGGCGACCCGCTCCTCAATCGTCCTGGCATCCATCCCGGCCACCCGCAAACTGAACCCCACCTCCTCCCGCACCGTGTTGGAGAAAATCTGATGATCGGGGTTCTGGAAGACGTACCCGACGTGGCGGGCCATCTCCGTGCGCCGGATTTCCTGAAGGGGCCGTCCGCGGAAGAGCACCTCTCCCCGGGTAGGCTTCAGCAGACCGTTCAGGTGCTTGGCCAGCGTCGTCTTGCCGGAGCCGTTCTGGCCCACGAGGGCCAGAAACTCCCCCTCGCGAATCTGCAGGTTGACTCCGCTCAGGGCCTCCACCGCGCGGGTGGGATAGATATAGTCCACGTCGCGGAGTTCCAGGATGACCGGGCGGCCGTTCGTCAGCGCGGCCGGGCTCTGCAGGGGACGGGGTTGAGCCAAGTTGTGTTGCCGGATCAGCGCGATGGCCTCCTCTACGGTCAGCGGCTGGCCGGGCCAACCCAGCGCCTGGAAGAGGGCGACGGTCGGCGGGGGCTGGACGCCGCAGGATTCCAGCAGGGCCAGGTCCGTGAGCACCTGGCGGGGCGGCCCCTGGGCAACCATTTCCCCCTCCCGCATCAGCCAGACCTGGTCGGCGTCCACTGCGGTATCCGGGTCCTGGTCCACGACCACGAGCGTCCGCCGCTCCTGCCGCAGCAGATCGGAGACGGAAAACACCTCCTCCCGCCCGACGGGGTCCAGGTCGCTGGTCGGTTCGTCCATGACCACAATCGGGGGCTCCAGCGCCAGGACAGAGGCGATGGCCAGCCGCTGTTTCTGCCCGCCGGAGAGGCTGGCGGGCTCCCGGCGGCGCATCTCCGCCAGCCCCACAAAGCGCAGGTAGTGGTCAATCCGCCGCTCTATCTCGTCCCGGGACAGGCACAGGTTCTCCGGCCCGAAAGCGACCTCCAACTCCACGCTGGTGGAGAAGAGTTGCGCCTCAAAATCTTGGAGCACCAGGCCCACCCGCCGGGACATCTCGGCGACCCGGGCCCTGGCGACCTCCACGTTGTGGACGACCACCTGACCGGCGTACTCTCCCCGGAAGAAACGGGGCACGAGAGCGTTCAGGGAGTAGCACAAAGTGGACTTCCCTGCGCCCTCGTGCCCCATGATCACCACGAAGGTGCCTTCTTCCACCTCACCGTTGATGTGTTGAAGTGCCGGACGCGTGGTTTCCGCGTGGGTGAAGGAGAGGTCCTGGATAGAGATGGCGACACCCATCGTGGCATCCAGTGCGTTACATCAGGAAGGCGCCCACGAGGATCAGGATGGTGCAGATAATCCCGATGACCAGGGCCTGTCCGGAGAGGATGTAGGCGCCCAGAATCCAGCCTGCCAGTGCGCCGATGACCACCAGCCAGGCGCCCAGGACGCCGGTCTTGGGCTTGCCGATGTCCTCCGGCTCCATCACGTCCCACCAGATCAGCCGCAACTGCCGCCGGACGACGCCGTAGACCGCCAGCAGGAGCAGGCCGCCGATGAGGCTACCAAACGTATCGTTGACCGTGATGATGGTGACCAGGACCGGATAGGGGACCAGCCCCAGCACCTCCAGCCACATCGCGATGACCACGCCGCAGGCGGCCGAGGAGATGAGGGCCAGCAGGACGTAGAGGACCCACGAGCGCCAGTTCTGCAGGGCCAGTTCCCGCTTCCCGTCGGCGATGGGCTTCAGGGTGGTCCACATCGCATAGGGGAGGTACCCCAGCAGGAAGTTGCCAACGAAGCCGAAGATGCTCCCCAGGCCGAGGGTGCCCCCGAAGATGTCCCCGATGAGGTTGCCGATGGCCGACCCCCAGGCCGCTGCGGGGCCGAAGAGCAGGCTGAAGACCATCGGGAAAATGTTGGCGACCCGGACTTCGGTGATGCCGGGGATAAGAGGGATGGCGGTCTTGAAGGCGATCAGCGCCGCCGCGTAGATGGCTGCACACACAGCCACCAGGATGATCATACGGGTATTTTTCCACATTGTGATGACGGCTTTCATTGAAGGTTCCTCCTATGGATAGACGGGATGAAATGGTTGATAATGTAAGTGATATGTGGGGGGTCCGGGATTCCTCACCGATAGGCACCACCTCCTCTCCGCTTCCTATGGACACAGTTGCCCGTTAATAACAACACCACAATGTGGTTTTTGTATCGGCGGCTTCGCTGCCGATGCAAAAACCACGTTCTCTTCATCCCACCTGCAGCAACACTTTCAGCACCCCCGGTTCCGCCGCGCGGGTGAAGGCCTCCACCCCCCGGGCCAGCGGATAGACCGCGCTGATGAGGGAGCGGACGTCCACCAGGCCATGCTGGAGCAGGCGGAGTGCGGGCGGGAACGGCCCGCAGCGGGAGCCGACCAGGGTGATTTCGTCCACCACCAGCCCGGTCAGGTCCGCCTCCACATACCCGTAATAGGTGCTCTTCAGGACCAGCGTCCCGCGAGGCCGCAGGATGCGCCGGGCGGCAGCGAACCCCTCCGGCCTGCCCGTGCACTCCACGACCACGTCCGCCGCCAGACCCTCCGCTTCGGCCTCCAGCAGGGTCGGGATGCCCCGCCGGGCCAGGATGGCCAGTTTCTCCCGATGGCGGCCCACCGTCAGCAGGTCGCAGCCTGTCAGGGCCAGTGCCTGGGCCACCAGCAGGCCCAGTTTGCCGTCCCCCAGGACGACAACCCGGTCGGTGGGGCGGAGATGGACCTGCTCCAGAATCTCCAGCGCCGCCGCCAGCGGCTCGGTGAAGACGGCCTCCTCATCGGAAATGCCGTCCGGTACCGCATGCAGGTTGCGGACAGGAAGGGTCAGGTATTCGGCGAACGCCCCGTCCCGTTCCCAGATGCCCAGGGTGGTGCGATGGGGGCAGTGGGTAGGCCGCCCGGCCCGACAGGTGGGGCATTCGCCGCAGTAGGCGTTGATCTCCCCGACCACCCGCTGCCCGATGAGGGAGCGGTCCTCCGCCTCCTCCACCGTCCCGACGAATTCGTGCCCCAGCACCCCCCGGAAGCCCATGTAGCCGCGCACGATTTCCAGGTCGGTGTTGCAGATGCCCGCCAGGCGGACGCGCACCAGCGCCTCCCCTGGCGGTGGGACGGGCCGGGGGTAATCCTCCCGCAACTGCAATGCTTCACCGTCGTAGACCAGAGCCTGCACTTTCTCCTCCCCTATTTTGAATCCATCATCCCACGCAATATGGTTAACGTTTCCTCCCAGCCGGTGTCCCGACTCTCATTCCCTGCAACCCGCATCTGGATCAACTGTTCCACCCAGCGCGGGTATTGGGGCTGAAAGACCACGAAGCCGTTCGGCAATCTCCGCTGTAACGTCTCGGCCAGGAACAAACGGAGACCATGTCGGGTCCTGGTTTCCGACGTTCTTGCCCGTTCCACATTCGTTCGGATTTCCTCAGGTAGCGCAATCGTATAAGGCACTTCCAGTGTCCAGTGCGCGTATCTCTGACGCTGGGCGAACCTACCGCCCTCACGGGCCTCTGACCTATAGGTCTCTTTCTTAACCTGAAGGGCTACTGTTACCTGACCACAACGTACGAGGCCGTCAATGCCTCTCATATCCAGTTCTGCCGATGCTTCAAAGGGCAGGTCGCAATGGGCCCGCCACAGGTAGCCGAAGTGAAATTGGGTGAGCACAGAAATCAGCGTACGATACAGGCGGGCCTTCAAGCCCAGAAAAACGAACTCGTGGGAACATCCCCAGAAGTATTTGCGGATGAACGCATCCAGGGGTACCAGGTGGCCGCTCCACCAATTTTCAAAAAACGCTTCATAGTCCGAAAACGGGACGGGTTCCTCTACCCAGAAGGCCCTGTATATATCGGGCAGCGGGTTCAAATCAGGTGGCAGGTCCTGTTCCACTGTTTTGACAGGCATTAATTCCTGACGATACCGTTCCAGCGGAATGGATTCCAGGAATTGCTCAAACGCCGATAAGGCCTGGAATGCTCTCTCCCTCAAGGATTTCCTCCCACAGATTCAATTGACGGGCCCGCGAGAGGGCCGGGACCAGTTCTGGCGGCACAGGCACCCGACGGAGTTGGGTCATCGTCAGATGGGGCACAATGTCCCGATACAGGGTGCGAACATACCGCTGGACCGGTTCGCTGTTCAGGTACTGGACCATCTGCACCTCGTCCAGCCCGCTGACCTTCGGTACCAGATGAAACTCCTCCCGCCAGGGATAGCAGCGCTCATCCCGCGCGGCCACCACACGAGCACCTTTGGTATGACCGACAACGATATGAGGAAAAGCGTAGAAAAACCGTAGCGACGGCGCTTCCTCCTGCGGCATCCAGAGGCCGGAGTAACACCTCTCATAATCAATCCAGCCGGGCTTCAGGTTGCGACCGGTCAGAATGGGCACCAGGCCCTCTCCCGGCTCCGAAGCGACCGAAGGATGGCGGCGGATTTCCGGACTTCGGGCGGCGAAATAAACATCCACCAGTTCCCCCAACGGAATGCCTCCCCGCTCAAAAGCGAGGGCTTCGGGAGTCTCAAACCGGATCAGTTCGCCCCCATAAGATGCTTTCCGCACCACCGGCGTCCGGCTCTCCCTGTCGTACAGGGCCAATCCTCCCTTCCCCCGCTCCAGGACCAGGACAACCGCGACCACGTTTCGGTCCGGGAAAGGACGGCCCATATAGTACACATCCAGACATCCCTCGCGGGCCAGGAATCGCCGGAGTTGGACGAAGTCGTCCAGCACCAGCCAGGTCGCCGGAACAACGAAAACCAGCCTGCCGTCGGGGCGGAGTAAACGGACGGCGTGCTCTATGAAGGCCCCATAGATGTTAAACTTGCCGCGCCAGGTCTGAAACTGTCGCTTGTACAGGCGTTTCCGCTCCTTAAGGACGTGGATGGGATAATGGGAGGCATCGCCGATAATCCCGTAGGGAGGATTACCGATGATGAGATCAAACGGTTCAGAGGGTTGCCAGAGCAGAAAGTCCGTTTCCAGAATCGTGGCGGAGGGAATTCGCCGCCGGGCCTGCTCCACAGCCGCCGGGTCTATATCCACCCCGACCAGTTCATGGTGGGAACCGTACCGTTCCGCGAACGCGCCGAGGAAGGGTGCGTCGCCGCAAGCCGGCTCCAGCACCCGCGCGCGGGGGCGCGACGGCGCCGCCAGGGAGACCATAAAGTTCACCAGGTCCAAAGGCGTCGCGATGGCCCCCAGCGCCCTTTGTCGCTCCGCGTCGCCCTGCACCCGCCAGGCCATTTGGTCATTGGTCATTGGTCATTAACTCATTTTTCCTGCCCCACCCCCTCCACTGCCCGGCGGGCCTGCTCCAGTGCCTGCTTCTCTTCATCGGTGAGGGGGTACGAGGAGTTCCAGGCCGTCAGGGGTTTCCCGTAGAAGCGGGTCCCCTCCCGCAGGTAGAGGGCGGAGAGGACGACGCCGTTGCCGCTGCCGTCCACCAGCGCCAGCGAGAAACTCTGGTCCCCGCCGACGTCGGGCAGGGCCCGGAAGCGCACCATCCCGACCCCCCGGACCGCGTGCCCGAGGGTGGCCTGGGCCTGCCGGGCGATGTTCTCCAGTTTCTCCACCCGATCCCGCACCGAATCAATGCGGGCCAGCAGTGTCCCCACGCCGACCTGCGGTCCCGTCTCCTCCACGCTGGCCCCGGAAAGGCGGCGGTACCGCTCCTCCAGCCGCTTCAGACGCGTCTGCAGGTCCAGTTGCCAGACGATGTTGAGCAGGGCCAGCAGGGTAACGGCGATGATCCAGATCAGTTGAGTTGTCTCCATAGCCATTCTCCGTGAAGAATCAGGGCAACGGACAGCAACTACCGGGCGCTGATGGGAAATCCGCCTCCATGGGCACGTTGTGTCCAGCGTCGGTCCACGCCGATGCCCCCGGTTGGCGAAGTGGGCCAGCCCGTAAACGGCCTGGCTGAGGTTGCGCAGGGCACTGGAAGCGCCCTCTCCCTTCGGGGGTCTTTCGGAAACCCGGGTTGCCTGGGTGGAGAGGGGCGCTCTCGCGCCTCGTCTTTGCCTGAGCCTGGCCGTTGACGGCCAGGCGGAAAGGCTGGGACACCCCCAAGGCCTGTGGCGAGCGACTTCAGTCGGCCCAGACCACTACGGCCGGCGGCCCAGTGTCACCGGGATGGCTATCTCCCTCCCTTCCCGCTCTACCGTCAGGACCACCCGGTCGCCGGGGCGGTAAGCGGAGAGGACGTCCGCCAGGGGGCGGCTGGGGCTCACAGGCCGACCGTCCACTTCCCGGATCAGGTCTCCTACCCTGAGACCTGCCCCTTCGGCGGGACTCCCGGGGATGACTTCCTGCACCTCCGCCCCGCGCGGCCGCTGGATGTACCGGATACCCAGGTACGGCCGCTCCTCCGGGACCGGCGTGACCTCCGGCGGGAACTCCGGGGTGGGGATGATGGGCACCGGGATTTCCCATTCCGGCGTCGCTTCCGGCCGCGCGGTGGCGCGCCCCAGGCTGAACCCGGCCGCGCCGCCCACCACCAGGCCCAGCGAGCAACAGACCAGCCCCAGCACCAGAATGCCGACCGCGATTGCGATCATCTGCCATCCGGTCCATCTCACCCGATTCTCTTCCATAGTTTCCCTCCTTTGCCCCCTGCCCCCCCGCTCCTCTGCCCCCCTGCCCCCCTGCCCCCCTGCCCCCCTGCTCCTCTGCTCCTCTGCTCCCCCGCTTCCCCGCTCCCCTGCTCCCCGTCCTACCGCTCCGCCTGCTGCCATACCCGGCCGTACTCCCCCAGAAAGGCCTGGGCGACCTCCGCATTGTGGATGATGAGCAGGTTCTCGTCGTTGTCCTTCTCGGCGTTGCCGCTGAAGTTATACGAACCCAGGACAACGGTCTCCCCGTCCACGATGAACACTTTGTGGTGCAGGAGATACGGGTTCCCGTCCTTCCACACAGGGATGCCCGCCTCCTTCAGCCGGTCGTACTGCCCGTACGCGGCGTCGGCGCTCCGCCCTTCCACTACGCCCTCCACAGAGACCCCGCGGCGGGCCAGGCGGATCAGCGCGTCGGCGATGTCCGAACTGGTGAACGAGAAGGCCATAAAGCGCACGCTCTCCCGCGCGGCGGAGAGGACGGGGATCAGGCGGCTGGCGACTTTGTCTTCCGGTGCGAAGTAGACCTCCAGGGGAACCCGGAGCGACTTCTCCGGCACTTCTATCATCACAGCGGGATACGGGGTATTCTTCGGGGATCGGGGGCCGAACTGCCCGTTGAACAGTTCCTCAAACTCTGTGGCGTAGTTTACCGCCAGATGAGACGACGCGATGAGGACGGCATTGTTGTTGTTCCGATAAGTGCAGTTCACGGTGAGGTTCCAGGAGCCGGTCCAGACCCAGGTGTCGTCCACGACGACGAACTTGTTGTGCATAATCCCGCCGTCCTTCGGCCGAACGGTGACGGGTACCCCGGCGCGGCGTAACCGGCCCACCATCTCCTCATCTTCGTACTCGCCGTCGGTGACCAGGCGGACCCGGACGCCCCGCCGGTGCGCCCGCAGCAGAGCATCGGTGACCGTGGGGAGGTTCAACTGGTAGGCCGCCACGTCCACCCGCCGCTGGGCCCGGTCTATCAGGTCCACCAGTTGCAGGTCCACACTGCCGGTATGGAGGGCGGGGTCATCGGGATAGCGGGGAGTGGTGAAGTAGACGGCAATCCAGTCCCCGGCGACGGTGTCCGTGATCCCCTCTCCACCCCCCAGCAGGTCAATCCCGACGAACTCCCGCAGCGCCCAGGCCAGCAGGAGGAAGAGAATCAAAATGAGAACGCTCCGCCACGTCCAGTTTACGGTTCGGGTGCGTCGTGCCATAGCTCCTCCTCGGTCAACAGTCTTTGAAGGGCCGCCGCCTGCTCCTCCGGCAGCATCTCCCCGACCCGACGGGCCAGGGCCCGCATCTGCTGGCGCAGCGCGGCCAGGCGGGCCTGGGCCTCTGCGGGGGACGCGCCGGCCTCCCGCACAATCGCTGTCGCCCGCGCGATGCCCCAGTCCAAGAGGTGACGGGCTGCCGGGTCCACCAGGTCGGCCGTGAGCGCTTCATCCTCCAGCAGGCGCTCCACGGCGCTCTGCAGGACCTCATCCAGTGCCGCATTCCGCGAGGGCCCCACCGGCGAGGCTTCCTCGGCCGGGGGTACCTCTGCCGGAGGGGCCGATGCGGCTGGAGAGGGCATCTCCCGCCGACGCAAACAGCGAATCATTTTCTGCCAGAACCGTACCGGAGACACAGCGAACTCCTGAATTCCTCACACAAAGACACAGAGACACAAAGATTTTGAGTCTTTGATTCTTCGTATCTTTGATTCTTCGTGTCTTTGTGTCTCTGTGTGAGATTCATCACCCCAGATAATCCCGCAGTTTGCGGCTGCGAACGGGGTGGCGCAACTTGCGCAGGGCTTTGGCCTCAATCTGACGGATGCGCTCCCGGGTGACCCCCAGTTCCCGTCCAACTTCCTCCAGGGTGTGGGACCTCCCATCCCGCAGGCCGTAGCGCAGTTCCAGGACAGCCCGCTCCCGTTCGTTCAGCACATCCAGCGCGCTGCGAATCTGTTCTTCCAGCAGGTGTCGGGAGGTGGCGTCGTCGGGGGGAGGGATGCTTTCGTCCTCAATGAACTCGCCCAGGTTCCCGCTCTCTTCCTCCCCGACCGGTGTTTCCAGAGAGACCGGCTCCTGGAAGAGGCGGAGGATGGCGCGGATTTTGGCTGTGGCCTGCCGGAGGTGATGCTGGACGTTCGCCGGGAGGGGTTCGCCGGTCTCCATCGCCCGGCGGATGATACGGGCGTCCTCCTCTTCCAGCATCCCCATCTCCAGTGCCAGTTCTTCTGGCGCAGGTGCCCGACCGTACTGCTGGGTCAACTGCTGCTGCAGCCGGGCCATCCGGCTCATCGTCTCCACCATGTGGACGGGAATACGGACGGTGCGGGATTGGTCGGCAATCGCCCGGCTGATGGCCTGACGGATCCACCAGGTGGCGTAGGTGGAGAACTTGAAGCCCTTGGTGTGGTCAAACTTGCGGATGGCCCGCAGGAGGCCCAGATTGCCCTCCTGGATGAGGTCCAGGAAGGCGATGCCCCGACCGATGAACTTTTTGGCGATGCTGACGACGAGCCGGAGGTTGGCCTGGATGAGGTTCTGCTGGGCCTCGGCGGCCCGCCCGTCCACATCGGCCCAGGCCAGGGCCAGGGCCTCTTCGGGAGGGGCAAACCGGCGCATCCGGCGCGCGCTGGGCAGACGGCCCTCCCGGACCCAGTGGTCTCGCAGAAGGTCCAGCGTGGCCTCCGGGAGGAGCAGGAGGTAGATCAGCAATTCCATCATCAGACGGGTCAGGTCGCCGCCCTGCCCGTCCTTCACGGAGGCGTCGGTCGCTTCCAGGAACTCATAGGTATACGACCGGATGGGCGGCAGTGATTGGTGATGAAGGGTGCGCGCTTCCTGGATAATATTTGCGAAGTCCGGCGGGGAGATGCCCGCCGCCCGGCATGCCTGGACGATGTCGTCCCATATGGCCAGCCCATTGCGGACCAGTTGCCCCCATACGTCCCGGTGGGTGGGGGGGCGGCGCAGGCGCTTTCGGGCCCGCTCCCGGGCATCCGCCAGAAACGTCGCGGCCTCCCGGATGGTGGAGAGCCACATCTCCTGGTGCGGCTCCAGGAGGGCCACCTGACCAATATCCCACAGGTAGGCCCGGACAGGGTCCGCTGCCGGTTCCTCCGACTCCATCAGCGTTTCCAGTTGGTCCAGGTCTTCCAATTCTTCCACCGTTGGCTCCTCTTCCAGGGCCAACTCGTCCAGAACCAGGTCGTCTGGCAGGAAGAGTTTCTCGTCCTGCGTACTTTTTGGGGAAGATGAGGCCCGATTCATCGGGGTCATCGGGATTCTCCTTCAATGAAGGGCGTCTCCACCCCGGTGGATGAGAGTGCCCAGCAGCGATTGTACAGAGCCTGTTGAACCCGCAGGAGGGCGCGGGCGTTTTCCTCCAGCGCCTGACCGTATCGGTCCACCTCCAGCGGCGGGGCCTCTTCGGTCAGTGCCCGCAATTCCGCCTTGCGACGCCGGAGGTTCCGTTCCCGGAGTCGCAGGGCAGTCTGGATGCCCTCCCGCAACCATTGTTCGTCGGAGAGGTCGGACGGCGGCTCTGGGAGACCGTCCAGCCGGAATATAACGGCCCCCGGCAACCGCTCCCGCAACAGGGACAGGTCGGCAATGCCTTCTACCAGCATCTCCTCCCAGGCCTCCAGCGCGGCCCGGCAGGCCGGGTCGTTGAAATCGCCGGGCCGGAGGGGCGGGATGTCCCATTCCGCCAGGGTCCGGTTGACCGCATCCAGCAGCCAGGGCTGGTGCAGGAACGTCGCCAGACAGTAGCCCTCCAGGTCGGCGATCATGCCACCCCGTTGCCCTTCGGGGCTCACCACGACCGGTGTGCGCTGGGCGGCCTGACGTTCCGCCTCGTAGAGGCGGGCCAGCACCGTACGGGCATCCAGGCGCAGCGCGCGGGCCACTTTCTGGGCGTAGGTCTCCCGCTCCACCGGGTCGCCCACGTCCCGCAGGAGAGGGAGCATCGCCTCCACCACCCGGGCCCGCCCTTTAGCGTCCTCCAGGTCCGTCTGGCGGAGGAGTTGTCCCAGGACGAACTCCACCACCGGCAGGGACTCCCGGATCAGGACGGGCCACCGGTCCGGGTCCTGGCGGATCAGGTCGTCGGGGTCGTGACCGGCGGGGAGGGTGAGGACACGGATTTCGGCGCCCAGCCGTCGCTCAAAGCCCACCAGCCCCCGGGGGTTGAAGATGGGGGTCAGTTCCCGGTCCATGGCCTCCCGCGCCACCTCCAGGCCGCGCAGGGTGGCCTGGACGCCCGCCGCGTCCGGGTCCAGCGCCAGGATGAGGCGGCGGGTGTACCGCTTCAGGAGGCGGACCTGGGTCTCGGTGAGCGCGGTGCCCATCTGGGCGACGACATTCCCGAAACCGGCCTGATGGGCCTGCATCACGTCCATGTACCCTTCTACGACGACGACGCACTCCTCCCGACGGATGGCGTCCCGGGCCATATCCAGGCCGAAGAGCAACCGTCCCTTATCAAAGAGGGGGGTCTGGGGGGAGTTGATGTACTTGGGGACCCCGTCGGCTTCCAGCGTGCGGGCGCCGAACCCAACGGTCGCTCCGTGGGGGTCGCGAATGGGGATCATCAGCCGGTCACGGAAGCGGTCGTAGGTGGAACCGTCCTCCCGCTCCACCAGCAGGCCGGCACGAATCAGTTCGTCCGGAGTGAAGCCGCGCCCGGTCAGATAGGCCCGCAGCGCGTCCCAGGCCGGCAGGCTATAGCCCAGTTGGAAGCGAAGAACGGTCTCTGAGGAAAGGCCGCGACGGGCGAGATACTCCCGCGCCCGGGCCGCCTCGGGGGCGTGGAGGAGCAGGTGGTGGTAATAGCGGGCGGCCTCGGCGACGGCGGCCTGCAGGCGGGTGTTTTTCTCGTCCATCCGGGCCTGTTCCGGGGTGCGGGGCCGCAGGACGACTCCGGCGCGGCGGGCCAGTTCCTCCAGGGCGGTGGCGAAATCCCAGCCCTCCCGCTTCATCACAAAGGTGAAGATGTCCCCACCCTCGCCGCATGCGCCGAAGCAGTGCCAGCGCTGGGAGTCGGGGAAGACGTAGAAGGAGGGGGTCTTTTCCGCGTGGAAGGGGCAGAGGGCGCGGTAGTACCGCCCCGCCTTCTGGAGGGGAACGTAGGCGCCGATGACATCCACGATGTCCAGACGCTCTTTGATTTCGTCCACCACGCCCATAGGGTCTCCCCCTGCCGCCTGTATTCTACCTGATAGCGGCAAAGGAGGCAAGTGAGGTTCTGAGGGGGGCGGCGGCGGCCGCAGGCCGCCGCCGCAAAATCCCCGGGTGCTCTTGACATCAGCCGGGAATGGGAGATAATGTACCGTGGGATGGTCAGCGGCGGCTGTGCTACGAGCCGGGGGACGGTTCAGTACGTCGCGGCCCTGCCGCAAGCCTGGTCGTCTTCAGGAGGAGAATGCCATGAAACGCGCGGTCAGCATCAGCCTGGGGAGTTCTTCCCGCGACAAGCGGGTGATCGTCACCTTTCGGGGCGAGCCGGTCTCCATAGAGCGAGTCGGCACGGACGGCGATGTGGAGAAGGCGCGCCGCCTCTTTGCCGAACTGGACGGCAAAGTGGACGCTTTCGGCGTTGGCGGGGTGGACCTGTATATCCGCCTGGATGACCGGGAGTACCCGCTACGGGCCGCCTTCTACCTGGTCCAGGACGTCCGCCAGACGCCGGTGGTGGACGGCCGGGGGCTGAAGCACACATTGGAGCGGCGCGTTTTTGAGCGGGCCCGACCGTTCCTGGAGGAGGCCCCCCGCTTCCGGCGCGCGTTCGTCCCGGTGGCGGTGGACCGCATCGGGCTGGCCCAGGCCGTCAGCGAGGTCGCCGACGAGGTCATCTTCGGCGACCTGATGATTGCCCTGGGCATCCCCATCCCTATCCGCGGCCTGCGCAACTACAAGCGGGTCGCGCGGGTGCTGATGCCCTTCGTCAGCCGCTTCCCGATGAGCATGCTCTTCTACGGCAGCGAGGGGACGGAGAAAGAGCACGAGCCGAAATACCGTCGCTTCTGGGAACAATCGGACCTGCTGGCCGGAGATTTTATGTTTATGAAGAAGTACCTGCCCGAGAGCCTGGAGGGGAAGTGGGTGGTGACCAACACCACCACGGCCGACAACGTGGAGATGCTGCGGGCGCGCGGGGCCCGACTGGTCATCACCACCACGCCCCGGTATGAGGGGCGCTCCTTCGGCACCAACGCGCTGGAGGCCGCCCTGACGGCCTACGCGGGCAAGGGTCGCCCCCTTACCGAAGGGGAACTGAACGAGTTGATTGACGAGTTGGACCTGCGGCCGACGGTGGAGTGGCTGAACCGGTAGGGAAGTGGAACACGCCTGACGCAGTTTGCCAACTTTTCTCTTTTCTGCTACTATTGGAAAAAGCGCACCTGAACTGGCAGGGAAGCAGTCTCTCAGGGGGAAGCCCTTATGAGCGCAACGATAACCGTAAAACTGGAACGCGAGTTGTGGGAACTCTTCCGGCCCTTTTACCAGTACCCTGACCAGGCCGTGAAAGAGATTGCTGTGCTGGAATTATACCGTCGGCGGGAAATATCCAGCGGCAAGGCAGCGGAACTGCTGGGTATGGAACGGACTGAGTTTATCCGCTACGCGGCCCGTCTGGGAATCCCTTTCTTCGAACTGGATGAAACTGAATTGGCCGAAGAGATCCGTAGGGCGGAGATGTAAAAAACATGCTCGTCGTTGCGAACTCCAGCCCGTTCATTGCTTTGGAAAGAATAGGGTATTTGCATCTGCTCTCCGCTCTGGCCGAAAAGGTGCGCATCCCACCAGCAGTTCGGCGGGAAGTCTTCGGCTCTGAACCGCTGCCAGCCTGGGTTGAAGAGGTCTCCCTGCAGCAACCTTTAGCCCCGCTAATGGCTGCTATGCGTTTAGGGCCTGGCGAACGAGAGGCCATTGCTTTGGCTGTAGAGTTGGGTGCTGACGAGATTATCCTGGATGACCTGTCCGCCCGCCGAATGGCTACATCTCTGGGGATACCCGTAATTGGCACATTAGGATTGCTGTTACGGGCGAAGAAGCGTGGCCTGGTTCGCGAGGTCAGGCCGCTGATAAAGGCACTACAGTCACAAGGTTTCCGAATCTCAGAGCGAGTTCTCTCCGGCATATTGGCTGCTGCTGGAGAAGAGACACGGGAGGAGGTTAGATGACACCGATTCGTACCCTTCGGCTGATCGCGCTCCAGCGCCAGCAGCGCCGCCGCACCCGCGCCCGTACCGGCACCGGCGCTCTGGTGCGGGTCGTCGGCGTCATTGTGCTGGCCGCCATCACCCTCAACCTGGCGGCCTTCTCCGGCGTCGTCGGCGGCGCGGCGGCCCTCTACTCCTCCATCGCCCGCGAGTTGCCTGACCCCGAAAAGATTGAGTTTGTGGAGCAGGAATTTGAGACCACCCGCATCTACGACCGGACCGGGCAGGTCCTGCTATGGGAGATTATTGACCCTCACGCGGGCGACAGGGTCTGGGTGCCGCTGGAGGAGGTGCCGGAACATCTCATCTGCGCCACTGTCGCCATAGAAGACCGGACGTTCTGGGAAAACCCCGGGATCAACCCGCGCGGCATCCTGCGTGCCTTCTGGGCCAACATCCGGGGCCAGCAAATCCAGGGCGGATCCTCCATCACTCAGCAGTTGATCAAAAACGTCCTCATCCCGCCCGAGGAGCGGGTCGTCAGCAAGGAAGGGCCGAAGTGGCGGGACTATGCCCGGAAGGTCAAAGAAGTCCTCCTGGCCCTGGAAATCACCCGCCGCTACGACAAAGAGAAAATCCTGGAATGGTACCTGAACACTAACTTCTACGGCAACCTGGCCTACGGGATTGAGGCCGCCGCCCAGGTCTACTTCGGCAAACATGCCAGTGAACTCAACCTGGCAGAGGCAGCGACGCTGGCCGCGATCCCCCAGTTCCCTCAACTGAACCCCTTTGATGACCCGATTGAGGCCCGCAGGCGCCAGAACCTGGTCCTGGACGCGATGATCCGGCAGGGATGCATTGCCGAGGCGCAGGCGGCAAGGGCCAAGGTGGAGCCCTGGCGGCTGGCCTCTCCCACCGAACAGTTTAACTTCAAGGCCCCCCACTTCTCCGTCTACGTCCGCAATGAACTGGAGAAGATGTTCGGCGCAGACATGGTCTACCGGGGCGGCCTGCGGGTCTACACCACGCTGGACTATAATCTCCAGCAACAGGCGGAGTGCGTCGCCCGGGCCCAGATTCGCCGTCTCTCCGGCGAGGACGAGCAGAAGGTCATAGAAGAGGCGCTGGCCTCCGGCTGTGAGGCCGCCCAGTACCTCCCGCCCCTGCGGGCCGCCAGCCGGGGCAAAGACCACCACGTCACCAACGCCGCCGTCGTCGTCCTGCGGCCCGGGACGGCGGAGATTCTGGCTATGGTGGGCAGTCTGGACTACTGGAACGAGGCCATCGCCGGGCGGTACAACGCCGCGCTGGGCCTGCGCCAGCCCGGCTCCTCCTTCAAACCGTTCACTTACGTGACCCTGCTCTCCCAGGGATACACCGCCGCGCAACTTTTCTGGGATGTCCGGACGGCCTTTCCGCAACCGGGCCAGCCCCCATACGTCCCCGAAAACTACGACCGGAAGTATCACGGCCCCCAACGGCTGCGGCTGGCCCTGGCCCGCTCCTACAATATCCCCGCCGTCGCCGCGCTGCAACTGGCAGGCGTGGATAACGTCATCCGCACCGCGCACAAAATGGGCATCAACAGCCTGGACCGGGGGACCGAGTACTACGGCCTCAGCCTCACCCTGGGCGGTGGCGAGGTGAGCCTGCTGGATATGTCCTACTCTTTCTCCGTCTTCGCCAACTACGGGAAGATGATCGGAAAGCCCACGACCCCTAAGGGGCCCGGTTACCGGGACCTGGACCCGGTCGTCATCCTGCGGGTGGAGGACCGGAACGGTCGGGTGCTCTATGAGTACAAGCCCGAAGAGCGGCAGATTCTCTCCCCGCAACTGGCCTACCTGATGATCAGCATCCTCTCCGACCGGCAGGCCCGCTGGGCCGCCTTCGGTCACCCGAACTCGCTGGAACTCTCCGGCGACCGTCCAGCGGCCGCGAAGACCGGCACCACCAACGACTTCCGGGATAACTGGTGCATCGGCTTCACGCCCCAGATTCTCACCGGCGTCTGGATCGGCAACTCCGACAACTCCGAAATGGCCAACCTCCCCGGCTCCGAGGGCGCCGCGCCCATCTGGCACGCCGTAATGGAATACGCGCATAAAGACCTGGAGATTCTCCCCTTCCAGCGTCCCGAGGGGTTGGTGGAGCGGGAAATCTGCGCCACCAGCGGCGAAATCCCCACTGCGGATTGTCCATGCCCTCGCACCAAGGAACTCTTCATCCCGGGCACGGAGCCCGAGCCCAGTTGCAACTTCTACCAGAAACTGCGGGTCAATCGGGAGACGGGGCGGCTCTGCACCGTCTTCACCCCGCCCGAACTCTGTGAGGAGCGAGTGTACGAGGTCTATCCGCCGGAAGCGGCCGACTGGCTGGCGAGCCTCCCCGAGGACCAGCGTCCCCCGCTCCCACCCACCGAGTACGACACCGTCTACGGCCCCGTCCTGGCGGACGCCGATGTCATTATCACCGAGCCGCAGCCGTATGCCTACGTGGGCGGCGACGTCATCACTATCACTGGAAGCGCCAAAGGCGGCGATTTTGCTTTCTACCGCATTGCCGTTGGCCAGGGGATGAACCCCACCGAGTGGGTGCAGATCGGCCCCGACCACTACAACCAGGTGGACCACAACGTCCTGGAGTACTGGTACGTGGCGGGCTTTGAGGGCCTCTACACCATCCAGTTGACGGTGGTGGACCACAGCCAGGCCGTCCGCCAGTATGCCATCCAGGTAACGGTGGACCACACTCCGCCGACGGTGAAACTGACCAACCCGGAGCCAGGCAAAGAGTACACCTTTGGCAAGGACGAGTGGGTCAACGTTAACGCCGACGTCCAGGACAACTACGCCATCGCGCGGGTGGAGTTCTACCGCAATGACGAGGCAGAACCCTTCTCCGTCCGCACCATCCCGCCCTACAACGTCAACTGGTGGATCAAAGAAGTGGGCGAACAGCGCTTCCGTGCCGTCGTCTACGATGCGGCGGGTAACCGCGCGGAGTCCGAGGTGGTGAAGATAAAGGTGAAGCCGAAAGAAGGACAGCCGTAACTTTTTATCCGTTCGGAGTCCGGCATCGTCTGTATCTTTCAAATGGAACACGGATGGACACGGATAATACGGGTTTTCACGGATTTTGCTCCGTGCCGATCCGTGAAACCCGTGTTTAGCCGTGTCCGATTTCCAAACTGTCCGGGAGACGGCACAACGGGCGGTGGAATATGGGAAGGCCATCCTCCAGTTTGTCCAGCAAAACCTGGCGTGACGCGCCTCAGTGGGGTTCGGTGGAGCGCTTTCTGGACAAGGTGCGTTTGTTGAATCCCCGGCTGGTGTTGCTCTTCGGTTCTCTGGCGACGGGGGATTTTACCCAATACAGCGACGCTGATGTCCTGGTGGTTCTGGAACAGCCCGCGGACTGGCAGACCGTCTACCAGTGGAGCGACGGGGTTGTCCAGCCCGTGGTGGTGACCTGGGAGGAGGCCATCGCTCGGGTGGAGGAAGGAGAACCCTTCTTCTATGAAATCCTGACGGAGGGGAAAGTGCTCATGGACCGGGGCGGGGCCTTCCGCCAGTTGCGCCAGCGGTCGGCCATTGCGGCCCGAAGGCGGGGGTTGGAACGCACCCCCTACGGCTGGCGCTGGAGGGAACAGAGATGATCACCCGGGTGCGGATTCAAGGGTACAAGTCCCTTCGGGACGTGGAGATTCGGCTCCGGCCTCTGACGGTCATTATCGGACCGGTTGCTATTTCCTTTCATCATCTAACGGAGTGAACACCATGCCAGCCATACCCCCTGCAATCCTCAAAAAACTCTACGTCAAAAACTCCTTGCGGGCCGAAGGGGACGGTTTCGTCCTCTCCCTGCAGAACACCATCGCCCCCGGCGTCATCCAGGGCTTCAAGGGGTTGACGCTGGACGGGAAGGCGGTGCCGCTGGAAAGGGTGAGCATCCACCAGCCCGACGGGACGGTCGTGTCCGCCGGGGCCATCTCGGAGCAGAACCCCGTCCTCTTCCCCCTGGGGGCCATCGTGACGCTCCGGATCAGCGGGGTCCCGCTGAGCCCTGGCAACCACCAGGTGGGCATCCGCGTGGTGGTGAAGGACGTGGGCCCGCTGGAAATCCCCGTCGCCGATAAGGTAGAGTAGACCGCCCCCCTCAGGTGACCGTCACCTGCCAGGTGACGGTCACCTGATTCCTGATTCCTTGCCCGTATCCCCCTTGACAAATCTCCTCACTTGTAGTATAATTTCTCTAAACTAAACACCCGTAGACTATTTTTCCCGATGTCCGTCCGCTATGCTCTTCTGGGACTGCTGGCCCAACAGCCGCGCCACGGCTACGAACTGCGCGCCGCCTTTGAGGCACTGGTCGGCGGCCGGGACACCTGGGAGGTCAAGCCAGGCCAGGTCTACGCCACGCTGGAGCGGCTCGCCGAGGCCGGGCTGGTGGCCGAGGTCGGTGTGGAGAAAGAGGGCGGGCCGGAAAAGCGCATCTACGCCCTCACTCCGGCCGGGCGAGAGGCTCTCCATGAGTGGTTCCGTGCTGGCGTCGTCGGCGATCACCAGCGGGATGAGTTCTTCGTCAAACTGATGGTCGGTCTGCTGGTGGAGGGGACCGACCTGCACCGCCTGATCCAGGTCCAGCGGGCCACCCTGTACCAGGAACTGCACCGCTTCACCCGCCAGCGGATGGAGGCCGACCCCCAGAGAGAACTGGCCTATGTCCTCTTCCTGGACAAGGTGGTGATGCACCTGGAGGCCGACCTGCGCTGGCTGGATATGGTGGAGGCCCGGCTGGAGGAAGTCCGACAGCAGCCTGTCCCGCAGCCGGAGCCCCGCCCCCGCGGCCGCCCACCCAAAACCCGTTCGTCATAGCCACGAATTTACACGCATTTCTTGCAAACTTGCACTCTTGCATCCTGCATCTTGCATCCTGCATCCTGCATCTTGCATCTTGCATCTTGCATCCTGCATCCTTAAAGGAGTCACCCATGCCCATCATCCAGACCGAAAACCTGACCAAAATCTACGGCACCGGAGATACTGCCGTCGTTGCCCTGGACCACGTCAATATGGCTGTGGAGCAGGGGGAGTTCCTGGCTGTGATGGGGCCCAGCGGCTGCGGCAAATCCACCCTCTTGCACCTCGTTGGCGGGCTGGACCGCCCCACCGGGGGGCGCGTCCTGCTGGATGGCCGCGACCTGACGGGTTTGCGGGATGACGACCTGGCCGCGCTCCGCCGCCGCCGCATCGGTTTCGTCTTCCAGTTCTACAACCTCATCCCGGTGCTGACCGCGCTGGAGAACGCCGCGTTGCCGCTCCTGCTGGACGGGGTGAGGCCCGCAGAGACCCACCACCGGGCCGCCCAGTGGCTGGAGCGTCTGGGGCTGGGCGACCGCCTCCACTACCGTCCGGACCAACTCTCCGGTGGGCAGCAACAGCGGGTGGCGATCGCCCGCGCGCTGGTCGCCGAGCCCGACCTCATCCTGGCCGATGAGCCCACCGGCAACCTGGATTCCCGCGCCGGCGACGAGATCGCCGCGCTCCTGCGCCGCATCGCCTCGGAGTGGGGGCGGACGATTCTGCTGGTCACCCACGACCCGCGCGTCGCGGCCCACGCCGACCGCATCCTCTTCCTGAAGGACGGGCGCATCATAGACGAGACGCGCCTGGCCGGGACCGGCGAGGAGGAGGCCCAGACCCTCCGTGCCCGAATGGAGGCCTTGTGAAACCGCAAAGGCCTTGTGAAACCGCAAAGAACGCAAAGAGCGCAAAGAATTTTTGGAATCTTTGCGTCCTTTGCGCCCTTGCGGTTGATTGATTTCAGGGAGGAAAGTATGCGCGTGCAACTGATGATGGCTCTGCGGTACCTGCGCGGCCGGAAACTCCGCTCCGCGCTGACCACTCTGGCGGTGGTCTTCGGCGTGGCCGTCCTTTTCGGGATGAACTCCCTTCTGCCCACCCTGACCCAGGCCTTCCGCCAGACGGTGCTGGCGACGACCGGCAAGGTGGACCTGATCTTCACCAGCGTGACGGAGGGGACGTTCTCCGCCGACTGGATGGAGGTGGTGCGAGGGGTGGACGGCGTCGCCGGGGTGACGGGCTCCCTGCACCGCAATGTCCTGCTGCCGCCCGCGCTGGCGGGCCGGGCCGGGGTGAACGCCCTCACGCTGGTGGGGGTGGAGCCGGAGGTGGCGGCGCGCCTGCGCCACTACCCGCTGCGGGAGGGACGCTTCCTGACCCCCGACGACGGCAACGCCATTGTGATCTCGCGGGGACTGGCGGACAAACTCGCCCTCTCCGTCGGCGACACGTTGACGCTTCCTTCGGCGACGGGCACGACGGACTTTGAGATCGTCGGCGTTCTGGACGTGCCCTCCCTTCCGGGGACGGAGGAGGTCTACGTCCCCCTTCCGGCGGCCCAGCGACTGCTGGGGATGCCCGGCCAGATCAACGTCATAGAGGCCGTGGTGAAGCCGGGGGTGGACCGGGAGGGGGTGGAGAGGGCGGCCCTGGCGGCCCTGGGCGACACGTTCAAGCCCGAGCCGCCGGAGATGGGGGAGGAACTGCTGGCATCGCTGCAGATGGGTGAGATTGCCTTCGCCCTCTTCGGCGTGATGGCTCTGGCCATTGGCGCGTTCATTATCCTGAACACCTTCCGCACCGTCGTGGTGGAGCGGCGGCACGACCTGGGGATGCTCCGGGCCGTCGGCGCGTCCCGGCGGACCGTCGTCGGCCTGGTCTTGGCGGAGAGTCTGCTCCAGGGGGTCTTCGGGACGGCGTTGGGGCTGGTCGGCGGCTACGGGCTGGCCTGGCTGCTCTTGCTGATGGTCCGGCCAACGATGCAGCAGTACCTGCGGATGGAGGCGACCACGCCGGTCCTGACCCTGCCCAACCTGCTGACCGCCGTCGTCCTGGGAATCGGGGCGACGCTGGCGGGGGGGCTGCTGCCGGCGCTCTCGGCAGGGCGGGTGACGCCGCTGGAGGCGCTCCGGCCCGTGGTCCCCGGCGCCTACGAGCGCGCGGCCCGCAGGCGGGGCATCGCGGGCGCGGTCCTGCTGGTCCTGGCGGCCCTGGCGCTCCTCATCGGGGACTTCAACCTGGCCGCGCTGGGGACGTTGCTCTTCCTGGTCGGGCTGGTGCTGGTGGCCCCCGCGCTGGTGAGCCCGCTGGCCCGTCTCTTCGGGCGCCTGCTGGCCCTCCTCTTCGCCCGCGAGGGACGGCTGGCGGAGGGGAACCTGGCCCGGCAGCCCAACCGGGCCGCCGTCACCGCCTCGGCGCTGATGGTCGGTCTGGCGATGATCCTGGCCCTGGCCGGGATGGTCTCCTCCCTCTTTGACGGCTTTATGAATTACCTGGACCACTCGCTGCACACCGACTTCCTGCTGATGCCCGCGTCGCTGGTGCTGGGCGGGGGGAACGTCGGCGCGGGGCCGGAACTGGTGGAGGCCGTCCGGGCGGTCCCCGGCGTGACCGGCGCAACGACCCTGCGGCTGGGCACGGCGGCCGTGGACGGTGCAACACTGCAGGTGGTCGGCGTGGACCCGGAGACCTACCCCCGCCTCTCCGGCCTGGTCTTCCGCTACGGCGACCCCCAGGAAGCCTTCGCCGCGCTGGGTCGGGAGCGGGCGATCATCGTCAACGGCGTCTTCGCCGCTCAGTGGCAGGTCCGGGTGGGGGACGTCCTGACCCTTCAGACGCCGGAGGGGAAGCGGGAGTACCGGGTGGTCGGCGTCGGCTCCGATTACCTGAACGCCAAGTTGGCCACGGGCTACATCTCCCAGGCCAACCTGGAGCGAGACTTCCACCAGACGGCGGACTTGCTGGTGATGGTGGAGGCAGCGGAGGACGCCGACATGGCCGCGGTGGAGGCGAAGTTACGGGAAATCGTCGGGCGGTACCCGTCCTTCGTGCTGACGGAGTGGCGGTCGTTCCGGGAGGAGCAGCAGCGGGCCTTCAACCGGAGCATCTCCCTGCTGAACGTGATTATGGTGATGTTCGCGCTGCCGTCGCTTCTGGCGATGGTGAACACGCTGACAATCAACGTGATGGAGCGGACGCGCGAGATCGGCGTCCTGCGGGCGGTGGGGAGCACGCGGCGGCAGGTGCGGCGGATGATTGTGGCGGAGAGTCTGCTCCTGGGCGCGCTGGGGACGGCCTTCGGGATTCTGGCGGGCCTCTGGCTGGGGTACGTCCTGATGCAGGGGATGGACGTGAGCGGCTTCGTGATGCCCTACTACTTCCCGTATGCGGGCATTCTGCTGGCGGTGGCCGTGGGGCTGCTCATCGGCGTTGGGGCGGCGGTGCTGCCGGCGCGGCGGGCGGCCCGGCTGGATATTGTGGCTGCGCTCCGATACGAGTGATGGGGAGATGAGGGCCGGGGCGGGCCATTGGCCCGCCCCGGCCCATCCTGCCCGGCGGTGAAGAAAAGTTAGAGATGGGGTTTTGCGACGGTCAAAGGCCGCCGCAAGACCCCATCTCTCTATCATGGCGCGGTCAGGTAATCGCACGGGTGGAGAACATCCTTTAGATAGGCCCTTGGGATTGGCGCGAAGGAAAGGGGATGGTATAATACCTGCCATCACCGGGGAGAAACCTGAGTACCCCACCCATTCCCAATCGCGGTTGGTGCCATGAAAATCGGCATCCTATCCGATACCCACGACAATCTGAACGCGGTCCGGAAAGCCTGCGACCTCTTCGCTGCCGAGGGCATCTCCCTTCTGTTCCACTGCGGCGACGTCTGCGGGCCCGCCGTGGTGCAGGCACTGGAGGGCTTCACCGTCTACTTTGCCCAGGGGAACCGGGAGCGGATACCCGCCCTGAGGGAGGCAGTGGATGCCCTGCAGGGCGGACGGCTGGCCCTTCTGCACACCCTGACGCTGGACGGCCGCTCCATCGTTCTGGTTCATGGCGATGACAGCCACGCTCTGCGCTCTCTGATCACCTCCGGCACGTACACCTACGTGTTCCACGGCCACACCCACCGGCACCGGGATGAACGCCGCGGGCCCACCCGGGTCATCAACCCCGGCGCGCTGGGCGCTATGCGGTGGGAACCCTCTTCGGTCTGCACTCTGGACCTGGATACCGACGAGGTCAACTTCTACATCATCCCCTAAGGAGTTGAGTATGCCTGAACCGTCGTTCCGTTTCTCCACCACGCTGGAAGTGGTCTGGCGCGACCTGGACGCGCTGGGCCATGTCAACAACGCCGTCTACTTCTCCTATCTGGAATACGCCCGGATGAAGTACCTGCAGGAACTGGGCCTGGCCTTCCAGAGCCTTCAGGACGTGGGCATCATCCTGGCGGAGGCCGCCTGTACCTACCACGCTCCCCTTTCCCTGGGCGAGCGGGTGACCATCTGGGTACGGGTGAGCGAAATGCGCAATTCCAGTTTCGTCTTTGAGTACCGGATGGAAGGGGGCGACGGGCGACTGGTCGCCACCGCCCGCACTGTCCAGGTCTGCTACGATTACGCCGCCGGCCGCTCCGTCCCCATCCCCGACCGCTGGCGCGCTGCCATCACCGCCTACGAACCGGCTTTCCAGGAGGGGACATGACCACGACGCTGTTCCTTATCCGGCATGCCAGCAACGACTTGCTGAAAGAACACCGAATGGGCGGCCGGATGCCCGGCGTCCATCTGAACGAACAGGGCCGGGCGGAGGCAGCGGCGCTGGCAGACCGGCTGGCCCGCACCGACCTGGCCGCTGTCTACTCCAGCCCTATGGAGCGAGCCCAGGAGACGGCCCGGTTCATCGCCGACCGGCACGGACTGGAGGTCCGCATTCACCCCGGTCTGCACGAGGTGGACTGCGGCCAGTGGAGCGGTCAGCCGACGGACCGCCTGCGGGAAGACCCGTACTGGCTTCCTCTGCGCATCTACCCGGCCTGGGTCCCGTTCCCCGGAGGAGAAACCTCGTGGCAGGTACAGATTCGCTTTCTCTCCGCGCTGGAGGAGATTCGGGCCACCCACCCCGACCAGACCGTCGCCGTCGTCTCCCACGCCGACCCCATCCGGCTGGCGGTGGCCCATTACATCGGCCTGCCGGTAGACCTCTTCCGTCGGTTGCCGGCCTCGCCGGCCTCGCTGACGGTGGTGGCCTTTGACCCGTTGCCCCAGGCCCCGCACATCACCCGCCCTCGCCTGGTGTGTATCAACGATACGGCCCATCTGGAAGGGATGTAGGGGGTGTGTCCCGATTTTGTCGGGGGCGTCCGATTCAGCCCGGAGGACAGAAAAGAAGATTTTAAAGACGCCCCTGGCGGGCCGACGGGAATAAAAAGAATATATTTTTCATTGCGGCGGCGAAGCCGTCGCAATGAAAAATATATTTTCTTTATCCCTACGGGCGAAAAGGCCAGGGGCGAAAAGGCCAAATTTTAGGAAAGGCGAGCGAGGGCGCAGCGAACCCCTGCAGTGGGGTTGCTCGACAATTCTGGGACACACCCATGTAGGGGCAGGGCTTACCCCTGCCCCAACACGGAGGGAGCGATGAAAATAGAATGGACCGACGACCTGAGCACCGGCATCCCGGAAATGGACGAACAGCACAAACAGTTGATTGCCCTGCTGAACGAGTTCTACGACGCCGTGGAGCGGGGAGAGCGGGAAGAGGGCATCCGCCGTCTTTTTGACGGCGTAGACCGCTACACCGTTTTCCACTTCTCCGCCGAAGAAGCGTTCATGGAGCAAATCGGGTATCCCGAACTGGCGTCCCATCGGGAGACCCATGCCATGTTCCGGCGGGAGTACACGGCCGCGATGGAGAGGCACAAAGCGGGCGACCGGAAGGCCGTCCGGGACCTGGTGGCCTTCCTGTTCTCGTGGCTGTACACCCACATCAGCAAGACGGATAAGCGGTACGGCGTCTTCGCCCGTCAGGGCGCGGCCCAGAACTGACCCGCTGGAGGTTGTCATGCCAGAAGCGACCTTCCACTTCCCCGCCGACTTTCGCTGGGGCACCGCCACCGCCGCCCACCAGGTGGAGGGGAACAACACGAACAACGACTGGTGGGCCTGGGAGCAGGAAGAGGGCCGGATCAAAGAGGGGCACAGGTCGGGGCTGGCCTGTAACTGGTGGGAGAACGCCGAGGCGGATTTTGACCGCGCCGCCGAACTGGGCCAGAACGCCCACCGCCTTTCGGTGGAATGGTCCCGGGTGGAGCCGCGCGAGGGGTATTTTGACGACGCCGCTCTGGACCGCTACAGGGCCATGCTCCGGGCCCTGCGGGAACGAGGGCTGGAGCCTATGGTCACCCTGCACCACTTCACCAACCCGCTGTGGCTGGCCGAAATGGGCGGGTGGGAGAACCCCCGGGCCGTCTTCTTCTTTGAGCGCTACGTCGCCCGGGTGGTGGAGGCGCTGGGGGAGTTCTGCGACCTCTGGTGTACGGTCAACGAACCCAACGTCTACGTCTACATGGGCTACCTGGCGGGGGTCTTCCCGCCGGGGAAACAGGACTTCCGCGCCGGGATGCGGGCCGGGCGGCACCTGATGCGCGCCCACGCCCTCGCCTACCGCCGCATCCACGCGCTCCAGCCCCAGGCCCGGGTGGGATTCGCCCACAACCTGCGCATCTTTGACCCCGCCAACCTCCGCTCCCTGCTGGACCGCTGGGTCGCGGGCCTGCAGGACCGGGGGTACAACGAGGCCTTCCTGGCCGCCCCGACCCGGGGGCGCTGGCTCTTCCCCCTGGGCTTCGGTTTCGCCTGGCGACTGCGCGGGACCCTGGACTGGATTGGCCTGAACTACTACACCCGCGACCTGGTCGCTTTTGACCGCCGCCATCCCGAGTCTATGTTCGGCCGCAATCTCCATGCCCCGGACGCGGAACTGCTGGACGGCGGCTACGGGGAGTTCTACCCGGACGGCATGGCACGCGCGCTGAAGCGGCTCTCGTACCTGGGGCTGCCCATCTACGTCACCGAAAACGGCATCCCCGATGCCGACGACGACCAGCGTCCCCGTTACATCATCCTGCATCTACACCGTCTTTGGCGTGTCCTGCAGGGGTGCGTCCCCATCATGGGCTACTACCACTGGACGCTGGTGGATAACTTTGAGTGGGCGGAGGGGTGGACGCTGCGCTTCGGGCTGATAGAACTGGACCCGGAGACCGGACGGCGAACGTACCGCCCGTCGGCCCACCTGTATCGGGACATCTGCCGGGCCAACGCCATCACGCCGGAGATCATAGACCGGTACGCTCCCGCCTTGCGTCCGGTCCTGTTGCCATAAACGGTGGCGATCCAAACGTGCCAGGCACTTCCAGAAGTGTCTGGCACGTTCTTCTTGCCATAAACTGGTGGCGATAAACGGAGGCGGTCACCCCCGGGTTGACCGCCTCCGTCATTTCCCGGCCATTTCCACCACGCCGTCAGGGGCCACCGGGCAGACCCGTCCGCAGTGCGGGCAGCGGTACGCCCGGTCTGCCTCCACCATCCCCGTCTGGCCGCAACCCGGGCAGCGCAGGACCTCCCCCAGCGGCCGGACGCCGCCCCCTACCGGCCTCCCCGTTTTCCGCGCCCAGACCAGGTCGTAGTCCACCTGCCAGTACTGAGTCCGGACGTTCTCCAACGGCAGTCCGTCCAGAAGAGCCGCGAACTTCTGGCGGGGGAAGGCCCGGCCCGGCAAGAACAGGGCATCTCGACCCACCCGGTTGGTCACCAGGAGGACGCCCCCCGGCCGCAGGACGCGCACCATCTCCCCAAGCACTTCGCGTGGGTTGGGGGTGAATTCCAGCATCTCCAGAGAAGTGACCGCGTCAAAAGTGTTATCCGGGAAGGGGAGGACCCGGGCGTCCTGCCAGATGAGGGTCACCCGGTCGGCGTAGGGGCGGAGCAGGTGGACGGCGTGGGCCAGCATCCGGCGGGAGAGGTCCACCCCCACCACCTGCCCCTGGAAGCGGGGCTGGAAACAGAGTGCGCGGGGGAGCCGCCCGGTCCCCGTGCCCACGTCCAGCACGAACGGCTCAGGAATTCGCTCCAGGGCCATCGCCAGCGGCAGGCCCAGAAACCACTGTTCCGTCTCGGGGTCAAATCCCTTGATCCGTTCGTACGCGGAGGCAGCCCAGTCGTAGAGCAAGGCCACCACCCGGGGGCCCAGGTAGGACCCCTCGGCGATGACCAGTTGCCAGTAGAGGAAGGCCGCCAGCAGGATGACGCCGATCAGAATCCAGAGCCAGGGCATGCGAGAATGCAAGATTGCAAGAGTGCAAGAGTGCAAGAGTGCAAGAGATTGAATGGGACACGGGTGGACACGGATGGTATGGGTTTTTACGGATTTTTATCCGCGCTGATCCGTTAAAACCTGTGTTCATCCGTGTCCCGTTTTTACAGCGCCGATGCGGATAGGAGCATGGCGGCAGCCAGCCAGAATCCATACCGCCGGAGCCAGCCGGGGGCGCCCTCAGTAGTATTGGTCAGGAGTGGCGGCAGGGCCAGAAAAGCGACGAAGGGAACCGCCAGGGGGCGGTGGATCGCGATCAGGAGGAGCAGTGCGGCCAGGTAGCCGCCGACCCAGAGGGCCCGGCGGAGGGTTCTCGGAGAATCCTCTGTGCCGGATGCGGCCAGGGAGAGCGCTCCCGCCAGGGCCGCCGAGGGAAGGGCGAGGGGAGCGAAGACCAGGTGGCCGGCCAGCCAGCCCAGCCCCACCCGGAAGGCCAGCCCCGCGCCGGGACCAGCCCCCCCATGCCCCCCCGAGGCGAGGGCGACCAGTTGGGCAGAGGCCAGGATGCCCAATGTGAGCAGGAAAAAATCCCGGCCCAGTACAGCCGAGAGCGCCAGGGAGAGCAGAAGGCCGACCAGCGCGCTTCCCAGAGCCGGACCCGCCAGGGGGAGGAGGACCATCCGCCCCCAGGAGGTCAGTTGGGCCAGCCAGCGACCCAGATGGTCTGCTGGGGAGCCGGGGCGGGCATAGGGGAGGGCGGGTTCGTTTTCCCTCCCGGTAGCGGCACTGCTGGTGGAGGGGTGGGAAGGCTCATGCTTCCACCGCTGCCAGCGGCCCAGCGGGGTGGCCCAGTCAGTCGCCACCACGGCCAGCCAGAGTTCCCCCCAACCCAGTTCCACCAGGAACAGCGCCAGCATCAGCCGCGCGATGCCGACCAGGGTCGGCGGGTTGGCAGCGGCGGCCACCGCGCCGCAGACCGTCGCCCAGAGGGGGAGGAACCACATCGGCGGGGAGCCGGGGTGAACGGAGAGTCGGAGCAGTTTTCGGGTATGCGGATTCATCGCAGAACCAGTAGGGGCAGGGCTTGCCCCTGCCCCCTGGGGCGACCGCAAGGGCGCCCCTACACCGGGCAACCGCAGGGCTTGCCCCTGCCCCCTGGGGCGACCGCAAGAGTCGCCCCTACACCAGACGCCCGCTCTCAATAATCCGGGCCAGGAACTGGCGGGTGCGGGGATCCTGAGGACAGGTGAAAATCTGGTCTGGCGGGCCCTCCTCCACCAGCATGCCCGCTTCCATGTAGATGACCCGGTCGGCGACTTCGTGAGCAAAGCCCATCTCGTGGGTGACGATGATCATCGTCGTCCCTTCCAGGGCCAGGTCCTTCATCACTGCCAGCACTTCGCCGATGAGTTCCGGGTCCAGCGCCGAGGTGGGCTCGTCAAAGAGCATGACCTTCGGCTCCATGGCCAGGGCGCGGGCGATGGCAATCCGCTGCTTCTGCCCCCCGGAGAGGCGGATGGGGTGGACATCCTGCTTATCCAGTAGCCCCACTTTGCGCAGCAGTTCCCGGGCCTTCTCTACTGCCTGCTCCTTCGGCATCCCTTTTACAACTACCGGTGCCTCAATCACGTTCTCCAATGCCGTCTTGTGGGGGAAGACGTTAAAGTCCTGGAAGACCATCCCCGTCTTCAAGCGCAGGTCCCGCGCCCGGGCACGGGATTCGGGGAGAAGTTCGCCGTTAGCGGCCTCCACAGCAATCCCATCAATCTCTATCCGACCGCTGGTTGGCTCCTCCAGCAGGTTGAGGCATCGCAGGAAGGTGGACTTGCCGGATCCGCTGCGGCCAATGATGACCACCACCTCCTGCGGGTAGACCTCCAGGGAGATGCCCCGCAGGACGTGGAGGAGGCCGAACCACTTGTGGAGGTTCTGGACACGGACGATGGGGTTACCGTTCGTATGCATGGGCCATCCGTTTCTCCAGACGACTTTGCAGCCAGGAGGAGACGACGGTGAGAATCCAGTAAAGCGTCGCCGCCACCAGGAGCATTTCAATGAATTTGGCGTCCTTACGGGCCAGGCGGTTGGCCCGGAAGGTGATTTCCCAGACCCCCATCAGGGAGACCAGCGCCGAGTCTTTCTGCATGGCGATGAACTGGTTGCCCACATCCGGGATAATGATCCGGATGGCCTGGGGGAGGATGATGCGGCGGAGCATCTGCCAACGGGTCATCCCCAGCGCGGCGGCGGCCTCGTACTGCCCGTGCCCCACCGCCTGCAGGCCGGCGCGGAAAATCTCCGTCATATACGCGCCGTAGTTCAGGCTCAGCGCCAGGATGCCCGCTTGAATCTCGCTCAGGGTGAACACGTCGGCCAGTTGGGGGTACCCCAGGGCCTTCAGTTGCTGGCCGATTTGGGGCAGGCCCAGGTAGATGAAGTAGACCTGGATGAGGAGGGGAGTCCCCCGGATGACCGAAATATAAAAACCGGAGATGCCCTGGGCGATGGGGTTGCGGGAGAGCCGTCCCAGGGCGCCGAAAAGGGCCAGCACCGAAGCGAACAGGATGGAAACCAGGGAGACCCCGATGGTCGTCCCCACTCCCTGAAGGACGAAATTGGCGTGCCGGAAGACGTATTGGGGTTCAAAGCGGAGTTGCAAGAGCCCGGTGGTTAACATGGCCAGGAGGACCAGCCAGACGACGCCCACTTTGGCCGTCTCTATCAGGCGGACCCGGCGGGCTTTGCGGACCAGCGCCAATCCTACGGCCAGGTCCGGGTCGGATTCCGGGGATAATGGCACGTTTGTAACTTCCATAATGCTTCTCCTGAGTGATGGCTACCCGCCCGCCGCGCGCAGAGGGGAAATCAACCCTCCTGGGCACGCCTCACCGCGCTGATTGGAAATCAGCCTCCCCGGGCACGCCGTGCCGGGCGTCGGCCTGCGCCGACGCCTCTGGTCGGCGCAAGCCGACCAGAGGCCGAAGGCCTGCGGCGGGCGACTTGAGTCGGCACAGGAGTTGGGGTTTGCGGCGGCGGCCGAAGGCCGCCGCCGCAACTCCCCTACCACTGCTTCAGCGCGTTCAGGTCAAACCCGGCGGCCGGGCTGGCCAGGTCCAGGCCGTAGAACTGCTGGCTGAGTTTGGCCAGCGTGCCGTCGGCGTGCATCTGCAGGATGATCTCGCTGACCTTCTTGACCAGCGGCACCGGGTCTTTCCCGGCGGCCTTGTCCACCGCGGCGGCCAGGTACTCAAAGAAGACCGGGTCGCCCAACTGCTTGATGGGCAGGCCGTCGGCGATGGCGCCGGCCCCCGTGGGCTGGGCCGTCAGCACCGCATCCAGCCGCACGCCGTCCCCCAGCGCCAGGTCCTGCAGGGCGAAGAGGTCCGTGTCGTAGGGCTTGAGGACCGGGTTTTGGACCACCACTTCAAACTTCTCGCCGGGGATTTCCAGAATCCCCTCCAGGTAGTACTCGTAGGTGGTGGCGGTGCCGAAGCCGATGCGCTTGCCGGAGAGGTCGGAGGGCTTCTGGAAGGTAGTGTTGTCCTTGTGGACGAAGAAGGCCGCCGGGGTGGTGTAGTAGGGCTGGCTGAAGTAGAGCTTCTCCATGCGGGAGGGGGTGATGGTCATGGAGCCGATGCTGATGTCCCAGCGGTCGGCCCAGCCGCCAGCGACGATGAGGTCCCAGTTGGGGGTGACGAAGCAGGCCTCCACCCCCAGCCGCCGGGCCACCTCTTTGGTGACCTCAATATCAAAGCCACTGAGTTCGTTGGCGGTGCGCTGGTCGGAGGTGCACTTGGTGTTGGCCAGCCGCTGGGCCCCCTCCACCAGTTCCGACTGCGGCGGATACGCCGGGTCGGTGGAGACAATGATCGTGCCCCGCGCCAGCACCTCGGCCAGTTTGTCCGCGGCCGGGGTGGCGGGGGGCTTGCAGGCCGTCACCAACAGGACGGCCATCAGCACGAGCAGGACAGGCGACAGGCGTTTCATGATTTCCCTCCTCCTAATGTGGATTAATCAGGGAGATTTTTCTGCGGCGGCGAAGCCGCCGCAGAAAAATCTCCCGCCTCATCCGCTTGCCGGCGGGCGACGGTCAAACCAGGGGCGGGCCCTCTCCAACTGGGCCGCCAGCCGGAAGAGCGTCGCCTCCTCCCCGAAGCGGGCCACGAAGTGCATCCCGATGGGCAACCCCGCGTCGTTCCACACCAGCGGCACCGACATCGCGGGCTGCCCCGTGACGTTGAAAACGGGCGTGAACGGGATGAAGGCGAAGACCTCCTCCGCCAGCGCCTCAATCCCCGCCAGTTTGTTCAGCAGCGCGCCCGCGTTCAACGACCCCAGCAGTTTCAGCGCGAAGGCCTTCACCCCCGTGGGCTGCAGCCATCCGATCTCCATCGGCGGCGTCGCCAGCGTGGGGGTCAGGAGGACGTCGTACGTCTCAAAGAACTGTCCCACCTGACGGGCCGCGCGCTGAAGTGCCCGCAGGGCACAGGAATACTCGCCTGCAGAAATCTGCCGCCCCAGAAGCCCCAGCGCCCAGGTGGCCGGCTCAAACTCCCCGTAGCGGGCCTTCCGCCCGGTGAGAGGTTCCCCTTCCTCAATATCTGCCCGCGTCTCGGCGCAGACCATGGTCAGAAAGTCGCGGGCGAAGGTGTGGCCGTCTATCTGGGGGGCCGCCTCCTCCACGATGTGGCCCAGGTCCTGGCACAGCCGCGCCGTCTCCTCCACCCCGCGGACGCAGTCCGGGTGGACGGTGCCGGGGAGGAGCGGCCGGGCGGTGAAGGCGATGCGCAACCGACCGGGGTCCCGCCCGACCTCTTCCAGGAACGGGCGCTGGGGCGGCGGGATGATGTAGGGAGCACCGACGTCCGGCCCGGCGGTGGCGTCCAGCATGGCCGCGCTATCCCGCACGGAGAGGGTGAGGACGTGGTTGATGGCCATCCCGCGCCAGGCCTCGCCGATGTCGGGGCCCATGGGGGTGCGGCCGCGCGTCGGCTTGAGCCCGAAGACGCCACAGCAGGAGGCCGGGATGCGGATGGAGCCGCCGCCGTCGTTGCCGTGGGCGACCGGGACCAGGCGGGCCGCCACTGCTGCCCCCGAACCCCCGCTGGACCCGCCGGTGGTGCGGGAGAGGTCCCAGGGGTTCCGGGACGGCCCGAAGAGGACGGGCTCCGTGTAGGGTACCAGCCCCAGTTCCGGCGTGTTGGTCTTGCCCAGGACCACCACCCCGGCCTGGCGGTATCGCCGGACGATTTCGCTATCGTGGTCGGGGACGAAGTCCCGAAAGAAGCGGCTGCCGCTGCGGGTGGGGACTCCGGCGTAGTAGACCAGCAGGTCTTTCAGCAGGAAGGGGACGCCCCGGAACGGCCCCTCAGGCAGCCCCTGCTGCACCTGCTGGCGGGCGAGGTCGTACATGGGGTGGATGACGGCGTTGATCTGGGGATTGACCGTCTCTATGCGGCGAATCGCCTCTTCTACCAGTTCGGCCGGGGAGATTTCTTTTCGGCGGACCAGTTCGGCCAGTCCGAGGCCATCGTAGCGGTCGTATTCATGGAAACCGTCCATGCTCCCCCCTTTTGTGGAAATTGTATCCCAAAGCGGGGAAAAGTCAAATTTGGATCCACGAAGAACACGAAGGACTACAAAATCATCCTTCGTGCTCTTCGTACCCTTCGTGGAGAATCCCATTTGCTCCCATCCCCCAATCCGGTTATAATTCTGACCGTGAAACGAATACGGCGTCTCTGGCTGACCGTCATCATCCTGCTGGCCGCCTGTCGCGGGCCGGTCTCCCCGACGGGCGACCCGACCCCGGTTCCGCCCACCCCAACCCCCACGTCGGTCCCCGAAACCCCCGAGATGGTGGCAGCGACCTTCCTGGCGGCCTGGGAGCAGGGGGATACCGGCGGGATGTACGCCCTCCTCTCGCCCGCCGTTCAGGCCGCTGTCCCCCCGGAGCAGTTTGCCGCCCGCTACCAGGCCGCCGTCCAGACCGCCACCGTCCTCACCGCCACCGCCGTCATCCAGGCTGTTTTACAGGACGGCCCCCACGCCCAGGCTGCCGCCCGCCTCTCCTGGGAGACCGCGCTGGTGGGAACGCTGGTCACCGACACGGTCATCTCCCTGACCCTGCAGGACGGGCACTGGTGGGTGGAGGGCTCCGGCGACCTCATCTGGCCCGGACTGGGGGAGGCGAATTACCTGTATATGGACTACCACATCCCCGCCCGGGCCAACATCTACGACCGCAACGGCCGGGCGCTGGCGGCGGAGGGGAAGATTGTCACCGTGGGCGTCGTCCCCAGCCGGATTCGGGACGAGGGGGCGGTCCTGGCCGTCCTCTCCCGGCTGACGGGGCTTGCGCCCGAAGCGATTCAGGCCCGCTACGCCGGACGCCCCGCCGACTGGTGGACTCCGGTCGCCGACATCCCGGCCCAGATCAGCATAGACAATGCCGACCTGTTGCTGAGCACGCCGGGGATTGAGGCGCGGGAGAAGCCGGGACGGGTCTACTGGGGAGACGGTATCGCACCCCACGTCGTGGGCTGGGTGGGGCTTATCCCGGCCGAGCAGGCGGAAGCGTACCGGCGCCAGGGCTATCGCGGCGATGAGTGGGTAGGTGTCGCCGGGCTGGAGGCGTGGGGGGAGATGTACCTGGCCGGACGGCACGGCGGCACCCTCTACCTGATGTCCGCCACGGGCCAGACCTTGGGGATTCTGGCCCAGCGGGACGCCCTTCCCAGCCGGGCCCTCTATACGACCCTGGACCGGGAGTTCCAGCAGAAGGTGGAGGAAATTCTGGGGGACCGGCGCGGGGCCATCGTCGTCCTGGACGTCCATACCGGGGCGGTGCTGGCCATGGCCAGCGGTCCGGGCTTCAACCAGAACGTGTTTGTGGGACCGGGGAGTATGCTGGAGCGCGTGGCCGTCCTCTCCAACCGTGACCGTCCCCTCCTGAACCGGGCCACCCAGGGGGCCTACCCCACCGGCTCGGTCTTCAAGGTGGTGACCATGGCAGCGGGTCTGGAGAGAGGCGGGCTGACGTCGGAAAGCCCATTCTGGTGCCCCGGGTACTGGGAAGGGATGGGGGCGGCATACCAGAAGCAGTGCTGGAAGGCCCACGGGAACATCAACCTGAAGGATGCGCTAACCGCTTCCTGTAACACGACGTTTTTCACTGTGGGGCAGGCGCTGGACCGGATGGACCCCAATCTGCTCCCCTCTTTCGGGCGGGCGTTTGGGTTGGGGGTCGCCACCGGTCTGGTGGGCATCCCGGAGACGCCGGGCCTGATGCCCGACCCGGCCTGGAAGCAGGCGGCGTATGGGACCTCGTGGTGGCCCGGGGACTCGGTCAACCTGGCCATCGGGCAGGGGGATCTCCTGGCGACACCGCTGCAGGTGGCGCGGATGATGGCGGCGGTCGCCAACGGCGGCACCCTCTACCGGCCCTACGTGGTGGCCCGCATCGCCGCGGCGGGGACGGAGCCGGAAGTGGTCTTTCAGCCGGAGGCGATGGGCACCCTTCCCGTCTCCCCGGAGAATCTGGCGGTCATCCGGGAGGCGCTGGCGGGCGTCACGACGGCCCCCATCGGCACGGCTACCCATCGGTTCTTGGGGATGAGCATTCCCGTCGCCGGCAAGACGGGGACGGCGGAGAATCCAGGGAAAGAACCTCACTCCTGGTTTACGGGCTTCGCCCCGGCGGATAACCCCCAGATTGCCTTCGCGGTGGTCGTGGAGAACGCCGGGGAGGGCTCCACGGTGGCGGCGCCCATGGCCCGGCAGGTGGTGGAGGCGTACTTCGGCCTCCCGCTGACCCCGCTCCCGCCCGAGGCCCTGCCCACCCCGACACCCCAACCGTGAACAGTGCGAATCGCGAATCGCGTATCGCATATCGCGAATCGCGTATCGCTTATCGCGAATCGCGAATCGCATATCGCATATCGCATATCGCTTATCGCGAATCGCGAATCGCATATCGCATATCGCATATCGCGAATCGCGAATCGCATATCGCTTATCGCGAATCGCGAATCGCTTATCGTACATCGCGGGTAACTACCTACCCGGCTGGCCTGCCGCTTGCGCTGATTAGAAATCAGCCTCCCTGGGCACGCTGTGTCGGGCGTCGGCCTGCGCCGATGCCCCCGGTCGGCGAAGGCCGACCGGAGGCCGAAGGCCTATGGCGGGCGACTTTAGTCGACACGTAGGTAGTTACCATCGCGGGCTGTTTGGAGGGAGTATGCCATTCCGATTTGAGGGATTGGAGATATGGGCGCTGGCGCGACAGTTCGTGGCCCATATCTATGAGGTGACGGCCCGCTTTCCAGCCCACGAGCGATATGCCCTGGCAGACCAGTTGAATCGGGCGGCGAACTCCGTTCTTTTGAACATTGCCGAAGGTGCGGGGCAGGATACAGACGCGCAGTTCAGCCGGTACTTGGGTATCTCTAACGGCTCTGTCTCCGAAGTGGTCGGCGGGTTATTCCTGGCCCTGGACCGGGGATACATTGATCAGCCCACGCTGACCCGTCTGTACGAGGAGGGCGACCATCTGATCCGTGCCATCACCAACTTCCGCAAGACCCTGCGGATCCGCTAACCGTTCCACAACACGCGATTAGCGATACGCGATACGCGATTAGCGATACGCGATTAGCGATACGCGATTAGCGATACGCGATACGCGATACGCGATACGCGATTAGCGATTAGCGATACGCTATGGACAAACTCCTGCGCGGCGCCCGGGAACTGGGCATCACCCTGAAAGAGACTCACCTGGCCCTCTTCCAGACCTACTACGAGGAACTGGTGGAGTGGAACCGGCGGTTCAACCTGACCGCCATCACAGACTATGAGGGCGTCCAGGTCCGCCATTTCCTGGATTCCCTCTCCTGCCTGCTGGTCCTGCCCCGCGCCGAACTTCAGGCCGGGGCCCGGGTGATAGACGTGGGCACCGGGGCCGGATTCCCCGGTCTCCCCCTGCGCATCGTCTGCCCGGGGATGCGCCTGACCCTGCTGGAGGCCACCCGGAAGAAAGTGGACTTCCTGGAGCATCTGCTCCGACGGCTGGGGTTTTCGGACGTGGAGGTCATCCACGCGCGGGCGGAGGACCTGGGCCATCGGCCTGGCTACCGGGAGGGATATGACTGGGCCATCGCCCGCGCCCTGGCGGAGATGCCCACCCTGGTGGAGTACCTCCTACCACTGGTGCGCGTCCGGGGGGCCATTCTGGCCCAGAAGGGGGAAAACGCCCCCGCCGAGGTCCACTCCGCCGAGGAGGCCATCCGCATCCTGGGCGGTCGGGTGCGCCGACTGGTCCCGGTGGACCTCCACGGCCTGGCGGAGACCCGCTACCTGGTCATCGTGGACAAAGTGGCCGCGACGCCGGAGAAGTACCCCCGACGCCCCGGCATGCCCGAAAAGCGCCCACTAAAATGAACCGATCAGAGAAAAACCACCAGGACACGAAGACACGAAGGAAAAAAAGACTTTCCCGATCCTCGCCTCTTGGCGTCTTCGTGGTTTTAGAAATCCTCTTTGCCGTATTGGGTTTCCTATATAGCGCCGTCACCCCCATCTACGAAGCCCCCGACGAGGTCTGGCACGATGCCTACGTCCGCTGGGTGGCAGCGGGGAACGGCCTGCCGCCCCTGGACGAGGACCGCAGCGGCGCCTACCAGGAGGCCGCCCAGCCGCCCCTCTACTACCTGGTCGCCGCTGCCGTCCGCCGCCTCTTCCCCGACGACGACCTCCCCTCCCTGATGTGGCACAACCCCTTCTTCGGCTACCAGGCCGGGGGGACGGTCAACGACAACAAGAACATGCTCATCCACACCGACCGGGAACGGTTTCCCTGGACCGGTGCGGCCCGGGCGATCCACGCGACCCGCCTGGTCTCTCTTTTCTTTGGACTGGTGACCGCCGCCGCCACCGGACTGCTGGCATGGGAGGCCGTCGGCGACAGAGGCGGGGGCGCGATCCCCCTCAGCGCGGCCGCCCTGGTTGCGCTTACCCCCCAGTTTCTCTTCATCAGCGGCATCGTCAGCAACGACAGCGCGGCCGCCGCAATGGCGACCCTCTCCCTCTGGGCCGCGGCGCGCGTCCTCCGCCGGGGGGCCGACCTGCGCGGCTCCCTGCTTCTGGGACTGTTCGTGGGCCTGGCCGCGCTCACCAAGACCAGCGCGCTGCTGCTGGTCCCGCTGGCGCTGGCGGCAGTCCTCCTGTCCCCAGGCAGGACGGCGCGGCAGAGGGTGGCCCACGCGCTGGTTGTGCTGGGGTGCGCCGTCGCCGTCGGCGGGTGGTGGTACGGGCGCAACGCCCTCCTCTACGGCGACCCCCTGGGCATCAGCCGTCACATCCAGACCCCCTGGGGGCGGCAGAGCCCAGCCTCGCTGGCCACCCTGCTGGGCGAAATGCCCCGCCTGTACCGCTCCTTCTGGGGTGCGTTTGGCTGGGGGCATGTGGAGTACCCGGCCTGGGTGTACGCCGCGCTGGGCGGACTGGTCGTCCTGGCCCTGGTCGGATGGGGACGGGCCCTTTATCGGCGGTTTAGAACGGGCCAGGCACTTCTGAAAGTGCCTGGCACGTTGCTCCTCTCGGCAGTGTGGTGCGGGGCGGTCTTCCTGGCCCTCCTCCAGTGGATGCGGCAGGTGGAGGCCCCCCACGGGCGGCTGCTCTTCACCGCCATCGGCGCATGGGCCCTGCTGATGGCGGTGGGCTGGGAACATCTCCCCTGGCCGCGGGGGGCGCGGAACGGGGTCCTGCTGGCCCTCGGCCTCCTCAACCTGCTGACCCCCTTTTTAGTCATCCGCCCGGCTTTCGCCCCGCCGCGCCTTTTGGACCCGGCGGCGGTCACGCGTGTGGTGAGTGGGCTGCAGTGGACGTACGGAGAGACCATACGGCTGCTGGGCGCCGCTCCCGACCGCCCCTCGGTGGCACCGGGGGAGGTGCTGACGGTGCGCGCCTGCTGGACCGCGCTGGCCCCGATAGAGAAGGACTACACCGTCGTCGTCCAACTGGTGGGGCGGGAGAACATCCGCATCGGCGAACGGCATACCTATCCCGGCCTGGGGCGGTTCCCCACCTCCCTCTGGCCCGTCGGGCAGGCCTTCTGCGACGACTACCGGGTTCAGGTCGCCCCCTGGGCCCCGGCGCCCGAACTATACGATGGGCTGATTGGCCTCTACGATGCGGACCCCTCGGCCCCGCTACCGGTGGTCAGGGAGGACGGGCAGGCTGTGGAGATGCCGGTCGCCTTCCGGGTACGGGTGGCCCTCTCGCGGCCTCTGGCGGTCACCCCCACCCATCCGCTGGACTACCGATTGGGGGAGGCCATCCGACTGGTGGGGTACGACCTGACCGGCGGGGTGGAGGCGGGGAGTGTGCTCACCGTCACCCTCTACTGGCGCGCCGAGGGGGCTCCGGGGGAGGACTACCGGGTCTTCGTCCACCTGCTGGACGCCCGGGGGGAAATCGTGACCCAGCACGACGGCCCACCCCGGTGGGGCCGCTACCCCACCTGGGCCTGGCAGCGGGGCGACGTTGTTCCCGACGAGCACGTCCTGGGCGTCCCGGCCGCTGCCGCCCGCGGCCCCTTCTCTCTGGCGGTGGGGATGTACCGGCCGGACACGTTGGAGCGGCTGCCGGTCACCGGCCCCACCGGCTCCCTGCCGGAGGGACGGATTCTGCTGGAGGTCCGCTGATAGAAGCCAGCGGGGGCCGGCGGGCGGGCGGCGCAGCCGCCCGCCCGCCGGCCCTCGCCCCTCATCAGGCATACACTGCCTGCTGTCCCTGCCCCGTATCGGGGCGACACCAGTCACCGCCCCTCATCGGACATACACTGCCTGCTGTCCCTGCCCCGTATCGGGGCGACACTGGTCACCGCCCCACCCCTTATCGGGAATACATTGCCCACAGGTCCCCCTCGCAGCGCAGCAGCGCCAGCGCGCTGTGGACGTCCAGAATCTCGCCCCCGCGCGCCATCTCCAGCGCGCGGGGGACGGGTACCGGATGCACCTCTATAATCTCCCCCGGCTCCCGGTCCGGCTCCCGGCAGAGGCGGACGTTGCGGGCCAGGAAGATGTGACCGACCTGGTCAAAGAGGCTGGCGCCCGTCCGGAAGAAGCCCCTGTACTCCCAGTCGTCGCTCTCGCCGCCCACCTCCTCCGCCAGTTCCCGCCGGGCCAGGTCCAGCGGGGAGCCCCGGAAGTCGTGAAAGCCCCCCGCGGGCAGTTCCCACGACCAGTCGTCTATCAGATAGCGGAACTGGCGGATGAGAACGACCTGCCCGTCGGCGGTCACGGGGACCACCCAGACCGCCCCGGCGGCCTCCACGTAGACGAAGGGCCGGACCTGGCCGTCGGGCCAGCGGACGATGTCCTCCCGGACGCGGAACATCCGGAAGGTGTAGGGGTAGCGGGTCTCTATGGGCTCCCAGCCCAGGGCGCGACCGTTGGGTTTGTCGGTGGGGGGCATTCCGGATCCTCCTGGGGGCTGCGGATGGGGTCACAGGTCAAACTCTGCGACCACCGGAAAGTGGTCTGATGCTTCCCGGACCCGGTCCGGCTCGCGGACCACGGTGCAGGCGCGGAGAAAGGGCCGCAGTGGTGGGCTGGCGAAAATGAAATCCAGCCGCGCGTTCGGGGACGACGTCGGAAGGGTGTGACCGGCATCATCGGGGTGCAACTCCCGGAAGCAGTCCACAAATCCGGCGCGCAGGACCTCGGGAATGGCGAACCGGTAAATCCATCCCCCCTGCGCCAGGATCATCAACTGAAGCGGCAGCGGCATGGCCCGGACGCTGGTGGTGTCCGACGGGCCGATGGTGTTGAAGTCCCCCAGAAGGAGGCACAGGTCCTGAAGATGGGCCCGCGCCCGTTGCAGGACGGCGCGGATTTCCCACCGGCGCCACAACTCCATCAGAACGCTGTACCAGGGAGCGAGATGGACACCGTAGACCTGGAGGCGCTTTCCAGAGGGACATTCCACCTCTGCCTCCAGAAACGGGTTCAGCATCGGTGGAAACGGACGATGCCCCTGCCAGGAGACGACCGGGAGTCTGCTCATCAGCGCCACGCGGAACAGGGAGTGCCCCCCGGCAATCATCGCCCGCATTCCCAGAGAACGGGCCCAGTCTTCCATCAGTTGGGGGTTCCGGACTTCCTGGAACACTGCGACGTCCGGCTGGACATGGCACAGGACCTCCAGAAGGGCCTGCTCCCTTCCCCGCCCGCCGTTCAGAATGTTGTAGGTCATTACGCGAAGCAACGGTGTTCCTCAGTCCCGAAGAAGATGATTTTTCGTGGCGGCGGCGAAGCCGCCGCCACGAAAATTTTTGTTCTTCCGGCCTTGCCGGAGGCAGGTTTTGAAGATTTTGCCGCCACCGCTGCCTGTGGCATGAAAAGCCCTCGGTGGCGCGGGCTATTCGCCTGCGGGAGTTTGTCCACGTCCGCAGGCCCGGCGGCCTGAGCAACGCCTGTGGCGCAGGATGTCATCCTGCGCTCTGCAGGCTTGGCGGCCCGCGCTACGCCTGTGGCGCAGGCTGTCAGCCTGTATCTGCGGGCCCGGCGGCCTGCGCTACGTTCTGACATCTACGGCACCAACAACAGGATGCCCTCCGCCTGATCCTCCACCTCCGTCCGGCTCCAGAGCATCGGGTGGTATTGGAGGTTCCGCCAGGGGTCAATCATGTCGTCGTAGTGGCGGTGGAACGGGTGGCCCGACTGCCCCGTGGTGTGTATGGAGACCGACCCGGACCAATACGCCACGTCCACAATCTGGCGGTAGGAGGGGCCGCTCCGCACGTCGTACGGGGCATTCAGGTTGTAGCCCGTGTTGTTGACCGCGCCCGCGGTCCCGTCGGCGGCGACGGGCCCCCGGTTGAAGATGCGCTCAATCCAGGCGATGCCGCTCTGCCCCAGCGCCTGGTTTTTGAACGTCGCCGTGTGCAGGTCGCCCCAGCGCCACTTCTCCATGTTCGGCCCCAACCGCTTCGTCAGTTCCGCCACCGCGTCCTTCAGAGCCAGCAGGAGAATTTCATCCCGCGTCTCCACCTTCGGGGTCCGCCGGTCGTCAAACCAGGGGGACTGGGGGTCCTTCACGATGGACTCCAGGGCGTAGAGGACAGGGCTCCTCGCCTGCCGCAGGAGCGAGTCCCCCAGGTCGTCCCGGAAAGTTCGTTCGGCCAGATGGAAGCGGAAGGACTCAAAGAGGGCCGCAGCGGCGCTATCCCGCGTGGACTGCCCGTCCCACGCGCGCAACAGGTCCAGCGCCTCCTTCAGCCGGGGGTCTTCGGTGGAAAGGGCCGTCACGTAGGGGAGGACGGTACGCGTCCAGACGGAGAGGTTGTCCCCCTGGATGGCCTTCATGTCGTCCAGGGAGAGGGGGGTGAGTTTCTCAATGAGTTCCACGATCCGCTGGGCGCGCAGCGCCGTCCGGTCGCTCCAGTCCACGGTGAGCAGGTAGGGGTAGTCGGGCCCCACCACCGCGTTGTTGGCCGTGACGACGTATCCCTCCGGCGGGTTGAAGGCGCGGGGGAGGTCGTCAAAGGGGATATACCCCACCCAGTCGTACTCGCCGGTCCAGCCGGGGAGGGGGACGGAGCCGTCGCCCCTGCCGCGGATGGGAATGCGCCCCGGCATCTGGTAGCCGATGTTCCCGTCCACGTCGGCGTAGATGAAATTCTGGCTGGGGACGTCCCAGTAGGAGAGGGCCTCCCGGAAGTCCTCCCAGTTCTGGGCCCGGTTCAGCAGGAGGATGCTCCGGGTCAGCGCGCCGGGCTGGAGGGCAGTCCAGGAGAGGGCCAGCGGCTGCCATCCGTAGGACCAGTCCTCCTCCTCCCCGCCGACGATGTCGTTGATGATGGGGCCGTGGCGGGTGATGCGGGCGAAGACCACCACAGGCTCCTCCTGCCCGGCAACGCGGATCTCCTCCCGGATGATCTGCATGTCCTCCCAGCGGCCCTGGTACTCGTACTGATTGGGGTTCTCGGGGTTGACCTTCTCAATGAAGAGGTCCTGGACGTCGGGGTTGACGTTGGTGACGCCCCAGGCGATGCGGTCGTTGTGGCCGATGACGACGCCGGGGACGCCCGCGAAGGAGGCGCCGACGACGTTGAAGGGGCAGCCGGGCCCTTCGGGCCCGCAGTGGAGGCCGATTTCGTACCAGATGGAGGGCATCTGGAGGCCCAGGTGGGGGTCGTTGGCCAGGAGGGGCATCCCGGTCTCGGTGCGGCTCCCGGAGACCACCCAGTTGTTGCTCCCCAGGCCGTCCCCCTCCCCCAGGAAGTGGGTGGTGAAGACGGCATCGGGTATGCTCCGGAGCGTCGCCTGGGTCAGCGGGTGCGGGACGATGACGGGGCGGTCCGGGGGCGGGGCAGGCATCAGGTCGGGGACGGCCCCGGTCCCCAGCCGGGCGATGATGCCGGCCCGGATCAGTTCGTGCGTCATGTTGCCCCCCAGGTCCCACGCCATGACCTTTCCCCAGGCGATGGAATGGACGGGTGTCCAGGGTTCGGGGTCAAACTTCTTGCCCGTCAGGCCCAGGAGGGTGAACTCCAGCCCCAGGCGGCCCTGGTGGGTGGAGATGTAGGCGTTGACGCCCTCCGCATAGGCCTCCAGCACGGCGCGGGTCTCCGGGTCGGCCCCCTCCCAATCCTGGGCGGCGGCGCGGTGCCAGCCGATGGTGCGGACGAAACGGTCGGTGGGCAGGGCCGACTTGCCCAACACCTCCGCCAGGCGCCCGGAACTCAGCCGTCGCCAGAACTCCATTTGCCAGAAGCGGTCCTGGGCGTGGACGTACCCCTGGGCGAAGAAGAGGTCGTGGAGGTTGGAGGCGTAGATGTGGGGGACGCCCCACCGGTCCCGGATCACGGTGACGGGGGCCTGCAGGCCCGGCACCTGGAGGGTGCCGTTGATCTGGGGCCAGGCCCGGCGGACGGTGGCGTAGCCGACGCCGAAGCCCGCCAGTCCGAGGATCAGGATGACGGCCAGAAGGATGAGCAGGATTCGCAGGACGGTTCGCATAGTGCCTCCTTTCTATAGGGAGCAGGGTCGTAGGGTCGCAGGTCACAGGGAGCAGGGAGCAGGGCCCTCACCCCACCCCCGCCGCCTGCGGCGGCCCCCCCTCCCCTCTCCCGCCCGGCGGGAGAGGGGAGGGGGCAGGGGGAGGGGTGAGGGCCACCAATTCCTCAAACCGCGGGTCGCCGTGCAGCGAGCGCAGGTCCGGGTCCCGGCGGGCCCATTCCTGGGAAGCCTGGCGCTTCTGCAGGGCGATTTCCAGCAGGCGCAGGGCCTCTTCCTTTTCCCCGCAGATGGCGGCGAAGCAGGCGCGGTTGTATTCGCTTTCTTTCTCCATGAGCGGGCGGGCGCGGGCGATTTCCTTCTGCGCCTCCGCCTCTCGCCCCAGGGCGCGCAGCGCGCCGGCGGCGTAGGCGTGGTACATACCTTGCTCCGGCGCCCGTTTGGCCGCGTGGCGGAAAGCCTTCAGCGCCTGTTTCCACTCCCCGCGTAGCGCGTAGACGGTGCCCAGACCATTCCAGGGGCGGGCAAATTTGGGGTCCAGAGCGATGGCATGCTGGTAGGCCTGGATGGCTTCGTCATACCGGCCCAGGTCGCGGTAGACGTTGCCCAGGTTGCTCCAGGGATAGGCGAGTTTTGGATCCAGGGCGATGGCCTGCTGGTAGGCCTGGATGGCCTCTTCGTGGCGGCCCAGGATGACGTAGACGGTGGCCAGGCCATTCCAGGGGGCAGCGCGTTTGGGGTCCAGAGCAATGGCCTGCTGATAAGCCTGGATGGCTTCCTCAGTGCGGCCCAAGATGTAGTAGACGTTGCCCAGACCGTTCCATGGGAAGGGGTATTTGGGGTCCAGGGCGATGGCCCGCTGGTAGGCCTGGATGGCCTCATCAGTGCCGCCCAGGTCGTAGTAGACATTGCCCAAACCGTTCCAGGGGAGGGCGTATTTTGGGTCCAGGGCGATGGCCCGCTGGTAGGCCTGGATGGCTTCGTCATAGCGGCCCATGTCGCGGTATATGCTGCCCAGGCCGTTCCAAGGAGCGGCATATTTGGGATCTATGTCGATGGCCTTCTGATAGGCCTGGAGGGCCTCATTAGTGCGGCCCAGGTCGGCATAGACGTTACCCAGGCTGTTCCATGGGAGAGCAGATTTAGGGTCTAGGGCGATGGCACGCTGGTAGGCCTGGATGGCCTCCTTATAGCGGCCCAGGGTGCGATAGACCTTGCCCAGGTTGTGCCAGGGGGCGGCATGTTTGGGATCCATGGCGATGGTCCGCTGGAAAGCCTGAATAGCCTCATCGGTGCGGCCCAGGGTATAGTAGACTATGCCCAGATTATTCCAAGGGCGAGCATCTTTCGGATCCAGGGCGATGGCCTGCTGGCAGGCCTGGATGGCCTGTTCGTGTTGGTCAGCCAGAGCATAGGCCACGCCCAAGTGGTGCCAGGCCGCGTGGTTCTCCGGTTGCCAGGCAGTAACCCTTTGCAGGATGCGCACGGCCTCGGGATGATGGATGGCCGAGGGCGCGCCCACGGGCCACATCAATCGGATGGCCAGGTTGTACAGCGCCTCGGCCAGGCGGTAGCGCTCGCCCAGGCGGATAAGGGAGTGAACCACGGCAGTCTCGTTCGCCTCCGGCGGGCCGGCGGCCTCCAGTTGGCCGTCGCGCGGGGTGTAGGGGGCCTCCCGCCGCTCTAGGTCCCGCAGGGCGCGCGGCAGGCGCACCCACCGGACCCACGGGCTCCACCCCGGCAGCAGGTCCCGGGCCAGGGGCAGGACGGTGCGGCGTTCCAGGGGGAAGCCGTAGCGCCGCAGCAGCACCGCCGCCCGGTAGAGGTACTTCGCCTCCGGATGGCGCTCCAGGGCCCGCCGGTAGCGCTCGCCCAGGTGCCGCGCAGGGTGTCCCGGAAGGTTTCGGGGGTCAGCGCGGGCAGGCCGCGCTCCGGGTTGGCCGCCATGTCCAGATTCTCCACCAGGTTGCGCAGGGTGCCGTCGTTGCGGCGGGCGATGGTCTCGGCCCCCTCCACGCATACACCAGCAGCCTTCCCCAGCCCCTCCAACAGGCACGCCGCCACCTCCGGGTCCAGTTCGGGCACCTCGTAGAGGGCAAACCACCCCCACAGGTCGGGGTAGCGCTCCCACTCCAGTTTGTCCCACTCGGCGGGTTCGCCCTCCCGTTCGGGAACCCGCTCGTTCCGCGCGGTAGCCAGCACCAGAATTTCGCCCCGCCCGTAGAAGGCCTCCAGGGCCTCCAGGGTCCGGAGCAGACGCTTCTGGAAGGGTTCATGGAGCGGCATAGCCAGGGAGTCGGCGCGCGGGCTGACCTCGCGGCGGGCGCGGTGGCAGTGGGCGTTCAGGTTGTCCAGGAGGAGCAGGAGTTTGCGGGCAGGGACGCCGTCCAGTGGACGAGAGGGGGCGTCCAGCCACGCGTCCGGCCGCAGGTAGAGCACCGTCCAGCCCTCGTTGTTCAGCATCTGGGCCAGGTGGACGGCCTCGCGGGTCTTGCCGATGCCGCTCTTGCCGACGACCAGCAGGGCGCCCCGGCCCCGCAGGAGGTCCTCCATTTCCCGGCGCACGCTGCGCCCCGGCACCCGCTCCACGTAGGGGATGTTGGGGTCGCTCGGGGGGTGTTGCGGGGGTCGGGCATCACTTCGGGGAGCAGGTGGCTGCGGGGCGGGAAGACGCGGAGGGGGGATTCGGGGGCCCCGCGCTGTCGCTCCCGCCGCACCGTGAGGAGCCAGCGGACAAATTTATACAGGGCCGTCAGCAGGGCGGCCACTGCACCGCTCCCGAAGAGCCAGTTCAGGGCGTCCTTATGCTCGGCAATCCACCGGAGAAGTTGCTCCAGGTTCATCGGTCCCCCTCACGGACGACAGACGACGGACCACGGACGACGGGATACGGAATACGCAATACCCAACCGGGCCTGTTGCCCAAATTGAAATATACTACAGATTGCAGGAAAGGGCAATCGGCGGACGCGCGGGGGTGTCCCAATTTCGTCGGGGGTGTCCGATTCAGCCCGATGGTGAACCATCGGGCTGATTCAGCGAAGCCCTGCGGGCTGTTTTCGAGCCCCGAAGGGGCTTTGCAGATATTGATGTCTCTGAATCATTCGTGCCCCTCTCCCGCTCGCCTGCGGCGGCGGGCGAGGGGAGGGGGGAAGAGGGGTTTTGCGGCGGGCGGCGAAGCCGCCCGCCGCAAAACCCCTTCCTTATCCCCCCTCTCCCCTGGCCGCAAGGCCAGGGGGAGAGGGGGGATCAAGGGGGGTGAGAGGTTAATAAAAGCCGGTGAGCGTAGAAAGTTTCAGCCGTTACGGCACTCTGGAGGTACGATTTTTCAGGACTTTAGGCTTCTGCCCCCGGTACGATTTTAAGAGACTTGACAGGGATAAAAAATCATCCTTTGTGCTCTTTGTGTGGCCTTTGTGTCCTTCGTGGTTTTTATGAAACGGTTTTTTGGTAGGCAGTTACAGCGCTTTCCGGATTTCTTCCGCCGTCTCTTTGGCACGATGGCGGATCATGCCCAGGGGGACTTTGCCCGCTACTACGACGGAAAGGATAAGGCCTTCGGTAATCGCCAGGGAGTAGAGCAGATACTCGGCGCCCTCAATGCTCTGCTCAAAGCGGAGTTGTTCCTTGCCCAGAATCTGGGCGACGCGCGTGGATGCCCGCCAGGCGTCGGCGACCAGAGAGGTGAGAGCAGAAACGCCGTTTTCGCTCATCCGGCCCGTATGGGCGACCAGTTCGCCGCCCCGGATCAGGAGGACGGCCTCGGCGCCCACCTCCTGCGCCAGCCGGGACATCAGGGGCAGAACATCTGGAATGGTCTCTTCTGCGGGCGCACGGGCGGGGACCTCCTCTGCCTGAACCGCCAGCGGTCGGGAAAAAGCCCGCTGGATGCGCTCCGGCAGTTCGGGGAGGAAGAACGGCTTAGGGAGCGTCCCCTGAATGGGCACATCCGCCAGTTCCAATGGGACCCCCTCTCCCTCCAGTGGGATGACCATGAGTCGCAGGTCGGGGTGTTCCTGGCGCAGGGCGCGGACCAGTTGGGCAGCAGGCAAGTCAGGCAGACCCATATCCACAATGGCCATCGCGTAGTCAGCGGCAGCGGTGGCCTGGAGGGCCTCATGCCCGCTTACCACCACGTCTGCGCGCATCTCCATGCCCTCCAGTTCCTGCTGGAGGAGCGTGGCGAAGGCCTCATTCGCATCTACGACCAGAATTCGCGTCATAGGACGAAGTGAAACGTGATGAGTGAAACGTGATGAGCGATATGCGATGAGCGATGCGCGATCTGCGATCAGCGAGACGCCACTTCTGCCTGGCTGACGATGACCCGCCGGGTGGCGATGTACCAGGAGGAGATGGTCGCCAGACGGTCAGAGGGTGTCATCAGCGGGCCGATTTGAACTCCCTGGACTTTTCGGTCCACGCCGTAGGTGTAGATGGGCTGGTAGAGCAGGATGGCAGGGGCCTCGTCGGCGAAGAGTTCCTGAAATTCCCGGTACAGGGCAGCCTGATGGGTCGGGTCCACCGTGATGCGGGCTGTCTCTATGACCTCGCTGATCCGCCGGTGGTCCAGCCCGGCGTAGTTCTGCCCACCGGCAATCTGGGTCTGGTGCCAGAGGGGGTAGGGGTCGGGGTTGCCGGGGAGGGCCAGTTCCACCAGCGCAGCCTGGTAGTCTCGCCGTTCCAGCCGGTCCCGCAGTTCCAGAGGAGGGACGGCGACGGCGTTGACATAGACGCCGATGGCCTGCCACTGGCGGGCTACCTCCTGCGCGACGGCCACCTGAACGGGGTCGGTGGATGAGAGCAGGGTGAAGGAAAAGCCCAGTTCTCCTTTTATCCGGACTTTGCCGCCCGGAGGCAATGTCCAGCCAGCGCCATCCAGCAGCGCGCGGGCCTTCTGTGGGTCGTACTCGTAGCGGCGGATACCCTCGTAGTAGGCCCAGGTCCCGGCAAGGATGGGGCTGTGGGCCACGATGGCCTGCCCTTCCAGGACCCCGTCCACCAATCCCTGCCGGTTCAGGCTGTATAGGAGCGCCTGCCGGCTCTCCTTCTCCTGGAAGAAGGGCAGTTCGTCCTTCTTCGCCAGATTCAGGAAGATGAGCGCCTGGTCGGCCAGGGGGGCGGAGTAGAGATTCAGGTCCGCCTCCTGCCGGGCCTGAGGAAGTTCCGAGAGAAGAACCCGCCCCACTCCCTCCACCTCTCCGGCCTGGAAGGCGCGGAACGCACTCTGGTAGGACGGGTAAAAGCGGAACCGGACGCCCTCCAGATAGGGCTTGGGCCCATAATATTCCGGGTTGGGCTTCAGCAGGACGGAGACAATATCGCCCTCCCGGGTTTCCACCTCCGCCACCTGGAACGGGCCACTGCCCACCGGCTGGAGGTTGAAGTCCAGGGACGACAGGTCAGCCGCCCGCACGCCCTCCAGGAGGTGGGCCGGAAGCAGACCGACCGTGGTGTAATCCAGGAAGGGCGCGAATGGTTCGGAGAGGACGAAGCGGACCGTCCGGTCATCGTCCTTGAAGACCTGGACGGTGCGCCAGAGGGCGCCCAGGTCGGACGGGCCGGGGAAGTCGGGGTCCTGCATCATGCCGATGGTGAAGAGGACGTCGTCGGCGGTCAGGGGAGCGCCGTCTGGCCAGCGAAGCCCGCTGCGCAGGTGGAAGATGTAGGTCAGGCCGTCCAGCGAGATTTCCCACTTCAGGGCAAGGTCAGGTTCCACTTCACCCCGACCGTTCATCCGGGTGAGGCCGCTGTAGACCAGGGCACAGAGGTCCCGGTCCACATCGTTGTAGGCAGCCAGGAGCGGGTTGATGGCATGGGGAAATCCCGCCACACCTTCTACATACGTCCCGCCGGGAGCGGGGACGGTGATGGTGGTGTAGGTGAACGCCAGATAGACCAGCGCGATGGCCAGAAGGGTGGCCCCGGCGCCGATGAGCAGGGCCGGCCAGCGGACGGTTCGTCCCATAAGCGCTTATGCTGGACCGATGACCACGGCGTTCAGGATGGCGATCAGGAAGAAGAGGACGGCCAGGACGATGGTGACGATAAAGAGGGTTTTCTCCACGCCTCGCCGGGTCCGGTAGATGGACGTTTCGCCGCTGCCGAAGATGGCGCCCAGTCCGCTGGCACGCACCTCCAGCAGGATGACGACCGTCAGCGCGATGCCCAGGATGATCTGGACGATGTACAGGTATGTGCTCATGCTCCGAGTATCCTCCGGTCAGATGATGGGAATAGTGCAGGATAAATCCTGCGCTACAACGGGTCTCGTAGCACAGGATTTATCCTGTCCAGCGCGGGATAATCTACAATGCAGGATTTAGCCTCCTGACAGTTTGGAAACAGGACACGGATAAAAAATCCGTGAAAATCCGTATGATCCGTGCCAATCTGTGTCCCATTTCACGGGATATGCGGGCGAGATGGGTATTATGGATGCTCTTATACCCACCCCAAGCGCTGTTAACGCAAGGTACGCTGCAGGTCTTCTACATCCGTGACGAAGGTAAGCAGGCGACGAATCGCCTCTGATACGCTGTTGAAAGAATAAACCAGATACTCGCCCTCACTGGTCTTGATGGATAACTCCACTGTCTCTACCCGTCGCGGTGCGTTCGGGTCCGAACGCAGCGTCGTCTCTACCGAATGAGCCACCAGATGGCGAACAGGACTGGTGAGCGCAGCAGCCATCGCTTTTTGTTCTTCCGTAGAGAGACGGCCAAACCGTCGCCAGGCCTCTTTCGGAGTTTGTGTGTCCTTTTCATCCCACCGAAATGGGATGTCGTACTGTTCAAGAGTATCAGCAATATGGTCAAAGGGAATCCGATAGGTCTCCACGCCGAAACTCTGAATGAATCGGACCGATGCGTCAGTCCATTCACCCGCCAGCACGCCGATGGACTTGCGAATGGACGGGTACGTGCGTCGGAGACTATAATGGGCGATGCACAAACGGCTTCCTTTGTCCCAGTTGTGCTTTTTGTAGCGCAGATACTTCGGCTCAATCAGAATCACCGGCTGGGACGCGCGATCGCTCTGATGTTGGTTCCTCAAATGATTCCGGAGAGTCCTGGACTCTACCGAATGGTTGAATGGTTCCGCGACGGTCTGAATGACTGCCGCCAAGTCCGCCTCTATCAGTTTCCCGATGGCCTCACCCACCGCGCTGCCGGGGTTTGTCACCTGTTGGCTCATTGGCTTCGGCTTTTCTCCAACTACTTGAAGAGTGTTAAAAGGCTCTCTTTCAGCATCACTTTGTGACGCTGGGGGTTGTGCCCCCACTTTTCGCCGCGTGTTCTCAAAGGTTGGATGCGATACTCTTTGAATCCCACTCCCAGTCCCAATTCTCCCAGATATTCCTCGGTAGGGATGTGAACCCCGTACGGCGCTGAGTCACCCAGCACCAAGACAAACTCGCTGCCCTTTTTCAGAACCCGATAGACTTGCTTCAGTACCTGAAGCATATCGTTGAAGTAACCTGCTACCATCAGGTCGTAACTCTTCTTGCCCCCTTTATGTCGTCGCCTTTCTTCCAACTGGTGAATCTTGTCGTTGAGTTCGGCGTAGACACGTGGGGCCACCTCCCGTACGTCGTCGCTGAGCGGATGATCCGGGAAGGCGGACCGGCGAATTTGCGTCGTGGCCGCAATGATCAACCGGTCGCGCACCTGTTCGGTAATGTCCCTCCACGACCGGGCCCACCCCAAAAAGTACATCTCCAGCCTGGTCCGATCGGCGTAGTCGTAATTGTTCAGATAAGGCGGAGAAGTCACTGCCAGGTCTATGCTCTCCGGCTCCACCGGATATGGATCACGGGCATCATCTGCAGAAGGAGGCATTCGCTCCGGGCGTGCTGTTGACGTCGCCCCTGGACAACCAGCAGGTCTTTGTACATCGCCTGAACCTGCTGGCAGAAGGCTTCAATCGCATCTCGCTCCTGCTTTTCGTGGTATTTGCTGGGAGCGATGTAGGGCCAACCTGCGCCAGCCCTGGACGCGATCCGCAGAGTGTCCGTCAGTGCCAGAAGGAAGAAATCCCGTTCCTCATCCGGGCAGTCCAGTTGGTAGATGGCCTCCCGGATGAAGTCCAATCTCTGTAAATTCGCGGGCGAGTAGCATTTGTGCACCAGAGCCGGGTACTTGTCCACCGTTCCCACTTCATCCCACCTGGCCCGGTGGAGATGGCGAATCAGCGTCAGCATAGAACGGTGGAGCGATGACATATCGTATTCCCAGAAACACTTGACCCGGGCCACCCACCAGACGAAGGGATGGGCCTCAATCCCTATGGAGTTGATCCCGCGCTCCTTAGCAACGACGGCAGTCGTACCGCAGCCCACAAAGGGGTCCAGTATCCAGTTGCCGGGAATCAGGCCCCTGTCGTCAATCAATGCCTCAACCAGCCTGTAACTGAATCCGGCGGGATATTTAAACCACCGGTGAATCGGCGCCCGCAGATTGTCCTGGAACGTGCCCAGGCGTTCTGCGGAACTTTCTCTGACCAGTGCACGGGCGTCGTAGAAGTCAAACGTTAACTGCTCCCGCACACAACTCGGCGCTCCCTCATTTATCTCGTACCGATCATCGCTTCCAGACATGCCCCCTCCCACGATGCGCTGTCCCCCGACTCTTTGTCGGTATAGGGAGTGGGATTGAAGCAAGTGGTGAGGCCTCTCGCCACAATACCTTCTTCCCAGGGATTACGGGAGAATTATAACACGCCCTGGGTGGGAGGCAAGCGAGAGGGCGTGTCGGGTGTGTCCCAAAGTTGTAGTACAACTGCGAGCAGTTGTCCTACAACGCGGCCAGGCCCGACGAAATTGGGACACACCCGTGTGTCCCAGTTTTGTCGGGCGGGGCCGCTGGCCTTTTCGCCTGGCCGTAAACGGCCAGGCTCAGGCGAAGACGAGGCGCTAAAGCGCCCCTCTTCACCCTGGCAACCCGGGTTCCCGAAAGACTACCGAAGGGAGAGGGCGCTTCCAGCGCCCTGTGCGACCTCAGCCAGGCCGTTTACGGCCTGGCCCACCGGGCTCCCGACGACTTTGGGACACACCCCAAGCGAGATCACCGATTGCATCCCCGGCCAATCTCTGCTATACTTGAGGCCATCCCCCACAGGAGGTGCACATGGAATCCCGGACGGGCCTCCAGATCAGCGCGCGGGCTTTTATCCAATCCCTCGTCATCCTGTTTGTCCTGATGATGGTGGCTGGCCTGCTGACCCGCATCGTCCCGGCTGGAATGTATGACCGCCTCTCGGTAGACGGCCGGGAAGTGATTGACCCCACATCGTACCGGGTGACCCCGCGGCCCGATTACCCCATCTGGCGCTGGTTCACAGCCCCGATAGAAGTGCTGGGCGCGCCCGGAAATCTGACGGTCATCGTCATCATCATCTTCATCCTCTTCATCGGCGGTTCGTTCGCGGTGCTGGATCGGAGCGGCATCGTGCGGGCCGCCATCGGGCGTATCGTGCGGCGCTTCGGGCAAGAAAAATACGCCCTCCTGCTGGTCATCTCTTTCTTTTTCATGGCACTGGGGGCCTTCTTTGGTATCTTTGAAGAAGTCGTCCCGCTGGTGCCGGTGATGGTCGCCCTCTCCTATTCCCTGGGCTGGGACGCCCTGGTGGGCCTGGGGATGTCCGTGCTGGCGACCAATCTGGGTTTCTCAGCGGCTATCACCAATCCCTTCACCATCGGGGTCGCCCAGAAACTGGCCCAACTGCCCCTCTTTTCGGGCTGGTGGCTGCGGGTCCCTGTCTTCCTCGTCGTCTATGCTCTCTTCGCGGCCTTCCTCAGCACCTATGCCCGGAAGATAGAGCGCGACCCGACCCGTTCCCCCGTCCATCAGGAAGACCGGGCGGAGCGGGAGAAGTACCGGGTCGTACAGGCCGGGCTTGGGGAAGACCCACCGCGCGTGGGCCGCGCGCTGGCCTGGTTCGGCCTCTTCACCCTGCTCATCCTGGCCATGCTGTTTGTTGGCCCGTTCATCCCCGCCGTCTCGGATTACACGCTGCCGGTCGTGGGCCTGCTCTTCCTCATCGCGGGGGTCGGGGCGGGGTTGCTCTCGGGCGCGGGCGGCAAAACCGTGGGGCGGGCGCTGCTGGAGGGCTGGAAGGGCATCGCGGCCAGCATTCCCCTTATCCTGATGGCCGCCAGCGTCCGCCACATCGTCGTCCAGGGCGGCATTATGGACACGATTCTCCACTGGGCGTCCCGGCCCTTCAGTCAGGCCAGCCCCTTCGTCGCTGTCCTCGCCATGTACGGCCTGACCCTGATCCTGGAGTTTTTCGTCCCCTCCGGGTCGGCCAAGGCCTTCCTGATGATGCCCATTCTCCTGCAGCTGGGGGAACTCCTGGGCGTCACCCGCCAGACGACTGTCCTGGCCTACTGCTTCGGCGACGGTTTCTCCAATATGATGTACCCCACCAACGCCGTCCTGCTCATTTCTTTGGGGCTGACTTCCGTCAGTTATCCCAAGTGGTTCAAATGGTCGTTGCCGCTTTGGCTGTGGGTGGTTCTGGTGACGGTCGCCTTTATGGCCCTGGCGGTGGTCATCCGCTACGGGCCGTTTTGAGCCACGAAAGGCGCGAAGGACGGACGCTCATCGCGGTTTTGAGGTGAAGTTTTTGTCCGTAGCGAGGCACGAAGCGCAGCGGAGTGCCGTTTTTGCACGCCACTCCGCTCCGCCTCGTGGCGGACTACGAACGAATTCACCCTCAACCCATTTTTGCCCTTGCCCGGGAGGGGAGGAAGAGGGGTTTTGCGGCGGCGGCCAGAGGCCGCCGCCGCACCCCCCTCCTCTACCCCCTTTTGTGGTAAAAATCTCTGCACTCTCTGCGGTTAAATCCTACACAAGGAGGAACGATGTCGCGAATTCTGGTTCTGGGTGCCGGATTGGTTGCCCGTCCCCTGGTCCAGTACCTGCTGGACCAGCCGGATTTTCAGGTCACCGTTGCCAGCCGGACGGTGGAGAAGGCCCGTGCGCTGATCGGCGACCGTCCCAACGGCCATGCGCTGGCCTTTGACATTGAGCGGGAACCGGAGCGGTTGGATGACCTGGTCGCCCAGGCCGACCTGGCGGTCAGCATGCTCCCATACATTCACCACCTGCAGGTGGCCCACGCCTGCCTGCGCCACCGCCGCCACCTGGTCACCACCTCCTACGTCAAGGACGAGATGCGCGCGCTGGACGGCGCCGCGCGGCAGGCCGGTGTCCTCTTCCTCAACGAAATCGGCCTGGACCCGGGGATTGACCACATGTCCGCGATGCGGATCATAGACCGGGTCCACGCCGACGGCGGGCAGGTGGTCTCGTTCCGCTCCTACTGCGGGGGGCTCCCGGCGCCGGAGGCGAACACCAACCCCTTTGGCTACAAGTTCTCCTGGAGCCCCCGGGGGGTGCTCCTGGCCGGCCGCAACGACGCCCGCTATCTGGAGGACAGGCAGGTGGTGGAAGTCCCCAACCGTCGTCTCTTCGCCACCCGTCACACTGTACCTGTGGAAGGCGTTGGCGACCTGGAGGCGTACCCCAATCGGGACTCCCTTCCCTACGTCCATCTCTACGGCATTCCGGAGGCCCGCACGATGTACCGGGGGACGCTCCGCTATCCCGGCTGGTGCGAGACCTGGCAGAAGTTTGTGGAACTGGGGCTCCTGGACCTGACGGAGCGGGAAGACCTGACCGGAATGACCTACCGGCAGTTGCTGGCCCACCTGATCGGTCGTCCGGAGACGTCCGACCTGCGCCGGGACCTGGCCGTCCACCTGGACCTCCCCGAAGACTCCCCCATTCTGGACCGCTTTGAGTGGCTGGGGCTACTGAGCGACTACCCCCTCCCGCCGGAGCGGACATTTCTGGACGTCCTGGCGGTCCGCATGCAGGAGAAACTGCAGTACGCCCCCGGTGAGCGGGATATGGTGGTGTTGCTGCACGACTTCGTGGCCGAGTACTCGGACCGTCGGGAGCGCATCCGCTCCTGGCTGGTGGATTTCGGCATCCCTCACGGCGATACGGCCATGGCCCGCACGGTCGGGCTCCCGGCGGCCATCGCCATCCGGCTGATCCTCCAGGGCGGCATCCGTCTGACGGGTGTCCACATCCCCGTCCTGCCCGAAATCTACGGGCCGGTGCTGGCGGAACTGGAAGAGCGGGGCATCCGGGTGCAGGAAACCACGGGAGATTAAGAAACCACGAAGGACACGAAGGGACACGAACTTCGCGTTTCACGTTTCACGTTTCACGCTTCACGTTTCACGTTTCACTTCATCCTGCTGGCGGCACTTCTGACCGCCTGCGAGGGGCCTGCGGTTTCTCCCACCGCGACGGGCACCCCCGACCCCTTCCCGGCCCTGCTGGCCGTGGGGGATGCCCGCGCCGCCCATCGGGAGCGGACCGCCGCCGAGACGGCCTACTACCAGGCGGCGGACGCCCGTCCGGAGAGCCCAACTCCCTACCTGCGGCTGGCCCGCCTCTATCGGGACTGGAACCGTCCCCCGGAGGGGCTGGCCGCGCTGGCCCGGGCCGAGGAACGGGGGGCCGACCCGGGGGAAGTGGCCGCGCTGCGGGCGGCCCTCTACGCCGCGCAGGGGGATTGGGAGCGGGCCGTGGCGGAGGGGGAGCGGGCCCTGGCCCTGCGGAGCGACCCAGATACGCTTCATCTGGTCGCGCGCGGGTACCTGTGGCTGGGACGGGAGGAGACCGCCCGGTCCGCCTGCCAGACTCTGACCGAACGTGACCCCGCCGACGCGGAGGCCCGGGAGTGCCTGGGTTTCCTGCTGGCCCTGGAGGACCCCGCTGCGGCCCGGCCTCATCTGAGCGCGGCTGATACCCCCTTTGCCAGAGACCTGCTGGCCGCGCTGGAGGAGAGGGAGCCCGCCGTCCGTCTGGCCCGCATGGGGCGGGCCGCGCTGGCCGCGGGCGAGCCGTCCCTGGCCGTCCTGGCGTTGCGGCGGGCCACGGCCCTCTCCCCGGCCTTTGCCGATGCCCACGCCCTGCTGGGGCACGCGCTGGAGGGCATAGGTCGCTCCGAGGCGGCGCGCGTCCACCTGGAGACCGCTGTCCGCCTGGCGCCGGATTCGCCGCTGGCCCGCTCTCTGCTGGGCCTGCACTACCTGAACCGGGGGGACCCCGCCGCCGCCCGCCCGCACCTGGAGGCCGCCTACGACCTGGACCCGCAGAACCCGGCCTTCGCGCTCTACCTGGGCTTCCTCTACGCCGACCTGGGACAGTACGCGGTGGCCGACATCTGGCTGGCGGAGGCGACCCGTCTGGCACCGGAGGACCCGGATGTCTGGGATGCGGTGGCCCGGTTCTATCTGGACCGGTTCCCGGGCGACGCGCGCGGGATCACGGCGGCCCGCGCCCTGGTGCGCCTGGCGCCGGATTCCGCCGGGGCCCACGCCCTGCTGGGCCGTGCCCTTCTTTTCGCTGAGGACTACGCCGGGGCGGAGGATGCGTTGCGGAAGGCGCTGGAATTGGCCCCGGACCTGCCCGTGGCCCACTACGACCTGGGGCGTCTGTATCTCCTGCGGGGCCAGCGGGAGGCGGCGCGGGCCGAATTCCTCCGTGCCCTGGACCTGAACACGGACCCGACTCTGCGGGGGGAGATAGAGGAACGGTAACTATTCACGCCGATAGAAATCGTCCTCCCTGGGCACTTCGTGCCGGTTGTCGGCCTGCCCTCACCCCTCCCCCAACCCCCTGGTATAATAGCGGTTGGTATAATATGAGCGGGTGCGGCAGGCCGTTACCCCCCAGGTGATAAGACCGTAGGGGAGCAGGGTCGCCGTACCCTCTCTTCCGAACAGTCCGAACGGTTGCCAGGGCTCCCAAGCCCGTATACCAGAATGGACTACCAATCTCACAAAACCAGGGGGAGGAAAAATGAACACTGAAATCTTCGTTGGCATTGACATTTCCAAAGAGCATCTGGACGTCGCCTTCGGGCCTGACCAGGCCC
>ERZ511473.313-NODE-313-length-92675-cov-9.170349_pt1 | contig 92675 bp, 107 predicted proteins | sample MGYA00374947_ERZ511473 | MGnify/ENA primary metagenome ERZ511473 (study PRJEB26303, sample SAMN06343854) | sediment metagenome | isolation source: hot spring sediment | place: Canada: British Columbia | collected 2012-09-26 ... | reverse complement strand
GTCCTTTAATTGTTGTTTCTGGTTTAACTTCTTTAATGATTTTAATTTTTGTTCCTTTTTTGAAAATTGAAAAATAATATAAAATTTAATTTATAGTCGAATTAAAAAATTTTTTGTTTAAAATGGCAGGATTTGACCAATACCATGAACCACCAGAAGAATTAAAAGAAGAAATAAGAGATTTTGCTAGAATAATAGCTTCTTTAATTGAAGAAGCTGAGGCAATTAATTGGTATCAACAAAGAATTTCTATTACTAAAGATCCAGAAGTAAGAAAAATAATGGAGCACGCTCAAGAAGAAGAGTTTGAACATTTTGCTATAGATTTAGAATGGCTTACAAGAAAATTACCTAAATGGAGAGAAATATTAAAATCTATTTTGTTTAAAGAGGGCGATATTTTAGAAAATGCAGAAAAATGGGAAAAGGAAAAAATGGAAAAGGAATAAAAATTGCTATCTCTGGTTTAACTGCTTCAGGTAAATCTAATTTAGCTAAAAATTTATCAGATTATTTTAAGATTAAAAAATATTCAAGCGGTGAAATTTTTAGAAATTATGCCAAAGAAAGGTTAATAGATATTGAAAGATTAAGTTTTGAAGCTGAAGAAAAACTTGATAAACTTATAGATGAAGAAACAAAAAGAATATGTCTTTTTGAAAGTAATTTTGTTATTGAGGGTAGATTAACTATTTATTTTTGCGATGAAGCTTTTAAGATTTATATTTACGCTCAAAAAGAAATAAGAGCAAAAAGACTAGCCTTAAGAGAAAATTTAATCTTTGAAGAAGCTCTTGATAAATTGAATAAAAGAGACGCCTGTGATTTAGAAAGATATAAAAAGATTTATCGAATAGAAAATTATGAAGAAGAAATGAAGAAAAGAGCTAATTTAATTATAGATAGTTCTAATTTAAGCGTTAAAGAGGTTTTTAATATTTCTCTTTTTAAATTGAAAGAATTTTACAAAATAAATGATTAAAGAAAAGTCATTTTCAACAAACTTTTTTAAATTCGAACTTGTCTTAGATGAAAAAATAGTCGGCAGAGCTTTTCTTTTTATAATTTATAATGATATTCATAAAAAACCTTATGGACTTTTAGAGGATGTCTTTGTAGAACCTGAGTATAGAAATAAAGGAATTGGAAAGAATTTAGTAAAAAGAGTAATCGAAAAAGCAAAAGAAATTGGTTGTTATAAATTGATTGCTACAAGTAGATTTGAAAGAGAATATGTTCATCAATTTTATGAGAGTTTGGGATTTAAGAAATGGGGATATGAACTTAGATTAGATTTAGAATAAGTAAAATAAAGCTCTTGGTTATATGTTATAATAATAAATAGTAAAGTTTTTTGCTATTTTTAATTTTTTATAATCATTGCGGGGTGGTGGAGTAGTACCACGCGGGTCTCATAAGCCCGAGACTCAGGTGCAAATCCTGACCCCGCAACACTAAAAATTTTATTTTTTTATTACTAAAAAATTAGATAATTTCTGTTAAAATAAAGAGGAAAAATGATAAGTATTCCATCAGAAAAAATTTTACCTATTAATGGTTTAGGAATTACCGATACTTATTTAGCATCACTTTTATCATTTATAGTTTTAGTAGTATAGATTAAAAGAAATTTCTTCTAAAATACAAAATTTTTTGGAAATTGTTTTTGAAAATTTATACAATTTTTGGCGAGAAATCACTGGTATTAAAAATATAAAAATTTTTACATTTTGTCTTACTTTTTATCTATATTCTTTTTTCTAACTGGATGGGAATTTTACCAGACCTTGGAAGTATTTATATTCAACACGGAGAAGAAAAAATCCATCTTTTTAAGAACAGCTTATTCTGATATAAATATGACTTTAGCTTTAGCAATCATATCTGTTTTAGGAGTTAATATTTTAGAAATCTATAAATTAGGTTAAAATATTTTTAAAAAACATAAAGGATTTATAGGAATTTTGGAATTAATTGCAGAGTTTGCTAAAATTTTATCGTTTAGTTTTAGATTGTTTGACAATGTGTTTGCTGGAGAAACTTTGCTTATTATTGTAGGAGTTTTAATCCAAATTATTCTACCCATTCCTTTTTTAATTTTAGAGATTTTTGTTGGTTTTATTCAGGCCTTAATATTTTTCACATTAACAAGTGTATTTTTTAGGGTCGCATTAAGTGAACATTAAAAAATGGATTTAGTTACCATTAAAAACATACTCACTTCTCTTACTATAATCTTTGGGGTTGTTTTTCCTACTTTGACTATCGGAAAAATAGGAGCAGAAGCATTAAAAGCAATTGGTAGAAATCCAGAAGCAGCTTCAAAAATTCAAACAGCTATGATTTTAGCTATTGCTTTTGCTGAAGCTATTGCTATTTATGTTTTACTAGTCTCTCTTATTATTAAGTTTATATAATGAAAGAACTTTTTTTGCTTTAGGTGTTGATTTTAAAATGTTGTTTTTACAAATAATTAATTTTTTGTACTTTTTTTATTTTGTATAAGTTTTTATCTAAACCCTTGAGTGAAGTTTTGGACAAGAGAAAAAAAGATAAAAGAAGGATTAAGGTTAAGAAATGAATTTGAAGAGAAAATTAAGAAAATATACTACCAAAATTAACGATCGTAAAAGTTAGTAGAAATGAAAAATTAGTTTTTGTTTTGTAATAAATTTAATGGATTTGAAAGAGAGGGTGAAAGTGCTTATTAAGGGAGTTGTTGAAGATATGGGTTATAAGTTGGTAGATGTTCAGTTTGGAAGCGAAAGAGGAAGATTTGCTTTGATAATTAAAATTGATAAAGAAGATGGGGTGAGTATTAAAGACTGTGTCCGAGTTTCAAGAGAAATTGATCCAATTTTAGAAAAAGCTGGTTTAATTGAAAAAGCTGGGTGTTAATTGTTTTTGATTTTATTTTCAATCATGAATAAAAAAGTTTCAATTTTAAAAATGAAGGTTAAGTATATGAGATTATAGGTTGTTTTGGATGGTTTAAGGATTATTGCTCCAGAAAATTTTAGAATTAAGGAAAACGGGATTTTAAAAAGGCATCAAAGGTGGATTCAAAATAAGACATAAAGATTAAATGAAATAAAAAAGATTGCTGAAATCTTGAAAATTTATAATCACGAGGATTTGAAGGGAATAAGAAACTTTTACATAGAAGAAATTGAAAAAATATTAAAAGTAAAACCAAGCAAAGTATTTTTTAGAAAAATTAAAGTAAAATAGTGAGGTTGTCATCATAATTGGTGTGGTTATTTGAAAATATATAAGATTAGAAATTTATGGTAAAATATAATTGGTCATAATTAAAATTATTTTTAAAATGACCTCAGATTATATTCTTTTACTTTCTCGTGTTATTTTAGGTTTTTATTTTCTTTTTAATGCTTTTAATCATTTTCGCAATTTAAATTCTTTAGCTGGATGGGTTCAAAGCAAAAATGTTCCTGCTCCTAAATTGATGGTTTTTTTAACTGGACTTTTGCTTTTAATTGGTGGTCTTTCAATTTTACTTGGTGCTTATATTCAAATAGGTATTTTAGCTTTAACATTATTCTTTTTACCTGTAACTTTTGTTATGCATGATTTTTGGAGAGAGCAAGATCCTCAAATGAAAATAATGCAAATGATAAATTTTATGAAAAATTTGGCTTTGTGGGCTGCAATTTTAACCTTGCTTTTTATTCCTCAACCTTGGCCATTGAGTCTTAGTTTATTCTAAAGAATTGATGAAAATAGTAATTTTAGGAGGTGGTTTTGGTGGTGTTTATACTTTGAAATATTTACATAGATTTTTTCATAATAAAAAAGAAGTAAAACTCATTTTAGTTAATAAGAAAAATTATTTTTTGTTTACTCCCTTACTTCATGAATTTGCCACCGGCGGTGTTTCTTTGGAAAATTTAGTTGAACCAGTTAGAGAAATTATCAAATGTTGCGATTATGAATTTATTCATGGAGAAGTTGAAAAAATTGATTTAGAAAAGAAAATAGTTTATTTAAGAAAAAAAGAAATTAAATACGATTATTTAGTCATTGCCTTAGGTTCAAAAACAAATTTTTATAATATTCCTGGAGCAAAAGAAAATAGTTTTACTTTAAAATCTTTAGATGACGCTATAAAGCTTAGAAATCATTTTATTCATATGTTTGAATTAGCAGCTAATAATGATAATGAGGGAAATTTAACTTTTGTCATTGTTGGTGGTGGAGCTACTGGAGTTGAACTCGCTGGAGAAATGTCAGATTATTTTTATAAAACTTTTTCAAAGATTTATTCAAAAGAAGTTATCTCGAAAGTAAAAATAATTTTGATTGAAAGAGGGAATGAACTAATTTCTCAATTTTCACCGAAATTAAGACAGAAGGCCCTGGAAAGATTAAAAAAACAAAATATTAATGTTTTATTGAGTAAAGGAGTTGTTGAGGTTGGAGAAAATTTTTTTAAGCTTGACGATGGAGAAATTATAAAGACAAAAACAGTTATTTGGACAGCCGGCATAGAACCGAATTTACCTGAAATTATAGGAAATGTTGAAAGGGATAATAAGGGAAGATTAATAGTTAATGAATATTTACAAGTGAAAAATTATGAAAATGTTTTTGCAATTGGTGATGTTTGCTGTTTTGTTCAAAACGAAAAACCACTTCCTCAACTTGCCCAAGTTGCCGTTAGACAAGCAGAAATAACGGGTAAAAATATTTTTAATTTAATTAAAAATAAACCTTTAGAAAAATTTATTTATAAACATCAAGGAGACCTTATTTCTTTGGGAAGGTTTTTTGCCATTGGTGAAATTAAGGGTTTTGCTTTTTCCGGATTTTTTGCTTGGATTTTGTGGCGAGTCGTTTATCTTTCAAAAATGATTTCTAATAAAGATAAAATTAAAACCTTTATTGATTGGTTATTAGATATTTTTTATCCAAGAGATTCTACGGAAACATAAAAAATATTTTTTAAAATTAAATAAAAAGTCGTAATTAAGTAAATAATCGCAATGGAACTTAGAAGAGAACTTCAAATAGCTCTTGGATTACTTAGATTAGCTATTGGTTTTATTTTTCTTTGGGCATTTTTAGATAAACTTTTAGGTCTTGGTTTTTCAACTTGTTTTAATAAAGAAACGAAAGTAATTGAATATTTCTGTAAATCAGCATGGATAAATGGAGGATCGCCAACCTTTGGTTTTCTAAAATTTGCTACTAAAGGTCCTTTTGCTGGTGTTTTTCAAGCAATGGCAGGAAATCCATTAGTTGATTGGCTTTTTATGTTAGGTCTTTTAGGTATTGGTTTAGGACTTATGCTTGGAATTTTTATGAAACTTTCAACATTTTTTGGAGGAGTGATGCTTGCTTTAATGTATCTTGCTGGTTCTTTACCTCCAGAACACAATCCTTTAATTGATGAACATATTATTTATATAATTATTATGGCAGTTCTTTGTCTTTCTGAATCAGGAAAATATTTAGGCTTAGGAAAATTTTGGACTCAAACAAAATTAGTACAAAAATATAAATGGTTAGAATAGATTTGGTAACCAGAAAAGATTTTTGGTTTTTATCTTTAATTAAATGCCAGAACTTCCTGAAGTAGAAACAATTAAAAGATATTTAGAAAGAGACATAAAAGGAAAGAAAATTAAGGCAGTGAAAATTTTGAATAAAAAGAGCTTTTTGGGGAAGAAAAACAAAATTTTAAACTCTAAAATTTTAAAAATTGAGAGGGCGGGGAAGATACTTATTATAAGATTAGATAATAGCTATTTAGTTTTTCATTTAAAATTAACTGGCCAACTGCTTTATCTTAAGTCATTAGAAAATTTAGAAAACAACAGATATACGAGAGTAATTTTTGTTTTAGATAAAGGATTTTTAGTTTTTAATGATGCAAGAAAATTTGCTTGGGTAAAAGTTTTAGATAATAATGATTTAGAAAAGGAATTATCTAAACTTGGCAAAGAACCCTTTGAGCTTAATTTTGAATATTTTAAAAATATTTTTTCAAAAACAAAAAGACCAATAAAACTTGTTTTGATGGATCAAACAAAAATTGCCGGTATAGGAAATATTTATGCTAATGAAGCACTATTTTTAGGTAAAATTCATCCTTTAAAACCAGCTAATAAACTTAAAGATAAAGAAATAAAAAATCTTCTATCCGCTATTAAAAAAGTAATTCAAAAAGCAATTAAACTTCAAGGAACTAGTTTTAGATTTTATGTTAAACCAGATAAAAGCAAAGGTAATTATCAAGAAGAATTTTTAGTTTATCAAAGAAAAGGTGAAAAGTGTTTGAGATGCAAAAATAAAATTGAGTATATTAAAATCGGAGGCAGAGGAAGTTTTTATTGTCCGAGTTGTCAAAAATGGAAGGCATAGCGTTATTTAATAAACCAAAAAATTATACTTCTTATGATATTGTTCGTTTTTTAAAAAAGAAAACAAGAAAGAAAGTAGGACATGGAGGGACTTTAGATCCTTTTGCTGAAGGACTTTTGATTTTAGGTATAGGAGAATATACTCAAGAATTGACAAAATTTTCAAAAGAAAGCACCAAAACTTATGTCGCTGAAATTACTTTAGGAGCAAGATCTACAACTTATGATCGAGAAGGTGAAATAATTTGTGTGGATAACACGAATAATACACGAATAGAAACGAATGACACACGAATAATTCGTGATAAATTCGATAACATTCGTGATAAATTCGTGAATTATAATTTTAATCAAATAAATGAAGTTTTAAATTCTTTTGTTGGTGAAATTGAACAAACACCACCTCCGTTCTCAGCAGTCAAAATTAAAGGAAAACCAGCTTATGTTTTAGCAAGAAAAGGAATAAAAGTTGAATTAAAACCAAGAAAAGTAAAAATTTATGATATAAAAATTTTAGATTACAATTGGCCTAAATTAAAATTTGAAATTACTTGTACTTCAGGGACATATATCAGGTCTTTAGCAAATGATATTGGAGAAAAATTAGGTTGCGGAGGTTATTTAAGTGAACTTCAAAGAATTAAAATTAATGAATTTACCCTAGAACAAGCTTTAACTTTTGAAGATATGAAAAAAGATTTTTTAGAATTTTATGCTAAAGTTTATGGAAGAGTGCAAGGAGTTGGTTATCGTTATTTTGTCAAAGAAAAAGCACAAGTTTTAGATGTTGTTGGTTATGTTAAAAATTTAGAAGACGGCACAGTTGAGGTTTTGGCTCAGGGTAAGGAAGAAAATTTACAAAAATTAATTCAAGAATTAAAAAAAGGTCCATTTTTAGCTAGAGTTGATAAATTAGATATTATTTTTAGAAAACCAAAAAATGTTTTTTCTCAGTTTCAGATTAATTATTAAGTTACACGAATGACACGCGGATGAAAACGAATAAAACACGAACGAAGACGAATTATACGCGAATTAAATTATTCGTGATGCATTCGTAGAAATTCGCGATAAATTCGTGTTAAATAATTCGTGAAAAATTTGACCGCTAATTATTCGAGCAATAATAAACAATTTATTTTTTACTTGGTTTGATATCAGAAACTTAAATTTGTTAAAATTTTCTTATTATCTTTTTTAAAATTATGAAAAAATCAGCAGGAATACTTGTTTATAGGAAAAATAATGGGAAAATTCAAGTTTTTTTAGTTCATCCTGGAGGACCTTTTTGGAAAAATAAAGATTTAAATTCTTGGAGCATTCCTAAAGGAGAAGTTGAAAATAATGAAGATTTAAAAAATACCGCCATAAGAGAATTTGAAGAGGAAACCGGAATTATTTTAAATCAACAAGATAAAGAAAAAATTTTTTATTTAGGAGAAGTTAAAAGTCAAAATAAAATTGTTTATGTTTTTGCTTTAGAAAAAGATTTAGGCGATATTGTTAAAATTAAAAGTAATTTAGTTAAAACAGATTTTGGTGAATTTCCTGAAATCGATAAAGGTGAATATTTTGATTTAAACATTACTAAAGAAAAATTAGTTAGTTATCAAAAAGAATTAGTAGAAATGTTAAAATTATTAATATCAAAATGAAAAAAATTTTAGGAGTTGACAAAAATGTTTTTTATTTAAGTTTAGTAAGTTTGTTTAATGATTTTTCTAATGAAATGATTTATTCGGTGATGCCGGCTTTTTTAGTTAAATCTTTAAATGCCCCTTTATGGTTTGTTGGTTTTTTAGAAGGATTTGCCGAAGCTTTGAATAATATCTTAAAAATTTTTTCAGGAAGACTTTCTGATTTTTATAATCGAAGGAAAATTTTTGCTGTTTTAGGATATTCCTTTTCAAGCTTAACTCGATTTTTTCTTTCTTTAGTAAATAGTTTTTGGCAAGTTTTTGTTTTAAGAGTTTTTGATAGGATTGGTAAAGGACTACGTGATGCTCCACGAGATGCTTTAATTTATCTTTCTGCTGATAAAGAAGAACTTAATAAATCTTATAATTTTCATCGGGCTTTTGATACTATTGGTGCTATTTTAGGTCCCCTTTTTGGTTTTTTGCTTTTAAATTATTTTCTAAATTTAAATTATAAAATTTTGTTTTTAATTGCTGCTTTTTTAGGTTTGTTCGCGGTTTTAACATTTATTTTTGTTGAAGACAAGAAAGACCCCTATTCAAGAAATAAAAATTTTGTTTTTAATTTTAAAATATTTTCTCCATCAATTAAAATTTATCTTTTAGCCTTTTTTATTTTTTCTTTAGGTTATTTTCCACTTTCTTTAGTTCTTTTAAGAATTCAAACAATTGACTTTTCTTTAAAAACCCTTCCTCTTTTTTATTTTCTTTTTAATTTGTTTTTTGTGATTTTCGCCTTTCCCTTAGGTAAATTAGGAGATAAATATGCGGAAAAGATAATGCTAAGAATAGGTTTTTTAATTTCTTGTTTATCTTTTCTTTTATTTTCTCTGAATAATAATTTTTTAATTTTTCCAGCCCTGATTTTGCTTTCTTTAAGCTTAGCTTTGATTGATGGAATGAAAATGGTTTATATTGGTAAAAATGTTTCTTCAGAATTTTTAGGTACAGCACAAGGAACATTAAATGCGTTTTATGGTTTTGGTCAGCTTCTTGGTGGTTCTTTGGGAGGATTAATTTGGTCAAAATTTGGTTTTAATTTCACATTTATTTTAGGGGCGAGTTTGATTTTTGTTTCCTATATAATATTAAGATTTAGCTTTAAAAAGCAATAATGAGAAAGAAAATATTTATTTTAATTTTATCTTTAATTGGGCTTTCTTTTTCATTATTTTTATATTTAAGCAGGCCAGATTCAGCAATTTGTAGTTTTGGTGGTTGCACTTCAGTTTTAAGTAGTAAGTTTAGCAAAACTTTTGGAATTGATAATTCAATTTTAGGTATTTTTTATTTTCTTTTGGTAGGAGTTTTAACTTTTTTAAATCAAGAAAAATTTTTAAAGATTTTATCACTTATAGGATCAATTTTTGCTTCTTATCTTATTTTTATTATGTTTTTTGTCGTAAAAGAAATATGTTATTATTGCTTAATTGTTGATTTTTCAGCTATAATTATTTCTTATTTAAATTATCTTTAGAAAATCCCCTACTATTTTTATGATTTTAAAATTAAATATTAAGAATGAGAGAAGAGAGAAGGAAGAAAATAGAGGAAATTTATAAAAAACGAGATAAAAATATAATTGTAGTTTTAGAAGATATAAAAGATAAACATAATGCTGGAGCTACATTAAGAAGCTGTGATGCCTTAGGAATACTTTATGTTTATTTTATTTTCAATAAATTAGAGACGACATACTTACCCGCGGAATTAATATCAAGTTCAGTAGGATCAAGTAAATGGCTGGAATACAAAATATTTGATGCAAAAAATTTTTCAAACCCTACTATTGCATGTATTGAAGAATTAAAGCAAAACAATTTTAAAATTATATCTAGCGTAATAGACGAAAACGCTATAAAGTTACCTGATTTTAAATGGCCAGAAAAATCTGCTTTATTTTTAGGCAACGAAGCATACGGATTATCTGAAGAAGTGCTTAAATTAGCTGATTATAAGTTATATATACCTATGTATGGAATGGTGCAAAGTTTAAATGTTGCTGTTGCCGCAGGAATATTTTTATATGATTATGTGGCGAAAAAGAGATTTTTTAATCATTAAAAGTTACCAGGCCTGCTTTAGTACTTTTAACTGGAATAATTCCTTGCGGCAGATATTTTAATAATAGATCTAATCTTTGCCAAAAACCATTTAAATCCTCTTCTGTTATTAATCTAATTTCCTGATTTTCATGCTGAATATACCCAAACAAACCTAAATTTTCAATTCTGACCCCAAATTCATTTTTACTATTTTTTAATCTTTCAAGATCTTTTATGATATTATTAATCCATTTGTGCTTACCATCTTTTATTTCTTTAATGATTTTATAAAGTTTTTTGATATTTCCAAAAACTTCTTTTAAGATACCAAATTCTTTTAATGCTGGCTAACTGTTAATTGCTTCTTCATAAGTTTCAAATTTCTCTAATATTTCTGTATTTTAAAAGATGCTTTGAAACAAATTTAACCTTCCAAATAAGTTTAAAAATACACTACGCATAAATTCAAGGGGCTGCTCTGTTGTAGATAGCATAGAATTTCCGTGATCAATCAATTTTATATCCAATATTTCATCTCTTTGTTTTACTAAATAATCATCCCAATGTCTACTTATTGTTTGCAAAAGAAAATCAAAAACAGCACATTTAAATAATAATTCTGGATTTTCAGATAACAACTTAATCACAGCTGATCTTTCATTATGGCTTTGATATTGACGTCCTGTTTCATAATCTAAAAATAACTGTAAAGCTCCTATACTTTCTTTTTCTTCATAAATAAGATCTTCTGGTTTTTCATAATATCCTCTATAAACTGGATATTTTCCTTTTATAGTTCTTAATACTGTCGGAGGTACTAAATTCCATCTTAGATAGTCGCTTAATAAATATGCAAATACTTCGCGCGGATAATAAGCAACACCTTCCCACTCCTTTATTTTAGCAGAACCAATATGACTTCTGATACCTTGATAATTACCCAAGGGTCCGCTATACATGTAAAATTCATAAACTTTTCCAATACCCTCCCCTAAAAAGGGTTTAAATACCCAATATACTCTTTTATTATTATGTTTAATAGCAACTACGTAAAAAACAACTAAATTTTGATGTTGTTCTATATTAGGTAAGATATCATCTATAACTCCTATAAATTCAGGCTCCCCCTTTTCTAAAATTTCTAAAATTTCCTCTTCAGTTAACTGCTCTTTGTGAAATTGAACAATTTTGCACGAGTTTGAGGATCTTCAATAAAACTATGACTTGTAACAACTTCCCAAGAAGATGGAGCTTTTTCCCGTTCAATTCCCGTCTCTTTAGATAAACTAAAATCAACTAATTCTTCTTTCATTAGATTTTATTGATAATTTATAATTTTAACATATTTAAACTTGTTTTAAAATTATTTTTAAGAGATGAATAATGTAATAATTTTAAATCTTTTATTGAGCTTAGGCAGTATTTTTGCAATATTGTTTGTTTATCTGTTGATTAAAAAAGAATTAGAAATTAAATTAAAGGAAAAAGAAGCAAAAGAAACACAAGAAGGATTTTCTGCTTTAGAGAAATTATCAAATCTTTTTCAGGAATTAAGAAAAGAGCTCGAAACAAAATTAGAAACCACTCAAAAAGAAATCCAAGAAAAATTGGAAAAATCTGTTGAAAAGACTGCAAAAATAGAAGAAGTTGCTAGAGTTTTAGAAGGCTATTCAGGAGATCTTAGAAATCTTAAAGAAGTTTTAGCAGGTACAAAATCAAGAGGAACATTTGGAGAAAAAACACTTGAAGAAATACTCAAAGAATTACCTAATAGGGTATATGAAAAACAATATAGAATAGGCTTGAACATAGTTGATTTTGTTTTGAAAATAAATGATACTATTATTCCTGTTGATTCTAAGTTCCCTTATAGTAGTTATGTAAAAATTCTTAGCGGAGAGAATGAAAGCGAGAAAGAAAAATTAAAAAAGGAACTAATTAGAGCATTAATTAATCATATAAAAAGCATTCATGAGAAATATATTGTACCACTTAAAACTTCTGTAGAATATGCAATTATGTATATTCCAGGAGAAGGATTGTTTTACGAAATTTTAAGCAATAAAGACTATAATGAAGTTTGGGATTTTGCTAGAGAAAAATATGTTATAATAACTTCTCCTAAAACTTTTGAAATTTTATGCAGCCAATTAAGTTTAGTTTTAAGAAAGCAAGAATTTGCTAAAAATTTAAATGAAATAATCAACAACATTATTCAGCTTGAAAAGGATATCATAGAAATAACTACTTTATTAGAAAGAGCTAGAAATCAACTTACAAATAGCTCAACCAATTTAGAACAAGTATATCGAGCTTTTAATAGATTTACCTTTAATTTTAAAGAGCTTATTAAAAAAGAAATAAAATTAACTGAGCCAGAAAAAGAGAAAACAAAAGAAAAAGTGCAAACTTTACTCTAATTGATAATTTGCTTGAGTCAAAAAGTAGGGGAGGTTAATCCCTCCATTAGAACGTTTTTATCCTACAAATAAAAGCCTGGATTATCTATGGTAATTATCTCTATTTCATATCTCACATTATTATTAATTTTCTTAACTTCTATAATCTTAATTAAATGTCTATGACCAAAGTCGCAAGTTATTATATCTACTTTCTCTATTTTACTCAAATCTATTTGTAGCGAGAAAACACACTCTGCTGTCCCACATCTTAATAATATTAAGTCTTTCGTGCTGTTTAATCGCATTTTTTCACCTCCTTAGAGTACATAGTTAATTAAATTAATATCTTAGTTTATAATATTTCAATAAATGGTCGTAATTAAAAAAGACAAATATTTAAAATGAGAATTGCTATCAATGGTTTCGGAAGAATAGGAAGAATATTTTTTAGGTTAGCTTTTGGTAAAGAAAATTTGGATATTGTAGCTATAAATGATCTTTCTGATATTGAAAATTTAGCTTATTTATTAAAGTATGATAGCGTTTATGGAAGATACGATAAAAATGTAGGAGTAAAAGATAATAAGTTAATAGTAGAAGGAAAAGAAATTTTAGTCTTAAAAGAAACAGATCCCTCGAAGTTGCCCTGGAAAGATTTAAATATAGATTTAGTTGTAGAGGCAACTGGATTTTTTACAGAATTTGAAAAAGCAAAAGCACATCTTGCAGCTGGAGCAAAAAGAGTTGTTATTACAGCTCCAGCAAAGGATGAAATTACTTTTACATTTACTCCTAATTTAGAAAGAGACTCAGATAAAATTTTTAATTTAGGAGAACAAGGATTAATTACTTCTAATGCTTCTTGTACAACTAATTCAGTAAATCCTGTTATTTATATAATGATGAAAACTATAGGAGTTAAAAAAGCAATTTTAACAACAATTCATGCTTACACTAATACACAATCATTAGTAGATTCAATAAGTAAAGGAAAAGATTTTAGAAGAGGAAGAGCAGGTGCTATGAATATTGTACCTTCAACAACTGGTGCGGCTGAAGCAACGGTAAGAGTAATTCCTGAGATGAAAGGAAAATTTGATGGGGTTTCTATAAGGGTACCAGTAATTTGTGGATCTTTAAGTGATATTACCATGGTTACACAAAGACCTACATCTGTTGAAGAAGTAAATAATATCTTTAAAGAAGAAGCCCAAAAACCTGAATGGCAAGGAATTATAAAAGTAGTTGAAGATCAAATTGTATCCAGTGATATTATAGGTGAACCTTATGGAGCAATTATAGACCTTACATTAACAAAAGTAGTAGATGGTGATTTAGCGAAAGTATTTTCTTGGTATGATAATGAATATGGTTATTGTGCCATGTTGCTTAAGCATATAGAAAAATTGTTTTTGAGTTAAATTTTTGATAAAATAAGATTAGTAGCTTGATAATAAACGAATAAGCAATTATTAAAGTATTAATGTTGTAAATTGCAAAAATATGTTATAATTAATAAATATTAATATAGTTAAAATAAATCACAAAAAAGAAGGGTAATTTTTTATTTTTTCAATTGATTAATTTAATTATGTATTAAAATGCCGTTAAAAGTTATAAAATCAAAAGGACCAGGTAAAAGAGTGACAATTTTAGTTGATTATAAGCAAGTATTGACAAATGAGGAACCCTATAAACCTCTTTTAGTGGCTTTGAAAAAAAGAAGAGCCAGAAATGCTTATGGTAGGATAACTACAAGGTTTAGAAAAAATCCAGAACACAGAAGATTATACAGATTAATAGATTTTAGTAGATTAGACAAAAAAGATATACCAGCTAAGGTAGAAACTATTGAATATGATCCGAATAGAACAGCTTTTATAATGCTTGTTTGTTATAAAGATGGAGAAAGAAGATATCATTTAGCCCCAGAAGGGATAAAAGTTGGAGAGGAAATTGTTTGTTCTGAATCAGCTCCTTTGAAAATAGGAAATAGACTTCCCTTAAAAAATATTTTACCCGGCACAGAAATTTATGAAATTGAATTAGTGCCCCAGGGCGGTGGGAAACTTATCCGAGCTGCAGGTTCAAGCGGAGTAATGATGGGTACCGATGAAAAATATGCTATTATTAAAATGCCTTCAGGCGAAATAAGAAAAGTTTCTAAAGAATGCTATGCTACTATAGGGCGAGTTTCAAATGTTGATTATAAAAATATAAGATTAGGTAAGGCAGGAAGAAAAATCTGGAAAGGTTTTAGGCCAAATGTTAGAGGTAGCGCTATGAATGCTAGAGACCACCCTTATGGTGGAGGAGAAGGAAGATCTCCTAGAGGTACAAGAAGGCCAAAGACTAAATGGGGTAAAGTTACTGGCGGTAGAAAAACAAGGAGAGCTAAAAACCCATATTCTAAATTAATTATTAAAAGAAGAAAATAATGGGCAGGAGTAGTAAAAAAGGCCCTTATATTCATCCTAAATTGATGAAAAAAGTAAAAAAACTATTAGAATTGCCTCTTGAAGAAAGAGATAAATATCCCATAAAAACATGGTCTAGAGATTCAATGATTCTACCGGAAATGGTAGGTATGGTATTTGAGGTTCATAATGGAAAACAATTTATTAAAGTAAAAGTAAATGAGGATATGGTGGGGCATCGATTAGGAGAATTTGCTCCTACTCGCAAGTTTGTTAAGCACGGTGGTAAATTACAAAAAGAATTAGAACAAAAATTAGCAAAGCAAAAACAAGGCGTTTAAAATGGTTATTAAAGTTTTTTTAAGAAAATTAAATATATCTCCAAGAAAGGTAAGAATGATTGCTAAGATGATAAAAAAAATGAGTGTCGTTGAAGCAGAAAAGCAATTGTTGTTCTCTCCAAGAAGATCAGCTAAACCTTTATTAAAATTATTAAAGCATGCTGTTGATGTAGCTGAAAAACAACAAAATTTGAAAAAGGAGGAATTATACATAAAGAATATAATAGTAAATGAAGGTCCGAAGCTTAAAAGGTATCTTCCTATGTCTAGAGGGCACGTAGGTAGAATTATAAAAAGATCTTCGCATGTCGAATTAGTTTTGGATAAAAAATAATGGGTCACAAAATACCATCATATGCTTTAAGATTGGGAATTAATGAATATTGGAGATCAAGATGGTTTTTTAGTAGAAATTATAAAGTTTATTTAGAGGCTGATTTTATAATAAGAAAAACAATTAATGAAATGTTTAAAAAAGCTGGAATTATTGATGTAACGATAGAAAGAAAAGACCCTGAACATTGTAAAGTTATAATAAAAACTGCCAAACCAGGAGTGTTAATAGGCAGGGAAGGGCAGAAACTGAAGAGCTTACAAGAAAAGATTGGTAAGAAGTTAAAAGAGCTTTTTGAAAAAAATAAATTACCTAAGCCAGCAACAGAAATTATTGTTGAAGAAGTTAAAAAACCAACTGCATATGCTGCTTATTTAGCTCAAATCGCTGCTATAGATATAGAAAAAAATAAATCTGTAAGAGCAGTGATCAAAAAAATTATTGAAAGAGCAAAACAGAACAAGGATGTATTAGGAGTAAAAGTTAGAGTTTCTGGAAGATTAGGAGGAGCAAACATTCATAGATCTGAAACGATTACTTGGGGTAGAATGCCATTATCAAAATTAAGAGCAAAAATTGACTATGCATTTGAAGAAGCTTTGACCAAATATGGATTAATAGGAGTAAAAGTTTGGTTATATAAAGGTGATTCAGAAGAAATTAAAGAAGGTCCTACTATTTCAGAACAATAATATAAAAATCAAAAAATGTTACAGCCTAAAAAATTAAAACATAGAAAATGGAGAAAAGGTAAGTCATTAAATAGAGAAGTTATAACAAAGGGAATTGATATAGTATTTGGTAATATGGGTTTAAAAAGCTTAGAAAGCTCTTATATAAAAGATAAACAAATCGAGGCTTGTATTAAAGAAATTAAAAGAGTATTAGGGAAAAAAGGAAGAATGTGGCTGAGAATATTTCCTCATCTGACAAGAACAAAAAAATCAGAGGGCGTAAGAATGGGAGGTGGAAAAGGCGATATAGATCATTATGCTGCTTTAGTAAGACCAGGTACTATTTTATTTGAGGTTGAGAGTAAAGATAGAGACTTAGCAATTTTAGCCTTGAAAAGTGCAAGTTATAAATTGCCTATTAAGACAAAGATAGTAGAAAAAAATGAAAGCTAAAGATTTAAGAACCAAATCTTTGAATGAATTATTTAAATTATTAGAAGAGGAAAGAAAAAAGTTGTTTAATTTAAGATTCGAAAAAAGCTTGGGAAAATTAAAACAAATCCATCTTATAAAACTGACAAGAAAAAATATTGCCAGAATATTAACAATTATTAATGAAAAACGTAGAGAAAATGTCAAGGCGTAGAGTAATAGGAAAAGTAATTTCAAATAAAATGCAAAAAACAATTGTTGTAGTTTCTGAAACACCGAAAAAGCATCCCTTGTATAAAAAATATATTAAACATAGAACAAAATATTATGTACATGATGAAAGAGAAGAAGCTAGACCTGGTGACGAAGTTTTAATTGAAGAAACCCGGCCGTTATCAAAGTTAAAAAGATGGAGATTAATCAAAATTATTAAAAGAAAAGAAGAATGATTCAACCAAGAACAATCTTAAAAGCAGCGGATAATAGTGGAGCCATTAAATTGATGTGTATTGGTTTTATAGGGGTAGGGAATAGGAATTATGCTGAAATTGGTGATATAGTTGTTTGTAGTGTAAAAGAAGCTGAACCAAATAAGTTAGTTGAAAAAGGTCAAGTAGTAAGAGGAGTTGTTGTAAGACAAAGAAGGCCTTATAGAAGGTATGATGGAACATGGATAAAGTTTGAAGAAAATGCTGTAGTGCTTTTAAAAGGAGAAAAAGAACCGTTAGGAAATAGAATTTTAGGACCCATACCAAGAGAAATTAAAGAAAAAGGATTTGAAAAAATCGCAAATTTAGCAGAAGAACTAGTGTAAAAATGAAAATAAAAAAAGGTGATACAGTTTTAATAATTAAAGGTAAAGATAGGGGTAAAACAGGGAAGGTTATTAAAGCATTACCTAAGGAAAATAGAATAATTGTTGAAGGTTTGAATTTGGTTAAAAAACATATTAAACCTAAAAGGACAGGTGAAAAAGGTGAGATTGTTGAAATTTCTGCTCCTTTGTATGTGAGTAAAGTAAAATTAATTTGTCCTTCATGTAAAAAACCAACAAAGGTAGGATATAAATTTGTAAATGATATTAAAAAGCGATATTGTAAAAAATGCAAAAATTTAATTGATTAAAATGCTTAGAGAAGAATTTGATAAAACAATTAGAAAAGAACTTATGGAAGAGTTGGGGGAAAAGAATATTCTTGCAGTTCCTCGCCCTCTTGTTGGAATTGTAAATATAGGTATAGGAAAATTAGTTACTTCACAACCAGAAAATAAAGATAAAATAGTTGAAGATGCTTCATATGTTCTTTCTATGATTACAGGGCAAAAACCTCGAGTTATAAGAGCTAGAAAATCTGTTGCTGGATTTAAATTAAGAAAAAATATGCCTGTAGCCGTTTTAGTCACCTTAAGAGGTAAAAAATTAATAGATTTTATAGAAAGATTAGTAAGTTATGCTTTACCTAGGTCTCGAGAATTTAAAGGAATTACTAAAAATTTTATTGATAATAAAGGTAATCTTAATTTAGGTCTTAGAGAGGTTAATATATTTCCTGAGGCTATTTCAGATAAGATAAGGTATAATTTTGGTATACAAATAACATTAGTCGGAAGTGCCAAAAATAAAGAAGAAAATATTAAGTTGTGGGAAAAATTAGGTTTTCCTTTTAAAATTTAAAAATGCCAAGTAAAGCACAAATAGAAAGGTGGAAGAAAAAAGCCAAATATAAAACAAGACAAGTGAATGTCTGTTTTAAATGCGGTAGATGTAGAGGATATTTACGATCTTTTGGCTTATGCAGAATATGTTTTAGAGAATTAGCAAATAAGGGCGAAATTCCTGGTATTAAAAAAGCATCTTGGTAAAAATGGTTATGACAGACCCCATAGCAGATTTATTAGCAAGAATAAAAAATGCCTGGAAACTGAGGAAAAAAAGAATTGTTGTTCCTTATTCAAAAATGAAAATTGCTATTTTGAAAGTATTTAAAGAAAAAAATATTGTTAATGCTATAAAAATAAAGGAAGAAGGAGTTAAAAAATTTATTATATTTGGATTAAATTACATAAATAATAAACCACCCTACGAAGACATAATTAGAGTTTCAAAGCCTGGAAAAAGAGTTTATTCTGGATATAAAGATTTAAAACCTGTTAGGGAAGGCTTGGGATTTAGAATAATATCTACTTCAAGGGGTGTAATGTTAGATTCAGAAGCGAAAAAAAGAAAATTAGGTGGCGAAGTAATTTGCGAAGTTAGATAAAAATAATGTCAAAGGTAGGTAAACGGCCAATCCCAATCCCAGAGAATGTTAATATAGAAATTGATGAGAAATTAATAAAAATTAAAGGCCCCTTAGGTGAGCAGGTTTTTGAAATCCCAGAAAATTTTAAAGTTTATAAAAAAGATAATTTTTTGATAATTGAACCTATTGATATAAAAAGTAACAAACAAATAAAAGCTTTATGGGGAACTTATAGAGCTTTATTAAATAACAAAATAATAGGGGTATCACAAGGTTTTGAAACCAATTTGATTTTAGAAGGTTTAGGTTATTCTGCAGAAGTATCAGGACAAGAATTAGTTTGTAAATTAGGTTTTTCGCATCCAGTTAAAATTGAAATTCCTCAAGATATTAAAGTAGAAATTAAACAAGCTAAAGGTCAATATTTGATTTCTGTTAAAGGTATCGATAAAGAAAAAGTAGGACACTTTGCTGCTAAAATAAAAAGTTTAAAACCAAGAGATGCATATAAATTAAAAGGTTTCCGATATACAGATGAAATAGTAAAGGCAAAACCAATTAAGAAATCTTTAGGTAAATAATGAAGATAAAATTAAATAAAAAATTAAAAATAATAAAACGCCATAGAAGAATACGGGCAAAAATAAAAGGAACTGCCGACAGGCCAAGATTGTCGGTATATGTTTCTAATATTAATGTCTATGCTCAAATTATTGATGATGAGAAAGGTCATACATTAGTTAGTGCATCTTCTTTAGAATTTAGAAATGAAAAACTTAAAGGAATAGAAAAAGCTAAAAAAGTTGGTGAATTAATAGCAAAAAGGGCTTTAGAGAAGGGCATTAAAAAAGTAGTTTTTGATAGAGGTGGTTTCAAATATACAGGTCGCATTAAAACATTAGCTGAAGCTGCTCGTGAAGGAGGGTTAGAATTTTAAATTTAAAATGTTTGATAGAAAAACCGGCTGGGAATATAGGGTAGTAGAAATTAAAAGAGTTGCTAGAGTAACAAGAGGCGGAAAAAGATTTAAAATAAGAGCAGTAGTAATAGCAGGAAATAAAAATGGTAAAGTTGGTATAGGCATAGAGAAAGGTGATGATGTCTCTCAAGCAGTTAATAAAGCATTAAATGCAGCTATCAAAACATCTATTAATGTTCCTATTGTAAATAAAACAATCCCTTATACCGTTGAAGGAAAAGTAAGTGCTGCCAAAGTTTTAATTAAACCTGCTAAAGAAGGCAAGGGGTTAGTAGCAGGTGGAACAGTAAGAATAGTATTAGAACTTGCAGGAGTAGAAAACGCAATTGCCAAAATTATAGGGGTGACAAAAAATCCTTTAACGAATGCATTAAGTGCGATAGCTGCCTTACACAAATTAAACAAATATATTAAGCAACAAGAAAATGTTAATCAATCAAATTAGTTTCAAATTGAAAAAGAAAAAAAGAATAGGAAGAGGCGGTAAGAAAGGAAATTATAGTGGACGAGGAATGAAGGGGCAAAAAGCAAGAGCAGGTAGGAAAATAAGACCTGCAGAACGAGATATTATTTTAAAAATACCTAAGTTAAGGGGTATTAAATTTAAGTCATTAAAAGAAAAACCATATGTAGTTAATTTGGAAGATATAAATGCAAAATTTAGTGAAAACGAAGTGGTTAATAAAGAAACCTTAGTGCAAAAGAAAATTTTAAAGATAAGAAAAAGCGACAAGAATCCCAAAATAAAAATTTTAGGGAAAGGAACATTAAACAAAAAATTAATCTTTTCTTCAGAACTTTTATTTAGTAATAAAGTCAAAGAAATAATATTAAAGAGTGGTAGCTTAATTCAATGAAAGAGTTTTTTGATAAAATAATCAATCTTTTAAAATCAAAAGATTTAAGAAAACGTGCTTTTATTACTTTAATTTTATTAGCAATTTTTAGATTAACAGCAAATATTCCTTTACCAGGAGTTGATATTGAAAGAATAAAAAATTTACTACAAGCTAATCAATATTTAGGTCTTTTAAATATCTTTACCGGAAATACTATTCAAAATTTTTCTATTGCTCTTTTAGGCTTAGGCCCATACATTACTGCAGTAATTATTATGCAACTTTTAACTTTAGTTTATCCTAAATTAAAGGCAATGTATTATGAAGAAGGAGAAATAGGAAGAGCAAAATTTAATCAATATGCAAGAATATTGACTGTTCCTTTATGTATGCTTCAATCTTTTGGTTTTTTAAAATTTTTAGAAAGCCAAGGAATATTGTTTTTTAATTCTTACCTTGAAATTATACGGGATTTAATTATTATAACTTGTGGAAGTGTATTTTTGATGTGGTTAGGAGAATTGATTACAGAACAAAAACTAACTAACGGGATATCATTTTTAATATTTTCAGGAATTGTAGCTGGAGGTCCTGTAGTTATTCAAGAAGCTGTAATCAATTTTTCAGTTGATAAATTAAATTCTTATATATTTTTGATAGTAATAGCCATAATTATTGTTGGGGGTATAGTTTTTATCAATGAAGCAGAAAGAAGAATACCACTGAATTTTTCTAAGAGAGTAAGAGGTACTAAATTATATGGCGGAGTTAGCACTTATTTACCTATTAAAATAAATCAAGCTGGAGTAATTCCTATCATTTTTGCAATTTCTTTGTTGCTTTTCCCAGCTACTTTTTTGCAAATTTTATCTGCTTCAGGAATAGAGATATTTAAAGATTTATCTAAAGATATTAATGGTTTTTATCAAAATCGATTAATTTTTGGTTTATTTTACTTTATTTTGGTTTTCGGCTTTACTTATTTTTATACAGCTATAACCTTTGAACCAAATGAACTGGCAACCAATTTACAAAAATCAGGAGCTTTTATACCTGGAATAAGACCAGGCAAAGAAACCGCAGAATTTTTTAAAAAGACAGTAAATAGAGTTAATTTATTTGGCGGTTTATTTTTAGGAAGTATCGCGATCCTTCCTTATATTGTAGAAAGTATAACAAGATTGCCCTTTGCAGGTATAGGAGGAACATCAATATTAATATTAGTTTCAGTGGCAATAGAGACACTGAAACAAATAGATGCAGAATTAGGAACGAGACGTTATTCAAGTTAAATTTTTAGCTTCTTCTATAAGATTTTTTATTTTGTTTAAATCTATTTGTGTGATTTTTGAAATTTCTTCTGGTTTATATCTAAATAGATCTTGAATAATTACAAAATTATTTTCAATTAATTTGCTGTAAATAAATTTATTACCAGACAAAAGAATTGTTACCGGATAAATAAATTTATTTTCAATTAATTTTTCTAAAGATTCGTTAGGAGGATGTTTCCAGGCAGTTATTCTTATATTTTTACATTCTGCAAACTTAATACCTTCGTCTGTAATTTTGGTATTAGTAACTAGCCAGCTTTTTAAATAAGGATATTTCTCTTTAACATCTATCCATTTACCAAAAACATACAAAACAGTTTTTATATCAGATTTAATGCCTTCTTGATTATGAAATTTGCATTCTATTATATATCTTTCATCACCTTTAATTGCCACTATATCAGTTTCATAACTTAAACAATTTCCTTCTATCCATTCGTTAATAATTGTTTCATAACCATATGCTGCTAGAATTTTGGCAAAGTATTTTTCAAAGGGAAATCCCCATGGTCCTAATTTATAGATAGCTTTTTTTAAATTATATTTCATCGCAAAGCTTAAATGATATTTTTTTAATTCTTTTACAATAATTTTCCAAAGATCATCTGCTCTAATTAAATTAGGAATTTGATCATACACTTTTTGAAAAATTTTTTGAGCAGTTTCATCATCAATACCTATATTTATTAAGCTTTGAATTAATTTATTCTCATCAAAGTCTTCAATTATTCCTGTTTTTTTAATCACCTTTTTCATTGTATAAAGCTTGAAAAATTTTTAAAACTTCTTCAAAAGAAAGTTGATGCGGCCTTTTTTCTAGTAATTCTTTTTCAATATTTTTTAAATTATAATATTTTTTTAAATTACTATAAATTTTGCGCTTTGGTTGTTTAAATATAATTTTAAGAAATTTTTCAAAATCTTCTGTTTTTTTAATCCCCGGTTCTTTGAAGAATATAAATTTTAAAGCTACAGAATCAACTTTGGGTTTAGGATAGAATTGATCTTTTTTTATAATAACTAATTTTTTAATGTCACACCAAACTTTTGCCCAGAGATTTAAAAAATTATTTTTATCTTTTCCTAAAAGTTTTTCACCATACTCTTTTTGCAAAGTAAGAATAGCAATTTTAGGATGTTCTTTAATGGAGAATATTTTTCTCAAAATTAACCCCGTTAAATAATAAGGTATATTGCCTATAAGATAATAATTGTTTTTAAATTTAGACAAGTCTGCTTTCAAAAAATCTTGATTTATTATTTCAATATTTTTAAATTTATTCTTTAGTATCTTACATAAATTTTTATCAATTTCATAAACTATTAATCTTTTAGCAGAAGTTAAATATTGAGTTAATTCACCATGACCGCCTCCAATTTCTACAACTATATTATTGTGGATATCTTCTAAACTACTAGCTAAAAATTTAAGAAATTTTTTATTTTTTAAAAAATGTTGTCCCCAATATTTCTTGATTTTCATTTCGAAAGTCTTGTTATAATTATAAATATAGGTCATTATTAAAATTAAAATAACTTAAAATTAGTAAATCCGAAATTTTGATTTCTATTTTGATTGGTCTTATAATAACCAGCTTGGCTGGAGCGTTTTTTAATTTTGATCACTCTTATACATCATTAAATAATGAAAACGAAGAGATAGTGTTTAATTCTAATAATTTTTTATTAGCAAATAAAGTTAAAAATAATATAAACACATTAACTGAAGCTGATGAAAATATAAGTTTAAATAAAATTGCTTTAATATATAAAAACAAAACAGCAGAGAAAAAAGAGTTAGAGGAAGTAGCTAAAACAGTTGTTTTATCTAAAAAGCCTGCTTTAAAATATATTGTTAAAAAGGGTGATACCCTAGAAAAAATTGCAAAAAAATTTGGAATCAATATGAAAGAATTGATGCAAATTAATAATCTAAAAAATAAAGATAAATTAATTGTAGGCAAAGAAATTTTAATTCCTTCTAATAATCTTAGGGTAATTGCGAAAATTCCTTCTAAAAGTCCAAAGATTATTCCTGAATTTGTATCTGCTTTATCGCAAATAGGCAATATTTCAGTTCCTACCAGTGGTTTAAATCAAAAAAAAGTTCATTCAAATAATGGTGTAGATATCAGTGCAGAATGTGGTACTCCTGTATATGCCGCAGAATCTGGTGTGGTAATTGAATCTCAAGATGGCTGGAATGGGGGATATGGAAATTATATAGTAATTAAACATAATGAATTCGAAACTTTATATGGACATCTTTCTCAAAGATATGTAGAAGTTGGTGATTATGTAGAAAAAGGCAATTTAATAGGATTAGTAGGAGCTACAGGTAAAGCTACAGGTTGTCATTTGCATTTTGAAACAAGAGGAATAAAAAATCCATTATTGAAATAAAAATATTATTTGATTTGAATTAATTATAGCAGATTAATTATATCCTTGCCTATCTTTATAATTTATTATATAATAACCAATTAGCCCCTGTAGTTCAATGGAAGAACACAGCCTTGCGGAGGCTGAGATCCAGGTTCAAATCCTGGCAGGGGCAAGTTGCATACTTCAAGGGGGTGAAGCAGGTAGATATAGAAGAATACTTAAATTATTACTGCTTTAGGGTTTCTTTTTAATAAAATATTTGCAACCAGCGATAATATTTCATCAAACTTAAATACCCCCCTCTGAACATTTTTTATTTCTTCAAAATATTCTTCTTTTGTACTTTCATCATAAACTATAACAACAGGTATTTTCGAATTTATCAAATGCAAAATTCTATAATAGGCAAGGATATAGTTAATCTGCTATAATTAAGTAAACAATGCACAATTATGTTCTTAAAACTAGTGAAATTGTTATAAAAGGTAAAAATAGAAAATTTTTTGAAGATATTCTTAGGAAAAATATTCAAAAAAAATTAAAAGAGAATTTAATTGATATTAAAAATTTAGGAGGTGAATTTTTAGTAAAAACAGAAAAAGGGGCATTAAAAGATTTGAAAAATATATTGGGAATATCTAAAATAGCTAAAGTAAGCATTTTCGATAATTTAGATGAAGTAAAAGAATATTTGAAAAAATTTCCACATAAATTTAAATTAAAAGTTAAGAGAGCTGATAAAAATTATTTTTTAACTTCAAAAGAAATTTATGAAAAAATATTTTATGATCTTAAAGAAAAAATAGCGAAAAGGGGGAGGGAATTAATTTTAGAATACAGAGATAAAAAATTTTATTTAGGAAAAATTTATAAAGTTTTTGGTGGCTTGCCCCTAGGAACAAGTGGGGAAGGATTAGTTCTTATATCAACTGGTTTTGATTCTCCTGTGGCAAGTTTTTTAATGATGAAAAGAGGATTAAAGCTAATATTTTTACATTTTCATTCTTATCCCCAAACTTCAATGGAGAATATAGAAAAGATTAAAAGATTGATAAAGATTTTAAATGAATATAATCTTGGTTCTAAGCTGTATTTAATAAACATCTTAGAAATTCAAAGATTTTATTTTCAAAAAGTTCCTTCTCAATATTTAGTTATTTTTTATCGAAGAACAATGTTTAGACTAGCTACTAAATTAGCTAAAGAATTGAATATAAAAGCTTTAATAACAGGAGAAAATTTAGGACAAGTAGCATCACAAACTATTGAAAACTTAAAAGTAATAGAAAATGCTTCAGATCTATTAATACTCAGACCTTTAATAGGTTTTAATAAACAAGAGATAATAAATTTAGCTAATATAATTGGTACAAAAAAAACTTCTGAGCTTCTAGGAGAAGATTGTTGCTCGTTATTTGTGCCAAAACATCCTAAAATCAAAGCAAAGTTAGAAGAAGTTTTTAAAATAGAAGAAAATATTAAAGCTGATATATTAAAATTAGAAGAATTAGCTTATAAAAATAAGGAATTGCAAGAATTCAATTAATTCAATTACTGGTTCGTAAAATATATCTTTTACGAACCAAATTAATTTTATAATAAAACTTTGCTATTTTTAGCATTTTAGGTATATTTTTGTTTATTATACTCTTTTACTTTATGATTAAATTTACTAAACCCTAAAAGGAGTGAAAAATAAATGATGATAGCTAGAGTTGAAAATAAATCCGATAAAGTAATTATTTTGGAATATCCTATTTGGATAAGGTGCGATGTTTATCAGGTTTTGGATTTTAGAATGACAAAAGATGGATTAGAAAAATTTAAAATATATCTTAAAAACTTATGTGAATATTTAGAAATATCATTTAAAGAAAATGAACAAAAATTTGGTAAAATTGAATTGATTATATTTATAATTATGCTATTAAGCTCTAATCCATTTTAAGCACAGGTAAAATATGTTTGAGCGCGATCCCAATTATACTACAATTTCGACAAATATTTAAGTTATCTTTAATTTATCTAAGAATACCAAAATAATTTTTGATAATAAATAATTTTCTTTTTGATTTTTTCTAGAACTTTATCCAAAATTTTATATGGTACATTAGTTTTTTGTTTAAGATTTTTAATTAATTCTTTTTTCCATAAAATTCTAAATTCAGTATTAAGATGAATAATAGAAATTCCTTTTTCAATTGCTGAAAGGAAATCTTTTTTAGTTAAACCTGAACCACCGTGTAAAACCAAAGGAATCTTAACTCTTTCTTTGATTGCTTGAATCCTTGCTAAATCTAATTTAGGTTTTCTATATATTTTTCCTTTAAATTTAATTTTAGTTGGAATTCCATGTATATTCCCTACTGAAATAGTTAAAAGATCAACATTTGTTTTATTTACAAATTCTTCTGCAGCTTCTGGACTTGTAAAATACTCTTCTTTTAATTCAATAAAATTTTCTACATCTGAATGGCCTAATATATGATCAAACTCTCCTTCAATTAATGTTTCTTTATTTATTTTATTCCTATAATCTACAATTTCTTTGGTTCGTAAAATACTTTCTTGAAAATCTAATTCACTAGAATCAAATAATACACTGTCAAATTTATATTCTATGGCTTCTCGAGCTGATTTAGCGCTTTTACAATGATCAGCATTCAAAAAAACGTTAATTCCCTGCTCTTTCGCTGCATCTATTAAATCTTTTATGTAGTTTATTCCTAAATAATTTCTTTCACCCTCAGAAACTCCTATTATTAAAGGAATCTTTGTTTCCTCTGCTGCTTCAACTCCAGCTTTAAATTGCTCATAAGTAGCAACATTATAATGAAGTAATGCCCCTTTTTTCTTTGCGATGCTTTCTATTAATTCCCCTAAGCTCATTGATTAAATTTTAACATATTACATAATAATATTTAACTTTTATTTCCTATACACTTTAAATCTACTAAAAATCCTATTCAAAACTCCTTCAGTTCTAAAATAATTAAACTGATTAATAAGAAAACTTTCTAATCTAATCATTCTAGACTTCACTGCTTCAAATAATGTTTTTCTAATTTCTAATGGCTCTTTAATAAAGATTAAAAACATAAAAGCAGTTATAAACCTAAACACCCCAGAAATAAAAGAAGCAAACATAATAGAATTAAATGGTAAAATGTTTTTAAAGATTTCAATTATAAAACTACCTAAAAAACTACCTATTAAAACAGAAAAACCAGCAATTAAATTTTGATAAGAAGAACATAAGGCTCTTTTAGGTCTACTAACAGATGTGTAAATAAAACTATTCGTAGCTAAACCATATCCGCCCCAACCAATCCCTGCCATTATATGAACAAAGATTAAAAAAATAAAACTACTATAACTATCTAGATATATTGTAAAAAACCATAAAAGCGGAACTAAACTAATTAAAAAACTAGAAATTCTTAAAACACTTACTGAACCATATTTATCATTTATTTTACCCCAAAGATTAAAAGTCAAAAAAGAAGATAAAGAAACAATTATATTTAATGTTAAAAATTGCAAATAAGAAAATTTTAAATCTCTAAAAATATACAAATTATAATAAGGTCCAGAAATGTTTACAGCTAACGAATATAAACTTGTTAAAATTACAAATCGTCCAAAATTGGTATAAGGCAATCTTTTGATAAAACTTATTAAACTAAAATAATGTTCTGGTAAAACCTCAAATTTAGGTTCATAATGTTTTTTAAAATAAAATAATCTTATAAAATGTAAAATTCCGGCAAATATAAAAAGTATAACGAACCCCCAAAGTACACTTGAAGGATTAATTATTTTTAAGGAATCTAATAATAGACCAGCTAAAACACCAGCAAAAGTGCCGGCAATAACTCCGATACTATTTCTAAAAGCAAAAAAGTTTCCTAATTTATCTTTTTCAACTATATCTCCAATTAAACTTAACCAAGCAGGCCAACCAATACCTCCAAAAGCTACATAAAGTGAAAATATTAAAATCAACAAATAAATGTTTATATTAAATTTATAGATAATAAAAATTGTTAAAAAACTCAAAATAAAATAAATAAAAGACTGAGCTAATACTGCAATTATAATTAGTTTTTTTCTAAGAATTTTCTTAATTAAATGACTCCCTATAATTTGAAAAATAGGCCCTAAGATATTAGGAATAGCATTCAATACGCCTAATCCAAATGAAGAAATTTTTAAAGCTATAAAATAAGGAAAAATATATTGATCAGAAAATCCTAAAGCTATATTTGCTAATACTCCCTCTTTAACCGAGAGAATTTGAGTCTTCTTCTTCATTTTCTCTTTAATTTTAAGTGATAATATTTTATAATTTCAATATAATGTTAGGAGGTGCACATATAATTTTCGGAAACAGCTTAGCAAGTAATTTAACCTCACATCCAATTTCCGGATTTATTTTAGGATTTGCTACACATCATTTAGCTGATATGCTGCCCCATATTGATCTTAATGTTTTAAGTACAAAAACAAAAGGAGAAGAATTTAATTTTTTTCAGCTTCCTTTAAAAATTCAAATGATTGTTTTATGGGAATTCTTGTTAGGAATAATTTTCTCTTTATATTTTTTTACTTATCTCCATCATAAAGATTTAGTTTTAATAACTTCTATTTCTTTAGGAAGTATTTTCTCTGATTTATTGTCTATGCTTTTCAATAAACATATCTCGAAATACAATTTTGGGAAAAAGTATTTAAATTTTCATAAAACCTATCATTTTAGATTAAAAAATTTAAATCGAAATTATGTTATTTTTGTGTTTTTAATGCAAATAACTTTACTTTTTATAAGTTTAATATTTTTTAAAGCTTCTTTAAAATTTGTTTAATATTTGATATAATTAATTAAAGGATCGTTATAAATGTTTTTTAAAAAGCAATGACAGAGTCAATTTCCGTAATTTTTTTGATTATTTTAGTAGTTTTAGGTATTTTATATTTTCTAAATTACTTAACTCCACTCTTAGCAGGAATCAGTATTACAACGCTTTTTATTGTTTGGGTTATTATTATCTATAATCAATTCATTCGTTTGTATCAAAGAGTAAAAAATGCTGAAAGCGATGTCGAGGTACAATTTAAAAGAAGAGCAGATTTAATTCCTAATTTAGTTGAAACCGTAAAAGGATACACCATGCACGAAAAAGAGGTTTTAGAAAATGTTACTCAGGCTCGTTCAGCTTTGCTAAGTGCTACAACTTTTAAAGATACAATGGAAGCAGATAATATGATTACCTCAGCATTAAAGACGCTGTTTGCTGTAGCGGAGAATTATCCAGACTTAAAAGCCAATGAAAACTTTTTGGAACTTCAAAGAGAATTAAGAGATGCAGAAGATAAAATAATGGCAGCTCGAAGATTTTATAATTCAGTGGTGATGGAGTATAATTCATTTTTGCAATATTTTCCCAATAATTTCTTTGCTAAATTGTTCAATTTTAAACCAGTCGAGTATTTTGAATTAGAATCAATAGAAGAAAAAGAAGTGCCCAAAGTGAAATTTTAAAAAATGGCCACTCCATATAAATTTATCGATGAAAATAATTTCAAGACATGGTTTTTGATGGTAACATTTTTGGTTTTTGTTTTTGGTTTAGGATATTTAATTGCTTATTTAACAAAACAAAGTTGGATATTTTATATTGCTGTGATTTTCGGATTATTAACAAATATTTGGAGCTATTATTATGGCGATAGATTAATTACCTTTTTAACAGGCGCAAAAGAGGTAAATAAAAATGATATTCCAGAAATTTATAGAATTTTAGAAAATCTTTCAATAACTGCTGGTCTTCCCAAAACACCAAGATTATTTTTAATAGATACACCTCATATGAATGCTTTTGCGACTGGAAGAAACCCCGAAAATTCTCTTGTTGCCGTGACTAAAGGCTTGATCCAAAATTTAAATAAGGAAGAAATAGAAGGAGTAATTGCTCATGAAATTTCTCATATAAAAAATAGAGATATTAAAATAATGATGATTGCTACTATTTTGGCTGGAATAGTTGCTATTATGGCAGACATTTTTTTAAGATGGGGCTTATGGTCAAGTTCAGATAGAGAAAATAAAGGAAATGGAATTTTAATTATATTTGGTTTTATTTTGGCTTTATTAGCACCTATATTTGCTCAATTGTTTCAATTTGCAATTTCAAGGAAAAGAGAGTTTTTAGCTGATGCTTCTGGAGCTTTACTTACTCAAAATCCATTAGGTTTGGCTAATGCTTTAGAAAAAATTTCTAAACAAAAAACGGAATTAAACGTATCTCCTGTTACTGCAGGCTTATTTATTGTTAATCCATTTAGAAATAAAAATGGCATAGTAAGTTGGTTAGCTAATTTATTCTCTACCCATCCTCCAGTTGAAGAAAGAATTAAAAGATTAAAAGAATTGATTATTTAAGTAAAAAGAGCCTGCCTAAAAAGCAGGCTCTTTTTGCATCCTCTCCTTCCTTTTATATTTCTTGTATTTCCACCAATAATTTTTTATTAATAACCTTCTTTTTAATTTTAAAAATATGCTTATAAGGGCAATATATCTTGACAAATTCTAGTGCCTCCGGTATTATTACTAAAACCTTAACCCTATAACCAAATTTCCTTTTACATATAGGACAATCTATATAAAATACATATTTATTAAACTCTTTATTATATATAGGAAGATAATAAATCACACTCACATCAGTCACCTCCTTTAAGGATACTAAATCTAATTTTAACATTAAATTATAAAAATCAATACTTTAAATTCTTTTAAGAATTTATTAAAATTAAATATAGAACTTAAGCCTGGGTGGCGGAATTGGTAGACGCTGGGGACTCAAAATCCCCTGGCCTATAAGGCCGTGAGGGTTCGACTCCCTCCCCAGGCAAATAGCGGTGGTAGTTCAGTGGTAGAACGCCTGCTTCCCAAGCAGGAGGTCGCGGGTTCAAATCCCGTCCACCGCTCCATTTTTATATATGAATCCAGGAGCCACACCAAGAAAAACAAAATATAAAGAAAGCAAAATTTTACAAACTCCAGAAGAGGTAAAAAAGATTTTACAAAAATTGATAGATAATGGTTTTGAGGCTTATTTAGTTGGTGGATGTGTAAGAGATATTATACTTAAACGAAAACCTAAAGATTGGGATATTACAACTAATGCTAAACCTGAGGAAATTCAAAAAATCTTTTCTGATAGTTTTTATGAAAATAGATTTTTTACTGTTGGAGTAAAAACAGGCTCAGAAGATCCAACCCTAAAAGTAGTTGAAATTACAACATTTAGAGAGGAAGGTAAATACTCTGATTATAGACACCCCGATGAAGTAAGATTTGCTGAAAAATTAGAGAATGATTTAAAAAGAAGAGACTTCACTATTAATGCTTTAGCTATGGATATAAATGGGAAAATAATAGATATATTCGGAGGATTAGATGATATTAAAAGAAAATTAATAAAAACAGTAAATAATCCAGAAGATAGATTTAAAGAAGATCCTCTAAGAATGTTAAGAGCAATAAGATTAGCTTGTGAATTAAATTTTGAAATTGAAGAAAAAACATTTAATGCTATTAAAGAATATGCAAGCTTTATTCAATTTATAGCTAAAGAAAGAATAAGAGATGAATTTATAAGAATAATAATGAGTAAAAATGCCGTAAAAGGAATAGAACTTATGAGAGAATCTGGTTTACTTATGGAAATATTGCCGGAATTACAGCAATGTTATGGAGTGGAGCAAAACAAACATCATAGATACGATGTTTATACACATTCTCTTAAAACCTTAGAATATGCAGTTCAAAAAAGTTATTCTTTGGAAATAAGACTAGCTGCATTATTTCATGATATAGGCAAACCTTTAACTAAACAGGGAGAAGGACCAGATTGTACTTTTTATAATCATGAATTTGTAAGTGCTAAGCTTACTAAAAATATATTAGAAAGGTTAAGATTTCCAAGACATATAATAGATAAAGTTGTTCATTTAGTTAAAAATCATATGTTCTATTTAGAAATAGATAAAGTAACAATGTCTGCAGTAAGAAGACTCGCAAGAAGATTAGGTTTAGAACATTTAGAAGACTTTTTCAAATTAAGAGAAGCTGATAGAATAGGTTCAGGAGTGCCAAAAGCTGTTCCTTATAGATTAAGATATTTAAAATATTTAATTTATAAAGCTCAATTAGAACCTATAACCCCTAAAATGTTAAAAGTAAATGGCAATGATGTTATGGAAATTTTAGGTATACCTTCTGGTCCTAAAGTAGGTTGGGTATTAAAAGCATTATTAAACGAAGTTTTAGAAGACCCTAAAAAAAATGATCGTGAATATTTATTAAAAAGAATAGAAAAATTAGGAAAATTAACTGATGAAGAATTAAAAGAATTAGCTCAAACAGGAGAAGAAAAAGTTAAAATTATAGCAGAAGAAATAGATCAAAAGCTTAAAGAACAATTTAGAATTTAAGAAATTTATTTTAACAAATAACCTTTCTATATTGATTTTATTCGAATAATTATTATTGAAACTAAGCCAAAGAGGAGAGAAATTATAGAAACAACTAAAATTGGAGAATACCTCTTTTAATACTCTAACATAAGTAAAAAATTTTAATCTAAATTGATTTTAAAATATCAATAATAAATTTTACATCATTTTTATGAAAATTGTGATCTCCAGAAGGATTAATAAAAATTTTTGAATTTGTTATTAATTTTTTGATTAATTTACCTTGCCATAATGGAGTTATTTTATCTTTTGCTCCCCATATAATTATAGTTTCGGTTGTAATTTTATTTAAGATAGGAGTTAAATCTTCTTTAATAACATTTTGATAGGTTTTTTGCATTACAGGAGGAAGTTGAAGATAATAAGTTGAACCTGTTAAAATTTTATATGCTATTTTTTTGAAGAAAGGGAAAATTTTAAAAAGAAATTTCCCTATTTTATTAAAAGGTTTTAATAATTTTTGTTTGAGTGCTTCTTTTCTTATGCAAGCTGCATTATATAAAATTAATTTTTCAATTCTTTCAGGATAAAGATAAGCAAATTTACAAGCTATTTGTCCTCCAAAAGAATGTCCCATAAGATAAAATTTATATAACTTTCTTTCATCTACATATTTTTTAATATATTCTATATAATTATTTAAAGAATATTCTCTTTCTGATTCTGGATTATTACTAAATCCTGGTAAAACTACAAAATACACATCAAAGTATTGTTTTAGTTCATTAAGTAGATTTTCATAAAATTCCTCAATATTTCTATCTTTATTTATTATATATTTGTTTATCCATCCATGAATAAATATTAAACTTTTCATGGTAAACTTATTTTTATTATATTAAATATTTTTAAAATTTACTCTTTTAAATTTTATAATTTTTAAAATGACATTAGAAGATTTAGAAATTCCTTTAATTGAATTTAGGGGGATAGGAGTTAGAACCGCAGAAAAATTTAGAAAATATAACCTTAATACAATTAAAGATTTACTATATTTTTTTCCTTATAGATATGATGATTTAAGAAAGGTAACAAAAATTAAAGATGCTAAAATTAATGAAAATTGTATAATTGTTGGCAAGATAAAAAATTTAAAACTCTTCCTTACCTCTAAAAAGGGGATGATCTTGATACAAGGAATTATTGAAGATGAAACAGGTGCTTTGAAAGTAATTTGGTATAACCAAGCTTATATTGCCAAACTTTTATCAGGAGAACCTAATGTTATGCTTTATGGAAAGTTAATTAAAAATAAATTTGGAGTTCACCTTTCTAACCCTGATTTTAAAATTTTAGATAAAAAAGGAAAATTTAAACCCGAGATAGTACCTGTTTATAAAGAAATTTCTGATATACCTTCAAATTTTATAAGAAAAATAATACAGGAAATTTTTAACAAATTTAATATTGATAAATTGCAAGATCCAGTTCCTGAACTTATAAAAATAAAAGCAGAAATCCCTCCTCTAGATAAAGCTTTAAAAAATATTCATAATCCTAAAGATTTGCAAGAAATAGAAAAAGCACAAAAAAGATTTTTCTTTGAGGAAATTTTTTATATTCAATGCAAAATTAATCAAGAGAAAATTTTATTAAAGACGGAAAAGGCTCCGATTATTAATTATGATAAAAATTTAATAAAAAAATTTTTACAAAGATTAAATATTGAATTAACGCCTTCACAAAATGAAGTTTTAAAAGAAATAATAGAAAGCCTACAAAAACCTTATCCAATGAATAGACTTTTACAAGGAGAAACCGGTTCAGGTAAAACTTTAATAGCTGAATTAATTTCTTTGCTAACTGTTAATAGTGGCTATATGGTAATTTTAATGGCTCCTACAGAAATATTAGCTAATCAACACTTTCGAAGATTTTTAGAAGATTTTTCTTATACTAATTATGGAATAGGGTTATTAGTAAAAAATTCAGGTTATTATGGTTTGCATGGATTTAGGTCATTTAAAAATAAAAATCAAATAATAAATTTAATACATACTAAAAAAATCAATATTTTAATTGGTACTCATGCTTTAATAGAACTGGGTCTTCCCTACCCCAATGTTGGTTTAGTAATAATAGATGAACAACAAAGATTTGGTGTGCTTCAAAGGAAAAAATTGTTAGAAAAATCATCACAAAATTATCTTCCTCATTTTTTATCAATGACAGCTACTCCTATACCAAGAACTTTATATTTAGCCTTTTATGGAGATTTAGAACTATCAGTATTAAAAGAAAAACCGCCAGGAAGGCAAGAAATTAAAACATTTGTTGTGAATAAAGAAAATATAAATGAAGTATGGAATTTTATAAGAAGAGAACTTCAAAAAGGACATCAAGCTTTTATAATTTGTCCTAGAATTGAAAAAAAAGAAAGTTCTAATTATGAAATTAGAACTGTTAAAGAGGAATATGAAAAAATAAAAAAAATATTTCCTGAATACAATATAGCTATGCTTCATGGAAAAATGAAATCAATTGAAAAAGAGACGATTATGAAAAAAATGTTAAATAATGAGATTCAAATTTTAGTTGCTTCTTCTGTAGTAGAAGTAGGAATTGATCTTCCTTTGGCTACTGTCATTGTAATAGAAGGAGCAGAAAGATTTGGTCTTTCTCAATTACATCAATTAAGAGGAAGAGTTGGAAGATCTATTCATCAAAGTTATTGTTTTTTAATTCCTGAAGTTTACACTCCTTTATCATATAAAAGACTAAAAATTTTAGAAGAATCACAAGATGCTTTTTATATTGCAGAAAAAGATTTAGAACTAAGAGGCCCAGGAGAGCTTTTAGGAGAAAAACAATCAGGAATTCCAGATTTAGCAATGAAAGCCTTAGAAAATATGGAAATAGTAAAACTAGCACAAAAATTAGCTGAAGAATTGATAAGCCAAAATCCTAAATTAGAAGGTTATCCACTTCTAAGAAGAGAAATAGAAAAAAGAAGTAGTTTTATAATTAGTTAATATGCTTTTTAGTTCAAATAAAGAATTGGTTAATTACCTTATAAGAAATGGGGTTTTAAAAAGCAAACATATCGTTGATGCCTTTTTGTTTATTGATAGAAAAAATTTTATAAAACCTGAACATGAATTTGAAGCTTATGGAGACTATCCCTTACCAATAGGAAAGGGACAAACTATTTCTCAGCCTTGGACAGTAGCATTTATGTTTGAACTTTTAAACCCTCAACCTAAACAAAAAATTTTAGATGTCGGTTTTGGTTCTGGCTGGACTACTGCTTTATTAGCTTATATTGTTGGTGATGAAGGTAAAGTATATGGAATTGAAATTCTTTCTTCTATTTTTGAATTTGGTAAAAAAAATATTGCTAAATATAATTTTTTTGAAAAGAAGGTTGTAGAATTAAAGCTTGGTGATGGTTCTAAGGGATGGAAGGAATATGCTCCCTTTGATAGAATTCTTGTAAGTGCTGCGGCTAAGAATATTCCAGAAAAATTAATAGAACAATTAGCCAATAATGGAATTTTAGTAATTCCTGATCAAAACGGAATTTGGAAGATTAATAAAGTAAATGATAAATTAGAAAAAGAATATTATCCTGGTTTTTTATTTGTACCTTTAGTAGAAGAATAATTATGATATTTTCTTTCTTAAAGTTTTTATTTCACTTCTTATCTTCTTCTCTTTAATTCTCTTTTCTTTTGCACTTAACGGCTCTTTTAATTCTTTAATTCTTGGTTTAGGATATAAAGAATCTAAAATTTGAATAATTTTTTCAATTAATCGTTCTCTGGCGATTTCTTTATTTTTTAATTGTGCTCTTTCGTCCTCAGAAATAGCATTGATAACTCTCCCTTTTTCTTTAAGAGAAAGTTTTTGGTTAACAGTTAAAGGAAGATTAAGGTCTTCGGTTATTAATTTTATTAAATTATCTATTTTAATTTTTACTTTTACTTTTGATTTGGTTGTATGAAGGTATTGTCCACCATGTTTGGAAGCTGTCATAAATTCATATTCTATATATTTATCTATTAATTTAATTAATTTATTTTTGTTTTTTAAAATTTTGTCTACCTGCGATCTAATTTGTTCTTGTTCATAATAATCTAAAGGCATTGTTAAAATTTTGTTAATTACGACTTTAGTTTATAATTATAATATAAATATGATTACCGAAGAACAATTAAAACATTTAGCAGAACTAGCAAAGATAGAATTTACCGAAGATGAATTGAAAAGCTTTTTAAAAGATATTAATCAGATATTACATTATGTAGAAGAAATACAGAAATTAGATTTAGAAAATTTTGAGCCAATGATAAGTGGAGTATACCAACAAATTTTTTTAAGAGAAGATGAAATAGAAAGAGCTGAAGAGGACAATAAAGAATTGATTAAAGTCCAGTTTCCAGATAAAAAAGATGATTTTTTAAAAACTCCTCGAATAATTACTAAAGATTAAACTTTAAGATATTTTTGGAGCGCTATTAAACTTGATATTAAGATGGCAAAAAATAAAAACCCTAAAATACTTAAATTTATTATCCAAAAATTAGCTAAATAATAACTTAATGGATTTAAAGAGTATAATAATTTAGGCCAAATTTCCTTTGTTCTTATCAAAATAATAATAATGAAAATTATTGATAATAAAAACCCTACAAAAGACGAAATCAGATTAGAAATAATAAAAGGAGTACGAATAAAAAAATTCGAAGCTCCTATAAGCTTAAATATTTCTATTTCTTCTTTTTGGGAATAAATTGAAAGCAATGTTAAATTGAAAATAATCAAAAGGCTAAATATTAAAATAATTCCAATAAAAGCTGTCACAAAAATTTTTAAATAATTGGAAAAATGAATAAATCTTAATATAACATTCCTATTTTCTGAATAAGTCAAAAAATCTATAATTGCCCTATAAGGAGAACTTTCAATATATTTAGCGATTTCATCATATGTCTCCGGTGTCTTGGCTCTTACTATGATGTAATCAACAAAAGGGTTTATTTTTAATTCATTTAATGCTTTAACTAAAATAGGATTAGAAATAAATTTTTTTTGAAAATTTTCAAGTGCCCCCTCTTTAGTTATATAAGTTACTCTTTCTACATTCGGGAAGTTTTCTATTACATTTTTAACTTTAATAATGTCTTCTTTATTAGCATCATCTTTAAAATAAATAGAAAAATCAAGTCTATTTTTAACATATTCAATGGTTTCGCCTAAAAAATAATAACTTAAAACTCCTATTAAAATAAAAACCGACATCAAAAAGGTTATAAATATATTGGCAAAAGTTATTATTTTACGTCTTTTGAAAAGATCCCAACCTTCTCTAATAATTCTCACTAAATAAAGCATTTTAATTTTAAATTAAAGTATATTTACCTGGATTTTCATCTCTAACTATGCGACCTTGATGAAGAGTAATTACTCTTTTGTTTAAATAATCTACAATATCTTTATGATGAGTAGCTAAAATGACGGTAACACCTTGAGAGTTAATATTTTTTAACAGTTCTATTATTTCCATAGATGAGATAGGATCTAAATTTCCTGTAGGTTCATCGGCTAATAAAACTTCTGGATTGAAAGATAAAGCTCGTGCTATAGCTAATTTTTGTTTTTCTCCTCCGGATAAATATTTTGCTAAAACAGTTTTATGCGACCATAAATCAACCAACCTTAACATTTCTTCAGTTTTTTTACTAATTTCTTTTGGTGATAAACCTAAAATTTCCAAAGGTATTCTTACATTATCATAAACAGTTCTATCAAGTAAAAGTTTAAACTCTTGAAAAATTATAGCAATTTTTCTTCTTAGCAATGTAATTTCTTTATTTTTTATCTTATGATAATTTAAATTTTTGTAAAAAATATTTCCTTGAGTTGAATTTTCTTCTTTTCGTATTAACCTCAATATAGTAGTTTTACCTGCTCCTGATCTACCTACTAAAATTACAAACTCACCTGCTTTAATTTCAAAACTTATTTTATCTATCGCTGTTATATTGGGGAAATAAATTTTGGTTACGTTTTTAAAAACTATCATAGTAAAGCACCTAAGGGATGAATTAATTCTAAATGACCCCCTAAAACTTCTTCTAATTTATTTGTTTCATAACCATATTCATGATCTTTTACTAATTTATAAGGATCAAATATATACGATCTTTTCTGATGGCCCCAAGTTATCTCAATTTTCTTTCCTTTTAATTCTTCTATTTTTTTAAGTTGCATTTCTTGTAATAAGCTTTGTATTTTTGACTTTAAAATTTGTAAAGCTATTTGTTTATTTTGATGCTGAGTTCTTTCACTTTGACAGGTTACAACAATATTTAAAGGCTTATATCTTATTCTTACAGCAGTTTCTACTTTATTTACATTTTGCCCTCCTTTTCCACTCGCTCTAAAAGTCTCGAGTTCAATATCTTCTTCTTTTATCTCAATTTTTGGTTCTTCAATTAGAGGCAAAATTTCAACATAGGCAAAACTTGTGTGTCGTAATTTTTTTGCTGAAAAAGGCGATATTCTAACTAAACGATGTACTCCTTTTTCAAATTTCATAATCGGATAAACAAAATTTCCATCAATATTTAAATAAACATATCTATAACCTCCATATTCATTTTGATTGAAGTCTACAATTTTATATCTAAATTGTTGTTTTTCAAAAAAATTAATATACATTTTCAATAAAATATTCACCCAATCTTCAGCATCTTTTCCACCTGCTCCAGCATAGATATTCATTATAACAGAATTTCCTCTATATTCATAATCTTTTAAACAAAAATTAAAATATATTTCCCGTAAAATTTGCTTGGCTGTTAAATAATCTTTGTCTTTTAAATATTTGTTAAGTTCTTCTATTTTTTCTGTAAAATTTTCTAAAAATTCTAATTTTTCCAATAATTTCAAATTTTCTTCTTTATTCCAAAAATCGGGTTTATGGAGTTCTTTTTTAATATTTTCTATTTCTTTAACTATGTCAAAAACAGCCCTCCAAAAATTGGAGGGTTTTTATCCATATAGGATTTTCAATTTCTTGATAATTTATAATCATGTTATAATTATACCAAATTGGAGGGTTGTGCCGAATGGTAAGGCGACGGCCTGCTAAGCCGTGCTCCCGCTTTAGGGAGCTTGCGGGTTCGAATCCCGCACCCTCCGCCTTTTTAAATTTAGCTGGCTGCCTTTTTTAATTCTTCTTTTAATTTTTTCATATTTTCTTGGTGTTCAGGAGTATTAAGCATCCCACATTTTTTCCATTTTTTACCTGAACCACAGGGACAAGGATCATTTCTGCCTATTTTGGGAGTTTCTTTTTTGACGGTCATATTTATTAAATACTGTATTAAGTTTATTCTTAAAAGTCGATGAAAATTTTCAAAACTTTCAAGAGCCTCCTTTTTATATTCAATTAAAGGATCTTTATGAGCATAGCTTCTCCAACTTACACTTTCTTTTAATTCTTCTAAATAACTTAAGTGTTCAGACCATAAATAATCAAATATTCTTAATATAGTAATTTTCAAAATGTTATACCAACTTTCTTCATCAAAATTTTCTTTTAAGAAATTATAATGGTGCCAAAATTTTCCTTCAGCTATTTTTTTACCATTCTCTGCCCCCTCTATTTTAAAAGAATATTTTATTAAACTTTCATCTTCCTCCAAAAATTTTTCAAATTCTTCTTTAATAAACTTTTCCAAATCTATATTATCAAATAAAATTTCCCTTCTTTCACTATAAATTTTTTCTCGCTGAGCATTAATTACATTATCGTATTCTAAAAGATGCTTTCGAATATCAAAATTATATCCTTCTACTTTTGCTTGAGCTTCATCTATTGCTTTTGAAATTAAAGAATGTTCTATTGGTCCTTTTTCTATCTTTATTTTTTCTAATAAGCGTTTAATTGTTTCTCCACCAAATACTTTAATTAAATCATCTTCTAAGGAGATGAAAAACTGAGTTTCTCCTGGATCACCTTGTCTTCCTGCTCTCCCTCTTAGTTGATTATCAATTCTTTTGGCTTCATGTCTTTCTGTGCCTATTACAAACAAACCTCCCAATTCTTTAACTTTTTTAGCCTCTTCAGGATCAGGAGGATTGCCCCCAAGAATAATATCTACCCCCCTTCCTGCCATATTTGTCGCCACAGTAATTGTTTTCAATTTTCCTGCTTGAGCAATAATTTTACCTTCTTCTTCGTGATTTTTTGCATTTAAAACTTGATGAGGAATTCCTTTTTCTTTTAATTTTCTTGAAAGAATTTCATTTTTTTCAATAGAAGTTGTTCCTACCAAGACTGGTCTTCCAATCTCGTATAATTCTTTAATTTTTTCAACAACAGCATCCCATTTTTCTTCTTCAGTCAAGAATATTTTATCTGGATGATCAATTCTTATACATGGTTTATTAGGAGGAATAACAACTACTTCTAAGCCATAAACCTTATAAAATTCTTCCGCAGAAGTAGCTGCAGTACCTGTCATTCCAGCTATTTTTTTGTATTTTCTAAACAAATTTTGAATAGTAATTTCTGCAATTGTTTTTGTTTCAGGTTGAATAGGTACTTTTTCTTTGGCTTCAATAGCCTGATGTAAACCTCCTGACCAACGTCTTCCCCACATTATTCTACCAGTAAATTCATCAATAATTAAAACTTGATTATCTTTAACAATATAATCTCTATCTTTAAAAAACAAATAATTAGCCCTCAGTGCTTGTTCTAAATGATGAATCGTATGTAGATCTTCAACTTTATAAGGATTGTATTTTAAAGTTTCTTCTAATTTATTTTGCCCTTCTTCGGTTAAATAGACTGCTTTTTTCTTTTCATCAATAACAAAATCAATATCTTTCTTTAACATTTTAGCTATCGTATCGAATAGATAATAAGTTTCTGCAGGCTCTTGTTGATATCCTGAAATTATTAATGGTGTTCTTGCTTCATCAATTAAAATGCTATCAGCTTCATCAACAATAGCATAATTAAAACCCCTTTGTACAACTTTAAATTTATCTATTTCTAAATTATCTCTTAAATAATCAAAACCAAATTCATGATTAGTACCATAAACAATATCTGCTTGATAAGCTTCTTTTCTACTAACAGGTCTTAAATATTCATAATAAACTTTAAAACTTGCAGTTTGATCTCTTAATCTATCTATTTCTTCTGAAGTAAAGTATGGATCATATAAATAACTAGCATCATTAACAATACAAGCAACTGTTATTCCTAATAAATCATAAATCTGCCCCATCCAAACAGTATCTCTTTTAGCTAAATAATCATTTACAGTAACTATATGGACACCTTCTCCCGTTAAGGCATTTAAGTAGGCAGCAAGTGTAGCTGTTAATGTTTTACCTTCTCCAGTCATCATCTCTACAATCATTCCTTTATGTAAACCTATTCCACCTAAAAGTTGAACATCATAATGTCTTTGTTTTAAAGTTCTTTTACTGGCTTCTCGAACAAGCGCAAAAGCTTCTGGCAAAATATCATCTACTGTTTCTCCTTTTTTTAGTCTTTCTTTAAATTCCACTGTTTTCTCTTTAAGTTTTTCATAGGGTAATTTCTCGCAATCTTTTTCTAATGAATTTATTTTTTCAACAATCGGCATCCATTCTTTTAGATAATCTTTTTTGAGAAATGAAAAAATTTTGTTTAACATCTCCAAATTAATTATAAAAAATTTTAAAAAAATTAATGAAGTTCAAGTTCTTCAATAGTTTGCTCAGTTGAGTAGAAGGAAGTAGTTTCAGGATCAAAATATAATGTCACTACACCTAAGGGACCATTTCTTTGCTTAGCAATAATAATATCTGCTTGATTAGAAGGAGCAATTTGTCCTGTTTCTTTGGGTCGATGAATGAATAAAACAACATCAGCATCTTGTTCAATTGAACCCGATTCTCTTAAATCAGAAAGTCGAGGAATTTGGGAAATTCTTTGCTCTGGAGCTCTTGAAAGCTGGGAAACGGCTATAATAGGAACATTCAGCTCTCTAGCTAATTCTTTAAGACTTCTTGAAATTTCTGTAATTTCTTGTACTCTACTATCATAATTTTTATGGCTTTTAAGAAGTTGTAAATAATCAATAATAACTAAACCAATATCTCCTAACTGATGTCTCAGTTTTCTTGTCATAGTTCTTATTTGTAAGGGTGTTAAGTTAGGTGTATCATCAATATAAATTGGTGCTTGATTTAATCTATCTAAAGCTTCAGAAATTAAAGCTAATTCATTTATATCGCCTTCATACATTAATTTTCCTGTTCTTAATCTCCATAAACTTACTCCTGCTTCTCCAGCTATTAATCTATCTACTATTTGATCTTTAGACATTTCTAAACTAAATATAGCTACAGGTATATTTTCGTTAATAGCAACATTTCTTGTAATAGTTAAAGCTAAAGCTGTTTTTCCTAAAGATGGTCTTGAAGCTAAAATTATTAAATCTGATTTTTGTAATCCTCCTAAGTATTCATCTAATAAGGGAAATCCTGTAGGAATGCCTCTTAATTTTCTTTCTTGAGTATGTAATTCTTCAATTCTTTGGTAAGCTTCTTCTAAAAATTTAGAAATATGAGAAAACTCTTTAGGATAAACTTTCTCGGCAACTTTAAATATTTTAGCACCTAATTCATCTATTAGTTCTTCAGGATCTTTTTCTTCATCAAAAGCTAATCTTTGAATTTCATAGGACATTTGAATCATATCTCTTCTGGCTTTTTTATCTTTAATAATTTTTGCATAATGCACAACATTCATTACTGAGGGTGTTTTATTGATAAGCTCAAAAAGATAAGCTGCTCCTCCAATATTATCTAATTCACCCATTTCTTTAAGTCTATTAGTAACAGTTAAAATATCGATAGCCTCTCTTTTTTCAAATAAATAAAGAATAGCCGAATAAATTATTTGATGAGCAGGCTTATAAAAATCTTCAGCTGAAATAATATCAGCAACTTTGTAAATTGCTTCAGGATCAATCAAAATTGATCCTAATAAAGCCTCTTCTGCAGAAATATTATGAGGTAATGTCTTTATAATTTGTTCATTCATTATTAATAGTTTATAAACGAACTAAAAAGAAAATCAAATTATAAAAAAGTTGATAAAAAGTGAAAAAGGAGAAAAAAATTAAAAAATAAAATAAAAAAATGCCCCTGGCAGGGCTCGAACCTGCAACCTTCTCCTTAGGATGGAGATGCTCTTCCAATTAAGCTACAGGGGCCTTAATTAAATTATAAAATAAAACAACTAATACTGTTTATTAAATATTTTTATTTAAAATGCTTTTTCAAAATATTTTTCATATAAATAAGTAAAATAATACTTTAAAGAAAAAGGATAATCTAAGGTTGGTAAAAGTTTTATTAATTTACCCCCAAATCCTTTTTTGAATTGAGTTAAACCATACCAAGGATGTTTTGGGCCTTTTTCTGTAATTCCCCACATGTTATAAAATTTAAGGTTCATCCTTTTTAAATCTTGAATAATTTCAAAATGCAATCTATAATTAACTGGTTCTTTTGTAGGAATAGAAGCTCCATGATGATAAAAACCTGAATCATTTTCTAAAATTATTAAAGCTGCTGAATAATATTTATTTTCCATTTTTCCTAAATAAAAAAAAGCTTTTTTATTTTTTGCAAAAATTTCAAATTCTTTTTTGATCAAATTTTCAGAGTAGGGTGTAAATTTCTTTCGTAAAGATAAATCTTTATAAAGATCAAGAAAAATTTGAATTTTATTTAAATCATCAGTTTTTTCAATTTCAATATAATCTTTATTTAAACTTTCTAATATTAATTTTTTATGATGTGAAGAAGCTTCATTTAATAATTTTTCTTCTGATTTATTTAATTCTTTAACCCAAAAATTTTCTGTAACTAAAATTCTTGGAGCTTTTCTAAAACCTAATTTTATTAAAGCATTTAAAACTGTTTTATTTTCTTCAAACAAAAAATTAGCTCTTAAAAAACTGTATTGATAACTTAAATTTGAACTTTTAAAATTTTTAAGCAAACTTTTAATAATTTCAACAAAATTTTCTTTATATTCTTCTTTTATAATAGGACCATGCAAAATTCCTAAAAAGTTACCTCTTTTAGCTTTATATCCTATTATTTGACATACTCCTATTAATTCTTTATCAAAAATACCTAATCTATATACTTCCCTGCCCAATTCTTTTTCTACTTCACCCCATTCAAAATTTTGCAAAAATGAAATTGGCTTATTATTTTCTATAAAATTTTTATAATTTTCATCATCTATATTTTTTATTTCAAACATTTTTTAAATATTTTTCTTAATTAATTCAGAAATTAGATATGCATCTTCTGGTGTTGTTAATATATTAGTAGGAAGATTTAAGATTGTTAAGCAAAGCCTTTCTGCATTAGGACACATACCATAATAATAACCAAATCTATCTAATCTTTTTTCTAGGGGAGCTAATGGTGAATGATACCAATTTCCTAAATAAATATTATATTTTTTTAGCTTTTCTATAAGTTTTTTAGGCTGAATATAAGTTATAGGAAAACGTAAGTAATAAAATTCATAATTTGTTGGATTTTCACCATAAGGTAAAATTCCTTCTTTTAAGTAAATTTTAGAAATTTTTTCTCTATGCTCAGAAAATCTTACAATTTTTTTTATTTGATTTAAAGCTATTTTAGCAAAAGCATTGGGCATTTTTTTAACTGTATAATCCTCATTACCCCCCCTTTTTTCTTTTTCAGTAATATCTAATACAGCTAAGTTAAATTTTCTCATAAAATAACCTAATAATTTTCCATAAGAATTATAATTTTCTCTAATATAGCGCATTAGATAAGAATAAAGCAAAGCTTTAAATAACCATTTTTTATTTTTAATTACCTCTAAATTTGAATAATATGAATTAAATTTTTCTGCCATTTCCCTGTTTCTAATTATTAAAACTCCCCCAAAAATCCCTGAAATAACTTTAGATCTACCAAGAGTTATTAAAGCTACATCACTAAAATTGCCTAAAAATTTCCCTTGATATTTTGCCTTAAAAGAATGTGCCAAATTTTCAATCAAAAGTATATTTTTTTCTTTACAAAAATCGATTAGTGGCTCTAAATCATTAGGAACACCGAAAGTATTTTGAACTATAACTACAGAAATATCTGGATTATTTTTATAAACCTTATATAATTCTTCAATAGTAAAATTTAAATAACCTTCTTTTAAATCTAAAAAAACAGGTATTCCTCCAGCATTTATAATTGCTTTAGGTACTACAAAACAAGTAAACCCCTGAATAGCTACTTTTTTATTCTCTTTATTTTGAAGATAAAATTTTAAAAAAAATTCTAAAGCCCCTCTTTCTGTAGAAAATAAAAAAATTTCTGAATTAGGTAAAAATTTTTTAAATTCAAATTTTAAAAGTTCTAATTCATTACCATTAATCCACTCTTTTTTATTTTTAATAATTTTTTTAATCAAAAGATAATCTTCTTTTTCAAAATTGGGGTAAAAATCTGGAGAAATTAATTTATTTTTCATAGGTTTTTAATCTCTTCTAAAAGCTTATTAGGAATTCTACCTAGGATTAATATACCAGTTTCTTCGAGGGGATAATTTTTTAGAAGCCCTTTAGGATTTTCATTGTTATAAATTATTACCTTATCATAAATATTTTGTAAAAAAACATCAGAGTAATCTTTAAATGTTAAAATAATTTTATCAACTTTTTTGAATTCGTCTATTAATGAATAATAAATATTAGGAGTTTCAACTCCTAATTCCAAAATTCCTGCAAAAAACACTATTCTATAGGATAAAGGAATTTGCAAAAAGAATTCTATAGCTTTTTTAACTCCGACTAAGTTTGCATTATAAGAATCATCTATAACAACTGGGTTTTCTCTGCGAACAATCTCAAATTGGTGAGGCAAAAGAGTAATATTTTGAAGTTCTTCTTTTAATTTTTCTGGTTGAATTCCTAATATATAAGCGCAAGCTAAAGCGCCTATTAAATTTTCAAGAAAATGCTTGCCTACCAAATTTGTTTCTAAAGAAATAGTGCCTTCAGGATAAACAAAATCAAAACTTGTTCCTTCTAAAGTAAAAATTTCATTTTGCGAATAGAATTGTCCTTTTTTTGAAGCATAAAGATATTTTTGATTAACATTTAATTCATAATAAATTTTTTCTACTAATTCATTTGCTCCATTTAAAAATGCTATTCCATTAGGAATTATTTCTTTAAAAATTTCTAAACCTTCACCTTTAATAATATTTTCTAATGAACCGAATGTGGCTAAATGCTGCGGAGCTAAACCTGTTAAAAAGGCAATTTGGGGATGAAAAATATTTACCATAGTTTCTACTTCACCTGTTTTTCTTGCTCCCATTTCTAAAATTAATATTTCATAATTTTCTAAATCACTGTTTAAAATAAATTGACTTAAACCTATTTCGGCATTCAATCTTTTAGGGGATTTTAAAACCTTATATTTTTTGCTTAAAAGTTGGCTCAAAATTTCTTTAGTTGAAGTTTTGCCATAACTCCCAGTTATTCCGATAACTTTTCTATTTTTGTCTCTGCTAAGCCAAATTAAAATTTTTCTCTCCGCTTTTTTATACAAAATATTTGCGTATAATTTAGTTACAATATTAGCTATATAAGTTGAAACGAGATAAACGCAGAATTGAAAAGAAGTTGTTAGTAATACTAAAACTATTATTATGTGTCCTTCTCCGTATTGTAATAATCTATAATTAATTAAAAATGCTAAAAAGAGAATGAAAAATGCTTTTGGTGTATAATTAATAAGGCTTAGTTGTTCTCTTCTTTTGATTATTAATATAATTAAAATTAGAGAGAGAAAGAGAATCCATTTATCATTTATCTGAAAAATAAAACCTACAATTTCTAATAAAACTGAAAATAACCATAAAATCCATAAAATTATTTCAGAACGCTTAAAGAAAAGAAGATAACTTGAGGGATAATCAAAATGAGCAAAAATTGAAGGAAAATAATATTCTTTAAGCTGAATCAATCTAAAAACAGCAACTCCTGAATATAAAAAAATAATTAATGTGAAAATTAAATATGTCATATAGTAATTATAAAAAAAAAGAACCAAAAAATAGCACAGAGCAAGTAAGTGCTGGTATATTAGTTTATAGAGTTAATAAAAAAAATAAACAAATTGAAGTTTTATTGGTGCATCCCGGAGGTCCATATTGGCAAAATAAGGATTTAAAAGCTTGGCATATTCCTAAAGGAGGAGTAGTTAAGGGAGAAGATTATTTAATTACAGCCATTAGAGAGTTTGAGGAAGAAACTGGTTTAAATCTTACTAAAAATGATATTAAAAAATTAAAATATTTATACAGAGTAAGAAGTAAAGGAGGGAAAATTGTTCATATTTATTTTCTAAATAAAGATTTTAAAAAAGACAAATTTGGCACAAGCAAGGAATATATAGAAATAGAATGGCCTCCATCTTCAGGAATAAAAAAAATTTATCCAGAAAATGATAAAGTTGAATATACAGATTTAGAAACAGCTAAAGATAAAATAATTCCTTATCAATTACCCGCATTAATTAGATTAGAAAAATTATTGAAAGGAGAAACTTAGATAATTTTTAAATTCTGCAAATATTTTATCTTTTAAAACCACCAAAGTTAAAAAGTAAATTATAGTGCCACAAATTATTGTTACTAAAAGATGGAAATTTAATTTAACAAAAGAAATCAGAAATAAGCTTAATGCTAAAGAAGCTATAAATGGTTTATAAAATCCATACCACAGATCAAATTTCAAATATTTTTGAATAGCAAAATAACCTGATAAGAATATTAAAAAGCTTGAAAAAGTAGTAGCATAGGAAGCAGCAATAAAATTAAACTTAGGAATTAGAATTAAATTAAGCAAAATATTAGCTATATAACCTATGAATTCATAAATTAAAAGTTCTATTCTTTTATCAATAGCTATTAAAAATTGCGAAAAAATCATAAAAATAGAATTAGCTAATAATGAAGGAATTAAAATTTTTAATCCATAGGTAGCAGAAAAATAATCTTTGCCAAATACCAACAAAATTATCTTCTCAGCAAGAATAAAAATAGAAAAGATTATAGGAAGAATGATTAAGTAATTTAAATAAATTCCGAATTCAAGAGTATTTTTTAACTCTTTTTTATTATTCAAATTAGAAGAAAATAAAGGTAATAAAGATAAAGCTATGCCTGTCGGAAATAATATTAAAAATTCATTAATTTTAACAACAGAATTATAAATTCCGACAAAATAAGAAGGATAAAACCATCCTAAGATTATAGAATCAGTAAAAAGTAGTAATAAATATAAAGCATTAGCAATAGCAATAGGCCAACTAGATTTAAAATAAAACTTATAAGCTTTTAACTCGAAAACAAACCTAAAAGATTTTATTAATTTTCCTAAAAATAAGATACCTAAAATACAACCTAATCCTATGCTGATAAAATAAGCATAAGCTAAAGCTATGGTTGTTTTAAATTTTATTAATGAATATAAACCAAAAACAAATAAAAGTAAATTAGTGATAAAATGTAAAACACCTTGAAGTTCTCCTTTTAATTCTGCTCGATAAACTGCATAAGCAAATTCTCTTAAGATATCAAAAATCATCATTATACCTAAAATAGGTAGTAACTTAAATGACCTTCCATCTTTAATTAAAACAATTCCCAAAATAATAATTAAAAGATAAGAAATTAAACTTAAAAACAAAGAAAATGATAATACTTCGTTAAAAATTTTCTCTTTTTCTTCTTTTCTTTTAGACAATTCTCTGGTTAAAATTGCTGTAAGTCCTAATTCTGGTAAAAAAGAAAAAATTAAAACAAAATTAATAGCGAGAGCAAAGCTTCCATATAAATCAGGACCCAAAAATCTTGCAGAAAATATAACAAGTAATGCTCTTAAAACCCCTCCTAAAATTTTTCCTAAAGTAATCCAAAAGCTGTTTTTTGTTATAATTTGTAAAGGATGGATATTTTGGGTCAAAAAAGCAATTAAATTTTCCATGGTTACTTATTATTTATATCAAATTTTTAAAAATAATTTAAAACTACTGACTATTTTTGAACTAATCCGAGATGGAATTTTAATCTTAGTTATAGTTGGATTTTTAATATGGGCTTTTAAGGAAAGTTTTAAAAATAAAAGAATATTATGGATTTTTTTTGAATTCATACTTGCTATATTTTTAGCTATTTTTATAGTTCAAATAATTAAATTAAATTATAAAGAAATAAGACCAATTAGTTATTTGCATCCAGGAGAACAATTATTTGATAGTTTTCCAAGCCAACATGTCACTTTAATTACTGCTATTTCAACAGTAATTTTAAATAATTTTATAGAATGGGGGATTTTGATGTTTCTTTTAACAGTTTTGGTAGCTATTTTTAGCTGGTTAAGTTTGAGCCATTGGCCAATAGATATCATTGTAGGTTTGTTATTAGGTTATTTAATTGGTATTTTTTCTCTCAACATAATAAAGTTCTTTTACCGGTTTAAGAGAAAGGAGATGGAAAATTAAGTTTAAAGCTTTGATTATATAAATCACAAAAATTAATTTTAATTTAATTTCTTGATAATCTCCTTCTAATATTTTTTCTTTTTCATAAAAAGAATTTAACTCTTTGCATAATTCTATTAAATATTGAGTGAGTAAATTTGTCCTAACATTTTTTGTTGCCTCATAACATACTGATTGTAGTTGTTGTATTTTTCGTAATATTTTAATATAGGATTCTTTCTCTGAAGCATATTTAAAGGCTTTAGTTAAATTATTTTTAATTATTTTTTTATTAGGAATTTTTAATTTTCTTTCTTGGGCTTTCTTTAAAATATTATTAAACCTTGCATAGGTATATAAAACATACCAAATAGGATTGTCTTCTGTTTCTTTTAAGGCTAGATCTAAATCTAATTCAACAGTGTTTTCTAAAGAATATTTAGCGAAATAAAACCTAATAGGATTGACACCTAATAAATCTATAAGTTCGTCCAAAGTAATATAGATGCCTTTTCTTTTCGACATTTTTAAGAGTTCCTCTCCTTTTATTATATGGACCATTTGATAAATTAAAATTTTAAAATTATTTTCTTTTATATGAAAAATCTCGGTAAAAGTTTTAAGCAATCTTCTTGCATGATCATGATGATCAGAAGAAACTAAGATTATAGAATATTTATATTTCCTTATAAAAAACTTCTCATAGTTATACAATATATCTGAGAAGAAATAAGTAGGTTCTCCATCTTTTTTTATAAGAACCTCATCTTTAATCTCCCCTAATTTTGTAAGCAGTAACCAAGTTGCTCCTTCTCTATGTTCTATAAGTTTTTTATTTTCTAAAATTTTTAAAATTTTTTTATCTAAACCTTTTTTATAAAGATCAGTTTCAAAATAAAAATTATCAAATTGAGTTCCTAAATTTTTTAGAGGTTTTTTTATAAATTTATCTAAAATATATCTAATTGCTATTTTTTTAATTTTTTCTCTATCAAAAGTTTTTAAATTATTTTTTACTACCCCAGCAACTTCTTTTATATAATCCCCCTTATAAAAATTTTCATTGTATTCTTTTTGGCCAAGTTCATATAAAATAGAATCTACTAAAATTTCAATTTGATTTCCTCTGTCGTTGACATAATATTCTTTTGTAACTTTAAAATTACTAAGCTTTAATAATTTAGCTAAGATATCGCCTATAATTGCTCCTCTTGTATTACCTAAATGTAAGGGACCTGTAGGATTTGCAGATACATATTCAATAATTAATTTTTGCTTTCTCCCAAGGTTATTTTCTAAAAATTTAAAATTTTTTAATAAAATAGTTTTAAAATTCTCAAATAATAATTTTTTGTTTATAAAAATGTTTAAATAACCATTTACTAATTCAAGTTTATCTATATAAGGTGATTTTTCTATTTTGCTTTTTATTTCTGCAAATATTTCATTAATAGATTTTTTAGTTTCTTTAGCGAAAAGAAATAAAATATTTGTCGAAAAATCTCCTAAGCTCAAATCAGCAGGTGCGAATATTTTTATTTGATATTTTATTTTAGAATAATATTTCTCTAAATAACCCTTTGCTATTTTTTTAAATAAATTTTCTAATTTTTCAATTAACATCTTTTTTTAAAAATTCCCAAATTTTCGAGTTTTCTTTGAAATAATTTCCTAATTTTAATGCTTCTGCTTCACTAAATTCTTTAGGATTGTTTCTTAAAGAGGAATTAATTATCAAAAGAGGAACGGGACCAAATTTATGTTTACCGGTTTTAATTGAAGTTATATGATCTCCGGTAATTACAAAAATATAATTAGGATAATTTGAAAATATTTTTTTAAATAAAATATCGAATTTTTCAAAAAAATGTTTTTTCTTATTGAAATCTTTATCATGAGCAGCCTCATCAGCTTTTTTAAGATGTATATAAATAAGTTGGAAATTTTTCTCATTTTTAAGAAAAGAATTATAAATAACATCCATTTCTTCATCAATATTTTTAGGTTCTTTTAAAGTAAATTCTTTAAAACCAACAGCTATACATGTCCCCTTATCAACTCCATTTGTTGCTAAAACACAACCATTTTTAAATTTGTATTTTTTGAAAAAATTTTTTAACTTTAAAATTCTATTACCTGGTTCTCTAATTAATAAATAATTAGCAGGTAAAAGATTCATTTGTATTCTTTTTTGATTGAGAGGGTGATTTTTTAAATTTTCATAAGCTTGATCTAAAAAATTATTTAATATTTCAGCAGTTTTTTTAGCAAGAGAAGACTGATCGAGTGGTTTAATTTTTTTAATTTTTTTACCTACTTCAAAGGGATCGTTTTCAGTAATTTTGTAAGATAATTTATTTTTTAAAACAAGAACTCCTCTATGACCTAAAGTATGATAAAGTTTAAATGGTATATTCAATTTAATTTTTTTATTAAGGTCTTGTACTAGTTTTTCTAAGCCATAGATACTTCTTCCTGCTCTTCTATCTATTACTGTTAATTTTTCATCTACAGTAGCGAAATTAACTCTTGCAGCTAACCAACCATTTTTTAAATTAATATTGCTTCCTATAGCTTCATATACTCCTCTTTTAAACTTTTCTGGATTAATTTTATAACCTAAAATTGAAAGGTTTGCTAAACCACTAATACTTGCTTCTCCATATTTAGGCCAATATTTTTTCTGTAAAGGATAAATATAGGAAAGAAAACATTTTTCTAAAATAATATCAAAAAATTTTTTATGAGCTTCTTTTAGGGGTGTTTTTTTGCCCTCGTCTGCTATTCCGTCAATTAAAAAGAAAATAATTTTATTCATTGATGTTCCCCCTCGCTTAATCTTTTGAAATAAATTATCCAACCTAAAATTATAACCAAGTTGAAAAATAAATTAATTATAAATCCGTAATATTTTAAAAAATAAAATAACCAAGAAAAAAATAATAAGGGTAAAAAAATTTCCAAAGCAAAATCTGTAAGTTGCAATTTTTCTAAATTAACCTTGAGGATTTGTTGAATAATATTCAAAAATTTCTTTTTCATTATCTGGTGAAATATTATAATAATTGATCAAAAAATCAATCATTTGTTTTGCCAGAGGAACAGTAGTCACCATTGCTAAGTCCTGATTTGGTTTATCTATTCTTACTAATATTATAAACATAGGCTTCGATAAGGGAAAAATTACTAGATACGAATTTATAACATCATTAGAATACCCTGGGTGATTTTCATTAGGTATATATGCTGAACCTGTTTTACCTCCTATTCTAAATCCTAAAGTGCGAGCTTTTTTACCACTTCCATTTAAAGTAACTTTTTCTAGCAAATCTTTAAATTTTTGGTATACCTCTTTGCTCCCTATATTAGCTACTTTTATAGTTTTTTGTTGTTGTATTTTTTGATTATAAAAAATTATTTTATCAACAATTAATAAGTTATACATATCACCATCATTTGCAAAAGTATTAAAAAGCATTAAAAGGTGCGCTGGAGAAATACTAATTCCATGGCCAAAACTGGCAGTGTAAAAATTAACATTTCTTAAATCTCGCGTAGGTTTTTCTAAATTTTTAATATTTCCTTCTGTTAAATTAGGTAAGTCTATTAAAGGTTCTTGATCAAATTTAAATTGTTTTAAATATCCTAAAAATCTATTGTGTCCTAAAAGCTTTTCAATATAAATAGCTCCTGTATTTAATGATTGTTCAAATGCTTCTTGTAAAGTTATATATCCTCTTCCCTTTTTATCAAAATTATAAATTTTCCATTGATCAGCTTCTACATAGCCAGCATCAAAATATTTGTCAGTAGGTGAATATACTTTACTCTCTAGGCCAGCAAAAAAAGTAAGTGATTTTAAAACAGAACCTGGTTCATAATTTTGGGTTAATCGAGTACGAAAAACTTTTTGATCTGTTACTTTATTATATTCATTAGGATTATAATTAGGTTTTTCGGCAATAGCTAATACTTTTCCATCATTAGTAGTCACTACAATTAATCCTCCTTCTGCTTGAAATTCCTGAAGGCCATTTTCTAAAACCTTTTCAGCATATTTTTGAATAAAATAATCAATATTTAAAACCAAATCAGAACCAGGGATTGCATTTTGAGCTTGTCCTATACCATAATAAAGCCCAGGCTCTCCTCTTAAAAATTCATCATAATACTTTTCTAAACCATATATCCCTTTTAAAATTCCATTATCATCTGGTATTGCAAGGCCTAAAACTGTACTTAAAAAATTGTTTTCTAAATATACTCTTTTATATTTCTCTTCAAAAAACAAAGAGTCTAATTTTAATTTTTTTAATTTATTTACTGTATTTAAATCAACATCTTTAGCAATTATGAAAGCAGTATTATTAGTATTTTTTATCTCTTCTTTTATTTTTAATATATCTTTAATCAAAGCTATTTCTTTTGGAAAATCTTTTGTTTTTAATGGGTTAAAATAAACATCATAAATTTTTTGCGTAGTAGCTATTAAATATAATTTTCCATTTTTATCTGAAACATAAATATCGCCCCTTTTAGGCAATATTGTTTTAGAAAACTCAAATTTTTCTATAATTGCTCCATTTTTTGCGGCATCTAAAACTTGTAATTTAAATAGATAGGCTATAGGAAATGTCCATAAAGCTAGATTTAGAAATACTATTAAAAAATGCGGTGTATTAGTATTTCTTCTCATTTAATTGGGAAAGAGAAGTGAGAGGAGAATTAATTAAATAAATTCTATTAGCCTCAACATAAAAAGGGTTAGTTAAAAATTGATTATAAACATCAAACAACTTATTAAACATTAATTTGTTTTTAAAACTTACTTTCTCAACCTGGTCTCGAAGCCCATAAACAACATTGCCATATGCTCGAGACCAGGCTCTTTCCGTTATCAGCAATTCTATCTCTATGAGTATTATCAACATAAGTATTAATGGCCAATAAAAAGGCGGCTTCTTTTTTAAAATTTTATTTTTCTTTTGGGTCATCTTTTAAGATAGCTCTTAATTTGGCAGACCTTGAACTTGGATTTTCTAAAATTTCTTTTCTAGAAGGCCGGACAACATTTTTGGTTAAAACCTTTGCTCCCTTCTTTTTTAATTCTTTAAATACTTTTTTAACTACTTTATCTTCTAAACCATGAAAAGTAATTATTACTATCCTTCCTCCATTTTCTATAACTTCATAGGCATCTTTTAATCCTTTTTCTAAATTTTCTAATTCCTGATTGATATATATTCTTAAGGCCATAAATGTTTTAGTAGCTGGATGAATTTTCTTTTTTCTAGGTACTACTGATAAAATTAATTCACTCAGTTCTTTGGTAGTTTGAATTTTTTTAATCTTTCTCTGCTTAACAATCTTGTCGGCAATTTGATTTGCATATTTTTCTTCTCCGTATTTTTTTAAAATTTCTACAATGTTTTCTCTTGAGAAATAATTGATAATTTCAAAAGCAGTTATTTTGATATCAAAAGGATTTATTCTCATATCTAAAAATTCATTTTTTTGAAAGCTAAATCCTCTTTGAGATACTTTATAATGCCAATTAGAAATTCCTAGATCAAAAATAACTCCTTTTATTTGGCTGAATTTTTCTTCTTTAACTATCTTTTTAATGTTTTTGAAATTTTCGTTTTTTAGAATAATTTGTTTATTTTTCATAAATCTTTTTTTATTAATTTCGACTAAGCAAGGATCCCATTCTAGAGCTAAGATTTTGCCATTAGGCTTTATATACTTTAAAATTTCTAAAGAATGGCCTCCTAAACCGAATGTGGCATCTATGAAATTTTCATTTGGCTTAGGGTGTAAATATTCAATAACTTCTTTAAGGAGTACAGGTTTATGCATCATATGCCTAAATCTGATAATCTTTCAGCAATTTCCTCAGAGCTTTCTTCTGATTGTTTTTTATATTCTTCCCATTTATTCTCATCCCAAATTTCTATTCTGTTATACATTCCTACAATGACAACTTTCTTTTCTAAATTAGCATATTTCCTTAAAATTTCTGGTATTAATACCCTTCCCTGATTATCTATTTCTGCTTCAAAAGCTCCTGAAAGCATTAATCTTGCAAAGGCTCGAGCATTAGACTGGCTTAGGGGTAAATTTGTAATTTTATTTACCACTTTCTCCCACTCAGTTTTAGAAAAACCAAAAACACATTGATCTATTCCTCTTGTTAAAATCAGTCCTTCAGCAAATTTTTGCCTAAATTTGGCTGGTATGGAAATTCTACCTTTTTGATCTAAACTGTGTTTAAATTCTCCTATAAGCATTTATCCACTATTTCCACTAATTTATCCACTTTTTACCATTTTAATTAACTGTTATACCATTTTATACCACTTTATTATAGAAACAAAAATAAAAAAGCCTTTTGTCGCTCTCAAAAGACTCTTAAAATAATAGTTTTTAAATTTCATCCACTTGTCTTCCACTTTTTAAAAAAATATATTGATATAGGTATATATATAATAGTAATAGCCCCCATAAGGGGGCTATTACTTACTTCTTCTTTTTCTTTGCTCCGCCTTTCTTTGCCATAGTTGTTTTGGCCGCCGCCTTTTTCTTGGCCATCGTTTAGCTTTTAATTTTTTAATCGGGCCGACCAAACCCGATCACTTATATTTTATTTGAGTTCAGTCGTACTTAATTTTCATCATTTACTTTATCAAATAAATTATAAACTAAGAAAAATTAAAAATCAAGAGATAAATGGTGGATAACTTATAAAATATGAATTTCCAGCTCTAGATCTACATCAAATTTATTTTTTACTTCTTCTTTAATTAAATCAATTAAATTTAAAACATCACAGGCTTTTGCATTTCCTAAATTTATAATAAAATTTGCATGTTTTTCTGAGATTTTTGCTCCGCCTATTTGTTTTCCTTTTAAGCCTGCTTTTTCAATAAAATAAGCTGCAGGAATTTTATTTCCTTTAATAACATTATCTTGTTCTGCCATTTCCACAATATCTTTTTTTAAATTAACTACTAAAAAATTTTTAAATATACTTCCAGCATTGGGGTATTCCATAGGATGATTATTTTTCCGATATTCTATTTTTTCCTGCATTATTTTTAGAAGTTCATTTTTATCAAAACCTGGTTCAAGTTTTAGTTTAGCTTCAATTAATAACCATTCAGAATTATTTTTGAAAAAAGAATTTCTATAAGTAAAATAACATTCATAATTTTTAAAAATTTTAAATTCTTTTGTTTTTAAATTAAGTGCACTGACTTCTAACAATATATCTTTAATTTCAAAACCAAAACATCCAGCATTATTCACAATCGCTCCGCCAACAGTACCTGGTAAACCACCAGCCCACTCTAATCCCTTATAACCTAAATTGCAAGCTTCAAAAACTAATTCACTCATATTTTTAGCTGCACCTATGACAACAATTCCGTCTTCAAAGAAATTAATATAGTCAAAACAAATTTTTAAAACAATCCCATCAAATCCTTCATCTTTAATTAAGAGGTTACTCCCACCTCCGATTACAAAAAAATTTACTTTATTTTTTTCAATAAAATCTATTGCTACTTCAACATCATTAAAATTTTTTAAAACTTTGAAATATTTGGCTGGCCCTCCGATTTTAAAAGTTGTAAGGGGCTTTAATATCACATCTTTTTCTATAAACATTTATAAAAGATTCTTAATTTCTTGAAAATTTTCGCAAAATTCCTTAATTAAATTAACACCAAACCCTGCTGAGCCTTTTGTTAATCCATCTTCTTCAGAGCTAGTCATTTTAGGAGCTATATCAATATGAACAAAATTAACAGGTTTTGCAAATTCCCATAAAAATATCGCTCCATGAATTGCTCCTCCATACTTTGATTTTCCAATATTTAAAATATCAGCAAAATTTGATTCAATATCTTTTTTATAAATTTCCCATAAAGGTAATGGCCATAAAAGATCTCCAGATATTTCTGAAATTTTAAGCATAAAATCTTGAAGTTCTTTTTTATTAGTAAATAAAGCACTTGCTTTGTTACCTAAAGCTATCATAGAAGCTCCAGTAAGAGTCGAAAATTCAACTATCAACGATGGTTTAAAGAATTTTTTTGAATAATCAATCGCATCAGCTAAAATAATTCTTCCTTCTGCATCTGTTGAACCCACTTCGATAGTTTTCCCTGATATAGTTTTTAAAACATCACCTGGGCGATAACTTTCAGCTGAGGGCATATTTTCTGCTAAAGGTATTAAGGTTTTAAAATTTAATTTGTATCCCAATCTTTTGATTAAAATAGATGAAGCTAAAACTGTAGCTGCACCAGTCATATCTAAATGCATTTCATTCATATAATCAGAGGGTTTTATTTGTAAGCCTCCACTATCAAAAGTAATTCCCTTCCCTATAAAATGAACCTCTTTATCCTTTTCTTGATTTTCTAAAATAACTAAATAAGGTTTTTCTTTAGAACCCCTTGAAACGCCTAAGATTCCACCTGCTTTTATCTTTTTTAATTTATTCTCATCTAGTATAGTAACTTTAAGATCTAAATTTTTAGTATATTCTTTAATAATTTCTACAAAGCTTGACGGAGTTAGATCACCTCCAGGTAAATTAGATAAAAATCGCGTTCGATTAATTTCTTCTGCGATAATAATTCCCCTTTTAACAGCTTGTTTAATTTCATTAACTTGTGTTTTATTAACCATTATTTCTATTTCTTTAACCTCAGGCCAACCTTCTTTAGGTGGTGTTTTATAATATCTCGAAAAATCAAAATCTGCGATTACAAAATTTAAAGTTAAAATTTCTGCAAGTTTATCTATGTTTAAGTTTTTTATCGAAAAATCGTTTAAGTAGATAGAAAATTTAGCTATTTTGTTATCTTTTAAAAATCTCAAAATTTTTCTTAATTCTGTATAAAAATTATATAAATTGTCATTATTTGAAGATCTCAATTTAATAAAAGCAAAATTTCCAAAGGGCGTATAGCCAATATATTTATCATGCTTTTTGATATCATTAAAAGTTGTTTTAAGAAAATTTTTTAAATTGGGATTCAAAAACAAAAAACTTTTAGCTTTATTTAAATTTTCTTCATTACAAACAATAACAACAAAATTTTTTGTTTTACCTTCAGGCAAAACTCTAAAATTAATTTTATTTTTATAGAAATTCAAATTCATTATGGCAGATAAGGTAACAAAGCCATTTGTCTTGCTCTTTTTATAGCCTGAGCTAGTTTCCTCTGATGCTTAGCACATAAACCTGTTTTTCCCCTTCCTTTGATTTTCATTCCCGCACTGATAAATTTTTTCAAAGTATCAACTTCTTTATAATCTATCTCCTTTGCATTTTGTGAACAAAAATAACATGTCATTTTTAAAAATTATAAAATAAAAAAATGTATAATTCAAGTTATCTTATTATAGCTCCAAATTTTTCTTTTAGTCTTTTTATAATTTGTTCCATAATATAATTTACTTCCTCTTCTGTTAATGTTCTTTGACCACTTCTAAAGATTAAATGATAAGCTATGCTTTTTTCATTTTCCTTTAGGGGAGCTCCCTGATAAATATCAAAAAGTTCAATATCTTCTAATAAATCTTTAGCAACATTATAAATTTCATCTTCAATTATATCTGATTGAATATATTCAGGTACAATTATAGAAATATCCCTTAAAATTGCAGGATAAACAGGAATATGTTCATAAAGCTTTTCTTTTTGATAATATTTCATTAAATTATTTAGACGAACCTCAATAATTAAAACAGGTTGGTCGATTTCATATTTTGTAAGAATATTTTTATTTATAAGACCGATAAAACCTAAATTTTCTTCCTCTTCAGTATGGATATAACCAAAAACATCAAATTCATCTTTGGGTAACTTCGAGGGAGTAATATGGAATTTTTTCAAACCTAAAAAGTTAGCAATATAACTTAAAATACTTTTACTATCAATTAAAACTTTATCTAAATCTTCAGAAGTAATTGAAATACACAAACCATCTTCTTCATTTATTTTTTTATTTATCCAACCTCCAATTTTACCTATTTCAAAAATATAGATATTTTTTGTTCTGAGCCAATTATATAAGCTTAGGTTTTTATTAATTACTTTTAAATGATTAATAAAAATAAATGGCCTGTAATATTTGTATAAATTACTTACTGGATTTAAAATTTCTATTGGTTTATGATAAAATTCCTTAATAAAAGTTACAAAGTTATTTAAATCATTATCATCAATAAAATTGTATGTCATAACTTCATTTAATCCTATTTTCTGCAACTCTTTTTTAAGAACGGTTGCAAATTGATAATTTTCTGCTGTTGAAGAAATTTTATGCACTGTTGGAAATTTAATTTCAATTTTATCGTATCCTAAAATCCTTATAACTTCTTCTATTAAATCAACTTCTTCTGTTAAATCTAATCTTTCTATAGGAACATTTACATATACGTATTCTGCTGTCTTTTTAATAAGGGTACAACCAATAATATATAAAATTTTTTCTATTTCTTTTTTATCAATTTCAAAGCCTAAATAATCAAATATTTTTTGATATCTTAACAAAATTTTTTTAGGTTTTTCTAGTGGTTTTAATTGAAAATATTTTTTTGCTACTTTTCCTTTAGCATATTTATGAATTAAATATGTTAGATTTTCTAAAGCTCTTAAACTATTAATATCAACAACTTTTCTTTCAAATCTATAACTTGCTTGAGTTTGAAGATTTAACATTCTGGAAGTTTTGTAAATACTTGCTGGATCAAAAATGGCTGCTTCGATAAAAATATTTTTAGTTTCCAAAGTAACTTCTGCAAATTTTGCTCCTTGAATTCCAGCCAAAGCTAAAATTTTTTTAGGATCTGCAATCACAATGGAATCCTTAGGAAGATTATAGTTTTCCTCTTTAAGTGAAGTGAAGATTTCTTTCTCTTTAGCCTCTCTTATAATAATTTTTGAATTTTCAATTTTGTCCAAATCAAAAATATGCAATGGAGCTCCAAATTTTATCATTACATAATTACTTAAATCAACTAAAAGATTAATTGAATTTAATCCATAAGCTTCAACAAATTCTTTTAACCATTTAGGCGAAGAAGAATTTTGAACTTCTAAAATTACTCTACCAAAATAGTTTAAACATTTTTGAGTTTTGCATTCTATTGTGATAAAATCACTATATTTTTTGTTAATTTCTTTAAATTTAAACTTTAAAGGTTTCAATTTAATTCCTGTAAGTGTAGAAATTTCTTGGGCTAATCCTATAATATTACCAGCATCAGCAAACCTATTTGATAAAATATCAACTTCTAAATATTTATCTTCAAGAATGGTTTCAAAAGATTTTTTGTTTAACAAATCTACTACTTTTTTCCAATTTGGTTTCTTAGTTAAAACTTCTTCTAAATCTTTTAATCTAAACTTCATGATTTTTATCTATTTAATCTTAATATTCTGTAAAAATTTAAAATTGTTTCAAAAATCTCAAGTCTCCTGAATGGAACAGTCTTACATCTGGAATATTATATTTTAACATCACTAATCTTTCTATTCCCAAACCAAAAGCATATCCATAATATTTATTAGTATCTATCATTGCTTGTTTTAACACAAAAGGATGAATCATGCCGGCACCAGCAACCTCTAAATATCCTGAATATTTGCAAACTTCACAACCCTCACCTTTACACAAAATACACTCTATATCTACCTCTAAACTTGGTTCAGTAAAAGGGAAATAAGATGTTCTGAAGACGACATTTAATTTTCTTCCTAAAAATTCTTCAAAAAAAATAAAAAAAATACCTTTAAGTTCTTGAAGATTACAACTTTTTCCTACGCCTAAGCCTTCTAATTGATGGAATTGCATTTCATGTCTTGAATCTATAGCTTCATGCCGATATACTTTTCCTGGAATTATAACTTTAAAGGGAATATTACGGTTTTTCAAGATTTCTACTTGATGAGCAGAGGTATGAGTTCTTAATAATAATCTTTGATTATTAAAATTATCAGATTTTATCCAAAGGGTATCCCATACATCTCTTGAGGGATGATTTTGGGGCATATTTAAAGAATCAAAGTTTTCATTTTCAGTAACAATTTCTTTCCCTAATTCTAAATCAAATCCCAGCTTTGAAAAAATATTAACCATTTCATCTATTGCTTGAGTTAAAATATGCAAATGACCTTTTTCGATTTTTTTACCTGGATGGTGAAGATCAAATTTAATAGTTGATTTTTGCTCAAATTTTTTCTTTAACTCGTCATAAATTTTTTCTATCTCTTCTTTAACAAAATTAAAATAACTACCTAATTCTTTCTTTTCATTATCTGGTAATTCAATTATTTTATTTAATATATTTTTAATTAAACCTTTTTTGCCCAAAAATTTAATTCTAAAATTTTCTAATTCTTGTAAATTTTTGATATTATTTTTCACTTCTTGTGCTTCTTTTAAAATATTTTCTAGTTCTTCTTTCATTTTTAAACAAAATTAATAGTTTTAATTTTCTTATTAAATTATAACCATAAATTCAATAAATTATAAATCCAAAGCTTCTTTAAGTGTTTCTGGATCTATAAATTCAATTTCTCCTCCTGTAGGAATTCCTTTTCTGGGTGTTTTTATTTGTACTTTATAATTACTTAAAATTTTCACAATTTCTTTTCTCAAAGGTTCTGCTTCTCTTGTAAAAGGTAAGGCTACTAACACCTCTTTTATATTTTTATCTTTTTCTGACCTTGCCTTTAATTTCTCTAATCTTTCTTTAACTAATTCTTTATCTTCAAATGGCAAAAGTAAGCCTCCTATTATAAAATATAAACCTTTATATTTTTTTAATTCTTCTATAGTAATAAGATCAGTTTCGCGAGCAACAATACACAACTGATGTTTATTTCTTTTTTCATCTAAACAAATATTACAATAAGTTCCTTCTAAAATTGGTAAATTGCATAATTTACAGAAATTTAGATTTTCAACTAATAACTTAAAATATTCAACAAATTTATTTTGAAAATTTTTATCTTGTTTTACAAACCAAAAGAATAACCTCCATGCTTGCCTTGGTCCTATCTCGGGAAAAGTATCTAATATTTGGATTATTTTTTTGAAAACAGGATTAAGCATGCAATAAAATTATAAAATTTTCTTAAAAAATATGAAAAAAGCAACGGAAATACTAAAAATAACAGCTATTAAGACCAAAAAGCTTCCTATATCTTTAATTATTTTTACTCTAGGGTTGTATTCTGAAGTAATTAAATTACAAATTTCTTCAATACATGTATTTATACCTTCTGCGAAAAAGACTAAAAGAATGGCTAAAATTACTATTAAAAATTCAATTGGTGAAAAATCAAAAATAGTTAAGAGCAAAATAATTATCAAAGAAATAAAAAGATTAATTCTAACGTGTTTATGAGTAAGGTAAATATATAAAAAACCTTCAAGGCTATTTTTGAAGCTTTGCAAAATATTTTGATTTTTCATATAATTATTATAATATTCAAGAGAAAGGAGGAGAAATTTAAAATTATATGCCCGGGTGGCGGAACTGGAAGACGCGTTGGGCTTAAAACCCAATGGCCTACAACAGGCCGTGAGGGTTCGACTCCCTCCCCGGGCACAATACCAGGGGTGGCGGAGTGGACAAACGCACCTGGCTGTAAACCAGGCGCCCTCGTGGCTGCGCAGGTTCGAATCCTGCCCCCTGGACAAACACATATTTGACTTACCTCAAAACCTTCTCCTGTAATAAAATAATCAATGTCAAATAATCAAAAAATAAAGATAATACTAATTTCTTTTATAATTTTTGTTTCTCTTCTTGTTTTCTTTTTATGAATTTCTATATTTAGAAAAATAGATACTAATTATTATTCATCTGTTAAATTACCTGATATTAAGTTAGCTGAAGAAGAAAAGAAGATAGCTGAAAAAGAGAAAGTAAGAAGATATAGATTAATGTGGGATGTAAAGAATATAGATTAAAGAATATAGATATTTATAATTTTAATATTTCTTCTAAAGGTCAGTATGGTTATATAGAATTTTTAAAAAGATGATAAATTATTTTAAGCAAATATAGGAAAAGATAAGATTTTTTAGTTCGAAATATATAAAGTAGAGGTGAGGAATAAAATTTTGCTTATTGATAAAAAAGTATATTACAAGATACAGCTTATTTTTGAAAGAAATAAAATAGAGGGTTATCCAGTCACTGGCCTGCTTTGCTGGTTGCATTTTAAAAAGAAATACTTTAAAAGAATTCCTGGAAAATATTAAAGAGGCTATTGTTTTATATTTAGAAGTGACGAGAAAGAATAAAAAGAGGAAAAATAGTAGTCATTCTTTGAAAGAGTAAAAACTTCTATAATTTACCCAGAACTGGATAATATTTCTGATTTTTTAATTTTGTTTTTAAAAGAGATTGTTTTATAATATTTTTAATACTTCAAATAATTATAGGATGCTAAGTAAAATATAAAAGCCCCCATAGCTCAATAGGAAGAGCGGGTGGCTTCGGACCACCAGGTTGCAGGTTCGAGTCCTGCTGGGGGCTATTGTTTTGGAGGGGTGCCGGAGTGGACTATCGGGACGGCCTGGAGAGCCGTGGCTCCTTAGCGGAGCCTCGTGGGTTCGAATCCCACCCCCTCCGCCTCATAATTTTTACATTTTAATTTGCGGGGTGGTGTAATGGTAGCACACGAGGCTCTGGACCTCGTGGTTCTGGTTCGAATCCAGACCCCGCAGCTGCAATTATTGAACTATTAATTCACCTTGAAGATCTGTTCTCCAATATTTTTTCTTCAAGCTTTTTAGTCTTTCAATTACTTCATTATGTGGATGTCCATATTTGTTTGGGCCAACTTGAATTATAGAATATATATTTCCTGTTATCTTTAAAAATTCATAACTTGACGAATATTTTGATCCATGATGAGGAATTAACAAATAATCAGAACTTACTAGCTCCCCATATTTATTGATTAAATATTTTTCAACCTTTTGATCAATATCACCTGTCAATAAAAAAGTTTTATTATTTTTATAAATTTTTAAAACCACCGAGTTTTGGTTATCAGTTTTGAATTTTCCAATTTCCGGATTTAAAATTAAAATTTTTTCATAATTTGTCTCAATCTTATCACCAGATTTTAAAGTTATTAAAGGAATATTTAATTCTTTAATTTTATTTAAAAGTATTTGATAAGTAGTTTCTTCGGTCTTTATAGGTGATACTATAAATAACCTGACATTAAATCTTTCTAAAATTGAAAAAGTACCTCCGTAATGGTCTTTGTCAAGATGTGATAATATTACTACATCTATTGTTCTGTCATAAAAAGGAATAAACTTATTTAAAGAAGAGATAATTTTAAATCCTTGAGGGCCAGTATCGTATAAAATTTGAAGTTTAGGGTTATAAATCAAAACACTATTTCCCTGCCCCACGTTTAGAAAAACAACATAAGAACTTCTATTTAATAAATCTAAAATTAAAAAAGATAAGGCGAAATTAATTAATAACAAAATTAAAATCAATTCTTTCATCTTTATTAATTTTATAAATAAAATAAGCTAAATAAAGATAAATAATTAAAGTTAAAACAAAAGGAATTGGAATGTAAATTTTAGGCATTTTAGACAAAATAGAGATAATCTTAAAGAAAATTTCAAAAGGTATATTTAAAATTTGGTTAAATGGATATAAAAATACAATTATTAAAGCAATAAAACCTAAAAGCATTAAAAAAGGAATAAAAGGTGCTAACAAAATATTATTCAAAAAAGAAAACAAATTAAATTCACCAAATTTATACCATATCAAAGGTAAAACCATAATTTGAGCTGAGATTGTTTCTGCAATTATTCTTGACTTTAAAATCTTTTCAAAAAAGCTACCTAAATAGACAATACCTATTGTAGCTAAAAAAGAAAGTTGGAATCCCAAATCTTCTAATAAAGCAGAAGGAGAAAATAGGGTGATAAGAAATAATGTTGATAATAAAATGTTTCTGGTAAGCGGTATCCTTCCTACAAGCTTTGCTAAAATTAAAGCAATTGTCATTATACCAGCTCTTATTACTGATGATTGAAATCCTGTAAGAATTACAAATAGTAAAATAAAAATAACCGAGAAAAGTTTTATAGTAATTGAAGATAACCCTAAAGCAACTAAAGTAAGGTAGGTAATATTTGTAAGAACTGTTAAATTATATCCAGACATCGCCGTTATGTGCAAAAGACCTGTTTCTTTAAAATAATTTCTTAATTCTCTATTTTTTATTTCTTCTCCATACAAAATACCAGATATTATTTCACTGCTATTTAAAGAATAATTTTTTCTAATAAGATAATTTATCTTATCCTTTAAAATAAATATTGGTTCATAAATAGATTTTTCTATATTTTTTATATTTTTTAAAAAAATTTTATTTTCTAAAACTTCGAAATCTCCATTTAATTTTGTTTTAGGATGTAAATTTAAATAGATAGGTGCATAAAGAAAATATTTATCATTCTTATAAGAAACTAAGTATCTTCTATAGTTCTCTGTTGGTGATAATTCTCTTTCTATTATGATCGAATCATCAATATCGTTTAGAAAAATTTTTGTATAAAAGTTAGCGTAAAAAAAGCCAATTACAAAAAAGGAAATGAAAATTATTAAAAATTTAAAATTAATTTTATTGAGAAGTAAAAATGAAAAAATTATTAAGCTAAGTATTACAAATTCTTTAAGATAAAAAGAAAAGGCACCTAAAATAAAAAATAAAATTAGAAAAAATAGAAAATTAGCTATCATTAAGGACCACCAAAAATAGTTTTAACTGCACTAATAATTCCTGTAATAATTAAAAGCAAAAAGTAGCCTATTATTGCCCATTTGATGTATTCTGAACCAGTTTGGATATTTTGCAAATTTAAAGGAGAGATTAAATAAAATATAGCTCCAATTACTAAAAGCAATATAAATATAGGGGGGGCTAATTGAAAAAGAAAGTTCTTAATCTCATTGAATATTTTTTCTGGCGTAATTTGAGCAAAACTCTGGGCTCCTTTATGATCTGGAGAAAATATAATTGGTGGTATAACAGCAATAGATTCCTGAGTGGGTTGAACTACTATCACCGCAGGTTCTACTGTAATCTTCCATGTTTCTTTCAATATTCTATTCACCTCTTCAGCACTTTTTGCAATAGTTTCTTTTTGTTCTCTAAAACTTTGTATTGTTGTTACACATTTATCCAGAGTGGGGTTTTTTAAAAAATCCAATAAGTTATCTGCGGTTTTTAAAATAGCTTCTTGATTTTTCTCCTGTAACAATTGGCGGTTAATTAGAGAAATAGCTTTATTGGTTAAATTGTTTATTTTGTTTAGCAACTCTTTGTATTTATCTTCCTGTGTATTCCACAATTCTAATAAAGGCCTATAAAATTGGTTCATTAAAGCCTTAGCAGTCGTCTCAATACTAGCTATCTCAAATCCTATTTTATGTGCTTCCCTAGATAATACCTCAGCACATTTCTTAAGTCTAGGATCTTGATTAATTTTCCTTTTTAAATTTTCGAGATTTATCTGTTGTAGATATATATTTCTTAAAATTTGTAAGTTCTCATTTTCTGAAAACCTTTCATAATTCTTACCTAAGGCTTCATCTAAAATAGACCTATATACTTTTAATAATGACAAAAAAGCATGGCTTCGAGCTAATTTATTTATAAAAAATTCTTCTTTTGTAGAATAATTTTTAACGGCTACTTCTACATCAGACTGATAAAGAGGATTAAACATTCCATAAAGTACATCTTCTCCCCGTAAGAAGCCCGATTTAAAGCTGTCAATATAGTGGATTAGAAAATTACTTCTGCCTAAAATAGACGTATTTATTTTCTTCTCCAGCTCAGGTTTTTGGCAGTCTAACTGATGAGGGGATTCTATTAAATTTTCTTCAAGAATAGATACCAGTTTCCCTTTATAGTTCTTGCTATTTTCATCTACCCTACAACCTTCTAAAACTATAGACATATTCAATTCTTTATTGATGTATTCTTCATATTCACTAACTAATTTATTTATTATAATTTCAAATCTGTCAGCACTTTGAGCATATACTAATTTAATTATTAATACTATACTAATTACTAAACCAATTGTTATTTTCCTAACCATTGTATTGCTTTCATAATTTGTTCAGCTGTAAATAAAATTATAAAACCAACTATTGACCAAATGATAATTTTTTTAGCATTTTCTATGGCATCTTTTTTAAAAGGACTAAAAACTAAAAGACCCGCTGAATAGGTTAAAGCAAGTACAAACAAAAAAACAGCTAAATATTGCAAAGCTTTAGTAACAGCTATAATACAATTAGTAACTTTTTCTAAAGCGGTACTTCCTTTAGCACATCTTACATCAGCAAAGGGTCTAAATCTTATATAAAAATATTTCCATGCATCAGGTTCTACAGGAGAAACAGCAGAAGATTGTGGGGGCTGAGAAGATTGAGGAGGGGGAGATGAATATTGAGAAGGAAGTTGAGAGATTTGAGGAGAGAACTGGGAAGGTTTAGGCTGAGATTGAGGAGATTGAGCAAGCTGATAAGATTGAGGAAAAGAGTAAACAAAAGAAGCAAAAATAGTTTGAGCAAATATTAAATTGCTAAAAGTAATTATAAAAAGTGAAATAATGAATCTTTGTTTTCTCATATTAAGAAGGATAATATACTTTGGGTCTTAAAAAGTCTAATAATAAATCAAATAAAATTCCTGACAGAAGTAAAATAATATAACTAGTAACTGCATTAATCATTAAACCTTTTCCTTTTTCTAATAAATCTCTCCTATAACCTCCTAACATCACCATAAATGCTCCAATCAGAGCTATGATTACTGCTATCCAGTATCCTAGAATCAACATTACTCTTATAGCGTTTTGTAAGGCTATCACAAAATCATTTAACGAACAAATACCATATGCACATTCTGTTTTCACTATCGGAATTGGTCCTGACGGTTGATTTTGTGAATAGGCGATACTCTTGAGTAAAAACAAAATTATTAAAAAAAATATTAAATTTTTCATTTTTTGTTGAAAAATTTATTAATTTGTTCTGTTTTCATAATTCTTTTAATGCTTTCTTTATCACTTAACCAATTTTGAATATCAATTTTAATTGCGTTTTCAAAGTATGGTCTATTGAATTCTTTAAAATAATCTCCTATTAATAAATCTTTAACAATTTCTTTTTTCTGTTTATCAACTTGTCCTATTAAAATTTTTTTCACAGGAAGTAAATTTTTCTTATTTATGAAGTTTTCATAGTATTTATCAAAAAACTCTAATACCATCCAAGCATATTTATGTTTTCCTTGCTTGGGCACAGCAAAGAAATAACTCTTTATATAATTGTAATTTTTTATATTATTAGTAAATCTCATAAAAGGATAAATTTCTAATTTAATTCTTTTATTTATGTTCAAAATTTTATCTTTGTCAGAATATAAACCAAAAATTAAAGCTGCTTGACCCTGAGCAAAGGCTACAAATGAATTAGGAAGGTAATTTTCCCAAGAAAAATTATGAGATAATTTATTAGAAAATTGTGTATAAAAATCTAATGTTTTATAAAAACTCTCGGGGTATTTGTAATAATCCTGGTTTAAATTTTTATGAATAGTTACAAAAATTTCATATAACCTATCAATGTTGTTAGCTGTACCTAAAGCAATTGGCGCTACTTTAATATTATTAGAGTTATCTAGAGTCCTTAAAGAAGGAATAACTTGCTGAAGTTCTTCGAATGTCTTAGGCGCCGTCAACAAACCTGCATTATTTAAATACTCTCTATTAGCAAAAGTTACTAAAACATCAAAATAAAGTGGATAAGCTATTAATTTGTTATCAAAAGGTTCTAATATACTCTCTGAATATACATCTATATTGAAATTTTTACCTTCATATCCTTTGAAAATTTTTAGATTTTCTAATAAAAAATCAGAATCTACAAAAACAATATCTGGGATATTACCTTGAGCTATTTCTTGTAAAAGATTATTTTTTATATCATTTAAATCTTTTTGCTTTAAATTTAAATTAATACAATATTTCCTTGCGTGTTTAGAAAATTCTTGAAAGTCATTAAAATTAAATGGAGACCAAATAGTGATTGTTTGGTTATAACAAGGAAGATTTTCTCGAAATGATTTAGACAATATTTTATTTAGATATAGAAATCCTCCTATTATTAATATAATTATAATTATTATACCTATGAATATTTGGACAACTCTGTTAGTTTTAATTTTTTCTATAATTTCATCCATTTTATTTTTTAACTACTATCAAATAATAATTATCACCTATAAATTTTTGAGATTCAATTTTTAAATTTTTAACTTGAAAATAAGATCTAATGCTTTCTAGGCTAACAGGAATACCATGTAAAAAGGGTAATTTTTTAGCGGGTTCTAAAATAATCATGAAACCACTATCTTTTAAAATTCTTAATCCTTCATCTAAAATCTTTTCATAATTTTCATTTTGGAATAAAATTTGGCTTATAAAAACAACATCAAAAAAATTATCTTCATAAGGTAGATTTTGAACATTTCCCTTGTAAAATACTACATTATTAAATCCTAAAAGGTCTATTAACTCCTTAGTTTCTTTAATAGCATCTTCCAAAATATCTACAGCATAAACTCTGCCTTCTGGTCCTACTTTTTCTGCCAATAAAGAAGTAAAATATCCACTTCCACAACCAAATTCAGCAATTTTATCGCCATTTTTTATAAAGAAGTTGGAACCTAATTCTTGAATTATTGCTTTAGGCTTTAAGAACATTAAATAATTATAAATCTACTTCTGTATTTTTTATTGGAATTTCTGCTTTTATTCCTAAATAATCTTCTATTTTAGATTTTAAAACAACCTTTGCATTTTGCTCACCTTGAACTAAAAATATTTTTTTAAGCTTAAATCTTTGTGGGAAAATCCAATCAATTAAAGCTTTTTGATCTTTATGACCTGAATAAGCTAATATTTTTTCTATTTTTGCTTTCACTATATATTTTTCACCATCTAAATAGATTTCTTTTGCTCCTTCAAGAATTTGTCTTCCTATAGAACCTTTTGATTGATAACCTACAAAAAGAATAGTTGTAGATTCGTTTTGAACAAAATATTTTAAAATATCAATAATTCTTCCACCCTGAAGCATACCTGAACTTGAAATTATTATTTTAGCTGCTGGATAATTTTTTATTTTTCTAAAATCTTTACTCTCATAAATTATCTCTGCATAATCTAAATCTTCTAAATCTCTATGAACAAAAAACTTCTTTGCATTCTCATTAAAATAATTTGTATACTTATCATAAATTCTAAAAATCCTGATAGCCAAAGGGCTATCTAAAAATACTTTTATCTCCGGTACTTTTTTGTTTTCAATTAAATCAATAATATCGTATAAAATTTCTTGAGTTCTTTCCAAAGCAAAAGCTGGAATAATTAAAGTTCTTTTCTCTTTTAAGGTTTCTTCTATGATATCTTCCAAAATTTCTTTTCTATTCTCTAAATTTTCATGAAGTCTATCACCATATGTAGATTCTAAAATTAAATAATCATCTTCTGGTAAATCTTCAGCTGGTTTTAAAATTGAATCTATATTTCCTAAATCACCGCTAAAAACTATTTTTTTATTTCCTTCTTCTAATTTAATAAAAGCTGAGCCTAAAATATGACCAGCATCAAAAAATTCTATTTTTAAACCATCAAATTCCAAAATCTCATGATAATCAACTGTCCTCCAGCGAGTAAAAATTCTTTCTACAATTTCTTCGTTATATATTTCTTTTACATCAAAATCTAATCCTTTGCATTTTTCAGCAATTACTTTATTAGCATCTAATAAAATTTCTTTAGCTAAATCTTTTGTTGGCAAGGTGCTTATTATCTCCCCCTTAAATCCATCATATATAAGCTTGGGCAACCTGCCTATATGATCTAAATGAGAATGAGTAATTAAAACAAATTTAATTTCTTCAGGATTATAAGGAAAGTCTTCAAAATTTTCTAATTCACAAATATTTTCCCTTTGTATTAAACCACAATCAATTAAAAAACTGATTTTTTCAGTTTTAAGTAAATAATTTGCTCCTGTTACTTCTTCTGTGCCTCCGCAAAATTTAATTTTCATTTCTTATTAATTTTATTAAATAATTTTTTCTAAAAATAAATAAAGTTAAATGATAAAATTTGTTAAATCAGCAAGTGAAATAAATAGTCAACCAATGAATTTAAAAAAGGAAAAGCAAAATAGATAAAAATAAAAATAAAAAAGAAACCAAATTGTTCTAAAAACATCAAAGTTTGAGGGTCTAAATTTTTAAGAAAAACACGAGAACCATCCAAAGGAGGAATGGGTATTAAATTGAAAACAGCTAATAATAAGTTTAATCTTATAAGCGGTAAAATTGGCTCTAAAAAAATTCCACTAAAATAAAACAATTTGTATATAGCAGCTAAAATTATAGCTACTACAATATTAGTTAATGGTCCAGCGATAGCAACTAAGGCCATATCTCTTTCTGGTTTTTCGAAGTTATAAGGATTAATAGGAACAGGTTTTGCCCAACCTATCAAAAAACCTCCTGTTAAATATGTAATTAACGGAAGCAAAAAAGAACCTATAGGATCTAAATGAGCTAAGGGGTTCAATGTCAATCTTCCTGCATATCTTGGAGTATAGTCTCCTAATTTTTCAGCTATATAACCATGTGCTAACTCATGAAACACAATAGAATAAACTAACCCAATTATTAAAATTACTATTTCCATTTAGGCAATTTCTAATAATGCATCTTTGAAGTTTTTATAAATCTCCAATTTTAATTTATTAAAAATTTCATCTCTTAAAATAAATTTACATCTGAAGACAATTTCTAATTCTACAAAATTTTCTCCTATATTAATATTATAAATTTTTAATTTTTGAATTTTATCATTTTCTAAAGAAGCTAAAAAGCTTTCGAGATTTTCAAGAAAATTTTCTAAATTTTCTGGTTTTTTAAATTTTACTTTGATAAAATTTCGTTTTAATTCTCTGGTTAGATTAAAAACTGTATTAATTTGGTTATTAGGAATAAAAATTAAATTTCTCTCAAAATCTCTTAAAACTACATGCCTTAAATTAAATTCAATTACTTTTCCTATAAAAGTATTATTTATATTCACCCATTCACCTTTTCTCATCTGGTCTTCAAATATTAATATCCAACCTTTTATTATATCTTGAATTAATCCTTGAAAAATATAAACTATTGTTGCTCCAATAACTCCAGCGCCAGTTAAAACATGAATTATGTTAATATTAAATACTTTTAAAAGAAGAATTAAAAAAATAAAACTAAAAATAATTTTTAAAATTGAATTAAAAACAGAAGAGAGTGTTATAATACGATCATGGGAAAATGCAGTGTTTTTGATGTTTAGGCTGAGCTTAATTACTCTGTTAATTATTCTTTTGCTTATTAAATATAAAACTGCTATTATTATCAAAGAAAAAAGCAAAGTTAAAATTTTATCTGAATTAAATTTTAAAAATATTAAAATTCTTTGTAAAAGCTCAACAGTTTTTTCTGTATAAAAATTTTTAATATAAATTAGCTTTCCCTCCATTAAATTTTATTATAAACCATTGTCTTGAGAAGTTTTCCTAAAAATATTTTTTAAAGAAAACTAAAAAATAGTGGTCGGGCAGGGAGAGTTCAAAAATTAAATGAAAACTTTGTTTTGTTTACAAATTTTTAAAGCTTTATTTAGAATTTTAATTGTTTCATCGTAAGTTTTTCTATCAACAGGATAAGGAGTGCCATCTTTGCCACCATGTGCAAAAGTATATCGTGCTGGATCAATTTTAGAAACAGGTTTTTGGTAGATCAATTCACTTACTAAAGATAATGCTCTAATTGTTTTAGGTCCTACTCCTTCTATTAATAATAATTTTTCTATTGTATTTATTTGTAAAAAACTAGCTTTTTCTATTGTTTTTTTCAATCTTTTAATATCAAATTTTTCTTCTAAAACTGGATGATATTTAAATTCAATATTTGGTAAAAAAAGATTTTTAGAAGGTTTATTTAGATAATTTAAATCTCTTATAAGATCTTTAGGTGAATTTATAAGTTCTATAATCTGCTTTTTATTTTCTAAACTTTCTTTAGCAGTTAAATTTAAAACATTTTTGAAAATTTTTTGAGAAACAATTCCTGTATGCGGCTCTAAAGTAATATCTTCTTTTAATGTACCGCTCCACCAATGATATCTTCTAGCTAGTTCATAACTAATGTTCATTCCTTGTTGAATTACAGTAAAATTTCCATTTTCAGAGATGATAAAGCAGTGATGATAAATATTAAATCCATCTTGAATTAAAGAATTATCTATTTTAGCAATTAACTTTGAATAATTTATATAAGGCAAAGGATCAAATCCTAACTTTTCACCTAAAAATAAAAGTTCGTCAGGGGTTTTTCTTGAAGCTTTCCCCTTACCACCGCAAACATAAATTCCTAAATTTCTTTCTTTTAACACAGATTTTAGTGCTGCTGTTGTTGTGACTGTAAGACCAGATGAATTCCAATCAAAGGCTAAAGCACAACCAAAAGCTTGAAACCAATAAGGATCACTTAATTTTTTCAAAAATTCCTCAGGGCCAAATTCTTCAATAATAATCTCACTCATTATTCCAGCAAGTTTTTTCATTTTTTCAAACAACCATCTCGGGCATCTTCCAGTATCTAAACTAAAAGTTGCTGTTCCTGTTTTCATTAGTCAATTTCTATTAATTCCTTAGTAGAGGTTTTATATTTATAAGCTTTTTCCCCTGGTCTAGGAATAATTTGAATTATAAATTCATGCGTTTGAGGATCTTCTATATATAAAAATCCATAACCATCCAGATTTATATTTTCTTCAATCAAAATTTCAATTACTTCATGAATATGTTTTTCTGCTTCTTCTCTATAGGATTCTTTATAAATTTTAGTAATCAAATAACCATTAATTTCTTCTGTTATTCTTTTAAAATTTTCTTTTAATTTCTCCATAGCCGGCAGTGGGATTCGAACCCACGACCTGGCGCTTACAAGGCGCCCGCTCTACCGCTGAGCTATGCCGGCTATTTAAATTATATCAAATTTTTATTTCTTTTCTTGCTTTTTCAATTAACCAAAGGGGTGCAAAAAATCCTAAAAATGCTAACCACAAAAAGAATCCTGAAACTAAAAGCCCCCCAGCTAATTGAAGATTTTCCAAAATAGGTTGCCATTTTTGTTCTTTCTCTTCTTCTTTCTTCTCTTCTTCTTTCGCTTTTTCAACTTCTTCAGCTATTTTTTTCAAGCTTCCTAAGAGTAGCTCTAATTGTTCTTGGGGCAAGTTAACTATTGTTGGTATCTGCTCTTTTAAACGCTCAATAAATTCATTTACGTATTTTTCAGCTTGTTCTCTAGCTGCTTTAGAATCTAACCCCTCTTTTTGATATTTTTTTGCATAATTTTCTATTAATAAATCTCTTTTTCTTTCAATAACATTTATAAGTGCTTTTAAATATTTCTCTAAATCTTCCTTTTTTTCGAGCTTTTTTATTAATTTTAGTTGTAAATAAACTTTCCATTCATTTTGTATTTTAAATTTTCTTTCCTTAAATTGAACCTCATCAGCTTTAGTTATAAAATATATTAGATCATCTATAGAGCATTTTTTCTCTAAAAATTCTTCAACTTTCTTTTTCTTTGATTCATCTCCTAATAAACTTGCGTTGCTTAAAAGTAAAAGACCAATATATCTTCTTATAATTTCTTTTAATGCTTCTTCATTTTCTGCAAAAATTTTCTCTATAGCCTTTTGTTCTTTTTGTTCCTCTAATTTCGGTCTTATTTCTTCTTCAATTATTCTTCTCAGTTCCTCATTAAACTCATTTGGTTTTTCTACAACTAAGTTGATAAATTCTCCATATTCTTGCGTAATGCTCTGGAGAAGACTTTCAATTCTATCTTTCAAAGATTCAGCTTCTATTTCCCTTTGTTGTTCTACTTCTGAAGGTAATTCGGCCTTAGTTTTTTGTGGCCCAATTACTACTTGAGAATCTTCCGAACTTACGCTTTTTGCTACTATACTTCCATCTGGGTTTAAAACTAAATAACATCCTTGTTCATAACCATTCTGTATCGTAGTATAAAATGATTGGTTAGAGTGAAAGGTAATTATATTTTCTTGTTGTACAACAGCAATTTTTTGTTCCTTTAAATACTCATATTGATGTCCTCTAATTAGATATCGAAAGCCTAAATTTTGTACTACCTTGGAAAGAAGAGAGAAGGGAATTCTGTATTCACCAACCCCTCTCGTACCTTTCATTGTATCAGGCTGATTTTCGTCCGTTATATCATCCCAATAAATATGCAATAATTTATCTCTTGTTCGTAAATCTATAAAGTCTCCCAACTTTAACTGTTCAGCTTCTTTTAATACCCTTTCATTAAAAGTTTCACGTGTTTCTTCTTGTTTGAAACGAGGATCTATCTTTATTGGAAGACCCCCATGAGTAAAAATAATTTCTCTCCATATTACTCCATAAGGAAGCTTAGAGAATGTTTTCAGTAACAGATCTTCTACGGGATCGAATGTCGAGTTTGGATCGTAAGCTTTTTTGGCACTCTCAATTAAAGTCTCTGTAAATTCTGCTGGGTCAATCACTATTTTATATTTGGAAGCAGGCTCTTTTTCTGTTTCATCTACTTCAATATGATCTTCATGGTCTGCCTTCATTATAATTACCTCATCTCCGTATTTCCTTTTTAAATCAAACAATGCTTTTACAACCTCAAAACTATATTCTCCTCTATCTACAAAATCCCCCATACAAACAAATGCTACTTTTTCTTTTTTTTGTTTTCTTTGTGTAAATTCATTTATAGCTTTTTGTAAAGCATCAACATCACCATGAATATCTGTAACTGCTATAATAGTATAATCATCTGGGATATAAACTAAGCCAAATAGATTTGTAATTTTTTCTTTTCTCTCGAGTTCCCCCAAAATTTCTATAAGATTCTCTCTTTTTTCAGCTTTTTTTAAACTATCAATTATTTCTTCTTTCGTTTTTTTGTACTCAGTCTTAGCCTTTAAATATTCATCTAACCATCCTGTTTCCTCTTCTAGTATTCCTTGAATTTTCTCTAAATTCAATTCTTTCCATCTTTCTAAAATCATATCAGGAGCATCTTTCTTAGGCTGAGATTGTCCTTCTGGTGAAGGTTGAGAAGGTTGTTTATCACGCCTAAAAGGCCCCCAACGCATTAATTAAATTATAACAAAATTTGTTTAAAAATGAAAAACAAAATTTTTATCATATTGACAAGAATATATAAATATATGGTATCATAAAGATGGAACACTGAAAGGAGGGATGGAGGAATGGGAATGTTTATTTTTATTATATTTACCTTCACAATAGGATTTGGGATAGTAATATTAATATTTTTGCTGGAAATAAAGATTTTATCTTTTATATTAAATTATATTAAATCTTAAAAATACGGTAGAAGAAGATATATTTAGTGCTAATAGAGAAATTATAAAAATATATAGAAAATTTTATTATTTTTACTTTAATATTGTGTTTTCTTTTCTTTATATTAATATATTTTTTTATCTTCTGCTTTCTTTATGCTTTGTATGTTTAGCACACCATTTACAAAATTTATTTAATTCCAATTTCTTTTCACTTCCCTTTTTCTTCCAAATATAATAATTAGCTCTATTACAAACTGTGCATTTTAATCTTACTAAATTTCTTGTTTTTGTTGCCATTTTATTAAATTATAAACAAAATAAATTTAATTAACAAATCTTTATTTTCTTAATAGTAAAAATATTTTATAAAATTTCAGCTTTTATAATTTTATCTAATAATTTTGTTGGTTGATTAATCCTTTTTACCACAGGAATATTTTTAACTTTAACAAATTCCATTTTTTCATTAATAACTACTAAAGTGTCATCATCATTTACACAATCTACAAAAATCAATTCACCAAATTTTTCCTTAGGCCCAAAAATTTTAATCCCCTTCCCTCCCCTTCTTTGAATATTAATTTCTTTTATATATATTTTCTTTGCATACCCATTTGAAAACAACATTAAGAGGTAATTTTTATTTAATGATGTAATACCAAAAAGAAAATCATGGTGCAATTTCATAACTTTTACTCCTGAACCTATTCTTGTTTGAACAGGTAAATCATTTTTTATTCCTAAGCCAAAGCCATTAGTACTTAAAAGAAAAATATTGTAAGAACCGTCTAAGAGGATTTTTATTACCTCATCTTTGTTTTTAAGTTTAATTGCTTGAACACCCGTTCTTTTCACTGATAAAGCATCCTCAATTTTTATTTTTTTACCTAGGCCATTTTTTGTAAAAATAAGCAAGTTTTTAGCCTCTGTTGGTCTTATCACATCTAATATTTCATCTCCTTTATCAATAATTAAATTTGTTTCTAAATATTTAGGAGAATTATAAAAATCACTTACGCTTAATGAGTAGATTTTTCCTTTTTTAGTATAAGCTAATAGTTTTTCGGTTGTTTTAGTTAAAATAATCTTTCCAAAGTTTTCTTTATCTTTCAAAATTTTTTCGATAGGAGTGTCTAATTTATATGTCTTTACAAATTTCTTTTGGTTAATAAAAAGAATTACATCCTCTTCTTTAATTTCTTCTTCTAATTTTGTGGGAATTATCTCTTCTTCTTTGATTTCTGTTCTTCTTTTATCGCCATATTTTTTGCTAATTTCATCCGTTTCTTTGATGATAATTTCATCAATCTTTTTAGGATATTTCAAAATAATTTCTAATTCTTGTTTAAGTCTTAATTTTTCATTTAGCTCATCAATTATTCTTTTTGTTTCTAAGGAAGTTAAAGTTCGTAAGGGCATTTCTAAAATCGCATCGGCTTGTCTTTCATTTATTTTTAATTTATTCATTAAATTCTTTTTAGCTGATTCTCTATCACTTGATTTTTTAATAATTCTAATTACAGTATCAATATCTTGAAGGGCTTTTTTAAATCCTTCTAAAATTTCTATTCTTTCTTTAGTTCTCTCTAAATCATATTTAGTTCTTCTTCTAATAACTTCTCTTCTATGATTAATCCAGCTTATCAGTATTTCTTTTAAGTTGAAAATTTTAGGCTGTATTCCTTCTTCCAAGGCAATAAAATTGAAATAGTGATTTTTTTGAAGATCTGTTAATCTAAATAATTTTTCAATTATATTTTTCAAAAATGATTCATCTTTCTCAGAAACTTCAATAACTATTCTCATTCCTTCTTTATTAGATTCATCTCTTATTTCTTTTATTTCGGGAATAACTTTATTTAAGCTTAAATTAGCTATTTGCTGAACAAGCTCTGCTTTATTTACTTGCCAAGGAATTTCTGTAATTACTATTCTTTTAGCTCCTCTTTTAGTTTCTTCTATTTTTACCCTTCCTCTAATTAAAATTCCTCCTCTCCCGGTTTTATAAGCTTCTAATAAAGATTTCTTTCCATAAACAATACCACCTGTAGGAAAATCAGGACCTTTTATTATTTCTAGCAAATCTTTTATGTTAAGTTCTGGATTTTCTATTAATTTTTTTACGGCCTCGCAAACCTCAGCTAAATTATGAGGAGGGATATTAGTTGCCATACCAACAGCAATACCTAAACTGCCGTTCAAAATTAATTGGGGAATTTTAGAAGGCAAAACTATAGGTTCTTTTCTTGTATTATCGTAGTTTGACCTGAAATTAACTGTATCTTTTTCAACATCTGCTAACATTTCTACAGCAAAAGGGGAAAGTTTAGCTTCTGTATATCTATAAGCTGCAGGTGGGTCTCCATCAACCGATCCAAAATTTCCCTGCCCAATTACTAATGGGTATCTCATTGAAAAATCCTGGGCCAACCTTACAAGCGATTCATAAACAGCTTGATCTCCATGAGGATGATATCGTGCGATAGTATTACCAACAATATTAGCACATTTAGTAAACTTTTCATTGGGCCATAATCCTAATTCTTTCATCACATATAAAATTCTTCTCTGAACTGGCTTTAAACCATCTCTTACATCAGGTAAGGCTCGCGAGATTATGACACTTAAAGCATAATCTAAATAAGAAGAGCGCAGTTCTGATGCTATTTCGCTTATTTTTATTTTTTCTTTCATTTTTGAAGATTGCTAAAAAGATTTAAAATAGCATTGAAAATAGTAGCTACTCCTGTTTTAAAAGCATTTGCCGTAGTAACCATTATAACTTCTGCTGGTGATGGTTTTAATCCTAAGGGCGGTATAATATGACCTCCCTGAAACCACCATAAAAACATAATAATCACAAATATTCCTATAGCATATTTCCAACTTTTCCATCTTTTTCTTATTTCTTCAAATTGATTTTGCTCCATTATATTAAAAGATAATTTTTCTCTTCTAATTTTTTAAGGTTTAATTTTAAATCTTTAACTTTTTCTCCTTTAAAATTTTCGGACTTTTCTATAAAAATTACTACTTTTAATTTTAAATCATTTTTAAATTTTTGCCAACTTTTTATATTTTTAAAAATCCCTATATCTATCGTCTCATCAAATTCTTCTTTTATCTTTTTATAAATATCCTCTTTGATCTCGCTCGTGGTATATAAAATTTTTGTTTCCCTGGTTCCCCAAACAAATATTATATTTTCACCGTTTTGATAGCCCCTAAAAAAGATTCCTTTTATCTCATACTCTCCAGGTAAATTAATGATATTACTTTCATTGATATTGGGGGTGATTTTTGATAAAATTTTAATATCTGATGTTTTTGACTTCAAAGATTCAGCAGCAATTTTTATATCGTTTAATTTTATTTCTAATCCATCCTCAATTTTTTTGATTTCCATTTGAAAATTATTATATAATATTTTCTATGGTTATGCAAACCAATAAAAAGATTACAATCAAACCAAAGCTTAGAAATGCAAATATTGGAGATATTGTTAATGGTTTTGTTCTTAAAAAACGGGCAAGAGAAATATATGTAGAATTACCTTATTTGGGAGTAGGGAGAATTTATGGAACAGAATATATGAAAGCAAAAAATTTAATTAGTAAGATCAAAGAAGGTGATGAAGTTGTAGTCAAAATTATAGGCCTTGATGATGGCTATGGAAATTTTGAATTAGAACTTCAAGATATAGAATATATAAGTACATGGTTAAAAGCTAAGGAAGCTATGAATGAAAAAAAGATTTTAGAATTAGAAGTGACAGAAATCAATAAGGGTGGTTTAATAGTTGAATTTAAGGGTTTAAAGGGATTTGTTCCTTTATCACAACTAACACCAACAAATTACCCAAGAATAGGAGAATTTGATAAGAAAAAAATTACTGAACATTTACAACAATTGCTAGGTAAAAAATTAAAACTGAGAATAATTAACGTTGATCCTGCTTCGCAAAAATTAATTTTATCTGAAAAAGCTGCTTATGTTGAAGAATATCAAAAAATATTAAGCCAATTCAAAGTTGGTGAATTAAAAGAAGTCGAGGTTTTAGGAACAAGTAAATTTGGGGTTTTTGTAAGATTTCATAATGACCCTCCTATTGATGGCTTAATTCATATCAATGAAATTCCTGAAAAATACAAAAACCCAGAAGAAACATTCAAAAAAGGAGATAGGATAACAGCAAAAATAATAAAAATTGAGGCTGATAGAGTCAGTCTTTCCTTGAAAGATCTCATAGAAGATCCATGGGTATCTTTTCCTAAAAAATATAAAGTTGGAGATAGTATTAAAGGAAAGGTGATAGAAATTTCTCAATTTTTTGCTGTGGTAGAAGTTGAAGGTATAAAAGGTGTTGTTTTAGAAAATTTCGAAAATCTAGAATTAAATAAAGACTGTTCTTTTATAATTGAACAATTAGATGCTAACAATAAAAAACTCATCTTAACTTTTAAAAATGCGAATTAACAACCAGCTACTAAATTTAGCTTTAATTTTAATTAGCATTATTTTGTTTATTTTCTTTTTTTCATCTTATATTAGTTATAAAAATTTAAAAGTAGTTTCCTTATATGAATTTAAAAATTTAATAGAAAAAGATCAAATAAGAAAGATTTTGATATACGATAATTTTATTCTTGCAGAAACTATAAATCAGGAAATAATTAAAGTAAATAAAGAAACAGGAGTAACTTTTTGGGAAATTGCTAAAGATTTAAATATTCCCCAAGAAAAATTGCAAAGGGTTGAAATAGCTTCTCAAAATAAAACTTCTCAGGAAATCATTTGGGCCTTAATAATAAATCTTCTTCCTGTTATTATTATAATTGGTATATTTTGGTATATGTTTTCTCAAGCACAAAAAGGAACAGGGCAAATATTTTCTTTTTCTAAATCAGGAATAAAAATGTATGACCCTAGAAAAGAAAGAATAACATTTGATGATGTTGCAGGTTTAAAAGAAGCTAAAGAAGAATTAAAGGAAATAATTGAGTTCTTAAAAAATCCACAAAAATTTTTATTATTAGGAGCAAGAGTGCCTAAGGGAGTTTTATTAGTAGGTCCACCAGGCACAGGAAAAACATTATTGGCAAAAGCAACAGCTTATGAAGCTCGTGTTCCATTTTTCTATATTTCAGGATCAGAATTTATAGAACTTTTTGTCGGAGTAGGAGCAAGTAGAATAAGGGATGCTTTTTCTGTAGCTAAAAAATTTGCTCCTTCTATTTTATTTATTGATGAAATAGATTCTATAGGAAGAGTTAGAGGAATAGCTGTTACAGGTAGCCATGAAGAAAGAGAACAAACTTTAAATCAATTATTATCAGAAATGGATGGTTTTGAAAAAGAAATACCCCTTGTTGTCATAGCAGCAACTAATAGACCAGATGTTTTAGACCCAGCACTTTTAAGGCCTGGAAGATTTGATAGAAAAATTTATTTAGATTTACCTACTGTTACCGAAAGAGAGGAAATTTTAAAAATTCATTTAAAAAATAAAAAGTTTGGCGAAATAAATTCAAAAGAAATCGCTGAAAGAACGCCAGGATTTTCTGGAGCAGATATTGCTAATTTATGCAATGAAGCTGCTATTATAGCTGCTAGAAAAAATAAAACTCAAATTGATCAAGAGGATTTAATAGAAGCTATAGAAAAAGTATTATTAGGTCCAGAAAGAAAATCAAAGGTTTATTCTAAAAAAGAGAAAATGATTGCAGCCTATCATGAAGCTGGACATGCTATTGTTGCTCATTATCTTCCCTATTCTTCACCAGTACAAAAAATTTCTATAATTGCAAGAGCTCGAGCTGGTGGTTATACTTTAAAAACTCCAGTCGAAGAAAGATCATTTTTATTCAAAAAAGAATTTTTAGATGAAATCGCTGCCGCTTTAGGAGGATATGCTTCTGAACTTATAGTATTTAATGATATCACTACAGGAGCTAGTTCTGATTTACGTATAGCTACAGATATGGCGAGAGAATTAGTTACTACTTATGGAATGTCAGAAAAATTTGGACCTATAAGCTTAGGAAGAAAGCAAGAAGTTATTTATGGATATAAAGAATATTTTATTGAGAAGGATTATTCAGAAAAAACTGCAGAAGAAATCGATAAAGAAGTTCGAAGAATTTTACAAGAAAGTTTAGAAAGGGCTAAAAAAGTATTAGAAATTAAGAGAGTTAAATTAGATAAAATAGCTAAAACTTTAATAAAAAAAGAGACATTAGAAAAAAGGCAATTTGAAAGGTTATTAGGTGAACCCAAGGGTATTTTAAAAGATATATGATATAATCAATAGCAGAAATCTCAAAGGAGGTGATTAGCCGTGAACGAGCTTGAAGTCTTTAATAGATTAGCAAGTATTATATCCGAAAGAACTAAGATAAATGTTGTTGAGATAGTAATGACAATAGAAGAAGAATTTAATATTTCTATTCCAGATGAAGTGATTACAAAATTGAAGAAAATATAGGGTTTAAGGCCTACCTATTTTATATTTCTGGTACTTCTGTAGCTGGTGGAATATATCTTGTAGGAGTTATTTCTAAACCATAAGGAGGAACTACTTCCATAGGTACATGGAATAAAGAGGCTAATTCTTGTGTATTCAAAACTATTCGATTTTCATCATAATCTGTATTCCATCTTCCTTTAGTATATGCCCAAATTAACCTTTTCCTAAAGAATATTTTTTCATCATATAAAGATTTAAAATAAGTTATTGGTCTATCAATAGAGGGAATGGTTTTAGAATCTCTAATTAAACCATTCATATCTTGTCTTTCAAAAACTTTAAAAGCTCCCATTACTAATCCGACATTTTTATCTCTATTTTGAGCAAATACATCTTTAGAAGCAGTATAACAAAATCTTACCACACACCAATATCCAGGTTTCGATATTTTTTTCTCTATACCCTCTACTATTTCCCTTTCTCCTGGAGTTAATTTCATTAAATCTTTTTCTGCTTCCTTTTTCTCCTCTTCTTTGCCAACTTTCCATTCAATTGGTTGTCCTAAAATAGCTAAAAAGAAATTTTTAATAAATTCAATAATATAATCAAAAGGAGAGGCTTCTTTCTTTTCTTTTCTTCCCATTAATTTATCAACTTCTTTTTTACCTCTTGTAGCCCATTCTCTACCAAATTCTTTATCATTTCCTGGAACAGGCAGAGCTATTATTTGGATAATTAACCACTCTTTATTGCTTAAATAAGTTGCTCCTTCTGATAATATACTTATAGGATCTATTCTCTGTTCTTCAGGTAATTTTTCCCAAGTTTCATAAGTTTTAATAGGATAATAATCTTTAGGGGTTTTCTTGTCTTCTTCTAATTTAGTGAAAACAAATTCGCATCCTATTACATCGAACGTAGGATTAGGAATTTTCCAGGGTAAATCTTTTAAGGGATCTTCTACCTCTTCAACTTGAGCTTCTGGATACTGAGAATAGATCCTGCTTGCTACAAAGTCTTTATATGGTTCTAAACATCTAATAATAAATCTTAATTTTCCATTGTGGCCAATCATTTCAAAAACATAAAAAGGGGGGGTAAAACCCATCATAAATCTTGCCCATGGATCGCCCCTTCTAAATATTCCATGTAGAGCATAGAATATTTCCTCCATTGCCCTGGGTGATTTTTTAACATAAGGAGGTATTTTAATTTCTAAAAACATCCATTTTAATTTCCCTCTATAAAGATATCTTGCTGTAATTAAATGTTTTTCTTTAACAATAAACCAAACTAACAGGGGTAGTATTAACCACCAAACACTAAACAAATATCCTAAAATAAATTTTAAAAAAGAGACCATTTTAAATTCTTACTTTTTTGTTATTAACTTTAAAATATTTATAAACATAATTTAAAAAAGTATTTCTAGAAATATCTTTATATTTTTTAATCATTTCATATAATTTATTCATGTCTATTTCTTTATATTTTTTAACTATCCTTTTCATCAAATCTAAAGCTGTACCAGGTTCATATCCCCAATATTTAGGCACATATTTACCTCTTCCATATAAAACAAAATCTGGAGAGACAACTAAAACATTATGTACTGATTGGGCAGTATAATCACGTTTCCATCTAGGATCTATTAACTCATCTTCTATTTGTTTAAGTTCTTTCAATTTTTGATATATTTCTGTAAAATGAAGCGGCCTTTTTTCGATTTCAAAAATTATTCTTATTTTATCTTTTAAGGAGGTAGGAGTTACTTTATTATTTAAAGCATATCCTATTTCCCCTAAAGGATTTTTTCTTATAAATTTGTAAATTTTCAAAAAATCATACAAATCATCCATCTCGGGTTCTATTTTAAAATGATTTTTAATTTCTCGAGTTAAAATATCTAAAAATTCTTTTTCTTGCCAAACCTTTCTTTTATTTTTAAGAAATACTTTTTTGAAATGGTCAATAACAGTTTTTGCTTTTTCAAAGATCTCTTGGCTTAAACCTAAAAAAGAATGGTATTCTTTTGTTTCTTTATAATAATAAATACTAGAATGCAAAATATAAAAAAACTTTATAATCCTTAACTCAGTGATATCTAAACCAAAATTTTCTTGAAATTTTTCAAAAGTATATTTCTCTCTTTTAATTTTTAGCTTCCCCAAAAACCCATCTAAAATTTCTAAAAATTCTGATTGTAAAAACTTATTTTTTTCTATTCTTTCTGTTAATTTTTCTATTAATTTTTCTTCGATTTGTCTTACTCTTTCTCTTGTAATACCATAATGATTTCCAATTTTTTCTAAAGAATAAGGTTCGTATCCTATTCCAAATCTTCTCTTAATAATATCATTTTCTCTTGGTGGCAAATCGCTTAGTAAATCATCTAAAGTTTGATAAATCTCTATTTTCATTTATCCTGACACTTATTCTTATTTTAATTTACTTCCCTTTTAAATTATAAAAAATATTAAGGTTAAAGTAAAGTAAAGAAAAGTTATCTATTATTGTAAATTTCTTTCAAATTTTTAAAAAATGGATATTTCAAGAATTTTTATTTATGGTCTTAAGTTTATTAAATATTTATTTTAATAAAAAAATATTGAAGGGGTTTTTGCATGGTTTTCAATTTATATGTTCATTATTTTTTATTACAAAAACACAAAAGTAAAAAAGAAATCAAAAACCACCTCCTCCAGTATAAGGACAATATTGAGCTATATTTGTTTCAGCCCCTGTTAATTTTTCAAATGCTGAAAGATCAAAGTTATAAACATCAGTAATATCATAAAAATTTACGTTGAAGTTTTTTGTATATATTTGTACAGTATTTGTCATATCATAAGGCTCAGTAGAAGTTGCAGTACATCCACATCCTTCTAAATATCCCGAATTATTTAATTTTGCAAAATATAATCCTACTGTGGCAGAAGGACCTATTACGCATTCAAAAGGCGCTGCATTATTAAATTCACCAACAGCTATGTATTCCCCATTAATTTCTATTATTCTATTAGTCCATTCATCTTCTCCAACTCTAAAAACTGTAGTATTTAGTAAATTTAAATTAGAGTCGAACTTGGCAAAAACAACAGGTCCGCTTGCTCCTCCGCCAATCATTGCATATTTCATATCACTTGTTATTATTAAATCATGACCTCCTGCACTACCTGGATAGGCGGGAAAGTTCGGGATTATTGCTATTGATTTTATTAAGTTGCCGTCTTGATCTATTTTAACCAAACAAGGCCTATAACCAGCATAAGTTGCGCAAACTCCTGTTACAAGTAAATTATTATCTAACATTTTTATAACCCTATTGAATGTATCAACTCCATTTGTTAATTTAAACATTTTTATCCAAATTACATTTCCATTTTCATCAATCTTTGCAACCAAACCGTCTCTAGCATGAAATGGATCAGGCCATTGAGTGCTTTGTGTATCCGAAAATTCTCCTACTAAGTAATAGTAATTACCTATTTTTATTCCATCATTAAATTTTAAAAAAGAAGCATTAGATCTTTCGTAGCCCGGAAAAGATATTGTTTTAGCCCAAAGTAAATTCCCGCTTGAATCAAGCTTTACCAATAAGAGAGATTCGTGAATTAAATATTCAGGAGGATATTTTAAGGGTTTCGCTACCATAATTCTTAAAGAACCTATTAAAAGCATAGCATTAGGATCTTTTATGATCTTATTTATGCCCTCATCATACAAAATATCAGTAGAATTAGGGTCATAACCGCAAAGGTATCTTGAGCCGTCTGGTTCATATTCACAATATATAGGTATATAATTACCATCAATTCCTTTACCTATTGATTTAGCCCACATCAAATTTAATTGATTATTTAACTTCCCTAAAAATATATTAAAAATTGAATAAGCGCATGAATTGCTTTCGTTACATATAGTAGTAGTAACAAAAGTATCATAAAATATTCCCGCGCCAATATATTCCCCATTTTCTAACAAAACATCTGTGAAATACAATACTGTATCATAGGGGGTTTTTTGCTCCAATAATTGTTGTAGGTTCAGCTATATTACCGTTGATATCTAGATTAAAAATACCTATTCTATTGACCCATCGAAAATAATTAGCTATAGTGAAAATTTGTATTTTATTACCAAAATTAAAGATTTTTATAGGGAATAAATAAAAAGCTTCAGCGAGCGTACGAATTCCTTTTAGAAATGTAGTATATGTTGGGGGTGTATATCCTATTGGCAATGTGGTAGCAGAAATTTGTGTATAGCCACTGCTTCCATAGACATTATTTGCTTTTAATCGTACAAAATAAGTAGTAGAAGGAGTTAGACTAGTAAATGTATAACTTAGATTTACAGTAGTTATAGTGTTTAAAATATTATTAAAATTAGAATCATTAGATAAGTCTAGAGTATAATTATCTGCGTTTGAAGAGCTATCCCAAGCTACTTGTATCGTGCTAGTACCAACATAAGTCAATCTAAAATTAGATGGTACCAACGGCGTACTAGTACTTTCAGGGGGAGGCGGAGGAGAATAACCGCTTGATGGAGGAGGCGCAGAAGAACCACTAGATGGTGGTAGTGCAGCTATATTTAGAGGATTTGTTGTAGTTGTAATACTTGTAAAATTTCCTCCTAATTCTCCTTCTATTATCAAATATTCTTTAGTAGTTTCTAATTTAGCAGTTAAGCGATATTTTAATTTTATTAGTATCTGTAAGCTCAAAAGTATAAAAATAATCACCTTTGTTTAAAGGATCAACTTTTATTGAATTTTATATATAATAATTTAGGAAAATTTATTGGTAGCCAACTTTCAAGAATACTAGAAGGGTTTCTAGGGCATATTATAGTTTTATTACTCATTAAGCCTATACAATCTTTTCCTTTTAAGCTTAAGTATATTTTCCCGCCCATATTCTCAATGTTTTACACAAAAAGTTTTGTTTGTAATTCTCTATAAGAGGTATTTAAAATAACAACAAAGTTTAATAAATCAGCTTTTCTTACGTTATCTCTTACTTGCTGAAATAAAGTAATAGGCTTTATAAAAACTAATAAACTAACGATTAAAAACATTAAAGTTCCTAATGTTATTAAATTTTCAACAAAAGTAAAACCTTTTTTCATTTTTATAATTGTACAGAATACCAATCTTGAAGTCAATGATGTTTATCTACATCGAAGTTATTGAGCCAGGGACGGGATTCGAACCCGCGACCCCCGCATTACCAGAGCGGTGCTCTGCCACTGAGCTACCCTGGCTTTTTATTTTAAAATATTATAAAACAATTGATTGTTGTTTAAAAATTGTATTTTAACTAGATATACATTTACAGCTATTCATTGCTTTTAAAGCAAACTTATTATAGTGTTATAATTTTTTTATGGAAAAACTATTGAAGTTTTCTAAAAAAAGTATAGAGGAAATTTTTAATGAACTTCAAACTTCAAAAGATGGCTTAGCCCAAAATGCATCCCAAGACAGATTGAAAATTTATGGACCTAATGAAATCATTTCTTTTAAAATTGACCTTTTAGAAATTATCAAAAGAAATTCTTTGAATTTTTTTAATTTTTTTCTCTTTTTTGCAGGTTTGCTTTCTTTTCTAATTAAAGGACCTGAAATTGAGACAATTTTAATTTTCTTTTTTCTTTTCCTTTCAATTTTTATTGCTGTTTTACAAGATTATCGCATTAATAAGCTAAGTGAAAAACTTCTCTCCTATTTTGAAAATTATGCTTATGTGAAAAGAAATGGAAAATGGCAAAGAATTAACGCTAAAGAAATTGTTCCTGGAGACTATATTAGAGTTTCTGCTGGCTATTTGATCCCTGCTGATTTAAGAATTTTAAAAGCTGAAGATGCTTTAGTTGATGAATCAATTATTACCGGAGAAAGTGAGCCAATACCCAAGAGTCCGCAGATAAACGCGGATATTACGTGGATAGACGCTGATAAAAAAGCGCAGTTAAACCCAGATAGTCAATCAATAATACCTAAAAATATAGCTTTAATGGGAACAACTTTAATTAAAGGAGAAATTGAAGGTATTGTTTTTGCTACTGGAAAAGAATCTTATTTGGGCTCTGTAGCTAAAAAAACTTTAGAAATTGAAAAAGAAACTGCTTATCAAAAAATGATGACTGATTTTGCTAAAAATATTGGCATTCTCTCAATCTTTATTGCTTTTATTGTTATTTTAATCAATCTTTTAAAACCAAATTATCCTAATTTTCAAGAACTAATTATTTTTGCTATTGTTTTAACTGTAGCTATTGTTCCAGAATTTTTGCCAACAATGACTGTTTTGGCTTTAAGTTTAGCTGGAAATAGATTAGCCAAAAGAGGTTTAATAATAAAAAGGCTATCTGCTATCGAAGATTTAGGTGCTATTGAAATTTTATGCACTGATAAAACAGGAACAATTACTACTAATCAACTAAAACTTGGAAAAATTATTTCTGAAAATCAAGATGAATTTATTAAATATTTTCTTGCTGATTATTATTTAACTCAGGAAATTACACCTTATGAAAAAGCAATTATGGGAAAAAACGCGTCAGGGATGAGCACGGATATACCACGGATTAACGCGGATTTAGAAGGGATTAACACGGATATAACACGGAGGGGTGCGGATAATCCGCGTATATCCGCATCAGATCCGCGTGAATCTGTGGTGAGTGAATCCGTGGAAGATCCGCGTAAATCTGTGGTTGATCATTGGTTAAAAGTTTTTGAAGAAGAAGATAAAAATGGCTATCGAACTTTGGCTTTAGGAATAAAAACAGATAAGGGGGTTAAATTTTTAGGTATAGCCTCATTTTTTGACCCTTTAAAAGAAACAGCTTTTTCAGCAATGAAGTTAGCTAAAAGTTTAAATTTAGAAATAAAAATTTTAACTGGAGATTCTTTAAATGTTGCTAGGAAAGTTGCTTTAGAACTTGGTTTAATTGGAAAAGATGAAAAAGTTATTTCAGGTGAAGAAATTAGAAATTTATCTGATAATGAAGTAGAAAAAATTATTAAAGCAACAAAAGTTTTTGCTCGAGTTTTGCCTGAAGATAAATTAAGAATTATTAAAATCTTACAAAAAGAAAGGTTTGTTGGTTTTTTGGGTGAAGGAATTAATGATGCTCCAGCACTTAAAATTGCCAATGTTGCTTTGGCTGTTGATAATGCCACTGATGTTGTTAAACAAGAAGCTGATATTATTTTAAAAGAAAAAGATTTAAACACCATTGTTGAAGGAATCTACAATGGAAGAAAGGTTTTAGAAAATATCGGTAAATATATTAAACATACAATGAGTGATAATTTTGGTAATTTAACTTCAGTAGCAATTTTAAGTTCAATTTTGCCTTTTGTACCTATGACACCTCTTCAAGTTTTATTAACTAATTTTCTTACTGATATTCCTTTAGTTGCCTTTGCCAATGATGATGTTGCCATTAAAGAAGTTAAAAAACCTTTAAAAATGTCAGAAAAACATCTTATTTTTCTTCTTTTATCTTTAGGTATTGTGGCTGGAATAATAAATATTTGGGGATATTTGATTGTTAAAAATGAACCTGTTGAAACTATTCGAACTTATATTTTCTTTTTAACAACAATGACTGGTCTTTTAGTTTCTTTTTTAATTAGAACTAAAAATTGGTTCATTTTTTCTAAACCTCCAAAATCTTTTACTTTAGCCTCAGGTTCGGGACTGATTTTAACTTTAATTTTTATTTTTATTCCTCCTTTTAAGGAAATTTTTGATTTTTCTTATCTTAACTCTAAACTTTTAATTTACTCTCTTTTCTTAATGATTATCTTTATTGTGGGGACTGAGATTTCAAAAAAGCTCTTTTATAAAAAATTTCCTGATGTTATTTAATGTTTTTCCCGAATTAGGATCGAATGATTTACACGAATATAACACGAGAAAGCAAAAATCATACAACATTGATATTCTAACATTCTATAGAATGTTGTTTGGTATTAATTAGATTGATTTTTGTTAAT